>ERZ1292644.68-Hain-H14-01um-R2-68-length-65556-cov-144_pt1 | contig 65556 bp, 89 predicted proteins | sample MGYA00564402_ERZ1292644 | MGnify/ENA primary metagenome ERZ1292644 (study PRJEB36523, sample SAMEA6512644) | groundwater metagenome | collected 2019-01-09 | study: AquaDiva: Metagenomics assemblies of 32 groundwater samples
TGATCTTGGACGCGGCAGGTTGCATAATCAACACGCCGCCGAGGGTGATATTCTGATTGGCGGGAATCGAGATGCCAGCGTTGGCGGTGATGAGACCTGTGAAGGTGCCGGTGGTGCCGGTGATCGCGCCCATCGTACCGGTCACGCCCGCGTTGCCATGCTCGTGATCGCGGATGGAGATTTCCGTCTGTGACAATTTAGCTGCGGTGGCCACCTCCCCGACCGCCCATGATTGAAACAGATAAGCGAAGCAGGCGAGATGCCGCTCGGCGTAAGAGGCTAACGCCGCGACAAGCGTGTTTAGCATTGCTTCGGCTCCTCGAATTCCTGCACCCAAGCGCCGGCCACCAGCTTGCTAACCGTCCACGACGCGAGGTCGATGGTATAACTATCCTTCACCCAGTCGAGCTTGAGATGGGACAAGGCCCGCTCCCCCGCCGCCTTCTGCTCGGCTTGCGTGCGGCGGAGGGTCTCCATGAAGAACGCCTTCTGTCCTTCGTATTCATGCATCAATACGCCCAGACGCAGCAGGTAGTCGGGCTTGCCGTAGAATTGCCGCAGCAAATCTTCACGGGCGATTTCGAAGCTCGCCACGCACACCCCGAGCGCCATCGCGTTCTGGTTCTGCTTGACGTGCGCCTGCGCGATGGCCTGCTTATCCTCTTCCTTTTCAACCTTGATCATTTTCTCATCACTTCTCAAAACGCCAGCACCCGTCCGCTATCGAGCTTGCCCTTGGTGAGGTGGTCCAGGATCAGCCACGGACGGTCGATCAAGTAGTCCAAATCGACGCGCAGCGTGTGCTCCAGCCCGGACTGCAAGGTAACATCGTGCGTGAGGGAGACTATCGACCACTTGGAATCGACCCCCGTCAACGGCTCCTGTACCGAGAGCGCCGAGCCCAATTCCGCAACGAAGATCGGCGTGAAGTCGTTCTTCAGCGTGATCGAAAGCTGTGGAATCTCTTCCTTACGTTCCAAGATCAGCTCGTCGGCATAGTCCTTGATGAAGTTGCGCTCACTCCAGTAGTTATTGGTTTGGAAGAAAGCGTGCTTGCCGTAGACATTTTGGCTCGACGTGTCTTTGGTCTCATACGAAAGCGAAGGCTGCAATTGCGCGCTGTTGCCCCGGAGCTGGAACTTGGTGAGGTAGATCGTATCGGCGCTGCCGTTGAAGAGCGAGCACACCGCCGTCTCGCCGAAAAACGTGACCGAAGGCGAGGTGGTTGAAGTGCGGTCCGTGCCCGAGCCGTCCGAGGAGGTATTCGCGCGGTAGTCCGCCGAGGACAACGGCGTCACCAGGCTCGTGGCGGGGGTGGGCACGGTGACCTCCACCGGATCGACATAGGTGAGCCAGAATCCGGTCGCGCTGGAAGCCTGGATGCTGATGATCTCTTGCAGCCACGCCACGGTATTGGTCGTGGTGCTGATCTTGCGCGGCTGCCCGCTCAACTTGGCGAGGTTGATGATCTGGTTCTCGTTCTGCAAATAATTAAAGCCGAAGAATTCCGTCAGCGAGGCGACGCTGCTAAGCTCACCGAGCGTGTAATAACGGTTCTTCAACTGCACCGTGCCAGCTCCATCTTGGAAGAGTTTGTAATACCCGAAGTCCAGGATATCCTGCACCACCGACCGCGCCGAGATGTCGCGTGTCCACGCAAAAGCAATCGTATCGAAAATGGAATCCGCCGCGAAGGAATTCACCAGGCTTTGCGACATCACCACAGTGAAAAAGCTTGCCGGGTTGGTATTGGCGAAAAACGAAGTCGTCACCGTGGACGCATCGAAGCGCGTGATCGAATCTCGCGCCTCAACCACCGTGGTGCGGTCGGCGGGATCAGGGTTGATCTGGTACTCATCGATCCAGCCCAGGAACAGCGGATAGAGCGAGGTGCCGTGCGTTGCCTTGATGCGCAACTTCTTCTGTGAGATCAGGTTCGGGTAGTATGGTGAGCTGGAATTCTGCGGGCTGAACTTGCCGCCGTCATTTAAGAACTGCACGGTGGCGTTTGACGGTGCGAGCGGATGGAACAGATCGCTTAGCTTGCGCTCGATGTTGAAGCGCACTACATCTGAGGTAACGTTGGTGAAGCTATTCGCGGTCAGCTCCATCTCAACGGTGTAGGTAGGATCGGGCATGTCACCGTCCCCCCAGCAGCCGCCGCTGCCACAGCTTCCAGGTGTAGTTATCCAGCATCACCGGGCCGTTGAAGATCATGTTAGGGCCGCGCTGTATGCTACCCTCGCCGAAGCTCAACGGAGTAACACTCACACGCTCCGCACCCATTTCCCCTGCCGCGAAGAGCGTGGGCCGTGTAACGATCTGCTCGCCGCCGTGCTGGAAAAGGCCACCTATGATCCCACCTATGACACCACCGCCTATGATACCGCCTATGACATTATGGCCTATACCACCTGTACCACCTCCTCCTAGAATTCCCCCAACGCCGGGAATCGAGCTGAGAATCACGTCTCTTATCTCATCGGCAATTGCACGGAAGAAATCCAAGATAAATTGTCCCACCGCACGGAAAGCATCCCCAACATTTTCCACCAAATCACGGATGAAATCCTCTCCGAACAGCTTCTTTATAATCTCTCCAAAACCGATCATCCCCGTAGTCATAAACGTGACCAAATTCTCAAAGGGGTTGCGAATTATATCAATCATCGCAAGGAACGCCACGCCAATCGGACCCGTTGCACCTACCCCTGCGGCCTGTACGGCAGCGAACGCGCCCTCAGCCGCCGCCGCGAAGGCCATCCAAGCAGCCGTGCTTGCCGCTGCCGCTGCCTCCCAGGCCGCCGAGGTAGCGATGGCGCGGATGCCTGCATCAACGGCCACCTCAGCCATACGGTCGAGCAGGCGGACCTTCATGCTTTGCCAGATGTTGCTCACAGCTTCGCGGAAGTTCTGATGCCCGCGCAGCATCTCGGCCAATTCATGTGAAGTCGTCCGGCGCAGCTCGACCACGGTATTCACCAACGCGGTTTGCAGCGTTTGCTCGCGGCCGAGCGCTTGCGATAGCTCCTGCGCGAAGGTGCGCGTATCGGCAGCGGCCTTCTTCAGCTCATCGGCAATCGCCTTGTAAGCCGCCGGTGCGGTCTGCTCCAATTCCTGGTACTTGATCAACAGGGCTTCCAGTGCCGCGATCTTTTGTTCGCGCGTGATGAACGCAGTGAGGTTAATGTCCTGAATTTCCTGTTGCACCAACTCACGTAAAAGTTCCTGTTGCTTGCGCACCGCCCGCTGCACCTCCTCATGCTCCAGTCGCAAATTCTCCAGCAGCGCCTTGCGCTCCTCCTCCAGCAACTTCTTGAAATCGGTGCGCCCCGGCAAGGCGGGCTTGTCAGGTGCAGTTCCTCCAGCCAACAATTTATCCCGCTCGGCAATAAATTCACGAAACCGCGCCACTATGCTCTCGGCGACCCCGAGCGTATCCGCCCCGGCGACGGCCATCTTCGCCAAGCCGATCAATTCCGCTTCGAGAATCTTGCCCATTCCGGAGGCCACTGATGCCCAAAACCCACCACCCTCTTTACGCGCGTTGACCATCGCGGTCGTGATGCTTGCCATGCCCTCGACGATGGGGGAGGCGATCTGCACCCAGAACCCCTGGGCGTTTGCACTGAGGATCGCCATGTTCTTGTTGAAGTCATCCGCTGCCTTGACTGTGTCCTCGGACAGCACGATGCCCGCTTGCCGTGCCGCCTCGCGCAGGTCATCCAGGCCGGAAGCGCCTTGGTTCAGCAATGGAATGAGCGACGCCCCGGCACGACTGAATAGCGCCATTGCGATCTCGGTCTTGGCTGCCCCGTCCGCCGTGGCGGCAAAGCGGTTCGCCACCTCCCCGAGCAGTTGCTCGTTCGATTTGAGCACACCGTTGGAATCCCGCACACGGATGCCGAGACGCTGGAACGCACCGCTCGCCGCATCCACATCCTTATCGGTGGCGATGATGTTCTTTGAGAACTGCTGCACGCCGATCGCCAGCTCATTCATGCTGATATTGCTGATCTGCGCCGCGAGCGACAACTCCCCAAGGGAAGTGGCACTGATGCCCGTGCGCTGACTCAGGCGGGAGAGTTCCTCACCGAAGTTGATAACATGAGAAATAGCCTCCTTGAGATGGGTGACAACAAAACCAATTCCGAAAGCCAAACCCGCCATCAGCACTGTCGAAAGCGAGGGGATGAACCGTGAAAAGTCATCTAAAGCATTCTTGCTTTCCACCGTCGCACCGCTGAGTTGCTTCAATTCTTCAACGGGTTTTTTGATCGCTGCGTCCAACTCCGACAACCCCTGGCCGCTGACGCCAAGCTTCTTGATAGCTGCCGCTAGCTCTTCGGTGCTGACGCCGCTGCGGGAGGCGGTTTGCGCGAGGCCGCTATGCTTTTCCGCGACTTGATCCAAGCCCCTGGAGAGATCGTTCAGTCCCGACTTCGCCTGATTGAAACCCTCGACAACCGCCCGAATGGAAAGGTCAACGGCCACTGATCATCCTCGCCACTGTTTCCGCGATCTTGGCTGCCAGATAGTCGAGCTTCAACTTCTCCATCTCGGCCTCGCGCTTCAGCTCCTCGCTGATCTGCCGTCCGAACTCGGCGATCTGTGGCCCGGAGAGCTGTCTTATTTCTTCGAGTCCCCAGCCGTAATGCCACGCGAGGGCATGGGCGGCGGGGGCAACAAGCCCAAAGGGATATCCTCCTCCGCGCTCAGGCGAGTGAAATACTGCATGATGACGGTACCCACGCGCGTCGAAAGCATCGCCACCGCCTCGCGCGTCACCTGCGGCTCGACCTTGCGGAGAATGAACCAGACGAGGTTGACGTCGTCCGCCTGGTTCTTACCGGGATCGCGGAAATTGACATTGTAGGGAGGCTTGGCCAACTCCTCCTGATCGCCGAGCGTGAGCGGAGTGAGCTTCGCCAAGTCGATCTGGAAAACCCCGACTTGAATGAGCTTGTCCGGTTTGATGGAAACCACCTTTCCCTCCTCCATAGCATCCTCCTATTAATAATCCGACTTGGTACTCGTCAGCGCGAACGAAGCCGCCACATCCGAGCTGGTCTTGAAACGTGCCTTGCCCGTGAATTGCACCGTCAACCGTTCGCGCCCGGCAAGGGTTGGCGCGAACGCGGTATAGACCAGGCGTGGGATGTCCGCCACGAACTGGAAGCTATCGGCCTTGGTGAGTGACAGCACGAACGCGCGCTCGGTCTGGTTCAGGAAATCGAGGTGCTCGGTGATATCCTGAAAGTCAAGCGTGCCGGTCACCGTGATCATCTGCGGTCCACGGCGGCGGATGCGGGCGATCTGCGTGCTGTTGTTCAGCGCCGGAATGCCTTCGAGCTGGTTGTCCACCGTGATCGTGAGCGCCTCGACCCGTGCCGTGGCGGCCCCGGCGATCTGGATGCTCGACGTGTCGAACGTGAGCGGGTTCAGCGAAGACGAAGGAAAGGTCGGCGTGGTGGACGCCTTGTACAGATGCGACTTGCCGATCCAACTCGCCGTGAAACGCAAGTCCTGGTTCGGTGTGATCGCCATCTGTAGCTGCGAGCAAATGGCCCCGGCAATTTGCGAAGCCGAGGTGACATCGCGGAACACCTCCAGCGTGTAGGGCTGCGAGGCGACGCCCTGCGCGAATTCGCTCTTCACCGAGATGAACTTAGTGGTCCACAGGAAGCCTGACAGCACCACCGTGCCGCTCACGGTATTCATCGCCGCCTTGAGGAAGTGCCCGGCGCTCACTGGGTGCCCCATCATGACAATGTCGCCCGCAATACGGTCCACACCATCCACGTCGTCCGGTTCATGAAATTTGCTGACAATGTTCTTCACGTCGAAGCGGTCGGTGGTGAGCGACAGCGATTCGCGCAGGATTTCCATATAGTCCGTAGGCACCACTGGCGTGCCCCATGTGGTCTCCTTGGCAAGCCCGAGGTAGCCGAGGAAGCCCTGCGCGTGCAGCGCTAGACGGCGTTCGGCGTAGGGCGCGAAAACAGCCCCTAGGACCGCGTAGGAACGCGCCAGGGCGCTTTTCAGGGCGAGGGTGCCCTTCCCCCTTACCCCTTGCCTTGTCAAGCTGGAATCGAATCTGATCATAGTCATGCTCCTTCTCACGTATTTATTGCCCTCACCTCCGAAACCAGCACCGTCTCGGCTGCTGCCACGAAAATGCCCGTATCCGGGTGCCGCGCCGAGAAAATCTCCCCGCCTTCCAGCCACGAAGAGGCGACCTTGTTGCTGATGGTCCGGTTCTCCATCAGGACCAACTCCAGCACCCCGAGCAGTCCATCGCGGGAAGTGCACGCTGCCTCATAGCTTTCCATGTTGAAGCTGAAGGTCCAGATCGCGGTGCGTAAGTTATAGATCGTCTGCTTGCCGAACGCCGCAGGCTGTGAGGCGATAGCGTTGCGGCTGAGTCCGAAGATGGCCAACGCCAATCCCGCGTCGGGCAAGCCGATCTCGGGTTCCTGCTCGATGTAGATACGCACGTTGGCAAGCGACGCCGAGGCGGTGAGCAGTGTGCGCAGCGAGGTGCGAATTCCAGAGTAGTCCACCGGAGTGCCCACATCACGTCACTCCACCTTGTGCTTCGAGAAAGCCATCCAGCACTTGCTGCACCAGCTTTTCGCCTACGTCCTTAGTCGGCAGCACCGGCCTCGCTGGAATGCCGGGGTGGTGCACTTCCCTGCCGAAGATCAGCCATTCGCTGATACGATTGGAGGGAATCAAGCCAAGCGGTCCTCGTGGCAACTTTGCCGCCAGCACACGCGCCCGTACTGGACGGATGGTGTAAGGCTTAGTGCCGAACTCCTGCCAATAGGCGAGAGGCGTGCGGTTGGTGCCGACCTCGACGTAGCTTTGACCGTCACCCTCCTGCACAAAGGACTGCCGGTACTGTCCTGTATTCTGGAGCGGAGCACTGCCGCCATGCTGCCGCAACGCCACCGTGCCCCAAGCCAACGGTCGCCAGCGGGCAGTCGAAAAGCCTTCGTGTTGCCCCTGCTTGCGGAAGCTTTCGTCGACAAACGCCATGAGCCGTGCGCCGATAGCCAGCAGCAGTCCTCGGGGCGAGCGCAACATTTCCGAGACGCGGCGGAATTTCTCGTCCGGCTTGACCACCACATCGATGCGGAATCCCGCAGCCATTAGAGCAGCCCCCGATCCGAAAGAATGGAATCCAGCTTGTCCTTATCCTGAATAGTATCGATCATCGAACCCTCGTGGAACGTCGGCTCAAAGTTCTTGGTTGTGCTGTAGACCTCGATCTGCGTAGCATCGACCGCCACCACCGCACCGCTCGAATCGACGAGCTGCAACTCTCCGTCGGCAATCTGCTGCAACAACTTGAGGTCATCCTTGTGCTGCACTTGCAGCGGGTGCTGCCCCTGCTGCGCGGCGGGGAATTGCACCAGCAAGCGTTGCACCGCGATGCGGTAGATGGTCTCGCGGGTGGCAATAGCCGTGAGCAGAGGAACCTCGACGGTGAAGGGCAGCGCATACTGCTTGCTGACCTTGGCATTAATCTCAGCTTCCACATCGCCCGCGAACTGGTGCACCACACCCGAGGTGATATTCGTGACGCTGCCAATAGGCGGGTAGGCGCTGTTGACCCGCGATACGCTAGTGTAACTTACCGGACTTGTCATGCTCTCACCAGTACACGTTCTCGAAAGGTTCCGCTGCCTCAGTCAAGCGCTTGGTCAGCTCGATCTTGGCATCCTCAAGTGACGCAAAGCGCAGCTTGATGCTGCCGTTCGGCTTGGCATCAACCTTGTCAGCCACAATGTGGAACGCCGTATCGAAGCCCTCCCCAAGCAGCCCCAACGCTTCGGAATAGTAGATCGCCGGGTCGTTATTAGTAAAATGTGGCTTGCCGAGGAAGTACTTGCGGTAGAGCGCCACCACCTCGCGGGCATAGCCGCGAAGGTCATCGGTCATCCTGCCGCCATTGCGCCGCAGTTCATAACCGCACAGCAGCATCAGGTCGCGCATGATGAAGTGCTTTTGCAGGATGCGCTCGGGGTACTTCTTCTGATCGGCTTGCAACAGTGGGAAATTGCGCTGGAAGCGCCGTTGCCTGCCCGCCTCGATCAGGTAGCCGACGTGCGCTATATGCACGTCACCCACCACCACCGTGGTGCCCGGCCCCTTGTTCATCTCAATTTCTGGGTGCTCATGTATCAAACCCACCCACTTTTCTTTGCCATTGTTGCGGAACAACCGCACCGGCAGATCAGCATCGAAATGGGTATCGACTGCAAAATGGTGCTGGCGGATCGAATACCCTTGGAACAGGTTCGGGCGCAGGTACTTGGCCACCGCCTCGGGCTGGATCAGCTTCTCGTCGGTGTCGATCCACAGCACCCAGTCCTGAAGGCAATGTGGCAACGTCATATTACGCGGCGTCTCAAAGCCTTCCACCCGAGGGTCCACCCCTTGAATCACCTTGATCGGGCACGAAGCCGAGCATGAACCCTTCGGGCGGACTTCTTCCGCCGAGGAGTGATCGTAAGTGCGCGGTTCGTAACCACGCAGGATGCGCTTCGCCTCATCGCTCAGGCCGCAGTCGGCCACCACGATCTGATCGGCCACCGACACGAGCGAGCGCAAGCACCAATGCAATGTCTCCTCGCAATTCGGCCCTGCAATAATGGATGCTGATAGGGTTTGCCTCGGGCGTTGAAGCCACAGCTTGCGCTCCATGTTTATTTGCCCGACCTTGCCTCGGGTCTCGGGCGTGACTTGGTACTGCACGAACCACCATCCCATCGGCTCGCCAGTCAGCGTGCTGAAGCCTGCGGGCATGCCCTGCACACGTAAGCCGAAGGTGTTCCACTTGCCTTTCACATCGAACATATCGCGCAGATCGTGCTGATCGAATTCCCACACATGGCAACGGTGCGGATACGTCAAATAACTTTCGTATTCCCACGGGCCGAAGGGAACAGTGATCAGAACGTATCCGTCGTCTTTGACATAAGCTTCGAGTTGCTGCAATACTTTCCACGGTTCGGCCACGTGCTCTAAAACCTCGAAGGCCACGGCAGCATCCCACCGTCGTTCATCAGTCGGATCACCATTTCCGAAGCCAAAAACCTGCATTGTATGAAAATCACACGCCTTCCCCGCCTCGGTCTTGCAATGCTCGGCCTGGAGTTTCTGCGCCAATTCGATGGAATGAACGTCGATGTCCACCCCAGTGAAGACCCGTCCGGTGCATTCCGCCAGGTTCAGCGCATAAGACCCATGTGCACAGCCGTAATCCAGCACCCGCTGCGTCTCGGGGTGCTTCTCCAGCCATTGTTGCAACACGGTGAAACGCGGCTCGGTCGGCGCAGAAAGGTAGATGCGAGGGTCATGCGTCAATCCAATGCGCTCGTACTGTTTGCGGAAGCCGTCCTCGGCTTCGGTGAACCACCAATCGCGCGTCACCCGCTCGCGCACGAAAGCCGACTTGGCATCATCGCTGGGCAGCAGCTTTAGGCATTCCTTCGCGGCGTAAATGTCGCTGCGACGCCAGAAATGGTTCGCCAGCGTGGCCTTGTCAAGCGAGCGGCGGCGAATTTCGGCCTCGAACATTTCCGTCCACTGCACCGCCACTTCTTCCCAGCCGAGGTTCGCCGAATGAGAAATGCCTGCTTGGGACGCCATGCTCCATTCCGCACGATCCCACATCAGCTTGAGAATGGCATCCGCGAAGGCGTCGTAGTATTGTGGCGTGTGGATTTTCTCATTGATCAGAACTCCCGCCTGTGGATGCAACGTTTCGGGCAACGCCCCACGTGCCGTGCTCACCACCGGCAAGCCGCACGCCTGCGCTTCCATTGCGGTGATGCAGCTTATCTCGTCGAACTGCGGCGCGATCTTGGACGGCACCGGGTAGGCCAGCACCCCGCAGCGGTGCATCGTCTGGTAAAGCTTGAGTTTGGTGAGCGGACCGAGATCGCTTACTGCCGCGCCTAGCCCTCGCGCCATTTCGCGGCATTCCTGATAGAATCCTGCGAGGTGATCGACGGGATTATCATAAGAGCACAGTAGCAACTTCGCTCGCGGCTCCTTCGCCAGCACCCGCGGCATGATCTCGCCGAGCAGCACATCCAGCCCGCGCTCGGGCCGGGCGGTATAAAGCAGGGTAAACGGATCGCGCACCGCAGGTTCGGCCCGCGCTTCGAGCACCGTGGCCAGATCGACGCCGTTGCGGGTCTTGAACAGCACCTCATCGGCCAAGCCATAAGCCTTTTTGTACTGATCGTGCATGAACTGACTCAGCACGAAAATCTTGTCGTAATTCCACACCGTGCCCATGATTTTTGGACGCTGGCGCAGCAGCGCCAAGTCGTGGCACCAGAGCGCGGTGAAACGCGCGTTGATTGGCAATGACATCAGCTCGGGTGTGCGCTGCACGATGCAAACGTCGTGCTGTGTGAACTGCGCGTATTGCGCGAACATCGGCAGCGGCAGATAATCCACGTCCTCGCACTGCACCGGCTGCCCATTGCAGAAGACCGTGACGCGATGACCGAGCCGCGACAGCGCCCGGGCCATGTAATAGCCCGCCGATTCACTACCGCCAGTTGACTGTTTATGGAAGGTCTCGCCGTTAAAGGCGAGGCCCGGTATGGCAAAAACTACGTCGAACTTCTGCATTGACCCTCCTCACGGATCATCCTCAGAACGAACTATCCTTCACCAACAGCGCGAAGGTACGCACCGCCGCCTGCGCTACGGAAGTCTCCAAGCGCAGGAACGGTGGATAGGTCTCGTCGCGCCTGCCAGTAATCATCAAGCTCCCTGGTCCTGTGCCGAAGCGCAGGTCGCCCGTATTGGGCTGTGCCTTCTGCAAGCGCGTAAAATTCCCACTGGTGGTGTCCCAATTCCCCAGGACGAACAGATCGCCCGAGGTCACGACCGGACAGAAGATGGCTTCGAGGTGGCCCTTGCTTAGATCGATGTCGCCGGTGACGGACCCCGAAAGCGCGATGGTCGGGAATAGAATCGGCATGGGAGCATCTAGCTCGTCTTCCGCAGCTCCCAAAGCACAGTCGTGGTCGGGCCGCGCCCGATGCCATCCCGATGCCCGAGGGTGAACCAGTTGCCGGGGCTGATCGAACGCACATCGATGGCATGGCCGAAGCCCGAAGCGGCGGCGGTCGGCGAGAGGCACGAGAAGAGGACGAGTGTGTCACTGCCCACCGCCGTGGTGCTGACGGTGACCGTCACATCACCCGAATTCAACGTGGTGCGTCCAGCAAATTGCGTAGCATCGGAGCTGGCCTTGGTCATCGCCGGTCCCCGGAAGAACGGGCGGAACAGCAGTTCAAGTGGCGTGGTCATAGGTCAATCTCCTCTAAGCCGCCGTCCCGAGCCTGCGCCGGATCAACTTGCGACCGCCGAGGCCGCTCTGCGAAGCTGCCGTCAGGGCCACGTTCGGGTCCAGCTCCTCGCTGAACTCCTCCAGCGGGCGGCCCACGTCCTTTGCCATCTGCACCCAAGTCGCCCTGGGGTAGTCGTGGAATTCCCCCGCCTTGTACCGCCCGAAGGCTTGTGTGATTCGCCTCAGCATGATCTTGCTCCTTAGAGCGTGCTGCCGATCAGGTAAGCGAGTTGCGACGCAACTATTTTTTCATCTTGGTAGTAGCCGATCTCGACCAGCTCCAGCTTCTTGCCCGGATCAGGGTCGTCGTAGACCCGCGCCTGCATGGGAGCGGGCAATTCAGGAGGCGTCCAGCGGAAGGCCAGCCCGAAGGTGACGGTTTGCAGCCCCGCCCCAGCCGGGTTGACATAGCAGAGCAGAGCGTTATTGCCCCAAATGTTCACGATGCTCGCCGTGGCTCCGCCAAGCGCTGCGTTCTTGATCGCATTCGAGACCAGCAGCGTTTGCACCTTGAAAACTTCCTTCAGTTCGGCATCGTTCAGCAGCCCGCCGCTGGTGTACTTGAACATGTCAAGCAGCACCGGGTGGCGGCGCACGATCTGGTACGTATCCCAATCGAGCAGCATAGTGTTGGGAATCACCCCCGTCTGCCCGCGGACGAAGGCGTGGCCGGTGGTGACATCCGAGACCGGATCGGAGAGCGTATTGCTCCACTTGTTCGCGCCGGTCAGGGTCACGCCCGAGCCGATGTTGCTGATGCTGGTGACCTGGTTCGCGATGCGCTGCTCCATGTCCCGTTGCAGCGTCTCCACTACGAAGCGCGTGGTGCGCGCCCGCAGCGCAATGGGGTCATCGGCGTTGGCAAGCACCTCATGGGCGTTCTCGCCTGACAGCGCGAAGTTATCCGCGAAGTAGGTATCGCTCGAAACGGAGAATTCGATGCGGCGCGGCGATTCCTTCGGTGCACGCCGGGTCGTAGTCGGCACCCGCAACCACGCCGCCTTGTCGATGGTGTAGTAGACATTCGATTGCTTGTCCACCCCCACAATCGGGAAGAGGCGCGGCGCGACGAACTCGCCTCCGCTGAACGCCTCGACCGCGATATTCGAGAGCGGTGCATCGATGTGCACGTCGCGCGGCGTGAGCCAGAGGGCCAGGAAGCGCTCGGCGTACAGGCTGAAAAGTTTTCTCATTGGCATCGCTCCTTCTCTCGATCTCAGGTCTTTACGCCGCGCCCGTCCAACGCACGGGCGGGAACAGCAAAGCGGTGATTTCCTCACCGTCGGTGGTGGCCGTCTCGATGGCGCGGCCCATCGCCATCTGCCCAGAAGTCACCACCGCCGCCCGGCCCGAACTGTTGGTGGTCAGAATGTCATTCGCGGTGATGGCCCCTCCCACCACGAACTTGGAAAGCCCGAGGAAAGCGATGGTGGCGTTCTCACTCGACTTGGGCTTGTTTTGCAGCACCCCCAGCACGCCGCTGTTGGTGGCGTCCGACGCCTGGTTCGTGGTATTGATCGCGCTGCCGCGCACGGCGTGGTATTGCTTGCCGGACAAGTCGGCAGCAGCGGTATAGCCCGGCAGCGTGCTTTGCGGGCCGAATTCCGCGTGCAGCGCGAGGGCACGCTCGGCGTAGAGGGTCAGGAATTTGGTCATCGGTCTTCTCCTTCTCGCTTAATTGCTGCGCTCGAACTGCGCACGGTATTTCTGCTTCAGCTCGGTATCCGCCGAAAGCACCGCCATCGTGGCTTGCTCGTAAGACTTCACTTCGGGGTGGTCGTGCATGTATTTCTTGGCACGCTTGTCCACTTCCTTCGACGGGTCTTCGTCCTGCTCGCCGTCCTCGCGCACGATCTTGCCAGCGCTAGTCAGCGCCTTGAACAGCTTCTCGGCCTGTGCATTGATCGATTCGACGAAGCCCTCGACGATCTCCACCAGCGTTTTCTCGGCAGCGATGTCCTTGCCGTCCTTGTCCTTGCTGTGCACCTTGATCTTTTCGGCATCGTGCGCGAGCGCGTAGGAGAACAACGCCTCGATCCCCGCCTTGAAGGCGGGCACCTTGAGTGCGGAAACCTTCTGCCTGACGTTGTCCTCGCGCCGCCCGGCTTCGAGCGCCGCCAGCCGCTCCTTGGTCGCGGTCAGCTCGCGCTTGGTGGTCTCGTCCGCGCCAAATGCCTTGATCTGCGCTTCGAGCTTGATCACTTGGGACTTCAGGTCTTCCATCGCTTGCAGCTCTTCCTTGGTCATAGCGTTCTCCTTCGTCTCGCCTTTGCCCTTCATTGCCTCGATCAGTTGCGTCATCCGCTCGACGGTGCTCACCAAGAGTGCCTGCACTGGGATATCCAGCGTGGCTTCGAATTCCTTCACCGCCTCGAAGCTGCCCGTCTCGAATTCCATCTCCGACAGCGGCTTGAGCCCCGCCACGGCGGGTACCTCGCTGCCGAGCAGCGCCACGGCCTTCAGCGCACGGCGGAAGGTCTTCTCGCCGCGCTTGAGGTTGAAATAGATTTCCGAGCTGACGCGGTCGAACATGCGCTTGCGGATCGCCTCAGCCACCTTGTCATGCACATCGACAAAGTCCGCCACTAGCTTGTTGCCGACGCGCTTCAGCCCCTCGACCCAGCCATAGGCAGGCTGCTCGCCGGTCTTGTCCTTGATATGCCCCAGCTTCAGCGCGGGCTTGTAATCGAGCTTGCCGAAAGCATCGACCATGTCATCGAGGTCTTTCTCGGTGTAGTCATCGCCGTTGTGCTTGCCGGTGGCGAAAATCTCCACGCCGCGAATGTTGTTGGCGTATTCGAGCACTTGCTTGTCCTCGTCCATCTTCTTTTCCCCCGGCCAGTGCCCCGTACAGAACTTGTGCAGTGAAGCGCAGAAGGCTTTCTCATCGTCCACCTTCCCACTCATACTCGCGGCGCAGCGGGTGAAGAAGCCCTCGTCCGCACCGAATTTCTTGCACAGACCCTCGCTGAACCCACCCTTAGCGAATTGCGCCAAGATCGGTTCGGCATCGGCGGCGAAGGCGTAAGTCTCAACGCCCTTATCGTCAGTGGTGATTTCCAGCGGGATTTTGATCTCGGCGATCTTGGCTACCGACATCTTCTGCGCGCAGTCGGCGCAGAATTCCGCGACGCGCTCGCGGGAAAGCCGGAGGGTAAGCTGCTTGGTCTTTGCGCTCATAACAGGCGCAAAAATAGGCTATCTAGGAGGGAGGGCGCTATTGCCTAGCGCTAGGCATAACTAAGTCATTGATTTACAATAGATAATAAAGCTTGCCTTCCGGTCATAATTAGCTATATAATTATTTCATGCCCGCCGCCAGTCGGTCACTGGCCAACACAAGGAGTGGACAAATGATGACCAAACAACAGATTCAACGCGAGGCAAACAAATCCAACCGTGCGTGCTGGTTTGCAACTGGAGACGGTGGCGGCCACTGGATTCAACCAGACCAGAAAGCCATCAAACGCAATCAGGTCCGCAGGGAACGTGATCAAGTGATGCGCTCCCTCGGGCTTACCAAGGTCAAGGGTTCATTTGGTGGAACTTACTGGGAATAAGAGGAGAAGCCACATGAAACAGTTCCACCCACGCGCCGTCGGCAGGCCACCCTTCCATAGCGTGGCCATGCGCGTCGTGCCTGTTTCGCTCGACGCAGCCAGCATCAAGGTTGCTAAGAAGATCGGCAACGGCAGCATCGCGGCAGGCATCCGCCTCGCGCTAAAGGAATACACATGACCATAGCAAACGAAGGAAAACTTACCCGGCGCTGGAACGTGATCTGTAAACGGTGCACGGAGTGGGACATCCCAAGCGGCACCAAAGCCCAAGCGGAACAAACGCTCCGCGAAAATGGGTGGCAGAAAATTGGATCGAATTGGATTTGCAAAGGTTGCATCGCGAAAGGGAGATGCCCAACTTCAAGCTAGCTCCTTCTCGCGCAGCCAACGCGCCTCAGCCCCCCGAACTGCCAGCTTTGATCGCTCGACGGGACTCATAGCGGCCATCTTCGCTTGTCCTCCCATACGGCCCAAAGCCACCGCTGCGGCATTCTTGGCACGCTTGGGTTTGGTCTGCTTCGGGTGCTTCTTCTTTTCTCGCTTCACCAACTGATCGTACATACTCATGCTGATATCACCTGCGTAGCCTCGGGCACGCGCATATGGCAGCCCGAGCACAGCGAATAGGGTGAAAGCTTGAGCGCCTCGGGGGCATCCCAGACCGTGCCCACCACACCCGTGCCTTCAGAATCGAGACAGCAGGTCGTCACCCGCCCATCGGCCAGCACCACGCACCAGCCCGAGTGGAGGTACTCACAAACTGATTCGGGGGCACTCACGTGCCAATCCACCTTGCCACCCCAATTAAAGGCCGAGGTGACGAAGGCATTATTGATCCCAGCAAGAATGCCATGTTTCTGTGCCAACACTGCCGCAGGGCCGGCCCGTTCGGGACGGTGCATCGAAACATAGATGCGCGGATTATAAGGCTTCAGCCGCAAGCACATTTGCTCATCCAAGAGGATGCCGTTGGTGCTGAAGGTCAACGGGCGCTCGCCGACCACCTGCCGCGCTGCTGAGACCATTTCGACGAACGTCGGATGCATGAGCGGCTCGCCGATGCCAGTCAGTGCCAGCTCGGTCTGCGTGCCATGCTTCACGAAATGCAACACCAACTGCAACGCATCCTCGAATACCCCCCACGACATATCGATCTTGGGCCGGGGCATCTTCGGATGCGGGCAATAAACGCAACGCAAATTGCAGCGCGAGGTCACCTCGATCTGGTGCACCTCACGCACCGGCCTCGGGAAACCGGGAAATTCCTGCGGTTTGGCTGAGGGGTGCACCTGTTGGATGGCGATAGGGAAAGGGGCAGTTCTCATTTGACCGCCCCTTCTTCTTCTTGAACCGGATCATAATGCAATTGAATACGGGAAATTCTCGCTTCATGCTCATGCCCAAACTGCTGAAAGCCCGCACGGATAATTCCGAACATCGCCAGGGGCGAATTGCCCCAGCGCTTATAGAACAGGCGTTCATCCCGCGCCAAATCGCGGGCATGCTGCTCGGGATCGACATGATCAGTCGTCATGCGCAACAAATGATGCACATGCGCGCGGCAGGTGCGGTAAGCCCGCCCGCCGCTTTCATAGACCCGCATCACCATGTCAGAGTCCTGATATATCTTGATGAATGCCTCATCAAAACGCCAGCCTCGCCGAAAGCACATAAACGGTGAATAAAAACCCTCAACGATCATGTCTATAGCCTGCTGCGGACCCACAATGGCCCCCGGTTCATAAGCCGAAAGCGAGGCCAAGACAGCATCGGGGCGCTCGGCAAAAACTTGCCGCAAAGCGGTGTCCCAGTGTGGCGGTGCAAAAACATCGTTGCCGGTGCTAAGAATCAGATCGCCTTCCGCAATGTCCACCCCTGCATTAAGCTCCCGCACCGCACCGATCTTGGGATTAAAACGCAAGTATTTATCAATCTTCAGCAGCGGGTCCGCAGGAACCGTCATCTTGCTAGCGTCAGGGTCGAACCAATCCCCGTCTGCCTCAGTCACAATCAATTCAAAAAGACCGTCTGCGTGCAAGCGTAAAGTGCGGATGGCGAATTCAGTCATCGCGCGCAAGAACGGCGTCGGCACCAGAAGCGGCAATACCACTGAAAGCTTCATCTCGCTCATTTCACCACTCCCAACTCGACCGGCACTTCCAGCGCGCGGTCGCGCCGTTGCGCCACTTCGGTGGGGCTTTCCGTCACCGGAATATTCGACGGACCGCCGCCACGCAGCCAAACGAGTGTGCATTCAATCGGCGCTACCGCAGGTGAACCATCGGTCTTGTTCCAACAACTCATGCCACGATAGACTAATGAGATCGTAGTCGGATCGACAAAAACCGTCTGCGGCACGCCAACCGCGACATCAGGATGTGGAATAGCCGTCAGCTCGATGAGCTTAGGGCACCAGTATTTGACTTCCGTGCTGTGTCCGTTCATTTTCCCTCCTCCTCATCAATGCAAATGCCCAATCATTTGCCTCGCCCTCGAATTTCGCCACGCGCCGCTGCACCCACGGCAGCAGCGCCGCACCCGTCACTTGGGCGAGCCAACGCCAGCGCAGATGCCCAAGCACGCAATGTCCTATTTCGTGAGCCAACACCAAGTCCATCCGTTCGGTATAGACACGCGGGTGGGCCATGATTATAAAATATGGACCGACCACGCAGGAGCAGGCGATTCCACCCGTCAGCTTTTCCGATGAATAAAAGCGTGCGCGGCGGATCAGCGCCCATGGCATTGGATGCTCACGCTTCGCCCCATACAGCAGCGCAAGCGGGGCCAGCTCGTTCAGCAAAAGCCAAGCCAGCAGCAGGAGGAGCAGGAAAAACATCACACTTGATGTCTATAAGACGAGCCTGCACCTGTAAGAAAAGGACCAAGTTTTTTCTCTTCCTCAGAACAATCCGACTCCCTCCTGAATAAACCACAAGGAGATTGACTACATTGAAAACTCCCAATCGCTAGACGCTGGCACTTCCAGCACTTAGTTCCTTCCGCTACTGTATGTGCCCCCACCGTTTCCTTAGCCACATTAATGTGGAAAGCCTGAGCTTGCATATAAGCATCCGATGTTTCCCCACGCCCGCTCACCGACGTAATAATCGAGCACCATTCCGCAGCGGGAATCATCACATCCAGCACAGCGTTCGGCAACGGCCATTCCACCCGTGGCCATGCGGCGCTCGGACCGGGTGGGAGCTTGATGATACGCACTGAACCGTCAGCCTTGCGGCCGAAGTACAGATCATCCTTCCAGTGAAACATGACTTTCCTCCTTTTCAATGGGGATTTATATACATGACTCCCTCAATTCCCGTAATCCACGGCAACGAGCTGGCAATTCACAAAATCAGCTTCGTCCAGATAACCAAAACTGTCAGACTTGATTTCAGCAGGCACGATGTAATCGCCACGATCCACCCAACTCTCCATGTCCAGCGCCAGAAACTCATCTTCCGTCAAGATACGTGCCCTACGCATCACCACAAGAAACCCGCCCGGCACAGACCACAACACGGGACACAATTCTGGCCAGCCAGTTTTCGACCACAGTGTTTCCTGCATATTTGCGAGCAGCCCGAGCAGGAAGAGCCGCCATTCCGTCACGGCGGGAACCTTGAGTGCCCACGGCCCAACGAGCAAGACACGACGAGTGACGCCATATTCCAGCCGGCAATTCTTGTGTGTGAGCGAGCCGCGCCGTTGCGTAAGCACCGAAACCTCGCAGCCGCGCGTGTCGGGGCTACTGCCGATAAGCCGGTTGAGCTTCATAAACATCTCTAAGGCTTACTTGCGTTCTTAAGATTCTGAACTACATCGCTTACAGCCTCCGCCGTGTAGGGCTTGTCACGATCAGTCAAAGCCCCACCGAGGGTCACAACATCAGCGACCACTGCTACCGGAACTGTAACAACACCAAGAACAGCCTTGCCGAGAGACTCTAACACGTCAAACATTTTCATTCCTCCTTATTCCTGTGACAAGAACTTCGCATCGGCCAGTTCGCGGGCCTTGCCCACCTCAGCGGGTGTGATGAAGTCGCCCGCATCCACTTGCATGCCCACCGTCACTGGCACGATGATCGAGCGGCAGTTGTGAACCACCACTCCAGCCACAATATAACTTTCATCCTCATCAACTGCAAGATTGTAACGAGTACGAGCTTTCCGCAAGGGTCTTTGTTCAGTGGATACAACATCTACCTCTGTAAACTCATACTCCCCTCGGTGGTTCGCAAGAACAGCATGAACCTCCTTAGACACACTTGCTAAGTTTTTTAGGATTGCCTTTTCTGAAAACCGTAGAACAGTCCACCCCTGATCTTCTATTTTCTTCTGGCGCTTTAGGTCACGTGCTTCGTGCTCCTTTTTATGCCAAGCACTACCATCACACTCAATAACAATCTTATCTTTCGGGAGAGCCCAATCTACATAAAAGGATCGCTCGCCCCGTCCACCGTTTCCATTTGGAATAGAGTATTGCGCTTTGGGACTAAGCCCCATTGAACGCAACAACCACCCAACTTTCTTCTCGATGTATGATCCCCCTAAGTGGTTCTTTCCCCGAGCTACAGCAGCCTTCCTACGATTATCCTTACTCAGCAAGTGAAAATTTCCTTGCTTTACAAGCAGGCGCGTTGCTTCGTGTGCTTTTCTTGCGACCAAACGACGCTGCTCCGGATCTAAAAACCGACGACGATTGCCTTCTGAGATGTGTTTGCTTCTAAGCTTTTTGGCTTTTTCAGACATAGCAGCCGCACCAGCCTTTGATCGTTCAGAAGCTCCACATGATTTAGAGCAAGTCTTTACCCCACGAATAAACCCCTGCGCTACATGTTCAATAGCGGGAATAAGATTTCCACACCCCACACACCTTGTAGCGAGAGCCACAACTTTATCTCCACCTCGAAGCTCAGAAGCTCGGCTCCACATCTCTGTATTGGCACGCCGAATCAGAAAAGGATGCTCTGGAGTAACAGTAAGGTTCAAAATTCCTTTTCGGTTAGCAGGCTTTATACCCACACGAACAACATCTCCACTATATTTCGGAGCCCTATGCAACTCCAGAATACGGCGGAAACGTCCTTTGTGAGTTAGAACCAAATCACCAACACGAAGTGCTCCAATTTCACGGTATCCCCTCGATGTTAGAACCGGCACCTGTCCATCAATGAAGCATTGAAAATGATTTGGTGGCACCAACGACGCCAAGTCGGGCGACTGTGGCTTGAATATCTTGCCATCAAGGAAGCGACAGACCTCTGTCGTCCTTTCATCCATCACAGCAGAGTACATTATGCCTTTCAGGAACGGCAGCAGGTCGGGGTCCAAGAATTCCGTCAGCCGGGCATGGTTGTAGGCTTCGGTGGTATTCGTCCGAATAATGTTCTCCAGCCGCCACGCGGGCAGCGGCAGGCCATCTTCCAGTACATCAGCATTACCCACATACGGGTCGAATATCGCTGCTAGCTGCTCGATCATCGTGGCGAGCGGAGTGCCGTTCTTGAGCCCGTTCAGCAACACGTTCTTCGCCTCACCCAGCAGCCGATCACTCAACACACCCGAGATAGTCAGCGCCTTCTGCACGAGCCACGCTATAGCGCCACTCGGGGTGAAGGGCTCAGGGTCGCTATAGCTCCGTGCCTTGCGCACTTCCTTACGTGCATCCCGCTGCCCCTGCGACCAAGCCCGCCGCAGCATTTCCTGCACCATGCCTTGCAGATCGCCACGCTTGCGCAGCTTGAGATCGGAAATGAGCTTGGCAAGCGATTCATTCCCATACGCACGGGTGACGGTCGTCGTGAGCGCATCGCGCATCCCGCCGAAGACCGAGCGCAGGTCAGTCAGGGAACGCGCTTCGAGCCGGTCCAGATCGGAAGCCACCTGCTTGTAATCGCACAGCTCGTGCGCGTGCAGACGCAGCTCGGTCTCCTCTTCCTCCTGCGGCTGTGGCTTGAGCGGTTTGCCGTCCGGCCCGAGCTTGTCCTTGTCCCCAAGTGCATCGGCGGGCAGCGGCTCCAGCACCGGCGCGTCGTTCGCGGGGAAGCCGAAGACCTTGCGGATGTGCGTCTCGTCGTCCTCGATGCGGTTCACGATCTTGCCGCTCACCAGCTCGCCCCACGTCTTGAATAATTCAGCCTTGACCTCCTCCTTGAGGGTCATGAACTTGAACTCAGGGTAGGAAGTCAGGTTCGGGAAATTCAGATCGCACAACGGCTTGACTACCTGCGCGTTCACCGCGTTGGTCGCAATGTCGGTCTGAAGTTCCTTCACCACAAACATAAAGCTGTCAAAATGCGTTTGTGAGCGAGCCAGCGACCCCGTGCCCCCTTCATGCTCGCTCGAATAGCCCACCATCGAGGGCACCAACATCGCGCGGGCGATATCACCATCGAAGCGTTGCAAGGCCGCGAGGAATACATCTTTCGACTGCTGCGCGAGCTGCGCCGACCACAGCTCCAGATCGTCCTTCGTGCCGCGAGGGATCACGCCCATCGTAGCGTTCTGGATATTCTTCAGCACCTTCTTCAGCTCCTCGATCTGCCCGCCCGGGTAGGCATTCGGGTTGTAGAGCGCGAACAGCGGCGACATGCCGTAGCGCTCCAGCATTATCGCAAACCATTTATAGGCATTGTCCTTGACCCACCACGGACGGTAAGCCGCTTCCAGATCGCTCTTGCCGTAGGGATTCTCGAATTCCTGGTCGTAGGAATAGATCACGAATTTCTCGGGCGGGAACTCGACCTGGTTCACGCCCTGCACCCAGCGCTGCACCACGCTCAAAATCTGCCCGTGCGCGTCGGTGTTGAAATCGAAGTAATGCGGCTTGCAAGAGATCAGCTTCGCCAACCCAAGCTTGCCGGACGGGAGCGGAGCCATAACTTTTTCACTGATGGAATTATGGACTACCACACAGTTAGCAGCAAAATTGTGGAAGTCTGGAACTTCCATATCGTAAACATCCGCACGATTGGCAAACTCTACCGAAAGCACCCTGTGGTTGTCCAAACGACGACCCTTGCTGATTGCTTTCCCCCACTTCTCCCTATCAGCGCTTGCCCAGGCGTTTTTAATTCCTTTACTCCTCCTAGCACGAACAATCGGGTCTTTCCAAGTACGCAGATTCGCCTCAGTCGCAGCACGACTGAGCACAGCACGAACTTCAGGTTGCGCTCGGGTCTTCTTTATTTTCTCAATTCTAGCAGCCAACTCTTGAGCCGAAGCATTCTCGAACCAAGACCGACTGTGATTTGCCACGTGTTCACTAGCAGGCAGGAGGTCTAGATTCTCGGGACGATCATCCAATTTATTTTCATTCTTATGATGAGCATGGCAGCCCTTCTCGACACCAAAGCCGAGTTCTTTCAAAACCCAATGCGACCTACGCTCCCAACAAGTCTTTCCATACCCGCGTCGAGTTTGAATGTAAGCACGACCAAAGGTTTTTTGTGAAAAAGGCATCAACCTATCATCAGGATCAAGCTTACCCGCCTCACAATAAGTCCCGTCCAAGAGCATGAAAGGATGATTCGCCGTGCAGACAATCGACGCAGTCTTCCAGACACCCACACTCACCCATTTATAAGTAACACGAACACAAGAAGCCTGAATACGCGACTTCCAAACCCTCCTTGCTTGCGCAAGACGTACCCTCTCCCCATCCCAAGAGAAGACCCAAGGCTTCTGCCCCACTAGATCGCGGATGGGGAAGTCACCTCCAAGAGTATGTACAAGCGTGTCACCATGCAAACAATACCCGTAGTCAAGCCCGAGCATGAACTTTTGTAGTGCCTTGTTCCACCCACCCTGTACATGCACAAGCGCATCGCGGACGAACTCAGTCACTTCCCAATCCTCGTCCTGATCAGCGGGTGAGACCACCTCCCAGCCCGGTGCAAGCACCGCGCGCTTCTTGAAGTAGAGGGATGCCTTGACCTGCTCATCGCGCTTCATAGCATCGAAAATAGACAACCCCTTGCGCGTGGCGAGCACCGAGGGGTTGTAGGGAATGAACAGCCCCGCCGAGATCAAGCGGCTGGGATCGACGTAAGCTTTCGCTTCCAGCATCTCATTACGCGTGGCCGCAAGCGGCTGCTTGCGCGCCCCGAAGAAGGGGAAGGCAGCGGGAACGAACCGAAAGAAGAGAGTCTTGGCAGAATCAAACATCTTCTAAGTCCTCTGGAACAGTGAACCCTCGCTCTCTCATTTCAGCACGATGGTCACACCAACCAAATATCACACCCAAAACAAACACAAACGCTGCTGAAATTACAGCAAGCAATATGAGCCACCAACTCACCGCAGCCCCCACGGTGAATCCATATCCTGCACCGATCCGCTCGGGGACATCCACGGCTCAACATCATCAGTTTCCTTGCCCACCGGCCCGGCATCCTTCAAGTCCACCGCGCCTGCACGCACCAGCATGTTGAACGCCCCAGAACTGGCATCGGCATCGTCCAAGCCAATTTTACAGTCCTCACTCAAGCCCTCCAACGCCGCGAAGTAGACATCGTTCCACGGACCCTTCACATAATCAACATTGCCGTGCTCGCACTGTGCCGAGAATGGACCGAAGCGTGTGAGCTTATCCCCAGTCTCGGGCTTGGCCGTGGCGGTGTAGCCTGCGAGCTGCCCGACCAAATAACTGACCTGCGCCTTGCCCGCCTGCCCTGGGTCTTGCGGCAGACCGATGCGCGTCTCGGTGCCATCCGCTCCGGCCATATTCTTGATCGCCTCCTCGACCTTCTTCGGGCTCACCTGCATACGGCGTACGTCGAGGATCACGTAGCGGTTGTGGTGCAGGTACTTGCCGAGCTGCACCCCCACCGTCCACGCAGGGTTGTTGCTTTCGGTGGCCTCGGTCGCCGCCAAGTCCCAATAGCGTACCTTGATCAGATGCGAGGGGGGCACGTCCAAGGGCTTGAGCCATTCGCGGCGGAAGAGCAGTCCGGGCTTGGCGCGTATCTTCCAATTCCCGCCGAGCAGGCGCTCACGCTGCACCAGCGGCAGCGCCTTCAAGTTGGCAATGTAGTCGGGGTCTTTCGCCATCCCGATCTTGTTGTCGTAGATCGTGCCTGGAATGAACGTGACCGACTTGGGCGAGGCGTCGGCACCGAACCGCTGCACCAACTCGGCGGTGCTGTCAGCCCAATAGAGCACATCTTGGTAGCGCACGAACCAGCGCAGCACGCCCGAACGTTCGGGTATCGGGTAGCCGGTCTCCTGATCGATCCACCACTCGATGAATTTCGCCAGCCACGAATCGGGGTCGGGGTTGCAAGCCGCCCGCACATAGGGCTTGACCTTGCCGCTCGGGTCGCGGTTGCGCCCCAGCAAGTAGAAGAACTGGAACCAAGTGAACGATTCGAGCTGGTCGAAGCAAATCAGCGGGAGCTGCGCACTGTCAAAGTTGTAGACGTCGTCCTCGTATTCCAACCCGTCCAGCTTCACCAGCGTCCAGCCATCAGGGCGGCGGAATTCGAGCGAGCCCATAGGCGTCAGCCCGAACAACGGATAGAGCTTGCGCGCTTCATCCCACATCCCGCCAGGCTTGCGTATCTGCTGCTGCGTGCGGCGGAAGATGACCGCCGTCACCCCCTGCGCATTCAGATAACGCAACGGTTCCAGCAACAAGCTGAAAGTCTTGCCCGCGAACGCAGCCCCACCAATAATAGCGATATCGGCATGAGAAGACCCGAAGACTTCCTGCGGGCCGGACTGAGGACGGATGTTCAACTACATTTCTCCTTCCAATAAACACAAGCTTCACAACCACGAGCCCGAAACTTGCGATGCAACCAACGTGCCCACCACGGCCAGCGTGCAATCTCATCTTGATGTCTAGCAGCAACAAGAGAAGAGCCAAACCAGTCTGGTGGACCAGTTCGCTCTAATGGTGGTTGTGGCGCGAGATAACTATCCAGGTGGTGCGTGAAATGATTGTGCCCATCATTTGCTGGAAAGGTGGCGTGCGGGCACAGTGTCCACCTGAATTCATCATCGAAATACTGTTGGCACTTAATACAAAACACAACCATATTTTTCATCCCCGCCTGCGGATAGTGACCGGAGCATTGGAAGTGACCTGCACCGTGACCGGAGACGTTGCCCGAGCCCGGCCATTATCCGGCATGTAAAGGGTGACCTTGCCGGTTACGTCAAGAGGGATGGGAACGCCTGCGGGGCCGCTATGCTCCTGCGGCAACAGACGAGCACCAAGGCGGTAGAATTCGGTGGGATTGCGCTTGCCCCATTCCTTGAGGTTGGCATGCTTAGACTTCTGAAGCGCGAGGAACGCTTCATTGTAGAGACGGCGAAACTCCCCTGTGAACCAATTGGGAGTTCCCTTTTTCCGTCCGCCACGGTACTCGCCCGGCCTGGACCCGCGTCGCTCGGCCAATTTGCCCGTCCTTGCTTCAGCGCTTTGCTAACTTTCGCAAAGCCTCAAGGCAGGCACTATAACCCTATTTTCGTGAGGAAAGCAAACCGTGCAGATTTCAATTAGAACTTACCCTTTCTTCTTAGGTGTGACCCTGACGGTCGGCACGTCGCGCCATTCGATCTCGCCAGTTTCCATGCATTGCCATGCTTGTTGCAACGTGGCATGTGGACCGCCCATGAAGGTTGCAACAATCTCTTGACCGGGGATTGTCAACCATCGAATTGCTTGTGTACATTGGAAATTCTTAATGTCCATCCTTCTTCCCCTCTTGGTCAATGAATCTCACGCCACCAAGTGGTGAATTAAAAGGAGCATACGGCCCGTGGGTTCCTGGCGGAACAAATACTGCTATCCGCAGACTTCTTTTCTCGCCACAGTGACAGCAAACTTCCACACCGTAGGGAGGATCTGAAGTCAGGACGACTCCCGTCGTGCCAACAGTGATTGCAATCATTCATCCTTCTTCTCCTCTTGGTCGGGGAAACCACTTGATGTCCTTCGGTTCTGGCGCCGGCATCATACGGCGGTTGATTTCCGAGCGCGTTTCGTAGATCACCGTGCATGCTTCATCGTATTGCTTCTTTGTCTCGTCTGACCAACCAGTTGTCCAGATAACAATGGCTTCGATAACAGTCATTCCTTCTCCTTCTCCGCGTTGATGGGCTTTATACCGTGGCGCTTCTTCGATATTGAGTCCCTCTGTAAGTTTCTTGGCCTCATGGTGAGCCGCGTCGATCTCTTCTTGAGTCCATACGCCGCTCCGTGACTCGGCGGAGCGGCGGGCAGCCCTGAGGATTTCTATTGGGGGAGCGGTGGCTCCAGTTGAAACTCCCACTCGGTACGGTTGTCCGCCGGGATGTTGCTGAATTGGGCCGTAAGCTGCATTGTCGGAAACAGATTGTTGCGCCGTGATCTGGAGCGGAACCTGCCCCACCGCATTGTCGGAGTCGAGGGCGCGGATGGCGTCTATTGCATCGGTCAGCGCATCAACGTAGGAGGATAATTTTGCTACGCTCACGGTGATTTCTAGCACGCCAGACTCGCCATCAGGCAGCGAATCCCAAATCTCAGAGGAGCATCGTTCTAATTCCTCCACCAGCCCCGGCTCGGGAGCGGCGGCATCGTAGCGCTCTGCTATCGTGTCGGCGTGCAGGTTCACTTCCTGATTGAAGTCGGGAGCGGCGGGGACAGGGTTAGCACCAGTTCGGCTGGCGTTGGTCGCAGACCGGGACACCTGGATCCGATGCCCGTAGGTATCGCCTTGACGCCCATCGCTGGGAGGAGCCTCGATAAGCTCCCGGCGCGTCGCATCCGCTTCCACGCTGCTGTCTTCTGGCCCCCGCCTTTCGGTAGGGGGCACCTGCCTCGCCGCATTGTCAGATCGCGCTGGCATACCTAACAATGGCCAAAGCGGTGGCACACCAGCAACTCCATCTGAATAACCAGCGCGATAACTTTCGCGCCCACTCACCGCATTGTCTGAATCGAGGGCGCTTTGGTAGAGAAGGTCTCGAAATCTTGCCGCAACTACGGCAGGGATCACGTCGCTGTACGTATATAGGACTTCTTCAATCTGTTCCCGCGTCAACCTCTCACTCGTGCTCATCTGGGGACTCCTTGTTGGGGCCTAACTATTTATTCCGGCGTTTCCGGGGGCCGAATGCTTGTTAGGCTGTTGTTGTTGCACTCTTTTACGTAAATAGCGGACTGTCATTCTCAGATATCTAGTATCGAAGAAATTTCTTCGCAGATCATTATTTTGTCTCTGCAATTCAGCGCAAAAAAAGCATAGTCCTTTATCGCGTGGCACAGTATTTGATATTTCCGTTTCATTATCTGATAGCCGCTTTTTTTTTCATTTCAGATTTCATCGTTCTCTCCTGTTGTTGACATTGACACCTAACCCGGCGCTCAACTCGGACCGTCCGCAAGAGGGGCCGGCCCCGGTTAGCTCTGCGTTTGTCGTCGCTTTCGTAGCATCTAAGCCTCTCTTGCAAGTAACGTACTTGATCCAACTCTGCGCTGCCATCTGGGCTGGTGCAGGAGACGAGCGTTGAAAGCTCAGTCCATACCCGTGACGCCGCATTGTCGGAGTCGAGGGCGCGGAGAGCTGAGATAATTAAATCAAGTTCCTCTTGCGACCAGGGATATCCTTCGCTGCCGTCGTCTTGCAGCCCTTCGATCTTGTCCGCCAACTCACTCGCGCTCATGGGGCTCCTTTCTAACTGCTGCCTGGTTCTTCTTATGCGCCTCTTTAAGGCCTGGATGCTTATCGACCTCTGCCGCTAGAATGAAATTCATCCTATAGCCTTCGGAGTAATGCGCTCGATAATGTTCATGCCGGTCGGAACGCGCACCTTCCAAGACCCCGAGATCATGGGGAACGTATGCCTCACAGCTGCACCAGTGCGACCCCAGGCAGGTTCCATCCTCAGCTATGGCGTAGGCGATTCCTTCGCCACCGCCTTTTACATTTGAGAACGCATAGATTACTGGCAGATCGGCTACGGACTTATTGAGCGGATTAAAAGTCATGTAGCCTTTACCCGCCTCCTCCATCAGATGTTGCGCTAGGTACAATCTTGCGGCAGCTTCAGTAGTCATCCTCAATCTCCTCTATCTACTCTGACGGAACGGAGAGTCATGACTTTAACTTCCTGTTAACTTCTCTAAAACGTGTCTGGCGCAAAAGACCCATCACTGGGGCTTTTCTAGATTCAAAAATAGGATGGCTTACAGCTTGCTCAACCCGCCGACAAGCTAAATCGAACCAACGCTTATCGAATTCGATGCCAATGAATTTACGCCCAAGCGAAGCCGCCGCAACTCCCGTACTCCCTGACCCCATAAAAGGATCGAAAACCACATCTCCCGGCAAGCTATGCAACCGGATAAACAGGGCAGCCAGTTCCTTGGGCTTCTCCGTCGGATGTTCCTCCTTGGACGGGATCATCTTGCGAATGCCATGCATCCCAGGCCTGATGACATTCTCTACACAACCAGACTTATCGTACCAGTTGCATTTCATTTTATCCCGCTGTGCCACGAGCACCGTCTCGTAACTACGCCGGTAATGCCAGCCCAAGCCTAGCGGCCCCTTATCCCACACAATCATCTGTTTGAAAAACAAACCTGCATCCTGCATCCACAACGACCAACGTGCGAATTGCGGATCGGGGCCACCGCCGCCGCAGCAGCAGCAGCAGCAGCATCCGCCCGAGCGCAGCCACGCCTTGGAATTCGAGAAAAACCATCGAACAAGATCATCAGCTTCTTTCCCATCATTGGCGATGGGACGCAATGGATTCTGTCCACGACCCAGCCTGCTCAAAGCCTTTTCTATATTACCAATCAAATCATTCGAGTTGTTGTTATGCCCATACGGCGGATCGGTGAAGATCAAATCGACGCTCTCGGGCTCGATGGAAACAGAACGCGCGTCCGCGTGATACAGACGCGCGTTCCCGATCTCGACGCAGTCGATCACTTCCCAGCCTTGATTTCCAGCGTCTTGCGCGCCACATTGTAGACGAGATATTGAAACGATCCCGTCTTCGGCACTTTCATGCCGATTTTCTTGCACACGGCCTCGAACTCGATCTTGGGGTCGCCCACCACCGCCGCGCAGATTTTGTAGGTAGCCGAGTCGGTGCTGGGCTTCTTCACGCCATCCGGTTTCTTCGCCTTCGCGGTCTTGGCCGCACCCTTGCCCTTCGCTTTTGCTTTCGTCACGTTCGTTTCCTTTCCTTGAATGGATTGATCTTTAGCTTCCGCCTTCGGCGCTTCCGCCGCCGCAGCGGCAGGTGCGTCTTCGGGGAAGCCTTCGAGCGCCGGAATAGCATCGAACTTCTTCGCGTTCACCGCTTCGCCAGTGGCATTGAACCAATCCTTGCCGAGCTTCGACAGCTTGTCGAAGTCGCCATCCGGAATGTCGTTCAAGGCAATGCACAGGCGTTGCGCGAACTCGGCGAAGCCCTCGCCTACCTTCCTAGGCTCAAACGGTTTGACTACGCTTCCCGCCGCCTTCACCAGTTCGCCGTAGAGGCCCGAGGGCTCGGCCTGCGACGCAGGCTTACCACGGACCAGCGGCTTCCTTTCCTTCTTTTCCGTCATTTATCATCTCCTCACAAAAGTCAACTTCACAGGTGCTTCCGCAAGGCTGCGAAAGCGTTTCTTCAGAGCGGGCAGTGCCGAGCTTTCACCGCCGAACAGCGCCAACAGCAGCTCGCGCATATCAGTGGGCAACTCGCAGAGCACCCGCCAGCCGAAGCCAGAATCGAAGTCGGTGGCCGGTTCATCTATTTCCGCCAGCTCCTCAATGGATATATACGGGCGTTGCATCCGCAAAAGGTCCACCATGCGGCGGCGCAGCGCCACCGAGAAAATAGCCATGAACCACGCGGGGTTATCAACCACACCCCGGTAGCGGTGGCGGCAACGCAAGAAAACCACCCACGCCTCCTGGAGCAAGTCCTCAAACTCCAGCTCGGCAGCGAGCATAGGGTAATAGCGCCGCGACATGTTCACGGCATGGCCTTCGATGGGGCCGCTGAATTGCGGGCGAAACAAGATTTTGGTCATCCGAATGCCTCCTTGATTTGAACCGATGACATACTGCCAGGGTCTTTGCTGCCCGGCCTAAGAAGCGAAACCTGACTGCCGCTCGCCTCGGCCAGCTCGTTCTGCAATACCGCCGCCTGCGTCCAGGCATCCTCGTCCAGGCAAAGCACAACCTCCTCGAATTCCCGCACCAAACGCGCCAGGAACGCCCTACGGGCGCTTGGAAGGGCCGTGCCTAGGGTAGCTATAGCCGCCGCGCCTGAATAAGCGTGGACCTTGAGCGCATCGACCGGCCCCTCGACGATCACCAGCTTCCTCCGACCCGACTCCAGCGCGATGTCGACATTATACGCTGAATCCTGCGGGAGCGCGGGAGATGTTTTGTATCTGAGCTTCACCCCCTTCCGAATGTCTCGGCCCGTCCAACCCAACACCATCCCAAGTGCACCCCTGATCGGAAAGATCAATCTCCAAGCATAATCGCCGGTCAGAGCATAATACAACCCGAATTTCCAGCACAGCCATTTGGGGTTGTCGAAGCCCCGTCCACCTAAATAATCGAGAAATTGACGCCGATAGCGATCATCCGGATTGAGACCCAATGGAGTATCGACAACCAAGCGAAATTCCAGCGGCCATTCCAGCGGAGTAGCCAAAGCCGCCGCTTCTACATCATTATTTCTCAGTCCTCTCATCGCCTGCTCTAGCTCACTCTCATCTGCTGTCCGATCCTGTTCACCGACGATACGCTGCGCCTCAACATAGGAGCTGTTCAATAACCGCTGCACCAAACGGCGCGGGTTGCACCCCCGGTGCGCGGCATTGCGGAAGCAGCCCCAAACCGGATTGTTGACATCAGTGCTCAAGCCCATATGCTGCGACGGATCGGCTTGACCACAATACGGACATTTGATCGAAATTCTGCCGCGCGCCGTATTCGGCCCCGAGGTGACGAACGGGATGCCATGCGCGGTACAGAAGGAGCGCCAGTCGAACCTCACTTTTGCTTTCGCCAACTTCTCAAAACTAAATACAACACCCCAAAAGCCCCAGTGAGAAATCCCAAAACAAAGCCTAGAATGTGGAACATACCTACCTCCTTCGAATTTGCGCCTGTCCCCGCGTCTCGATCAGGACGCGGGGCCGAATGACGGCAGGCAAGCCGTCCTGCGTCGGCATGAACAGCTTGCCCTCCTCCTTCAGCTTTTCGTAGGCCCGCTGCGCGGTGCGGTGCCACACCTTGAGCTGCGCTTGGCAGGACTTGTCCGGATACATCACCCCGAAATAGTCGTCGTGGGCAATATCGTAGACGCGGATTGGCTCGGGGCCGTAATAGTGCTGCTTGATCTCGTGCAGCAGATGCCCGCGCACGCCGTGCTTGACAAAATCTTCAGCCCTCATTTTATCAACCCTCTCGGTTTGATCTTCTTCGCGGTCTGCTTGCCGTAGAACAGGCCATCGGGCTGCCGATAGGCGGTTTCGATGCGCCGACAGGCGATGTCGAAATACTTGAGCTCGATCTCGATGCCAATGAATTTCCGGTTGAGGTTGACACAGGCGACGCCGGTGGTGCCTGAACCCATGAAGGGGTCGAGTATGATTCCGGAAACAAATTTGCAGCACCATTGCATTAATGCGATAGGTTTTTGTGTCGGATGTTGATTTCTTAAGCCACTTTCACTATTTCGGTAAGCCCCGACCCACAAATGTTTAAACACTCGGCTTCGTTTGAGGCAATTAGTCCAAGCGAGTTCACAATCGCTTTGTCTAATGTCCGCATTTTGATTAGTAATCTTCACCCAAACAATCCATGAAGATGCATCAGGCAGTCTAGATGAGAAACAATTTCCTCCCCACAAAATCGTTGGAAGATTCAGTGACAGAATTGGCTGTGGATTGAAAGGCAAAACATCCCAGTTTCCGATTTGTCTTGCTATTCCATTTTTATATTTTTTGTGGCTTGCATCGTAATTGATTCCATAAGGCGGGTCAGTAATCACCGCGTCCACCTTTGGCAGGTGCGGCAGAATGTCCAGGCAATCGCCGAGGTACAGCTCGGCATTGCCGATCACGACCTTGCGTTTGTAGGGGATCAAATTAATCTCTCCTCTCCATTCAACACAGCCCGCAGCAAATCCTTCCCCTGATCGATATATACGAGAATCTTCTCCTCGACCGTGCCTTGCATCACGAAGTCGTAGATGAAAACCTTGCGCTGCTGCCCCGGCCGATGCACGCGCTTTTCGGCCTGCGTACGGCGGATCGAATCGATGGGACTTTCGTAGAACAGCGCGTAACGGCATACGCCCTGCGGGTTGATCGCTTCGCTACCGGTCTGCGATTGCAGCACGAAGGCACGGCATTTCGGTTCGGTGAGGAAGCGCCGGTATTGCCCCTCCACATCCTTCACCCCGCCATAGAGCGAGGCATAGCCGATCTTCATTTCATCCAGCAGCCTGCGAATGTTGTTCCCCGACGTGATGAAGTCGTGGAAGATCAGGAATTTCTCGCCCTCATCCAGATCGAGCAGGAATTGCCGCAGTGCTTCCAGCTTCGGGTTCGGTTCGATGCGGACCTCGATGCGCGATTCGTCATCAGCCTTCATCGACAGGAAGCCGCTGGCACACTGGCGCATACGTACGAAGCTATTCTCCAAGCTGCGGTAATCGCCTTTGCTCTCAGCCAAACGCTTGATGATGCGCTCATAGAACATCTTGCCCTCACCGCTCAGGCGCACGGGAATCCTGATGTAGTCAGGCTTTTCCGACAACTTGATCTCCAACCGCAATGAACGGTGCTTGATGATCCGGTGCAAGTCAATTTTACGCTCGGTCCTGAAAGTGTAGTCGATTCCACCCCAATAATTCACCTTGGCATGGAAGAACGCCGAGCGGAACAGCCCGAGCAGGCCGAGCGTTGCCCCCTGGTCGATCAACTGAAACTGTGGCCACAGCTTCATCGGATCGCGCCCAAACGGTGAGCCGGTCAAGGCATAGCGGAAAGTGCAGGCGCTCGACAGCCACGAGCAGAGCTTATAAACGAGTGCCTGATGATTCCCGAGCCTGTGTGATTCATCCAACACCAAGAAATTGAATTGTGAGGCAAACCTACCTGCTGCGTCGGGATCGAGGTGCTGCCTTCCCCCTTTCGTCAACTTTACCCGTCTGGACATATAAACCTCCAGCCCCTTGTAATTCATCAGGCAAATATCGGACTTGCGATTGACCAAGCTCAGGCGTTCCTCACGCTCACCTAAGAGCAACACATAGGAAAGGTCAGGGGCGTGCTGCTTGAGCTGCTCTTCCCATGAGTACATATGGATCAGCTCAGGTGCGAGGATCAAGGCCCGATGCAGTTCACCGCGCTTTTTGCGGTAGCGGATCAGATCGAGTGGCACCTTCGATTTGCCCGCTCCCATGTCGAGGAAGAACAGGAAAGCAGGCTCGATGACACCAATCAGGCAAGACACAAGCTGATGTGTACGGGGTTCGGTGACAAAACGAAAGCCTAGCTCCCGCGCTTCAGCGGCCAGTTCCTCATGCGTGACTTGCTTCAACTCATCGAAACTATCCAACGGACGCGACAGGTACGCCTCGACCGCCGCAGGGTCGATGATCGGAAGCCGTGCCTGGAAGCGGTGGGCTTTCATACAGTCAAATGATTGAGAGAGCAAAAAGCACTGACATAAACCGAAGTTGTCATCTCACACCACATCAAATTAAAATCTACACATACAGAATGCCCAACTTCAACAGTAGGTTTGTCACTCTGACGCCTGCATAATTTTGCACACTGTCCATGAGGAAAATAATAACCCAAGCGAGGATCGGCTTGAGTAGTGGATAGTCGAGGAAGAATCGTCGGAAAAACAGATTTTGCACCATAAAACAATCCCAACAGACCTTTCGTTTTGTCGGGTTTTCTGCTGAATAAAACGGAAGCAGAGAGATGTCGAACGAGCCATGCCGGAAATTTGGGAACCGTTCCCTCGCGCCGATGCCTTTTCATTACATACAATTCTACATCAGTCGGAGGAATATCCCTCAACCGAGTGGGTTCTCTTCGGCACTCATCACACAAAAATCATTCCTCCTCAGAAGATTTCTAGCGATGGGCTTTCATCAGAACATTCTGTCGATGATCTCGACCAAGTACGCCGCATTGACCTTTTCTGGGTCTTTTTCCTTCAGCTTTTCCATGATCTGCATAAAATACGCCGAATCCACTCCCGTCAACTGATCTTCCAGAACCTTCGGATCGGTCAGGTCCAACGCACTAACCTGCATCAGCATTTTGAGAATCTGACCTGCATTGATCGTCCAGTTCCTCTTGATGAATTTCCGCAGTCGGAAGACCGAGCAGACCGGATATTTGCTGCCAACATATCGAAGCTCACGCGCCAGCAAAGATTCGAGAGCATCCCGTCGCAAAACAAGTTCATCGTTGTCGGAACGCCAGTAGTTGGTGCAATGAACGAAATCATAGTTCTCATGTATCTCGTCCGGCTCACCGTAGAAACGGAGAATGATTTGCACCTTGTTGCTGAGCGTGATCGCATTTGTGGAAAGGAAAACAGGCCGATATTTCGGCGTTCCCTCATCCTGTAAAGCCATGCCTTCCGTTTCCTCGAAGGCTTCTTCAATCTCACCGGAGTCCTGCAAGGTCCGAACATCGCCTGCCGTCGCACCCCGATATCCCCCCTGCACAACGAGACGAACACGTCCATCCGGCTCGATTTGAACTTTGATCCCCGACTGACCGAAACGCTTGACATAGTATTCGGCAACGGCAACGGCCACCCACTGTGTCCGAAAATATATGTCATAGTCATTGACCGGCTCCTTCAGCAGCATCGAAGCAATTGCTCCACCCGTCACAATTGAAAAACGACTTGCGTCCTGTCTTACAGATTCATCTTCGATAGACGCGAGCCATTCATCAATTTTAACCCGCAATGCTTTCTTGATCGTCTTGGCTTTCATTTTCAATCCTCCTTCGGTCTTTCATTTCTCGAATTGAACCGCAACCTTTTCAAGCCTTTTCTTTATCCCTTCGATTTCGGTATGCTTCGCATCCCAAACCTTTTTATTGATGTATTTCGCCACATGCCGACGAATGAGCTTCGCCAAGTATTCAGGTTTCAAAGCATCCAATTCCCAGCTCTTATCACCGAATTTCCTTGCGTATTCAGCGAAACGGCTGTCGGTCTGCTTTGCTGGGTTTTCAGGCGGTCGCTGTTCCTCAATTTGTGGCATATTCAGAGCTATGCGAATCAGTTCAAAAGTCCCTGAAGCATCCGCTGTAAAGAAAACCAACAAACGCTCACGCAGATCGCGGCTCATATCCACGCCGCTCGGATCGTGATCGCCAAGATGCAAAACTACAATATCCTGACCGGCATCCGCAGACGGCACAAGATCGTCACGGGTAAATTCCCACAGCACACTACCGCTCGGGTAGCCACGAGCGGCAAGCAAGGGCACATCCAGTTCACGACAAACCGGATCGAGCACCCCTGACAAAGCTTCCTTTTCCACCACCACAAAGACGCGGACGGATTGACCTTCCCACATATCCTCGTGGTATTGCTGAGCTACTGCCCGCAGCACTTCGGCCCCCGAGGACCAGCGATTGCAACGAAGAAATTCCCTCGTGCGATCTTCCATCGCGTCCCAATCCATGAGACCCGCTAGCTTCGCGTCGTTTATGATGGAAGCCACGCGCTTGTATTCCAACACGGTATTTGCGATCACGTCGCGGGCCACGAGCTGATAATAGAGTTGCCGCACCGTCAAGCGGAATCCTTGGTCGAGATACTCATCAACAATAGTATTCATCTTATCGATCAGACGTAGGGACTCCTCCCTGAAGTTCCTGTCGGCATAGCAGCGCTTCACGTTTCCTCCTCGGAAGGTTTCTCATCCTGCCCCGGCTTGATGGACTTCCAATACGAATCCACCATCAGCGCCGAATCAAGCGCGAATTGCCCGATTTGGTAGGCTTGCGAGATCAGCACGATGAAGCGATCCCGTTCCGCCACCCGCGTGTTGCTGACGAACAGCCGCGCCAGCCCCAGCTCCTTTTCGGCCAGCGTTTGCGAATAGGTGATCACGGTGTCCGCCGTGGCGATGGCCGAGAAGTCCTCGGCAGCATGCGCATCCGTCACCAGCCGCGCTTCGGCCCCGCTGCGGTTGCTCTGCTTCGCCACCGCCATCACCAAGTTACGCTCGACTGCCACGCCACGCAGATCGCGCAATATAGCGCCCAACTCCAGCCGGTAATTACGAGGGTCCACCCGCATCAGATCGGGATAGTCCACGATCAACACGTCGGGCACGAAGCGATGCACACGCTCGACCGCATCAAGATAGGCCCGCAGCCCCGAGACCGTCAAGCCGCCAGTGGGGAATTCCTTGACCAACAGATTGTTGCGGCTGTGCAGCCGATCCAGCCGCGATTCCAGAAACTTCCTGATCTGCGGATCGGACAACGCTCTGCGCCCGGTAATTTCCTCGCGCTCGAAGCGCATGAAGCGCCCCAACTCGTCGTGCACCAGTCTTGAAACCTCCAGCTTGGCCTTGTGCCGCTGCATGGAAAAGATCGACTGTATATGGCGCTGGAGAATCTGCTTCTCGCTCAATTCCAACGTGACATAAATCACCCGCAAGCGAGCCATGAGCGCCTGCCTGCTGAAATTAATAAGCCACCAGGTCTTTCCCCGCTTGGGGAGACCGATGAACAAATGCAGCTCACCACGGGCCGGCCCCAACTCGTACTGATCCAATTCCTTGATGCCGGTCGGCACGATGTCACGCCGGACGTCCTTTTCCAGCACCGAACGCAAGCCCTGCGCCAGCGTCGCCCCCGGCGAGAATAATTGCAAGCGGGTGCGCATGCCCTTTTCCAACTCCACCTCGGCCTGTTCCAAGTTGCCTTCCTGCACCAGTTCCGAAGCGCGGATCAGGCTCACCTTCAAGCGCTGCTGCCGGATGAAAGCTTCGAGCTGACCGAGGATATAGTCCTCGTTCATCTTTTCTTTTAAGTCGTAGACCGCCTCGACCAGCCACAGGCAAAGGTCGGCCTCGTTGTCCTTGCGCCCGAGAATATCCTCCAGCAAATCAGGCAGGTGCTCGGCCGGGGGTTTGTGGAACTGATCGAGGAAGTCGTAGACGCGCCCGATGATGGTGCGGTAGAGATGGCTGGAAAACAGCTCGGGCTCGACCGCGTTGCGGACGAGCGACGCACCCTTCTCCGAGAAGCACAACAACGTCAGGAGATTTTCCTGCAAGGAACCTGAGAGGAGGTCTGACATCACGACCCCGACCCCGACCGCGACCGCGACCCCGACCACGACCCCGACCCCGACCCCGACCGCGACCGCGACCCCGACCGCGACCCCGACCCCGACCACGACCCCGATCCCGACCACGACCGCGACAGCGACCACGACCCCGACCGCGACCGCGACAGCGACCCCGACCCCGACCCCGATCCCGACCACGACCGCGACAGCGACCACGACCCCGACCGCGACCCCGACCGCGACCGCGACAGCGACCGCGACAGCGACAGCGACCAATCAAAACCGCTTCTTAATTGAGCAGCATTCATCTCTAATCTCACGGAAGTTCTTTGATCTTACACGCGTCAATGATCGCTCCACGGCCGACAATCACCTCGCCAGCAGGGAAAGGTTCGACCTCATTGAATTGCGCCTTCTTCAGCGCGTCTGAGAACCTACCAGTGTCTGCGATCCACGCAGCGTCCTCCAAAACTAATTCGGTCGGAGTCACCCGAACCACTCGCCCCGTATCGATCATGGTGACGGTGCGAATGAGATACTTTTCGCCGATCTCGAATGGACAATCGTCCGCCTTTTCACACTTGAACAACTCGGCCAGCTTCTTTGCTTCACCAATCGTAAGATCATCAAGTTTCATTTCCCTTCTCCTATATTGTGTTTCAAAATGACCGACTGCAAACCACTGCGGACGTAGCCAGGGAAAGCATCGGCCAGGATCGACTGCAACGCTTCAATGCCTCCTACAATTCCCTTCCATCCCCATTTACCACACCTCGCCACGATGGCTTCCGCATAGATGCGAGTGAGCTTGACCTGCTCAATACGTGTCGCAGAGGGAAACCAAAAGCAGTGCGCCGAGTAGGCAGTTTGGGCCGCCCGCAAGAAAACCGCCGAGTGCTTATTACGCACGAAAACACTATAAGGCGGGTGGCTAGGCATGCCTTCTTTTCCCATTGCCGCCACCAACGCCCCGTAAAGCTGTTCAGCAAAGGCTTCAAAACCCCTTCCAAAACGCGCCAGAACGCGCCCAGGGGCGCTTTCGGCGCTAGGCTGCCCTTCCCTCCTACCCTGCCCCCCGAGCGCCTGTAGCGCCGCTATACGCTCGGCCAGCAACGCCAATTCAGCGGGGGTCAGCTCGGCCAGCAGCGCCTTGGCTTGATCGAATGCCTTAGCCACGGTGGCGGATGGACGTCGGCGCAGCAGCGGCCTGTCGCATCATCCGGGGCTTGAAGTCTTCCGAGCAGGACGTGCAGATCGTGATTTCCATTTCAACCTCCCTGCCCTTGCCGCCGGGATCGGCAGGGAAAGTCTTGCTCGGCTCGTGCCAACAGTTTGCCTCGGCGCGGTAGGGATAAACCTTGTCACGATAGATGGTCGGGCGCCGATGAGCCTTCTCACCACGCTGCGTTTGCCTGCTGCAATTTTGGCAGACGAACATTTTTCAAAAACCTCCGAAAAAACGGGAGGGGGATTCTCCCTCCCGTTTTGTTGACGACCGACCCGGAAATCAGGCGGCGCCGCCGTGCTCGGTCACGCCTTTCCTCCTGTCGGATATTTATCGGGGTGCCGCACCATGTCGATGCACATTTCCGCCGACGCCGCATTGCCTGCCTCAGCCGCCTTGCGCACGGCATCATAGATTTTCTGCAAGCTGCGCCGCGCCCGCTCGACGTGATCGGGATTCTTTGCACCCTCGGGCCTGCCCCCCTTCGGATAGCCTGCTTTGCTTTTGTCGGTCATGCCGGTCTCCTCGTTTCGACGCGCGCCGCCGTGCCATGCTCGCCGTAGGTGTAATTCATCTTGCAGGTCGGGCACCATTCGCCGTAGATGCCGTCCTTGACGCGCACCCAAACGCCACCTGCCATGCAATTACGGCAGGGCCACGCGCGCCATTCCCACGACTCCAGCCACCACTGCCGAATCGCAGGCGAAGTGAGCACCACCAACGAGCCGATGATGATCCCGGCAACGCCGAGCACGAACAGCACCGACTCGACCGAAGAAAAATAGACAACGAAGGCGCAAGCGATGACCGACAAGCCGATCAGCAACGCAGCCAGCGGCTCATGCAACGGACAGTTCGGCCCTAAGCTCCACTTCACCATAGCGCCTCCTTCGGCTGGTGCCGCTTGCGGTGGATCGAGATCACGTTTGGCGAGTCCAGTGCAGGCGAACGTCCCATGATCCAAGCTATCGCCGGGGCCACCGCAGCATCGCGAGCCGCCTGAGTCTTTCGCAAGTGCTCGTCCATCAAACGCTGACGGCGCTTCGCCGCGATCTGCACGCCTATCAGCCAACCCACCAAGCCACCAAGCACGGCGAGTAGCAGAAGCGGGAAAGCAAACAGAAAGCTGGCACAGGCCGAACCGACCGCGAAGATGAAAATGAAGGCTAGGATTTGCGAAGGCTTCATGCTGCCACCTTTTTGAGATACTGCGTGACAATGTCGGAAGCCTTCCTCCAAAGCATCTGATCACCGCCAAGCAAAACACCGAGTAGCTCTGCCTTTTCCTGCATGTAGACCTTAGCAAAGTCAGGATCGTGTTCGACGATGGACTTCGAATTGTCGATCAAGTCGGCCAGCTTGATCGTCTTGGCTGCGGCGCTCGCCATCGCCAAGTGGACACGGTCCAAGGCTTTCCGCGTTTTGCGGTTGCCATCCTCAGGGCGGGAAATGTCGGTGAGCTGAAATACAAGATGAGCAACGCGATCCCCAAACTCACGGACGATCAGCTCCAAGCTCGTTCCGGTATCCTCGACCACATCATGCAACCAAGCGGCGGCCAGCATTTCCTCGGTGTGCGGAACCGAGCGCACCAGCTCCACGACGGCGACAGGATGAACGATATAAGGCTCACCGGTGTACTTGCGAAGCTGACCTGCGTGTGCTCGCTCAGCGAAGGCTTGGGCTCTTGCTTTAAGATCAGATTGCATTTGGCTTCCTTTCCGAATTATACGGAACTCGCCCCAAATCCCCCAATCCCCCTCCCCTTAAGGGGAGGGGAGGGATTGGGGACGAAAAGATTTACCATCTGGACTTATCTACCCTACGGATCATGATGTCCTTGAACGGTACCTTGATTTGCCTGAATCCAAAACTTTCGTAGAACCGGATCAGGCAACGTCGCGTAGCTCCATTCGCTTCAAAAGGCAGCACCCGCAAAACCAGCGATTCTCCCATTGCGTCGGTGATAAACAGCAGCGTTTTCATCAAGCGCTTGGCATGCCCGTTCTTGCGATATTTCCGGGCCACCCAAAGCCGATGAAGATACATCCAAGACCCGTCTTGATTGCTGCGTGTTTTGAGCAACGTTCGCGGCACATCATAAACTTGAACTTCGGCGACGACGTGTCCCTTTTCTTCGAGCGCCAATTCGAGTTTGCGCTTGATCATCTTTAGACCCCGAAAATGGCCTTGAGCTGCGTGTAGATTTCCTTGGCCTGCTCCACTGTCACGACCAAGGTTTCACGCTCGCCGTAAGCGATCATCATTCTGGAGCTGGCAACGATCACCGTTTCCTTCGGCTTGGCGGCAGCGGCCTGAACGGGAAAGGATTGGCTGGCCAATTCTCGTTTAACTTCTTCGCGCGTCTTCGCTAGGCGCTTGAGCATCGCCGCTTCCTTTTGCTGGCGCTTGTGCTCGCTCAACCGCGCCCGGTCAGAGTCATCATACGCACGGACGGGGTAGAGTTTGCGCACGCCGAAGCGGCGTTCCTCGCGGATGCAGCCAAGATAGATCAAGTGCGAGCAGGCGGGCGAGGATGAATTGGGAGACCAATGCGGGAAATGCTTGAGGACCATACCCGCGATGTCTGCTATCGTGCAGCCCTGATCGCCGAAATTGGCGATGATTTTGGAGACGGCTTCGACCAACGGCATGCGGGCCAAATCTTCCTCATCGAAATTCAGTTCGGTTGCTGTGTTCATGTTTCGACCCTCCTTGGGTTCGTTGTGAATCTATACGCGGAACAGCCTGCGGAACAGCGCCGCGATCTTGACCCACAACCTCTTACGCGGCACTGACAGGATGGTGGCCTTGGCGTGGAACTCCTCTGTCGGCCCCTGAGTAGCAGCCTGCGCCATGCGTCGGCGCAATTCGGGGCGTTCGACGATCAACGGACCCGGTTGCCACTCACGCTTGGGCCTGCCGATGCCACGCCAACCCTTGAAGCGGCGAAGGTAGGAGCCCGCAACGGGAATACCTGAGTTTTTCATCTGAACGGTGCGCTTCATGACGGCACCACATCACGAGCAGGGGCGAAGCCGACGAAGCGACCGCCTTCATGCTTCAGCTCGTCCCAGTTGCCATCACTGTCGCGGTAGATGATCCTACGGTCTGGATAGTCGTGCCAGACGCGGCGGCAGACGCCCTCGGCATCGTTAGTGACGCTGATGTTTCCTTGGTTCGCATCCACGATCCAGACGATGTCAGCGGTAGTTTTCACGTAAAAGAAGTCGGTGGGTCTCATCATGTTCTCCTTCTCAATTGTTCGGTCCTGATTTCGACTGCCCGCGCATTCCAACGGATAGCAGCGTTTTCCTTGCTGTTGGTTGTCGGTCCACTCCATTGACAATATGAGCATTCCACAAAGAAATATCCCTTCATGGGTTGAATAATTGTACCGACCCATGAAATGGGTCGGTCGCAGCGTGGGCAATCTGCGGGCAACGGAAAAATTCGATTGCCTTTGTCGTCGATCCTCACCTTGTTGTTCATGACTTCCTCGCTTTCTTCTCGACCCGCTCCTGAGCAACGCGGGCCTTGATGGCAGCGAAATAGCACCATTCCAGCGGGATGGTTTCCTCGCGCCTGCTGCGCTCAAGACGCAGGCCGAGCATGCCGGACGGGTGCAGCGTGACCACGATGCGCCGTGGCCTGTGGCCATCACGCACGGATTGCTGCGTGCGGCGGCGGACGGGCTTGTTGAGGTCGGTCATTTGTCCCTACTCCTCCAAGGTCTGTGTAGTAATTCCTATACATGCATTCACACAGGCCACAATACGGTGGTAGACGCGACGGACTTCCTTAATCTCTGCCACAGAAAAGTCTCCCATGCTCATGTCAGGAAGCAAGTTCGTTTGATTTGCGTCAAGAATGTTAATGAAACCACCAGCTTCCAGAACGTGCCACGGCTCTGGGCTGTGCAGAGTCCCGTCCGCGTTGAGCTTGTCGCCGCGAATCGGATCGCGCAGGTTGGTGGTTTTCATGCTCGCATCGCTCCTTTCCTCAACTTCTGGATTTTGTCTTGAAGCTCGGACGCTTCCCGATAGGTAAGGTCAAGCGTCTTATGGGTTAGGCCGGTCTGAAGGATGATACGAACGTGTGTCTTGTCATCGACCAGCACAGTTTTGATTTCTACAGTGAGTTTGCGCTTCATGTCCGCTCCTGTTCCAGTTCGTCCTCGATCAAGCCCAATTCTCGCGTGTTGACCACGTAGCAGTTGGGGCCGAAATCCGCCCGCAGGCTCTCGTCGTCTTCATCCGGCGTGCGGAAGCCGTCCACGAGGACGGCGGCGTTGGCGTCGATAATGGCGAAGTTGCACATGGTGATCTCCTCAACCCAAAGTTTCGCGCTGAACCTTCTCACGGAGCATGCTGTAGTTTTCGGCAGCGATGTAAGCACGCTTTGCTTCGACATCGTTTCTCGGCTTAATCTCGTTCGCCTGCACTTGCTTTTTCTTCTCCACCACCTCAGCGATCTCCAACGCGCTCACCACCCGGTTCCATTCTGCTATCGAAAGTTTCATGTGGTTCTCCAAAGTTAGACGGTGCAAAGGCGCACCAGCAAGCCGCCTGTCACGCGGCTTGAGTTGCACCCTTCAGGCGTTCGCGTACTCAAGGCCCAGCGCCAGCGCCTTGTCCTTCAGTCGCATGCCCTGGCCGAACCAAGCTGAGAGCAGGCGGTTGTCGTCGCTGCGGGCGGGGTAGTAGTAGTCCACGTACTCCGTTACCGCGTTGACCGCACCCCACGCCGTGCCCTTGGCAGTGGGCAGGCTTGCACCGCGCCCGGAACCCGCGTAGAGCGTCGCGATGCCCTGCGCGTGCTTGGAGGCGAGGACTTCCTGGAACTTCTCGAAGTTGCTACCCGCGTACATGGTGTCATTCGGAGTGCGCAATCCGGGAGTTCCTGCAACGAAACCACCCAGCATCCGTAACGTGAATTCAGCCATGTCCTGTGGTGACATCTTCCGCTTCGCAAGCTGTCGCGCCGAGACCATGAACCGCTCGAAGCTGTCGCGGGCGATGCCGAGATCAGACTTGACCGCGTCCACATCAAAGACGCTGCGGTGGCTAACACGCACTTCGGATTTACCTTTCTCCGCGTCTGCTGCTGACAGTGTGTTGTTGCAAACTACCCGCACGGTTGTGTCCTTGGCGTTGCTAGGACGTGATCCATCCGCCGAGGTTGAGAGCAACACGTAGCCCTTCATCTGATCGCCGGGGCCGACTTCCGCATCCTCGTGAATCTTCGCCAGCCCCCAGTAGATCGCGCCGCCCTTGAGCGTGCCGGCGGTTTCGAGGCTGAACTTGTTTTGTGTAGTAAGATCGCGGAAGAATTCGAGAACTTCCTTCGGCTGCACGACTTTGTAATGATCGCTGACCACGCCGAGCGGCGCTTGCGTATCGCTGCGGAATAGCACGTGCTTGTCAGGCCATTCGAGTTGCTGCGCGCCGTTCTTGTCGGCGAAGTAGCGGACCTTCGAGCGTTGCACTTTCCAGTCCATGCCTGCGGCCTGGCACCAGGTTTCGATGCTCGCGCCGCGTTGCAGCTCCTGCCCGAGCCCGTGCCAAGGCGTTTCGCCGACGTAGGCCATTTCGGCCTTGCCGTTTTTCATCGTGATGTTGTGAGACATTTGCATTTTCCTTTTCAGAGTTTCGGCAACCGCGAAAGTGCAGGCTGTCGGGTGGAAATCCCCACCAGTGAGCCCTCGATTACTCAAGGGCTCTAGCTGAGGACTCAGTGCATGTAGCGCAGGGCCGCGACTCGGCAGGCGCGGCGCGTGTATTGATCGTCACGCGTTGCGAGAATCGCCGCCGCGCTCGTGCAAGCCAGCTCGGGGGCGACGCTGGCAACGGGCGAGATTTGTTTGGCGAAGTCCAGCGTGCCCACCTCGCAGTTGCCGGAGGCAACGGAGTCAGCGAGTGCGACATAGACCTCGTGACCGCGCTCGGCGATCATTGCGTCGAGTCGTGCATTGCGTTCGGTGAGGTGGCGCTCGATGCGACGTTGCTCAAACGCCAAAACGGACTGCCGTACCAACGAGTCGGGGCGATCCGTATCGCGCCCGTGGAATATCTCGCCGGTAGCCAACTCGATCACGTGAGGATATTCATCATATTCGGCCACGTGCGTGCGCGAATCGAGCAGACGGCGCATTGCCCGCACCTGCTGCGCTGGAGACAGTGGGGGAGTAGTTTTTTTCCAGCCCACAATGGCACTCCGGAACGATCCACGCGGGGTGCGCGCCGAGAGATAATGTGTGCCATCGGGAAACGCGACGAACACCTGCCGCTCGGTAGCGATGCAGGCATACCGCGAGCGGTACTCATAGGCTGTTTTGCTCGACCATGTGCCCTTGTAGTGCCCCATGTCGTGCGTGCTATACTGCGGAGCGGAGGATTCCGCGTAGTGACTCGGATGATTTCCTCCGGTGGTTGTGTTGCGCACCCGACCCCAATGGCAGTGATCGTAAGCGACGCGGCGAACATCAGGAGAATTGAGATTCTCGCCTGCCATCCCGCGCCAGTAGCGGCGCACCTTCGCGGGCATCAGTGAACCAAAAATTGGTGCGCGTGCAAATAAGGGAACGACGCGATACCATTCGCGCCAATTGATGTAAATTGAGGAGCGGTGGTCGAACCGCTCTCCCCAGTTTTTGCGTCGCGCAAATTCCGCAGACATCTCCTTTTCCGCCTGCCATTGTTGGAGTGCGACAGCCTCGACGCGGGACCGCTCCTCTGTCAGATCGGTGGTGGCGCGTATAATTCCTGCGGGAGTCCCGGCTTTGCTTCCGCGAGCACGGGCGACTTCGGCGCGAGGTTGGAACTCTGGATTTTTCCTCATGGCTTTTTCCTTTCCGGTTTGTTCGCTGGCGGCGGAATTGCGCGCCAACAGGAATAATTTTCCGCCTATTCTCAGGCAATTGCAAGCCTATTTTAGCCCTATTTTCAGCCTATACTTACCCTAGCAGAATCAAGCAGTTAGCGCGGCCTGCCCGTATAATTACCGTTGTGCCCTCCCTTCCCTGGAAACGCAAAGTCGTGATCGGCGACGCAGCCTGATGATTTTGGTGTTTGGTTCAACCCGGCCGGAATCGGATTTAGCCTGCCGGCGCATCGAGACCGCCTATCGGCAACCCGATGGCCTGTTCTACGGCAAACAGACTGTGAAGAAGATCAAACCGAGAGGATTAATCAAATGAAGCTGATCCCATTGCTCGACGCACTCAAAATAGCTGCCCCCGCGCTCGGCGAACTAAGCAAGACCCCGCTGCCGGTGCTGGAGCATTTCTGCTTCGCCGACGATTCGCTCTACGCCTACAACGACCGCATGACGATCATCGTCGAGCACCCCACCCAGCTTTCCGTGGGTTTGCACGGCGCAACCCTGCTAGGTATACTCGGGGCATCGGCAGCGGAAGAAGTCGAGATCAACATAAAGGGCAAGATCGCCACGCTCTCAGGCTCAGGCAAGATCGAATTGCCGGTGATGGACCCCGCCGATTTCGTATTTACATTGCCGGATGAGGAACCGGCATTGTCCGTGGCGCTTTCCGAGGACATGCTGTCCAGCATCGAAATGTGCCTGCTTTCGGTGGGCGAGGACTCCTTACGCCCTGAATACAATGGCATCGCCTTGCGCACAGGCAAGGACGGTATGGTGCTGTATTCGACCGACAACGTGACTGCCACCCGAGCGCAACCTGCTGGCATGAAGATCATCAGCCGCAAGGCCGTGGTGGCGGTGCTGCCGAAAGAAGCCTGCGTACAAATCCTGAAGCTGTTCAAGCAAGGAAGCAAGCCGCAAATGCACCTCGGCGAAAAGGTTGCCATCATCGAATTCGGGGGCGAGCCTGCCGTGACGCTGGTGGCCAAGCTGCTCGGCGAACCTTCAGCCAAGCTCGCGGAAGTTTTTGATGAGCATACCGCAGGAGCCACGCCTTGGCCGGTGCCGGAAGGGCTGGAGCGCGAGATTGCCAAAGCGCAGGTGCTTACCTCTCGCGATCCACTCAAGGAATGCGTGATCGTAGTGGAAGAAGGCCAGATGGAAGTTTCGGTGCAGGCTACGCTCGGCAAGATGAATTCTACATTGCCGATCACCGACAAGAAGGCAGCGGGGGAAGTCAGGGTCAACCCCGATCACGTCGCCCGCATCCTGCCACATGTCTCACATCTGCACATCAACGACGGCCGAAGCCTAGTATTCAGCAAGAACGGACTCACACATCTAGTCTCATCCGCGCCGAAAGCCTGAAGTCTGTGGGTGTTCCCTGGAAACGCAAAGTCGTGATCGGCGACGCCGAGCTGTACCTCGGTGATTGTTTATCTATCCTGCCGCACCTGCCGAAGGTGGACGCGGTGATTACCGATCCGCCGTATGGCGTAAATCTTGGGGAAAAAGCGACAGGGCAAGCAAGAGAAAAACAACAATGCTACACCATGTTCAGTGATACAAAAGAACACTTAACAAAGAGTATCATTCCAGCTTTCAAACTAGCTTTATCTAAGGCTTCCAGAGCATCACTCACACCGGGAAACAAAAACGCTTTTCTATACCCGCCTCCAGATGATATTGGTGTTTGGTTCAATCCAGGTGGAACAGGACGCGGAAAATGGGGATGGTGCCTTGCACATCTTATCTTCTATTATGGAACCGATCCACGAGCTGGAACGAAAGCTACAGCATCCTCAACTTGGGGGCAAAACGACAACGTAAGCAAAATAAAAAATATTCTGCATCCAGCACCGAAACCCATTCTCTTCACACAATGGCTTGTGGAAAAAACGTCACTTCCAAGAGAAACGGTTTTGGACCCCTTCATGGGTTCAGGCACAACTGGAGTTGCTTGTTTGAATTATGGAAGGAAATTTATCGGTATCGAGATTGAAGCTAAATACTTCGACCTTTCATGCGAGAGGATTGGAACAGCCGCTCGTGCCCCACAAGGGCTTGTCCTCCCAGGAAGAACAGCCAAAAATTCAAAAGTCCGTCCGTTAATCTAATGGGCTTCCTGTTCTATGATAAAAAGATACGCGAGGCGGGCAAGGCCGACGCCCGCCGAACGACCAAAACCATTCCCATCAACAGTGCAAATCTTTCTTGCCGACAATGTCCGCTCGATGCCGCACCGCTCAAGCACCCCAAGATGAAGCCGACCGGCGCGGCAGAGCCAATTTTTTACTCTTTGGGTGAAGCTGGAGGCAAGACCGAGGATGAAAAAGGCGAGCAATTCGTGGGGGATTCTGGCGAACTGATCCGTGATCGCATTCCCTCAAAATGGGAAAAATTCATCCGTTGGAACAACACGATCAGATGCAGGCCCACTACGCCCGAGGGCAAGAACCGCAACCCCGCGCCGCTCGAATTGGCCTGCTGCCGCAAGTTGCAAGAAGAAGACATCGCTGCGACCAAGCCGAAGGTCATTCTCGCCTTCGGCGGCGTGGCGCTGCAATGGCTGATGGGCGGGGCCGAAGAGCCGTCGATCCTGCAATGGCGTGGCAAGCGCCTGCCGGTCAAGATCAGAGATCATACCTGCTGGGTCTACCCCCTGCTGCACCCTGCCGCGATCCTGCACTGGCGCAGCATGGATAATTGGGAACTGAAGCAGAAGGCCGAAGCACATCTGCTGGCCTTCGAACACGATCTGAAGCGGGTCTTTGCTGATTACGAGCGTGGCTTGCCCGAGCCCTATGTCGCCGAGCCTGCCGAATACAAAACAGGCATCGAGGTGCAGACCGCCTTCGGCGAGATCGGCCTGCTGTGGCTCGAAACCAAACTTCAGGAATTCGCCGCGTTGCCGGATATGGCCATTGATATCGAGACTAACGGCCTGCGCCCCTACAGCAAAGGGGCCAAGATTCTATCCTGTTCTATCGGCACCTTCGACAAGTCCTTCGCGTTTGCCATCGACCACCGCGAGTCCAAATGGACCGAACCCGAGCGCTTCCGCGTCTTCGAGCTGCTCTACAACTTCCTGTTGCATAGCGGACGGAAGTGGGCTCACGCACTGAAATTCGAGCAGGAATGGTTCAACTTCTTCTTCGATGCTAGTGTGCTCTACGAAACACAATGGGGTGATACCCTTGCGCAGGCACATGTCATCGACGAGCGCCGAGGGAAGGCACTGGACGAATTAACCCTGCAATACTTCGGTTTCCGGCTGAAGGAGGTATCCGACCTGGATCGCACCCAGCTTGACTCGTATCCGTTTGCCGACGTGCTGATGTATAACAGCCTCGATGCAAAATGGACCGACGCGCTCAGGATCGAGCAAACAGAAGTCATCGGGCAATCGGGTGTGCAAGCAGCTTACGAAAACCTCTTACGAATGACCCCCTCGCTAGTGTTGATGCAGGCGAAAGGCGTGGTACGCAACGTGCCACAGATCGTTCTGATGAGCAACGATCTGGAAATTCAGGAGAACCGCATCAAACTGCAAATCCTGAGCAACAAGGATGTGGAGAAATTCCGCGCTGTTAGCCCAAACTTTTCACCTACCTCTACTACTCAACTGCTTCGGTTCTTCGGCGAATTCTTGAAAGTACCGAATCTGCGGAATGTGGACGAAGCAGCATTGCTTAAAGTCAGCCATCCTGTGGCGAAGTGGGTCATTGAATTGCGGTCCGTTGCGAAGCGCCGATCCACCTATATCACCAATCTGCTCGACGGAGGCAAATACGTATTTCCTGATGGATTGATCCATGCTAATTTCAGCCACCTAGCAGAAGTGCAGTCCGACAAAAAGGACGTGGGTGGAACGGTAACGGGTCGGCCGTCTTCATCAGACCCGAACATGCAGAATTTCCCTCGGCGGGAAAACAAAGAAGTACGCCGCGTGGTCGGAGCGCCGCCGGGGCACAAGTTGGTGTCCTTCGACCTTGGACAAATCGAATCACGAGTGGTTGCAATGCTATCCAAGGACAAGACCCTAATTGCGGAAACGGTACGTGGCGATGACATTCACGGTGTATGGGCCGACAAGATCGGCGCGAAATTCGTGCCGAAGAAACTTAAGGAAGACCGTAAGTGGGTGCGCGATACGATCAAAAATCTGTGGACCTTTCCCAATTTCTTCGGCAGCGTCGTGGAAGCCATCGCCGCCGATCTCTCACATCGCTTGGAAGTCATGATCTCGGGCCGGGTGCTTCGTCCTTTCGCGGATGAATTTTGGGACAAGTACCCCGGCGTGCTGAAGTGGCAGGATGAATTAGTAGCACTTGCACGTAAGCAAGGATACGTCGAAACTGCCACGGGCTTCCGGCGTCATATTCCCATGACACGCAACGAGCTAATCAACATGCCAGTACAAGGAACCGCAGCGCACATCTCGCTGGACGCACAAGTCAGGCTTTCGTACAAGGCGTATAAGGAGGACCGCCCCACGCTGCAACCCGTGTTGAACGTACACGATGATTTGGAGTTCTATTTGCTCACAGCAACGCTAGAGCAGGATATTGAGGACATCGCCAAGGAAATGTGTTGTAGCCCGTATAATTTCGTAACCGTGCCCCTGGCTGTGGAAGTTTCAATGGGTGACAACTGGGCTGATAAGGAAACTATCGCAACCTTTACGACGAAGGACTTTTAATTATGCTCTACCGAAAAATGCTTGAACTGCTGCGCAGGGAAATGCAGTTGCTTCAATATCAAATAGATGCTATGAAAGAAAAAGAAAAAGTTTTGATACAGTGGGAAAAGGACGAAGAAGATAGACTGCGCTACGACCCGAAGCCGAAGCCAAAAGATACCCCTCAAAGATGCTCTTAATCAAACAACGCTCGGCCAAAGCCGACCCCGGCTTGCCGCTGCATGTCAAGCTGCGCCCGATCACGCTCGACCAAGTCGTAGGTCAGCCCGCTGTGGTGAAATCGCTGCAAGCCCTATTCGCTTCCGATCGCCTGCCACATGCGTTTCTGCTGACGGGGGGATCGGGATTCGGAAAAACCACCATTGCTCGCATCCTTGCCAGCATGGTGGGCTGCAAAAAGGATGCCATATTCGAGGTCGATGCCGCGCGTTTCAGCAGCGTCGATGCCGTGCGCGAACTGATCGTGGGGGCGCAATTCGTGGCGATGTCGGCGAATAGCCGCAAGTTCTTTATTATCGACGAGTGTCATTCATTATCAAAACAAGCATTTCAGTCCTTGCTGCTCTCTATTGAGGAGCCTCCTCCACATGTTTGGTGGGCTTTGGCGACTACCGAGCCCGACAAGATTCCGCAGACCATTCGCACGCGCTGCCATGCCTACGATCTCAAGCCGGTGAAGTGGGATGAAATCGCGGAATTCCTGGAAGGCGTAATCGAAAGCGAGCGGATCAAGATCGCTGATGGCGTGCTGGAAATCCTATCGCGCCGGGCGATGGGCAGCTTGCGGCAAGCATTGGTGATGCTTTCGACCGTGGCGGGCATCACCGACAAAGCCGAGGCGCTGCGCCTGTTGGAGACGGCAGAAGGCGAAGACGCCGAAGCGGTGCAATTGGCCCGTATAATTACTAGTGGAAGGGGCTTTACTTGGGATGCGGCACGTGCGCTGCTTGCGAAAATGGCGGATACACCGTCGGAGTCGATCCGGCTCGTGGTCGTCAATTACGCGACCGTCGTTCTCATGCAGGAGAAGTCCGAGAAGCAGGCCGAACGCCTACTGGCCGTGCTGCAAGCATTCGGCACACCCTGCAATACGAGCGAGCGGCAGGCCCCGCTCCTGTTGGCAATAGGTTCACTTTTATTCGGATCGTGATTATGAGAATTCCACGATTTCTAGCTTGGCTTTATGCTAATCTCAACGGCTATTTCTGGCTTCCCTGTCGAATTTGTGGGGAGAATTACGGAGGATTCGAGACAGGCAATGAGCACTGGATGCTCAATGAATCCGAAGGCTCTTCGGTCTGCAATAAACCCGAATGCAATCGAGCAGCCCATGAACATAATTTACTTTTGAGGAAAAACTTTCCGTGACTTCCCTCATCAAAACACGCGGCGTCGAGCAACTTTCGGCTATCGAGCACTACCGTGACAAAATCAAGCTCGACCGCCATGCGCTGGACCTTGCTGCCGAGGAACAGCCGGGGCTGTTCCTCGAAGTCGCAGAGCAACACGTACAGGCGAAGTCGCGTTACGATCAGGCCCGCGACAATCTGACGCGATTGGATGCCAAGATCGCGCAGCGCGTGCGCACAGCATGGAATGAAGCCAAGGATGGCAAGGCTACCGAGGGTAAGGTTGCCGATATTGTGCTGACCGACCCCGAGCACCTGACTGCCGCCGACGCCATGCAGAAGGCGAAGGAAGAAGTCGATGAATGGGATGCCCTGCGCTCGGCCTTCGATCACCGCCTGCGCATGATCCGCGAGCTGACCTCGCTCTATGCAGCGGGGTACTATTCAGCGTCGGGATCGTCCAGTGCCAAGACTGGCGTGCGCGATGCCAATGCGGCAGCGGGGCGGGAAGCACTACGTCGGGGGCGATAAAATGGAAAAAATCTGCTATAGCTTCCGTCCATCATGGGGGCCAAGACAAAAGAAAGGTTTTATGGTGGTGGAACTACGTTGCATCGGACAGCGGTACGTATCCATGCTTTTGGATGAAAAAATACTAGAACCTGAGTACGTTTTTGCTGTACGTGATTTGAAATGGCTACCCTCCTTTGGAGGTGCTCTACGCTTCATCAAGAAAAATGAAAAGGGACAAACGATTTTGAACTCCTTACGACATCCAACATTCACAAGTTCGATTGGAGGGCCAGGATACTTCCCACTTTCAAAAGAAGCTGGGCCACTGTTCGCTGTAGTAGCCGAGCCCCCATCTTGGATACAGACGGAGCTTCCGTCCGATCTTTTTCCAATCAAGAGCAGCTAAAAATGTCCGATTGGCTAGTCAGAGGAATAGGAGCAGCCTTAGCTGTGGCATTGATAGGAGTCACGTCATGGCTATGGAACGAGTCTCTACCGATATGGGGCATCATTCTTGCTGTTCTGATCGGTGCTACAAGAGAAGCTTCAAAAGGACGCGAATGATGCCTGCGATTGAATGCTTTGTCACTGAAGCTAGGCAACAGCAACTTATCGAACTAGCCGAGTCAGGATTTCCTGCTAACGCTGTTCGCGGTGCCATCAGAGACACTTTGACAGCGATAGAAAAGGGCTATCCCACCGAAGCGGTTTCTGATTCTCAATCAGGACTGAAAGTCATCGGGTGATGAGCAGCTAGAAATGGATACCACTTTCTGGACCGCTTTATTGTGGATTGCTTTACCCTTCGCCTTGTATTTCGTGGCGAGGATTGTTTTCGCGGCTTATTTCGATGCAAAGTACCACTCACTACGGAGGTTTTTCAAGTATGGCGAATCTGATCAAAGCAAGAAGCGGAACGGCGTCTAAGGGCAGCAGTGCCTCGCGATTCCAGTACAAGCCACGCAGCGCCGAGGAAATCCGGCAGCGTGCATCGCGGCAGATCGGCAGCCGCGACAGCTTCTTCGACCAAAAGGTCGAATTCTTCACGCCTAAGCCTGGGGACAACGTGGTGCGCATCTTTCCGCCGACATGGGAAGGGGCAGGGCATTACGGCATTGACCTGTTCGTGCACTACAGCATCGGCGCGGACGAGAGCGCCTACCTCTGCCGCGACAAGATGAAGGGCGAGAAATGCCCACTTTGTGAGGAGCGGGTGCGGGCCTCGGCGGCAGGCGAGGAGGAGCTGGCTGACGAGCTGAAGCCACGCATGCGTGTGGCGGTATGGGTGATCGACCGCTCGCAGGAAGGTAGGGGGCCACTGGTCTGGAACATGCCAGCCGGGTTGGATAAAGACATCTGCAATCTCGCGCAGGACAAGCAGACCAAGGAAACCTATTTCATCGACAACCCCGAAGAAGGGTACGACGTTTCCTTCACCCGCGAAGGCAAGGATCAGCGCACCAAGTACACCGGCATCCAGATTGCCCGGCGGGCTTCGCCGCTGTCGGACGATCCCGACACTACCGAAAAGTGGATGGAATTCGTTGCAGCCCGAGCGCTGCCGGGGCTTCTGGTCTATCGGGAATACGACGAGATCAAGGCCGCGTTCGCTGGACAAGCCCCCAACAAGCCCGAGGGCGACGCCCCTGCGGCCAAGGGTGGCGACGGCAAGGAAGCCAAGACCGCCAAACGCGGCGAGCCCAAGCCCGAGGACAAGCCATCGTGGGGTGAAGTGCACGGACTCGGCGAAGCAGAGCTGTCGGCCATGATCGATGATCTCAAGCTAACCGTGCCCGACGACGGATTCACCTCGCTCGAAGGCTTGCAGGATTGGATGTGCGAACAGCTTGAAGTAGAAAAGCCTACGTCCGCCTCGGCGACCAAGCCAAACTGGAAGGACCGGCTCAAGTCGATGCAAGCAAAGAAATAAAAGGAGAGGCCGGGTCGCACCCGTGCTGAACTCGGAAACCACCGGGATAAACGAGCGACGTATAGACCTGCTGACTCGTGTCCGATTAAGTTCGGGCCAGAATACGCAGCTAAAGCCCGACCGACCGCTAACACAACAAACAGGCTAATGCCATCCCTCATCCGCCGCCGTGACAGCCCATCGGAAGGTGGGCTGTATTTCAGCTCGCCGAAGAACCACCACAAGTTCATCTCGTCGGGCTGCACGCTGCTGGATTGCGTGCTCGGCGGCGGCTGGCCTTTGGGGCGCATCGCCAATATCGTCGGGGACACGTGCCTTGCAGGCGACACAATTGTTTCTGTTAGCCGTGGTGTACGCCCCAAGAAAATGACCATTGAGACTTTATATAAACGCGCTAATGGAAATCACCCCAATCGTAATACCGATGCAGAGACTAAACTGCTGGTTGATTTAGGGGGGTACGTTGGATTGCATCGAATGGTGTCAGTCCGGAAAACCGGCCGCAAAGTACTTTACAAAATAAGCACTGAGAACGGCGAAAGTATCGACGTTTCGGAAGATCACCAGTTCAAAACTGATAAGGGTTGGAGGACGATTGCTTCCGGCTTGCGGGAAGGATCGCAAGTCTATTGCTGGCGTGGAAGACAGACTGGTAGGCAAGACAGGCCGGATCGTGCTGTGACTTATTCTATACCACATCATCCTTGCGGATGGCAGCATATCATTGCCGGAAGAAACTACAAAAGAATGGCAACAGCGAGACTGGTCATTGAAGCAGCCATGAACAACATGGCACTTGACGATTTTATCCGCGTTATCCGATCTAACCCGGACGAAGCGGCCAAGCTCGCTTATTCCGATCCTGCTCTGGACACACATCACCTGGATGGCGATCCGTTAAATGACTCATTAAAAAATCTAGAACTGATAACCAGACCGGATCACTGGGCAGAACACGCTGACGATTTTCGTCGAGACACTAATCGAACAGTCTTACAAAAGATAAAATCCGTGGAACGGTTGAAAGTGGCAGCAACCTATGACATCACCATGGAAGCACCACACAACAACTTCGTGGCTAATGGTTTTGTGGTTCACAATAGCACAGGCAAGACACTGCTCGCGATAGAAGCCTGCTCCAACTTCCTGCGGCAATACTATAACGGCGATGTGATTTATGTCGAATCGGAAGCTGCTTTCGACCCCGAATATGCCAAGGCGCTCGGCCTGCCAATGGACCGGGTCAGCCTTGTCCAAGATGTGGCAACAATAGAAGAGTTGTTCGACCTAGCAACCAAGTTCGTTGAACGTGAGGACGGACGAGATAATAAGCCCGGATTGCTTATCGTTGATTCTCTCGACGCACTTTCCGACGCCGCCGAAATAGAGCGCAAGATCAGCGAGGGAAGCTACGGCACCGGCAAGGCACGACAGATGTCACAGCTTTTCCGCAGGCTGGTGAGCAAAGTCGAGCGTGCACAAGTCTGTATTCTCATCATCTCACAGGTCCGCAGCAACATCGGTGTCACCTTCGGCAACAAGGACACCACCAGCGGCGGTCGAGCGCTCGAATTCTACAGCTCGCAACGCTTGTGGCTCGCGCATCTCAAGACGTTGAAGCGTGTGATTGAAAAAGTGGAGCGGGTGGTGGCGATCACTATTAAAGCCCGATGCAGGAAAAACAAGATCGGGATGGCCCACCGTGAATGCACCTTCGATCTCCGCTTCGGTTACGGCATCGACGACATCGAGGCGAACGTAGCCTTCCTTACCGAGATCGGCAAGGAAAAGCGCGTACCTGCATTGCGCGAGATCAAGCGCATGCGCGGCAAGGAATTGACCGAAGCACGTGGGCAGCTCTCCAAGGTAGTGACTGAAGAATGGTATCGGATCGAGAAAGCGTTCCTACCTCCACGTGGAAAGTATCAAGAATAAAATGCTCATTTATCTCGCATCTCCCTATTCTCATCCTGACGCTGAGGTGCGGCAGCAGCGTTTTGAGGCTGTGTGTTTAATCGCAGCCAAGCTCATATATGAAGGTCATCACATTGCTAGGCGTGGCCCCATCTTTTGGCAAGACCAATAACGCTGTTCCAACACAGGAAGATGATGAATGAAAACAGGTGGAGGAAAAGCCAAAGGGTCATCCTTCGAGCGGCATATCTGCAAATCCCTATCTCTTTGGATGTCGCACGGCAAGCGCGACGATCTCTTTTGGCGCTCGGCAATGAGTGGTGGGCGGGCCAGTGTGCAATTCAAGAAGGGCAAGCCGAACCGCACGCAGACCGGCGACATCACCGCCATCGACCCGCTCGGCGCACCATTGGTTTCCAAGTTTTTCATTGATTCTAAATTCAACCGTGACTTGCAACTACAAGCCCTCTATACTAAAGATCAAAATAAAAAGCAAAAAAAGTATAGGGATTCTTTGTTATCATGGTGGCGCGAGGGTGAGCAGCAAGCACAACGCTATTCAAAATTCCCCATGCTAATAGTCAAACAGAACTACATGTCAACGCTGGTATGCCTGAACTTCTTCGGGCTTCAACAACTCGCTCTGGAAGAGCAAGTCGTGTCAGAATTCCCGCGCTTGGGCGTATATATCCTGTGGTACAGCGATTTCCTGTTACACGCGGAGCAACCAACATGACAAGCACAATCAAAGTTTCAACCATAGACGGACTTTATGATGAAAAATCCGAGGCCCTGACCTGTAACGTTTCCGGTCGCCGTGACGCTTGGCGATGCTTGGTTTCGCCCCACAAATGGGTCAATGCTTCGCTTCACTTCGAGAGGGAAAACTTCTCCATCAACTTAAAGTGCACGAAGAGTGATCCTCCCGCCTGGGGAGAAAGTTACGGGGGCATCCGCTTCTGCCGCCGCTGCAAGCTGATCGACTGCATCCACCTTTGGGGGGAGGAGAAGCATTACGAGGTCGAGAGCGGAAAGTTCTACAGCACTCATCACGAGGTCGCGACGTGCCGAATCTGCCTCAAGCGGATACTACGCGGCGGTTGGGGGCAGCCGAAGCCAGACCCCGAGGCATGGGAGGTGATGAACCAAGTTTGCAAGGAGCTGGGTAAGGCCCCCGTCAGAGCCGACGGTGGCTATGGCAGCGGCTGGATTTGCGAACTCCCGGTGGCGATCTCTCAAATCCTCGATGAGCAGGGAAGAGATTCCGCGCTGGACTACGCGCGAACGATATTCAGGTCGGGCGATTGCTCCCCGGCGATGGCGATCTACAAATGAACGTTCTTCTCGTTTCCGATCTACACCTCACCTCTTCGCCTCGGGATGAATACAGATGGAAGTTATTTCCGTGGCTTGAAAAACAAATTCGAGTTCATGAGGTCGACTACCTTTTCATCCTCGGCGATCTTACGGAATCGCGCGATTATCATGCTGCCAAGTTGGTGAATCGAGTTGTCGATAGTCTCTGTGGTCTACCCCACGAAAACGAAGGACTAGATCATATTTTCCTGTTGCGCGGAAACCATGACGGCACGGACCCCGCATGCCCCTACTTTCGATTTCTCGGCACGCTTCCTTTTCTGACCTATATCGGTGCCCCTATTTTACGTCCTATCGAAAAAGCTAGAATCCTCTTCCTTCCACATTCACGCAACCCCGAAACCGAATGGACTACTCCCGAGGTGCAAGCGTGGCTAGCAAAAGCTGACGCAATCTTCATGCACCAGACCGTTGCTGGTGCACAAAGCGAAAACGGCACCACGCTGGAGGGCATCTCGGCAAACCTGCTCACAGCGGCCAAGGCCAAATCGATCTGGTCCGGCGACATCCATGTACCACAAAGGATCGGGCGCGTGAATTATATTGGGAGTCCCTACCCGATCCGCTTCGGCGACAGCTTCAAGCCTCGGGCAGTGCTGCTCACCGACGACCTCAGCAAGGCACAGGATTTGGAGACACCACGCTTCGGGAGGCATCGGATCGTGCTTGACCCCGGACGCCTGGATGTCGGTGTACTTTCCATTGTTGATGAATTGCATAACCACTCCTCGCCGAATGATCAAGTCAAGGTAAGGGTTCGCCTCACCCGTGTGCAGTTCGTCGAATGGGAAAAGATCAAGCGCGAGGTGGTCGAAGCCTGTGTCAAAGCTCAAGTCGAGCTTTGCGGCATCGAAGTCGAGCGTATCGAGGAGCAGCCCAAGATTCGCAGGCGAGGGCAAGGGTCAGCGGCTCCTGCGTTGACGCCGCAACAAATTCTCGAAGGCTGGTGCCAGCGGCAAGGAGTGGAAAAGTCCTTGGCTGAGGCAGGACATAAGTTACTTACGGAGGCGATCAGATGACCCGACAGTTTCATATTGGTGACATTCTATCCATCACTGGCGACAAGCTCGTTTCTCCCCGTTTGATCGCTGGTGTGTATGACATTCTGAATTTCATGACAGGCGACAGCCTCTATACGCACCAACTTCCTCGTGCGATGCGTGAATGCCGCCCGCATCTACTTAAACAACATCCGCAATTGTCAGGCATCGATGAATCGACGGTGACAGAAGAAACGTGGTGTGCTTGGCTTGACGTATGTATAGCTGAATTCGGCGAAACGCTATCGGTTGAGCCACTGCCAGAGCATGTACACGAATTCATTGATCCAATATCAGAGCTTGCTGAAAAAGTACATCCAGACAAAATCATCGTGCTATGAACCGCAAATACTCCACCCTGCAAGAACGCCTGATCGCCAACAGTTACCGCAATGACCGCTTCATCTTTGACGGCACACCCTGCTGGGACTGGCTCGGGGCGTTCGGCACGGGCGGTGGGGGCGAAAACAGGCGCTACCCAACGCTCTGCATCCGCGTGAACGGTAAGGTCAAGACCTTCCGCGCGCATCGGGTGAGTTACGAGGAGTTCACCGGCGACAAGCTTGGCGAGCGCGAAGCCGGGCACCGTTGCCACCGCTCCTGCTGCATCAGCCCGCTGCATCTTGAGCCGGTCACGTCGCAGGAAAACCACTACCAACGGGACGCCAAGCGGAACGGTGCGTTGGAAGGCGCTCGGGAATTCGAGCCACTTGCGGACCGTCTAGCTCCATTGGAAGATTCGGCGGTACTGCCAACGGAAGAGAATGTAATGAACAAAGCACCTTGGCCCGACTTCAACGGGTACGACATTTATGAAGGCGACATTATAGCGCACCCATCTGGAGAGACGGGACAAGTTGTGTTTCTGGCGAGCGAGAGCGATCCCAGCGATCAATGGCGCGTCAATTATGGCACTGACTATCTGTCTCGCCTATGCCTTCAGATCGGCGACAAAGGACGAGCGATCGTAACGCCAAACAAGAATTTCGACCCACCGGAAACACCGGAATAAATAGTTAGATCATCCTCCTTCCAATACATGAAACTACTTCGCCTCGAAGTTCAAGGCTTTCGGTCGTTCACCATACCGCAGACGCTCGACTTCACCAAACTGCGCCCCGGCTTATATCATCTTTCGGGACGAAACGAAACGGAACCTTTTTTGGAAGGCAATGGCGCAGGCAAGAGCAGCCTGCTAGAGGCTGTCTGCTGGGGGCTGTATGGACGCACTTCGCGCAACCTGAAGGCAGGCTCCGTCAAGTCTTGGGGCAGCAAGGAAAAATGCGCGGTCATGCTCGACCTGCAAACCGACGCAGGCGAAGTCAGCGTCTTCCGCGTCTGGCAGCCGAACACACTAGAAGTCTCGGTCAACGGCACTGCCAAGCCGCTCGATCAAAAAGAGCTGGAATCGCTGCTCGGCTTGAGCCCCGAAGCGTTTCTGTTCTCAATCTACTTCGCGCAATTCACCCCATCCTTCATCGACCTGCGGCCTGCCGAGCAGATGGCGGTCTATTCGACCGTGCTCGGGCTGAATTTATGGGAGCAGGCAGCGGACCATGCCGCGAAACACGGCCGGGAACTGGAAGGACAGATCGCGCAACAGCGGGAGAAGGGTGCACGGTTAGACGGTGAAATCAAAAGCTTGGAAGCCCTTTCCTTCGATGCCGAGGAGAAGGCGTGGGAAAAGGGACGCACTGAGCGCTTAGGTGAGATCGACACGGTAGGCGAGGAAGCCGAAAAGCTCCTCACCACCGCGAAGAAAGAAGCCGCATCGGCCAAGCGCGGGGCTGAAAGATGTCGGGCATTTCGTGAGCAAATGATAAAGTCCAACAGCAGCGTCGCGATTAAGCAATCCGAAGTGGCACGCTTAGAACGAGACCTGAAGGCACTGCAAGCCAAGGACTATAAGGTCTGCCCGACCTGTGGGCAGACGGTCACAAATGAGCACATCAAAAAAGAAGTCGCACGAGTCAAATCACAGCATGCCGTGGCCCTAGCCGAACAACTCAAACTCGTGGCGAATCATCAGGAGCTACAACAGGAATACAACAAGCTCACCCCCGAGGAGGGCAAGCTGCTCGATGCCGAGCGTTCGGTCGCCTCGCTGACTGCGCAATTGAAAAGCCTTGCCGAGCAGTCCGAGCAAGCCGAGGCCGAAAAGAATCCCTACACCGCGAAGCGCATCGAAACCGAGGTCAAAATCAAGACCCTGCGCGACCGCCGCGTCGAGGCCGAGGCATTACTGCAAGAAGTCGAAGCCGAGCAGAAAGGAGCACAGTTCTGGTCCAAGGGCTTCAAGGAGTTGCGTCTCTCACTGATCGAGGAGAGCCTGCTACAGCTTGTCATTGAATCGAACGCCGCGCTGGTCGAGCTGGGGCTCAAAGACTGGTCGCTCGGCTTCGACGTGGAACGCGAAACTAAAAGTGGTAGCATCAGCAAGGGCTTCACCGTCAGCGTGCAAGCCCCGCACATGGCAGACCCGGTTCCGTGGGAGGTCTGGTCAGGGGGCGAATCGCAGCGCTTGCGGGTGGCATCATCGCTCGGCTTCGCGGAATTGATCTGCTCGCGCATGGGCATGCAGCCGAACGTGGAGCTATACGATGAGCCCAGCACATGGCTTTCAGCGCAAGGCATCGACGACCTGTTGCGCTCGTTGCAAGCACGGGCCGAACGGCGCGGAAAGGTCATACTGCTGGCCGACCACCGGGCGCTGGACTTCGGTGGTTTCGCAGGGGTGATCAATGTAATCAAAACCAAAGCCGGAAGCGAGATCAGCTTATGAAACGTAAAATCAGCTCCTTTTTACTCAGACACATAACAGAAAAAGCCTCCACCATAAAGAGCCGCAAAAAGTTGATCTCTTATTTTGCGGACCGCCTATACAAGCTTTACCTAAGAAACGCAAACACGGGGCTGAAAGAAAGGCGTCGGAACTTGAGAAACGAAGAAGAACAGCGACGCATAAGTCGTATTAAGTTGGCGGTATCCCTCAAACCTGCCCTCGATCCAGCCATGCGTCAGCGTATAATTGAACTGGACAAGAAGCTGGGATTTTCCTGAACCCAAAAGGGACGGGCCAGTGCTTACATGGGGGCTTTCGCGCAGGGTAGCCCGGTAGATGCGAAACGCGAATCGCCCGCGCGGCTTCTGTTGGCCCGCTCCTGCTGCGGTCGTTTGGCAGGGCCGTGCGCTCCCAAAACGCCCCGACCCCGGCAGGGGAATCTACCGTCGCCGGGACTCATTTTTTAGGAGCTGAGATCATGATCACAGCTTTGCGAAAGCCCACCCGCCTGCCCTATGAATACGAAAAGCGCTTGTCCCGATTACAACGCGGCCCGTATTTCTGGCCGATGCTCGGCGGCTGGGCCTGCTGCCTGCTGCTACTCCCTTGGCTCATCTTTTCCCTTTATGCCAACTCACAACTGCGTTCGGCGCTGGAACTCTTCACGCGCAGCGAGGGGTCATGCTCGGTGGTCTTGGACGGCCCTAGGGTGGCTTGCGAGCTGCGGCAGGGAGCGTTCGGCCCCGAGCTGGTGCGGCTGGAATTAGAGACGCTCGACATCCCCCTGCTGCGGCAATTGGAGCATGGCAGCCTCGGAATCCATGCCAAGCGGGGGCCGAAGCACGCCAAGGCAGGCGAGGTGCGGGGGAAGGCTTCCCCCCTACCTTAGCCTGAAAAGCGCCCTGGCGCGTTCCTACGCGGTCCTGGGGGCATTCCTGCGAGGGGTTGAAAAGGGTGGGGCAGCATCCCGAAAAGGGCTTACCTCGGGCCTCCCCGGAGGAGGGTCGAAAAGGAAAGCCGAAAGCGCCCCCTCGGGTGCTGCCCCAATTTGCTCTAATCGCGTTTCAAACACTGCCGCAGCGCCACCCGTTGCTCGGCTTCATAAGCCGCCCGCTGCGCCAGCTCGGCCCGCATGCGCCGCACCTTGTCATCGAGAGGCATCTCGGCAAGCGCGCCGTCATATGCCCATGCTGGCACGACGGGTTCCCGAACATCGCAGGGCACCGGCACCACCACCTTGATCTCAACCGGCGTGGGCGGGTCGGGCCGAGCCTGCCCACCACAGGCGCTAGCGGAAAGGAGCAGAATTGCGATCAGTAATCGCTTGGTCGGCGATGCGTTTGGCATTGGCACACTCCTCTAAGCCTGCGGGACGCTTCTCAGACAAGATCGTCTGCACGCGCTGCTCGACGCTGCGGCGGGCCTGGGCTGCCTGCTCCTGTGCCGCCTTGGCGGCCTTGCGGGTGGCATCGGCTTCGAGCTTCAGCAGATCGATGCTGGCGCTGCATTGCTTCGCCGCGCCCTCAAAGCCGCGCCGCGACTGCTGCTCCTTGCCCAGCGCCTCATGCAGTGAATTGATCTCCGTCCGCGCCTTATCCAGTTTGCCACTCAAATTCCATGAAAGCACGCCACCGAGGGCCGAAATGGCGGCCAGAATGGCGAGGGCATAGCCCATGAGCTATTGCCCCCGTCCCCGGCGCAGGTGCAACGTTTTCTTTTCTTGCGGCTGGTGCGCACTCCATGCCTCGAAAGACGCGCCTGCTGCACCGCCATCCTTCAGGTAGGCTTCCCACTCATCCAGGCTCGCAGTATCGGGGAAATAGATACGGTTATGGCTGGCCGGGGGCATAATTTGCAGATGACACCAAGGCGTTGGCTCGCGCTTCTGCTCGCGGGCTTTGGCATAAGCGCGCAACACCGTCCCAGCCGGGTGCTCCATCCAAACTTGGTGCTGCTCCAGCACATGTGCATTGACAAAGCACCACCAAGCAAATTGCCCATCAGGCAGATCGGCTACATCCCCCGCCCATGCCTTCATGTGGTTGCTCGCCTTGCCGGAATTGGCAGTGGCATCATTTACCGCTTGCGGACGCCAACCGGAGGAATATCTTCCAGGCAGTACGATGGCAGTTGCTCCCTCAAAAGCAGAGGCGACGGCGCAGATGCGCCGGTGCGTCTCGGCAGCATTTGCCTCCAAGGCGTCCTTCGCTTGCTCGTACTCCTCAGCGGCGGTAAGTCGTCGATCCGTCTCATCGGGGCCGGTCCAGAAACTTTCAAGGGTTGGCAACATCGGAACCTCCTTTTTTCGGCGGGCCACCCAGCGTGGGCAGCTTGTTGTCGGCCACGTGGTAGCCGAGCCAGACGCCCGCCATCGTCAGAAAATAGCTGATAATCAAATCATCATGCTTTTGCAGCACGAAGAAGAACCCGTACAGCGACGTCGCGAACAGGATGGTGTCCTTGAACGCCTTGCGGTCCAGCGTACCGTCGGCGCGCATGATGAGCTGTGCGAGCTTGAATTTCTGATAGTCACCGTTGCCCAAGTGCAGGCGAATGATGTAGACCAGAATGCTGCCGAAGATCAGAAGGAACAGCAGCGAAACGAAGGTTTCCCGGATGAACTCGATCATGGCTTCCTCACGTACAATTCACAAGTCGTTGTGCCTCGCTGGCACCCACGCAACTTCGGATCGGCATCGCGGCATTCGATGGCCAGCTCCTCGGCTGAAACCTCATGCCAGCGGCAGGCGGGGAATTCACTGGCACAGCCTGACAAGAGCAGCAACAAAAGGAGACAGCTTCTCATCATTTTCCGCCACCCCAACCCTTCCAACCTAAATAGAGCAGGCCCCCAGCGATCATCGAGCCGAGCGCCGCAATGCCGAACCGCGCGAGCCATTTCTGTGTTTTCCTGTGACTCCACTCATCGAGGGCATCGACTATGATGCCCACCACCAGCTTGCGGTTTTCCTTGTCTTCGACAAACGCTTTCGCCCCCGCGACCCAGCGCTTGACCTGCTCGTCCCTGATCTCCCGATCAAGGCGCTCCACATCGGCACGGGACAGCTCTGGCAACATCACGGAATCCCTATAAACATCAATAAGATGAACAGGGGTCTTGCCTTAATGATCATTGACATATATCATTTATCCTAGGAATCTGACCATAGGAGGGCCGATCCATGAAACGCATTCTGCTACTCTACGCTCTGCTGCTCGCCTGCTCCCTGGCCCGGGCCGAGGGGCTGAACCTGTCGCCCGAAACGTGGGGCAAGGACTGGACGCGGGAGGATACGTATCGGCAAGCGGCGCTCACGGCGCTGCTCGTCGTGGATTGGGGGCAGACGCGGTACATTGCAAAGCATCCCCTTCAGCACAAAGAAATGAACCAATTCCTTGGAGAGCATCCATCTGTCAATCGTGTCAACAACTACTTTACAGCAACCATCATCAGCCATGCTGTGATCAGCGCCGTGCTGCCTTCCGACTGGCGCAAAGGATGGCAGTACGTATGGATCGGAATCGAGTTCGGCACAGTTCAACGCAATCGCTCCATCGGAATCAAAGTGGATTTCTAGTGGAGCAATTTTTTCTCTAATAGCTCAATCCGCCGCGCCTGCTCTATCATTGATTCTCCAAGTTGTCGAATTGCTCCTGTGTTCAGCATCGCCAACTTACTCATGTTGACGAAATGGTGTCCATCTTCGTTGAAGGTGACAAGCTTGTGCCGCGCAAGCTCGACGCGTTTGTCAAATAGGAGTTCTCTGAACTTGAGCTTTATTGGGTCATCGTCGCGCGCTACGTTGTAGGCGAGCGCATTGAGCGTTTCCACGTCATCAACGCCATCAAAGTTCGTCCAAGCCGTACCTACATCTTGGTGGGAGTCACCATCAGAATCAAGAATAAAACGAGTAGTAGCAGCTCCAGTTCCCACCGTCAATAGATTAGCATTCGCTCCAAGCACAGTAACATCTGTCCCCGTTTTTAGAAATCCTAAAATTTTAACGGTTCCAACTCCTGTCGTGGACTTTGTGGTGTCATCTGTAGTGTGTACACCAGCAAGCTCTATACCAGTCGTAACTTCCGAAAACCCACGCAATTGAATTCCACCATTCAAGTCGCTCTGCTTTCTAAATGTTGCAAACGTATCCGTCTCTGTGACTGCAGTTATGCCATGCGCAACATCGCTCGACTTCAGTGCGAGAATTTCGTTATCATTCGCCCCCTGATTGATCGTTAGGCCAACGGTCATATTACCGTTCGACGTATCGTTGATGAATGTCAGCAGATTGCCGACAATGACCGAGGCACCGAGGATAGTCGTTACTCCACTCGCATGCCCGATGTTCAGGGCGGTGGAGGCGGCCCCGAAGGCGTTGACGGTGGTCGCAGTGGCGTTGAAAACGGTGGCGGTGGTTCCTCCGGAAACGATTTCGTCAAATCCTATAATTCGAGCCGTGCCCGCGCCTGTTACGTTTTGGGCAGTCGGGACGGAGATGCCAGCGTTGGCGGTGATGAGACCTGTGCTCGTCAGCGTCCCGCGCAGCGTCGCATTCCCGGCATCGGTGATCAGCAGATTGTCTA
>ERZ1292644.70-Hain-H14-01um-R2-70-length-64906-cov-13_pt1 | contig 64906 bp, 62 predicted proteins | sample MGYA00564402_ERZ1292644 | MGnify/ENA primary metagenome ERZ1292644 (study PRJEB36523, sample SAMEA6512644) | groundwater metagenome | collected 2019-01-09 | study: AquaDiva: Metagenomics assemblies of 32 groundwater samples
GGATCGTCTAATGGTAGGACATCGCCCTTTGGAGGCGAGTATCTTGGTTCGAATCCAAGTCCCGCAGCCAAGTTTCAGAATTTGTTTTTTCGCCAAAATTCCATAAGCGGAATATGCCATATTTACCGTATCTATTAAATAAAGTATACTCTTGCGCGTAACTACTGTCATGGCACAGGGAGAATCCATAATTAGATTTATGCAGGTGTCATTTGAATATGGACACAATAAGCCCATCCTCGCCGATGTGGATTTTTCGGTGCGTCGAGGCGCAAAAATGACTATCATGGGGCAAAATGGGGCTGGCAAAAGCACTATCTTCCAGCTTATCACCGGCGCGCTGAAACCCGAATCGGGAAATGTTCATGTGGCCCAAAATTTGACGATCGCCTTAGCCCGCCAGGCGGTGTCTCGGGATCAATTGGACCTGACGGTGCGGGAATTTTTCCGGCAGTGCTTTCCGGAAAGCCGAGGGAAAATATATGACATAGATATAAAGATTGACGCCGTTCTTGAGGTTGTTAATTTGCACGCGCCGCATGACCGCACCATTCGCTCGTTTTCTGGCGGTCAGCAAGCAAGACTCCTGTTGGCATCGGCTCTTATTCAAGATGCCGACGTGCTTTTACTGGATGAGCCGACTAATAATCTGGATACCGCGGGCATCGCCCATTTGCGCCAGTTTCTTATTAATTATAAAAAGACCTGCCTTGTCATTTCCCACGATGCCGATTTCTTGAATGCGTTCACGCAAGGCGTATTTTATTTAAATATTCTGACTCGGAAGATTGAACAGTATCAGGGCGACTATTTCAACGTTATTGAGCAGATTGCCGCGCGTATCGAAAAAGAAAACAGCCAGAACGCTCTCTTGGCTAAAAAGGCGATTGAGAAAAAAGAAAAAGCTAATTTTTTTGCCATGAAAGGCGGACGGCTTCGGTTGCTTGCCAAGCGGATGCGCGAGGATGCGGCTGAAATGGAAGAGGCTCAAGTGGATGTGAGAAAGGAGGATAAAACAATCCGAGCATTTACAATTCCGGTCCAGACTGGGCTTATTGGAAATATTGTTACCATCTCCTCGGTGTCTATTATTAGGAATCATAAATCGACCGCTAAGAAGGTAAATATTTCTTTGCAAAAAAATAATCACCTGCTCCTTGCCGGACCCAATGGCATCGGCAAGAGCACGCTGTTGGAAGCGTTGGCTTCCGGAAAGGCCAAAGGAGCCGTTATCGCGCCCGGGGTGAAGATCGGCTATTACCGTCAGGATTTTTCAACATTAAATTTTGAGGATACGGTATATGAATCTCTACAATCTGTGGCTCATGGATTAGACAATCAAGGCATCCGTTCAATCGCGGCCAGTTTTCTGATAGGCAATGATGCCATCTTCACCAAGATTGGCAGCCTGTCTGAAGGGCAAAAGGGTTTGGTTGCCTTTGTTCGTTTAGTGCTTCAAGAGCCGGGCCTCTTAATTTTAGATGAACCGACCAACCATATTAATTTTCGCCACATACCGGTGATTGCCGCGGCGCTGGATAAATATCAAGGCGCGATGATTTTGGTGAGCCACGTTCCAGAATTTATTAATCAGATACGCATAGATGAAACGCTCGACTTGGCGTTGTAAGTTATAATAAAAAGCCATATGATGTCTATACAATGCTAATTGATGATGTTTCTATAAAAATAAATGCCGGCAACGGCGGAAAAGGCGCGGTGGCGTTTAATAAAAATTTAATGAGTTTAGGACCTGCCGGAGGGTCGGGAGGCAAAGGCGGCAGTGTCTATGGCGAAGGTGTCTCCGATCTCACCGCGCTCCGGCAGTTTCGTTTTAAAAAAGAATTTTTCGCGGAAAACGGCGATGATGGCCGCGGACAATTTTGCGACGGCCGCGACGGAGACGATATTATTTTAAAATTTCCGGTCGGAACCATAGTTCACAATCTTATAACCGGCGGTGAAATTAATTTTGAAAAAATCGGCGAGCGGATTCTTTTGGCCAAGGGCGGCGTTGGCGGAAAAGGCAATTTTCATTTTCGTTCTTCAACTAACACCACGCCGAAACAATTCGGGACGGGAACGCCGGGAGAAAAGTTTGCGTTCCGGCTGGAACTTAAGTTTATTGCCGATATCGGTTTTGTGGGACTTCCGAACGTCGGCAAATCAAGCTTGCTCAATAAACTTACAAACGCCAGAAGTAAAGTGGCGAATTATCCATTTACCACCCTTGAACCAAACTTAGGCGCGTACTACGAACTTATCCTCGCGGATATTCCCGGACTCATCGAAGGATCTTCAACCGGCCGGGGCTTGGGTATCAAGTTTCTCCGCCACATTGAGCGGACTCATATTCTTTTCCATTTTATTTCAGCAGAATCCCCCACCCCTTCGAAAGATTACAAGACTATTCGCAAAGAACTGGGGGCTTGGAATATCGCGCTCCTTGAAAAACCGGAGCGTCTTTTTCTCACGAAGAGCGATCTTTTAGCGCCGAAAGAACTCAACAAAAAATTATTGGTGCTCAAAAAAATAGATCCCGATGCGATAGCGATTTCGATAAGCGACGCGGAAAGCATAAAAAATGTAGAAAAAATCCTAAACAATATCAAGGCGGAAAAATAATTTGTATATCGCCTACTTTTTGAACACGATAAATTTATAGCCGAAGAAATTGCCCAAGAAAGCGGTGATTATAGTTAAGGCCAGCGCTATATTGGCCCAAATTTTTAAGTCCATACCCACAGGGGCGCCGATTACATTAATAATTATATGTAAAATTCCAATATTTATGACAGCCACAATAGCGGAGACAAATAAAAATTGTGAAGCATCCTTAACAAATGTTTCCGTTCCCGCTTGCTCAAAAGTCCAATAACGGTTCCAAAGAAAACTGTTGGTAACGGTTATAACAAAGGCAACGACAAAAAAAGAATCAACAGTGAAGCCGGAAGCGATATTGGTTATAAAAATTAAAAAATTATAGATTCCGGCATTGAGAAATGTGTTTAAAACGCCTATAATTCCGTATTTACCCATCTGCAATAAACCCAGTTGATTTTTGTATTTTGCCATTAAATAAAATAAATAAAGCCCCAAAATAGCGCCCGCCGGAATAAGAAAAACCCAAAAAATCATAAACAATTTTAATCCAATCCCCCATTTTGCCACCAGCCCTAGAATTTTTACGTTTTTTAAGGTCGGCAAAGAAAGCCAGGTGATAATTTCACCGGCTAAAACCGCCAGCCAAAAATCTTTTTTTGTAAATTTAAGTTCCATTAAAAATTATGCGCATATTTTAACATAAGTAATCTTCTGGTAGAATAAAGTTATGCCCACAAGATACTATATTATAGCGCTGATTGTTATTATCGTCTTGGCGATTTTTTTTAGATTTTGGCAATTTACTTCAATCCCGCCCGGGCTTTATCAGGACGAAGCGATGAACGGCGCCGATGCCTTGGCGTCTTTACATAGCGGCGAATATAAAATCTTTTACTCCAATAACAACGGCCGTGAAGGAATGATTGTCTGGCTCGACGCTCTGGCGATTAAGCTTTTTGGCACAGAACCCTGGGTTTTAAGGTTGTTTCCCGCCATAGCCGGAGTTTTAGCGGTTTTAGGCCTTTATTTTCTGGCAAGAGAGTTATTTGCCGCGGAAATTGCCCTGGCTTCAAGTTTTTTTATGGCGACGAGTTTTTGGGCGGTGAATTTCAGCCGGATGGGATTCCGAGCCGGTTTAATGGTGCCGATTTTAATCTGGTTTTTTTATTTTCTACTGCGCGGTTTTAAACTGCGGGTGTCGTCGAATACCCGAAACTATAGGTGTCCGACACCTATAGTTTCACCTGTAGTTTGTTTTGTGTTAGCGGGGATTTTATTAGGACTGGGATTTTACACTTATATTTCTTATAGATTTGCGCCGGTTTTAATCGCGGTGTTTTTTATTCCCTATCTTATGAAATACCGCGTAAAAAATCTTTGGATGAAATTTGTGATTTTCGCAGTTATAGCTTTTATTGTCGCTCTGCCGATCGGGTTCTACTTTTTGAATAATCCGGGCGACTTTTTAGGAAGGAGTGGGCAGGTCTCTATTTTTTCGGCGGATAATCCACTTAAAGTCGCTGCTTTTAACGTTGTCTCAACGCTTGGGATGTTCAATATCGCCAGCGATTTTAACTGGAGACACAATTATGCCGGTTCGCCGGAATTATTCTTGCCGGTGGGCCTGCTGTTCCTTTTGGGGATTTGGTTAAGCGTTAAGCGATTCGCTTTTGAAGATAAATTTTTGCTTTCTTGGCTGGCGGTTTTTTTATTGCCCAATATTTTAACGACCGAAGGCGCTCCCCACGCTTTAAGGGCCTTAGGTTCCATGCCGGCGGCAATGATATTTTCCGGCGTTGGCTTGATTTGGTTTTATAAAAAAATTCAAAAATATTTTGACGATAAGATTGAAAATCCGGTTTTGGAAAAATACAAAAATCAACTTTTGAGATTAAAAAAAGAATTTTTTTTGTTTTTAATTTTGTTTTTAATTTTTGTGGGAGTCCATGACTTTAATAAATATTTTAATATTTGGGCTTTTAACCCAAATGTGGCCAAGGCTTTTTCCCAAAATCAAGTTAAAATCGCCGATTATTTAAATAATTTGCCGAAAGAAACAGAAAAATATGCCATTTGGGACGCGAGCGACCGGGCCACCGACAACGGCCTTCCGGTGTCGGCCCAGACCGCTTATTTTCTGACGACGGAAAAAACGAAAATAAATTATCTGAAATCCGACGAGCTTGATAAAATTAGGTTGGGAAAAAATAGCATGGTTGTGGCTCCGTTATATTTTGATTTAGATTTGTTGCATATTTTAAATAAAAAATTTCCGCAAAGCAGGATTAATTTTATTTATTTAAACACTGCCGTTGTGGCGGTCCCATAATATGAAAAAAATCAATATTTTAGCCATTATACTTTTAACGCTTTTTGGCGTGCTTGCCGCAACCAGCATGTGGGACGATAACGCTAACTATGATGAAAGAATCCACCTTCCAGTCGGTTATTCTTATATAACCCGGCAAGATATGCGGCTTAATCCTGAACATCCGCCCTTGGTTAAAGATTTAGCCGCCCTGCCGCTTTTGTTTATGAAGATAAATTTTCCCTTTCAAAGCTGGGGTTGGAAAACGCTTTTGACAACCGATTTATCACGAACGCCGGCTTGGCAGACGGATGTGGGTTTTGGCAATGATTTGCTCTATTACTCCAAAAATGACGCTCAAAAAATAATGAGATACGGAAGAATCCCAATTATTTTAATTGGGATTCTTCTCGGATTTTATATTTTTAGATTTGCCAAAGAACTATGGGGAAATTTAGCCGGAATAATTGCTTTAATTTTTTATTCCTTCTCTCCCACTTTTTTGGCGCACACCAGATTAGTGACCACCGATGCGGCCGCGGCCGCGGCTTTTTTTATAAGTTTTTATTATTTATATAAATGGCTGAAAGCGCCGACCCGGCGAAATTTGTGGATTTTTGGAATTGTTTTGGGCCTTGGTTTATTAACTAAATTTTCCACTGTTCTTTTGATTCCGATTTTTGGGCTTATTGTAATGGTTTGGGCCTTACTGCGGGAACGAGGCAAAAAATTATGGGCTTTAAAAAAATATTTTGGCGGGTTTATTTTGGTTTTAATTATTGCCTATCTGATGGTTGGTGCCGTTTACGCTTATCACGTTTGGAATTATCCCGTTCAGAAGCAATCAATTGATACCGCCTTTATTTTGTCCACGTTCGGTTTCAAACCGCTGGTTAATTTAAGCGTCTGGATTTCTTCGCAACCGATATTGCGGGCTTGGGGGCATTATTTCTTGGGGCTTTTAATGGTGCTCCAGCGATCCGGCGGCGGCAATACCACTTTTTATCTTGGAGAAGTTTCGGCTAACGGCTCGCGGTCTTATTTTCCATTGGTTTATTTGATTAAAGAGCCTTTGCCTTATATTCTCTTAACATTTTTTGCCTTATTCTTAGGTATAAAACAGTATCGGGAACGGATTAAAAAATCTTGGCTTTTTGATTTTAAGGAGTTATTAAAAAGCAATCCCGCGGAATCCGGAATGCTGTTTGTGATAATCGTTTATTGGGCTTTCTCTATCAAATCCAATTTGAATATCGGCGTCCGCCACATTTTGCCAACTTTGCCGTTTATTTACGCTCTAACGGCTCGCCAGATAAGCTTTTGGATAAAAGGCGGTATTCAGGAGCGGATTTCAAATTATCAAGGATTTTGGCAGCTTTTCATCTTGCGCTGGAGCCGCATCAAAAGAGGGCTTGTTGTTGCCTTTTTGTTTATTTGGGCTGTTGCTTCCGTTGTTTCAATATGGCCGGCGTTTCTGTCTTATTTCAACGAAATTGCCGGCGGTCCTAATAATGGTTACAGATTAGTTGTTGATTCCAATCTTGACTGGGGGCAGGATATTTTGCGTCTAGCTGATTTTATAGAAAAAAATAATATTAAAGAGATTAAAATGGATTACTTTTCCGGCGCTCCGGCGGAGTATTATATAAAAACCGCTAAGATTAAATCTTATAACCGCGAGGCGCCGCAAAAGGGCTGGCTGGCGGTTTCGGCGACGGTCTTGCAAGGCGCTTGCAGAGGCGATAAAATTCCCTGTTCTTACGAGGAACGCGCTTACATTTGGCTGGATTCCTATAAACCGGTCGCAAAAATCGGCTACTCGATTTTTGTTTATTTCATCTTATAAAAAACGCGGCTGGGGATGCGCAAGTCAATATATTTTAAGTTTGAAGCCTTGTTTTTTATGACCTCGTTTAAAATCGTAAATAAATTATTAGCTTCCAATACGGGGTCCTGATTTTGATCCAGATAAATTGACCAACCGCGGTCGGTTATGGCTTCCAAATCGAAATTTGACCCAGCCACGATTTTAAATTTTATAATTTTAAATTGATTGTTTTCAACAATTTTATTATTAAATTTAGTTATAAAAGTTAATTGTTCGTTGCTTAAAACCTTGTCACCCGAAGAAACTTTCTTTTTCTCAAAATCTTCTATTTTTAGTATTAAAGCCCCTTCGGTTTGCGGCGCTTCTTTAAAAATAATCCCTTCTTTGTCAAAATAATAGCAATTATCAGCTTGCGGCCGATCACCCGCAGGGCGGCACCAAATGCCTATTTGAATTCTTTTCTCAAAATTAATTATCAGGCTATGAAATAATTCTTTTTTAATACTTATATTGGTTATAGCGGGGAAGATTGCAGATAGGGCCGATTTTATTTGATTTTTTGAAAGGATAAATAAATTTTCTCCGAGACGCAAAGGGGCGCTATTCACCATAAGTTTATGAACGTCGTTATTAGAGACAACATCATTTTCCGGCAGCTTAATTTCTGTTATTTTAAAAAATGGCGAAAACAAAAACAACCACCCCGCAATTAAAAATGCGACAGCAGAAAAAATCCCAAAAAATATAATTTTCCAGCGCTTGACTCTTTCTTCTTTTTTTATCGTTTTAAATCGCCAGTATCTGTTTGAAGGCATAGATATTTCTCCAAAATTTCAGGGATTTTTATGGTGCCGTCTTTCTGCTGGCAGTTTTCCATTATGGAGATTATCATCCGGCCTATGGCAAAAGCCGTTCCATTAAGAGTATGAACATATGAATTTTTTCCGGTTTTCTCATCTTTGTATTTTATGTTGAGCCGGTGAGATTGAAAATCGGTGTCGTTTGATGTCGAATGGGTCTCTCGGTATTGGTTTTGGCCCGGGAGCCAGATTTCAATATCATATTTATTGGCCGCCTGAACTCCAAGGTCTCCGGTGCATATTTGGAGAACGCGGTAAGGCAATCCCAGCGCCTTTATCAGCCTTTCTTCCATTGAGAGTAAAAATTCGTGCTCTTTTTTGGAGTTTTCCGGCCGGGTAAAACTAAACATCTCAATTTTATCAAACTGATGAACTCGCAAAATACCCTTGGTGTCCTTGCCGTAAGAGCCGGCTTCGCGGCGGAAACAAGAAGAAAATCCTGCGTATCTTAAAGGCAAAGATTCGGCGTCCAAAATTTCATTCATATGCATTGCGCCTATCGCCTGCTCCGAAGTTCCTATTAAATACAGATTGTCTTTCTCAAAGTGATAAACTTCATCTTCGTTATAATCTAAATATCCCATGCCTCGCATCGCCTCCGGCTTTAAAAAAACGGGAGGGATGATAGGAATAAAATTTTCTTTTCTTAATATGTCAAAAGCCAAGCGAACAAGCGCAAATTCCAAATCAACGGCGTCTCGCAACAAATAACCGAAACGCGAACCAGCCGCCTTGCCGCTCCGTTCAGTGTCAATCCATTCTAATTTTTCGTTTAAAATCAGGTAATCTTTTGGATTAAAATCAAATTTTGGTTTTTCTCCCGCTTCTCGCAAGACAATATTTCCAGTTTCATCTTTTCCGATTGGCACTTCTGGCAGTGGAAGATTCGGAAGCTTTCCAGCAATGGCATTAATTTTTTCAGAAAGCGATTTTTCTGCACCTTCTAATTTACTAAGTTTAGTTTTTATTTCTTTCCCTTCTTTGATGTTTTTTTCTTCAGCGATTTTTTTGCGTTCAGCGTTTAGTCTTTCTATTTTTTTTCTAAAAACATTTCTTTCCTCGTCTAATTTGAGCAGAATATTAATATCAACATCAAAACCTTTGGCTTTTATGCCTTTTTCAACTTCTTTTTTATTTTCCCGGATAAATTTTATGTCCGACATATTTATTCTTTAGGTTTCATTGTTGGGAATAGAATTATTTCTCTTAAGGCATGGGAGTCAGTTAAAATCGCCGCCAAGCGGTCAAGCCCGATACCGAAACCGGCGCAAGGCGGCATACCGTATTCCAAGGCCTCCAAAAAATCTTCGTCAAGCCGTTGAGCTTCTTCATTGCCTTTTTCTCTGAGCCTTTCTTGCTCTTCAAGTCTTTTGCGCTGTTCTAATGGATCATTTAATTCCGTGAATGCTTTAACCAATTCCAACCCGCCTATAAAAATTTGGAAAGCGGCGGCCTTGGAAGAATCTTTCTCAAGAGTTTTTGAAAGAGGCAAAAGTTCTTTGGGGAAGTCGCTTACAAAAGTCGGTTGAATTAATTTTTTTTTGGCAAGATCTAAATTGCCGAATTCTTTAATTAAATCGTCATATTTTTTTTCCTCAAAAGGCCTGGAAAAATCGATTAAATTATTCTCGTAGGTTACGGTTAAATTATTATCGTTTATTTTTTTAACTAAATTTCTAAAGAAATCCCGTAAGAATATTTTTAAATAAAATGAATCTTTGTAAGCAATATAGGCCTCGAGCATGGTAAATTCTGGATTATGGTGAGCGTCCATCCCCTCATTCCTGAAATTGCGCCCGATTTCATAAATTTTTTCAAAACCGCCGACAAGAAGCCGCTTAAGATAAAGTTCCGGCGCAACCCGCAGATATAAATCTAAATTTAAAGCGTTAAGGTGGGTTTTAAACGGCCTGGCCGCGGCGCCGCCCGGGATTGGTTGAAGCATGGACGTTTCAAATTCCACAAATCCGTTATTTTCAAAAAAATTCCGCAATTCTCTTAAAATGCGCGATCGCATTAAAAATTTTTCTTTAATCTCCGGATCCATCAGAAGATAAAGATATCTCTTGCGATATCTTTCTTCCACATCTTTAAGACCATGCCATTTTTCCGGAAGCGGCCGGAGGGTTTTGGCAATCATTTTTATTTCCCTAACGCGGATCGTTTTTTCTTTCTGTTTGGTCTTAAAAACAGAACCTTTGATTTCTATAAAATCACCTATATCAAAATCAGCCAAGAATTCATTGTAGGTTTTTTGTCCGCCAGAGGCGGATAAATCTTTGGAATTTAAAAAACATTGAATTTTCCCGCTGTCATCTTCCAAATCGAAAAACGTTGCCCGACCGTGAATTCTTGTAGATTTAATTCTGCCGGCTAAATAAAATTCTTTTTTAATCAATCTCCAAAGCCAAAATTTATTGAGAACTACTATGATTTGGCAATCCCGTTTTATTTCGCTCGGATACGGATTTTTATGGCCGGCTTTCAGGGCTTCTAATTTTTGAATTCTGGTTTTGCGAAGGTCCTCAAGCGTCGGCATGCCGATTATTTCTCAATTTTAATAATTTTATATTTAGTGACGCCGCCGGGAGTGTTGACTTCAATTTCGTCTCCTATTTTCCGACCCAAAAATGCCCGCCCCAAAGGCGATTCATTCGAAATTTTTCCTTTTTCCGGTTTAGCTTCGGCTGAACCGACAATATTGAATACTTCCGCGCCGTTAATTGACTTAACATCAACAGTTGATCCCACTTTAACAATACTATGCTCACTCGAAGTTTCAATCACCACGGCATTTTTTAAAAGTTTTTCGAGTTCAATGATGCGGCTCTCATTAAACGATTGCGCTTCTTTCGCCTCAAAATATTCCACATTCTCGGAAAGATCTCCCAAATCTTTGGCTTCTTGAAGCCGCTTGGCGATTTCAAGACGTTTTTTTGTTTTTAATTCCTGAAGTTCTTTTTTAATATTCTCAACCCCTCCCTGACTTAAATAGGTTTGTTGTGCCATAAAATTTAAGATTATTATTTATTCAGTCTATCATAATTTTGATCGTAATACCACTGGAAAACTTCCTTAGCCACCGGAACGGCGGCGGTTGAACCTTCGCCGGCCCCTTCAATAATAATAGATAGGGCGATTTGCGGGTCTTCGTAAGGAGCAAACCCCGCGAACCAAGCGTTGGTTTTTTTATTTAAATTAGAATAAACTTGAGCGGTACCGGTCTTGCCGGCGACTTTTATCGGTAAATCTTTTAAAAAATAAACCGTGCCTTCGGTTACCGCGTCTCGCAGGCCTTCGCGGACTATTTCAAGTTTATCATTATTAATCAAATTCGTTCTTATAATTTCTGGTTTGAATTCTTCCGAAGTATTATTATCAGAATCAGTAATTTTTAAAGCTAATTTTGGTCGCCACAACGTGCCTCCGTTGGCGATAGCAGCCATAGCCGCGGCAAGTTGCAGGGGCGTAATTATAACATCTCCCTGCCCGATAGAAACATTATAAGTGTCGCCAGTATACCAATTTTCCTTTTTCACCGCTTTTTTCCAAGCCGGGTTAGGCACCAAACCGCCTATTTCTCCCGGTAAATCAATGCCAATAGGCGGCCCGAAACCAAAAAGTTTAAGATATTTTTCAATCCGGGCAATCCCCAATCCTTTAATATTTTTGTAGCCGCCGCCTATTTCATAAAAATAAACATTGGCCGAAATAGCTAAAGCCCGACGCATATCGACAAACCCCTGGGGACGCCAGTCATGGAAGACGTAGGTTATTTCTGGGTTATATTCATTGGGAATGGAGATATAGCCCAAAGTGTCGTCAATTTTATAATTAGGATCGATAGTATTTTCGGCCAAAGCCGCCGCCGCCACAAACGGCTTAATTGTTGACCCCGCCGGATAAAAACCGCTGATTGCCCTGTTGAAAAAGGGGCGATTTTTATTATTAAGGAGTTCTTGGTAGGTCTTATTTACTAAACTTTTGTTAAAAATATTATTATCAAAATTCGGCAAACTGACCAGTGATAAAATTTTACCGGATTTGACATCTAAAACAACAGCGGCCGCTCCCGGCGCATTGGTTTGGATCATTTTGGCATAAAGAGCGTCAGTTAAGAGTCTTTGAAGATCGCCGTCAATGTTCAGAATTAAATTATTGCCCGGCTGCGCTTCTTTGGCCACTAAAGTTTTTAAAACAGTATTATTGGAATTAACCGAAACGGCTATTTTCGCCGGCCCGCCCCTTAACTCTTTTTCGTATTGAGCCTCGAGCCCGTTTTTCCCGATAAAATTTAAAAGCGAATAATAAGAATCGGCCTTAAGATCATCGGTTGATACCTTTCCGGTGTAACCTATCAAATGTGAGAAATAAGGCCCTTCCAGATAATCGCGCTTGGTTTCTTTGCTAATAAAAAGTCCGGACAAGTCTGGCAAATGAGGTTCAAGTTCAATAAGAGTAGCCTGATCTAAGTTTAAATCGAGCGAAGTCGGTTCAGTGGAATTTTTGTTTAATTTTTTTATAAAATTGGAGACTTCGGCATAATCTTTCCCGAGAATTTTGGAAATTTGCCGCGTCCAGTCATCAAGCCCTTCTTTTCTCTTTGGAAGGTCGGCCGGAATAATTAACAAATTAAAACCGGGGATATTCAGGGCGAGAGCTTTATTATTGCGATCATAAATTATGCCGCGCGGCGCCTGGGTGTAATAAAATCGGACGCTGTTATTGCTCGCCTTCTGGATATAATAATCCCCTTGCCAGATTTGGAGCCAAAAAACCTTGCCCAAAAAGAGAACCAAGATCATTATTGCGATAATAAAAATAATGAAAATCCCAGCTTCTTTGATGGGGATTTCTAATTTAGCCGCCGTTTCTTTATCCAGCAAGATTTCTTCCGGCTCAATTTCGGCAGGTTTTTTTCTAAGAAAGTTTTTAAGCATTTTGAATTTTAATTTTGAGAATAATCAGCAATATCAAGGCGGTTAAAACTAATTCCACTAAAATTTTATAATTAAGAAAATAAAGTCTAAATTCTCCGTTAGTCAGCAGCCAATTAAAAAAGTGATAAAATACTACGCCAGTCATACTTACAAACAATATGCTCTCCGTTTTCAAAGTTAAAAATACATTTTTATAAAGGATAATCAAGATAGCGGTAAGAATCAATGAAATCAAACTATTCATTCCGAAATTTGAAAAATAACCAAACCCGGTCAAAATGCCGCCCAGCCAAGCAAAAAAAAGAGCCTTGGAATTATTCTTGGTGAGCACTAAATATAAAACCAATATTAAAAAAAGATTTAGATTTAAAAAAGACGAATTTATAAATGAAACTTGAAAACCGGCCAAGAAAATTAAAAAAACCGCGGCGGCAATGATTGAAAGAAAATTTTTATAACCCCTATCCATTAAGGATTGAAAATTACAAATACGCTGTCAAAATCCTGGGGATTGGCCAGTAATTCAATATTTGCCGTGTTAAAAACCTGGTTATCCTGGGATTTAATCTCTTTGATTTTTCCAATAATCAATCCTCGGGGCCAAATGCCATCGGTTCCGGAAGAAATAATCATTTCTCCTTTTTCGGGTTTTTTATTTTTAACAATCAAGTCAAAAATAACATCGGACCCCAAACCCCGGACTAAGCCGGAAATTTTGCTCGTTGTCGTGATGGCGGAGATTCGGCTTCGGGTGTCTAATATTGTCTGGACTTTAGAAATATTGTAGCTGACATCGGCAAGGCGCCCGACAATTGTTTCGCCTTCCGAAATCACAACCATGCCGGCAGCAAGGCCGTCATTTGTACCTTTATCGATCAAAAAAGAACGGTTATTTTGGAAATCTCTCCCAATAACGCTAACTAAAAGGGTATTGATGTCTTTTTGCGACAAATTTAATTTTTCCTTAAGAAGGGAATTTTTTTCTTCAAATTGAGACAATTTTGCCAATTTATTATATAGGTCTAAATTTTCCGAAATTAAACGAGTATTTGATTCTTTTATACTTTTTATATTAAATAAGGCGCTTTGCCAAAAAGACAGCCATTGGTTTGCCTTGCTGAAAACGATTTCAAATGGTCTTAAAATCTCACCAAGATAATGCTTAAATAGTAAAATTATTTGGTTCTGCCCGAAAAAAATAATAACCAAGCTCAATAAAAGCAGAATAAAAAATACCGTTAAATTGTGCTTTGTCATACTGTTTTTATCTCAACTATTGCTTATCAGAATTTCTTTTAATGATTCAACATTTTCAAGGATAAGGCCGCAACCGCGCACTACGGCCGTTAGCGGATCTTCGGCTAGTCTGGTTGGGATGCCGGTGGCTTTCTCAACCATTTCGGGAAGACCCCGGAGTAGGCTGCCGCCCCCGGCCAAGATTATGCCCCTGCTCATTAGGTCGCTGATAAGTTCCGGCGGCGTTTCTTCAACTACGGAACGAATTTCTGAAATTATAGCGTTGACCGACGGCGCTATCGCTTCGCTTATTTCCAAGTCGCTTATAAGCACTTCTTTCGGCAGGCCGCTTATAAGATCCCGGCCTTTTATTGTGGCCGCCAGTTTTTCTTTCAGGGGAGAAACCGAACCGATTGAGATTTTTATTTCTTCCGCGGTTTTTTCGCCGATTAGCAACTGAAACTCGTCGCGGGCATATTGAATAATATCTTCGTTCATTTTTTCACCGGCAATTCTTAAATTACGGGAAATTACAATGCCTCCCAAAGAAATTACCGCTACATCGGTAGTTCCTCCGCCGATATCTACGATCATATTGCCGACCGCCTCGGAAATCGGCAAGCGGGCTCCAATGGCGGCGGCCATTGGCTCTTCCACCAAATAAACTTCTCTGGCGCCGGCGTTGCGCACGGCATCTTCCACCGCTCGGCGTTCTACCTCGGTTACGCCGGAAGGAATGCCGATAACAACGCGCGGTCTCACCAAGAAGCTATAAGCGCCTTGGTGGGCCTTGTTGAAAAAGTATTTTAGCATTTGTTCGGTGACTTCAAAATCAGAAATAACGCCCTCAATGAGCGGTCGGACAGCTACAATATGGCCGGGAGTACGCCCTATCATTTTTTTAGCCGCGTCGCCCACGCTTAAAACTTGATCGGTTTTTTTATTAATGGCGACAATTGACGGTTCGTTGATGATAATGCCGCGTCCTCTCACATACACCAGAGTATTGGCTGTCCCGAGGTCAATGCCTATGTCCCGTGAAAAAAAATTAAATAAGCGATTTAACATGATTAAAATTTAAAATTTTTAAATTCTGAAATTTTCATCAGTTTTGTTTTTTTTTGATTTCTTTGTTTCAGCTCAATGGAATCTTTTTCAAGCGTTTTTTGGCTGACTACCGCGCGCCAGGGAATTCCTATCAAATCGGCGTCAGTAAATTTCTCGCCAGCGGTTTTATCCCGGTCATCGTATAATACTTCTATTCCTTTATCAAGAAAATTTTTAAAAATTTTTTCCGCCTGTTTTTTAATAGAGGAGTTGCCCTTGGCGGAAATCTCAATAAGGTGAATTTTGAAGGGAGCCATTGCTTCCGGCCAGATAATCCCCATATTATCATGATGGATTTCCACTGCGGTTCCCATCACCCGTCCCAAGCCGATGCCGTAAGAACCCATAATTACGTATTCTTTTTTGCCTTTTGAATTTGTAAATTGCAGGTTGAAAGCTTTGGAATATTTGGTTCCCAAAGGAAAAAGATTGCCGACCTCAACGGCATTTTCCGCACTGATTTTCCCATTGCACTTAGGGCATGAGCCGCCATTTTTAAGTTTAGAAATTTCTTTATTTTCCGCATACTCGCATTTTGCGCAAACTAAAATTGTGTCTTCCCCGACCGGGCTGATAACTTGAAATTCGTGAGTGTTGCTTGATGTGAAAACCCCGCCGGGCGCTATGGCATAAACGGCTTTGAGACCGCAGCGGTTGAAAATTTTAAAATAAGCCGCTTTTATTTTTTCGTAATAATTATAAAAATCTGTTTCCGAAGAATGGAAACTGTATAAATCCTTCATAATAAATTCCCGGCCGCGCAATAATCCTGATTTTGCCCGGGGTTCGTTGCGAAATTTTGTTTGAATCTGATAAGCGGCCAATGGCAGATCTTTGTAGGAATTTATATATTTTGCGGCGATGGCCGTCAGGACTTCTTCATGCGTCCAGCCCATCACAAAATTAGCCGTTTTCTCATTTTTTCCTTTTGCCTCAAAACCTATGGGTACGTCCCAGCGGCCGGTGGCATCTAAATACTTTTTTTCCACCAAAGCCGGCATGAACATCTCTTGGCCATTAATAGCATTCATTTCCTCCCGAATAATATCGGCGATTTTTTCAAGCACTCTAAAACCCAGTGGCAAATAAGAATAAACGCCGGCAGAATTTTTATAAACAAAACTGCCCCGTTCCAGAAGTTGGGCGTTGACACTGGTTTCGTCTTTGGGATTTTCTCTCAAAGTTTGTCCAAAAAGTTGTGATTGCCTCATGTTATTATTTTAATCTTAATATATCTTTATAGGTTATTAATACGATAAGAGAAAGGAGTAGAATAATGCCGATGGAATGGATGGCATTTTCTATTTTTGGGTTGACCTTGCTGCCTTTAATTTTTTCCAGACCCAGAAATAGAAGCCGGCCGCCATCAAGAGCCGGAAACGGTATAAGATTCAAGACCGCCAAATTAAGAGAGATCATGGCTACAAGCTGAAGAAGATAAATAAATCCTAAATCGGCGGCTTGATTGGTTAAAACGGCGATTCCCACCGGCCCGGATATGTTTTGGGGAACTTTTCCGGAAGTTATGAGATTCTTTAACAAACTTCCAAATCCCTTGACTATTTCCCAGCTTATGACAAAAGCCGATTTTGTGCCGAGCCAAAAGCTTTTATGCCAAGGATAGAAAATGATGCCGGTCTTAACTAAAGCGATTCCCAAAGCCCCTTCCCCTTCCGGAGGATTAATTCTTGGTGCCGCATTAATTTCAAATATTTTTTTACCTCTTTGAACGGCTATGGTGATTTCTTCTCCCTTACTGTTATTGGTATTTTCCTGAAAAGTTAAAATTTCGTTAATAACAATATTTTTATTTCCGCTTTTTATATATTTTATAACATCGCCTATCTTGATGCCGGCGTTTTGCGCCGGTGAGTTATCTCTAACGGCCACGATCTGAATCTCTATATTTTTCGCCAATGACTCATTGTCTTTGTCAATAAGTTGAGGAAGACCAATGTAAAAACCAATTATTAATAAGAGCGCCGCCAATAAAAAATTCATAAAAACGCCGCCAATAATGATTAAACCGCGGATTCCAACCGGCTTTGACGAGAAGCTTTTGGGATTATCAGGCTCGTTTCCGTCTTCCCCCAAGATTTTAACAAAACCGCCCAAGGGCAGAAGATTGATGGAATACAAAGTCTCTCCTCTTTTTATACTGAAAATTCGCGGCGGAAAGCCAAAACCGAATTCTTCAACGGTTAAACCGCTTCTTCTGGCGGCAATAAAATGACCCCATTCATGGGTTAAGATTAAAATTCCCAAAACTAAAATGAAAATTATTAAAGTTGTCATTTTTCTTTGATTTCTTTTTCTTTTAATCCGGTCATAGTCTCTAAGTTCTTATTGGCTGTGTTTATTAATTCCTGAATCTTTTCTTTTATCTCAAATTTTTCATCTTCGGTAATTTTTTTGGAGCTGAACAAATCGGTAATTTCTTTTATCGCTTCATCGCGCGCCGTCCTGCACCTAACCTTGCCCTCTTCAAGTTTGGCGCCGATAATTTTGATAAGAGAATTTCGCCGTTCTTCGGTTAAAGGCGGGATGTTTATCCTAATTAGATTTTTATCGGTAATCGGATTTAAGCCGATGTCGGATGAAAGTATCGCTTTTTCTATGGCGGAAATGTCGTTTTTGTTCCATGGCTCAATAATCAGTAATCGGGGCTCGGGCGCGGAAATAGAGGCCAATTGTTTTAAAGGAGCTTTGGCACCGTAGTAATCAACTAAAATATTTTCTACCAATGCCGGAGTGGCTCGGCCGACCCTTAAGGCCGAAAATTCCGTTTTCAACGATTCCTCCGTCTTTTTAAGCTTAGTTTTGAGTTTTTCTAAATTCTCCATAATGCTAAAATCAATTCGTCATAAGCGAATTTTGGATTAATGTTAGTTTCATTTAACTTAAAATAAATATGTTGGCTTTTTGTTAGAAGATCGGTTATTTTTTTTGTCGGGTCGGTTTTAAATTTTATTCTTAAAAAATTAAGCCAGGATTCAAAAGTTTCCAGCGCTTTACGGGGATCGAGTTTTTCAACACAGCCATATTTATTTGGAAAGTCGGTTTTAAGAAGGAGTTCAAAAATATCGGAAGTGTTTTTATCCGGCAGCCAGCCATCGGTTTTAATCCGCCAAAAAGGCAGCCTTATTGCCCGCGAAACAACGGTATCCGAAATTGAATCCAAAGTTTTCGCGCAAAGTATGATGACGGCATGGTTTGGCGCTTCCTCAAAAATTTTGAGAAGGGCGTTTTGGGCGTAAGAATTCAGTTTTTCGGCTGTTTCTATTATTACTACCTTATATTCGCTTGAATACGGCCTCAATGTTAAAAATTTTTTTACTTGGCGGATCAAATTTATGGATATTTCTTCATTAAACTCCGGCTTAATAAAAAATAAATCGGGATGAAATTTTAAATTTTTATTTCTTAAAAGCATATTGGAAAACCAAAGAGCTGCTTGGTTTTTGGGGCCATCATCCGGCCCATAGAAAACATAAGCATGCGGCAGTGGTTTGTTTTCTATGCACCTGCTCAAATAGTTGATAATTTTTGGATAGGATGCTGGCATATTTTATCTTCTTGCCATGACGCTTCGCTTGTAAAGTTCCAGGTTCTCTAAAACCAAGCCCGCGCCTTTGACAACACAAAAAAGAGGTTCCTCGGCGACATAAACCGGGACGCCTGTGACTTTAATTATTAATTCATCAAAATTTCTGAGCAGTGCCGTACCACCGGACAAAATTATTCCTTTATCCATAATGTCGGCTGATAATTCCGGCGGTGTTTGCGACAAAACCAGTTTTACGGCCTGAATAATTTCTTTAAGGCGATCGGAAATCGCCTCAACAATTTCGTTAGTGCCAATAGTTATATTGCGGGGGAGGCCGGTTAGAATGTCGCGGCCCCGAACGCCTATATACAATTCATCTTTGACCGGCAATGCCGAACCAATTTCAATTTTTATTCTTTCGGCCGTTCTTTCTCCAATGGCCAAATTGTGTCTTCGCTTAAGATGATCAATGATTGCCTGATCTAATTTGTTACCCCCTACTCTTCTTGAATGGGAGGTTACAATCCCGCCCAAAGAAATTACCGCCACTTCCGTGGTGCCGCCGCCAACGCTCATGATTAAATTGCCGGAAGGCGAATTAATGGGCACATTGGCTCCAATAGCGGCCAAAACAGGCTCTTTAACGATATAAGCCGCTTTGGCACCGGCATTGATGGTGGCGTCAATGACGGCCCTTCTCTCGGTGGAGCTTGCACCGGACGGTACGGTTACCAAAACATCGGGTTTTATCAATTGAAATCTTCCCAAACTCTTTTGGATAAAATATCTAAGCATGGCTTCGGTAATTTTATAGTCGGCAATAACGCCGTCGCGCATGGGCTTTTTGGCGATAATATTTTCCGGAGTCCGGCCAAGCATTGCCTGGGCTTCGATTCCAACGGCTAAAACCGCTTTGGCATCAAGAGAAATTGCCACTACCGTCGGCTCGTTTAAAACAATTCCTTGGCCCGGAATAAAAACCAAAGTATTGACCGTACCCAAATCAATCCCAATTTTTCTAGTAAATAAATTCATAATTGCGTGTTATAAGATACGCGTCTAATATCGGCGCCTAAAGCACTGAGACGCTCATCTATTTTGTCGTATCCCCTGTCTATCTGATAAATATTATCAATTATGCTTTGCCCCTTGGCCAAGAGGGCGGCAATCACCAGCGCCATGCCCGCGCGGATATCCGGACTGTAAATTTTTTTACCGCGAAGAGATTTCGGGCCCTTAACAATAACTCTATGAGGGTCGGCCATAATAACGTCGGCGCCCATCTGGTTTAAGATATCGGTATAAAACAGCCGGCCGTCATAAATTGTTTCGTGAATCAGAGAAATACCGTTTGCCTGGGTCATTAAAACCGTAAAAGGAGCCTGGAGATCGGTGGCAAATCCGGGATATTCACGAGTTATTATATCAACAGATTTTAATCTCTTGGCGGGTTTTACTATAACATAATTTTTCCCGATTTCAAGATTGGCGCCGGCTTTTTGAAGCATTGCCAATAAAACATCTAAATGATCGGGTTCGCAATTTTCTACTTTGATATGGCTATTGGTTGCCACCCCTAAGATTATGAAAGTACCGGCCTCTATTCTATCGGGCAGGCCATTCCATTCCCCTCCCTTGAGTGATTTCACGCCTTTGATTACAACCAATGGAGTACCGGCGCCGGAAATTTTGGCGCCGAGCGAATTTAGAAATTTTGCAAGATCTTCCACTTCAGGCTCGCAAGCGGCATTTTTTAAAATAGTTTTTCCTTCAGCCAAAGCGGCCGCCATCATAAGAGTTTCAGTGCCGGTGACGCTTACTATTGGAAAAATAAAATTGCCGCCGATAAGTTTTTTATTTTTTGAAGTCGCGGTAAAAATTGAACCTTTTTTTTTAACGGAAGCGCCAAGCGCTTTAAAGCCCTCAATAAATAAATCAACCGGCCGTTTACCCAAAGTACAACCGCCGGGATGAGGGAAAGAAACTTTGCCAAAGCGAGTCAGCAAGGGACCCGTTAAAACAATAGAGGCTCTAAAACAATCGGCAATTTTGTAATTTAAGTTAGTTTTTTTAAGGCGCGAGCAATCAAACGCATCAGAATAAATTTCAGCCCCCAAATCTATAAGGAGCTCTTTCATTCGGCTGATATCTTCAATTTGCGGTAAATTGGCGGCTTTTATTGGTTTTGAAGTAAGGACTGAAGCGGCTAAAATTTTTAAGGCTGCGTTTTTGGCGTTGCCGACAGTAATTTTGCCTTCTAATTTTTTCCCGCCGTTTATAATAAACTGCTCGTTCATAATGCGAGTATTTTAAGATAAATTCTTTTGTTTGGCAAATTGTCAGAATATCAAAAATATGGTATTCATACGGCTATATGACCAGAAGGCTTAGGCGTTTTATTTTTTTAATATTCATAATTTTTTTTATTGGCAGCAGTATTGCGGCGATTCTTTTTGCCCAGGGTTATAGATTTGATTTTAGTCTCCTAAAAATTGTAAAAACCGGCGGGATTTTTGTTAAAACCTCTACCGATGGCGCTAAAATATATATAAATGATAAATATGTTGAATCAACCAGCGGAATTTTAAGCTACAGCGCTTTAATAAGAGGACTTACTCCAAAAAACTATAATGTTTTTGTTTATAAAGAAAAGTATTATCCTTGGAATAAAACCGTTGAGGTTAAAAACGGAATAGTTACCGAATTAAATAATATAATTTTATTTCCATTGGAACTTAAAAAAATTAAGATTGTTGAATTACCCAACCAGATGATTTCTGAGTTTGCCATAAATAATAGCGCGATAGAAATTAAAAATAACAAAACCAAGATTGCCAATGCCTATAATCTGACTGATGGCAAGTTATTATCAAGCGAAAAATTTAAAACGGCCACTTCATCGCAAGAAATTATCTCACCGGACAAAAACAAAAAACTTTATGTTTTAAATGATCAAATTTGGGTTGGTTACTTAAATGGCACAAAAAAAGAGCCGCTTAAAAATGCGGGAGAAAAAGAATTAGTTACCGCTTCCGAACCGCCGATTATTTTCTTTGATTGGTTTAACGATTCCCAACATTTAATTTGGATTGCCAATAACGAGTTAACTATTGCCGAATTAGACAATCGGGGCGGCAAGCGCAACAGTATTAAATTTTATCTTAACATTAATTCTCCGGTTTTTTGGGATCGCGATAATTCCGATTTTTATTTTTTTGAAAAAACTTTACCCGCGCAAACAGGTCTACCTGCGCAGTCAGGCGCGGAAAAAAATACTTTGTACAAAATAAATTTTAAAGATTAATTCAAATAGAATTTTACCGCTTGCTCCACTGCGGGGCGCGACGGGCGCCTTTTAGACCCGGCTTTTTTCTTTCTTTCATTCTTGGATCGCGAGTTAAAAATCCGAGCGTTTTTAAAACAGGTTTGAAGTTCGGATCGGCCAGAATTAAAGCGCGGCTCAAACTATGGCGAGAGGCATGAGCTTGGGCCCGCAGGCCTCCGCCGGAAACTTTTATTGAAACCGTAAATTCCAAAACACCGGTCTTGACGAACGGACTTGTTAAAATATCTTGCTGCTCCTTTTCTTTAAAATAATCCGTAAAATTTTTACCGTTTACGGTCATTTCTATTTTTTTGGCATCAAGTCTAACTCTCGCTCTGGCTGTAGCCGTTTTTCTCCTGCCGACAGCCTCGTAATATTTTTCGGTTTCTTTTTCTTTTTCTTTTTTCTTTTCCTTTTTTTGCTTTTTTATTGCCATATTATTTCTCAATAATTAATCTCTTAATCAATTTGGCTCGCAGGCGATTTTTATGAAGCATTCTTAAAACCGCCAATCTTAAAGCCCGCCCCCTATCTTTCTTTACTAAATCAGGGTACTTCACTTTTTTTAGTCCTCCGGGATAGCCCGTATAGTGGTAATATATTTTCTGGGAAGCTTTTTTCCCGGTCAAAACAACTTTATTAAAGTTAGACACTCGGACTGTTATCATCGGATCTAAATGGGGAAAATAATTCACTTCGTTTTTGCCTCTTAGCATAGTGGCCACTTCTGTTGCGAGACGCCCGAGCGACTTACCGGCGGCATCAATATTATAAACCTTTGGTTTAGTAGGCATATTATTTAATAAATTCTATTATCGCCATTTTGGCACCGTCATTTTTTCTTGGGCTAATCTTTAAAATTCTTAAATAGCCGCCTTTTCTTTCTTTAAAACGAGGCGTCAACTCTTTAAATAATTTATTCACCGTCTTGATGGTTAGATTTTTTAACAAAAGACGCCGGTTGGCTAAGGTTTCATTTTTTGCCGTACTGACAGCTTTTTCAACAAGCGGCCTAATTTCTTTAGCGCGCGCTTCAGTGGTTTTTATCCGTTCCTTCAAAATCAAACTGTTTCCCAGCCCCCACAAAAAAGCTTTTTTATAATCAGCCGGCCGGCCAAACCTGCGGTTTTTTCTAAGATGTCTCATTTGTTTGAATTATTCTTTCTGTTTAAGGGTGAGGCCTAATTTGCCGAGCGCTTTTCTAATTTCTTTAAGCGCCTTTTCTCCTATTTCTTCAAGACCCAATAATTCTGTTTCATTTAAGCGCAAAAGCCCGGCCAAAGTTTTTACATGATTGCCTAAAAGAATATTTTGAGTGCGGTTTGACAGCCTTAAATCCTCAATTTTTGTTTTCGTAATGTCTGATTCTTTTTTTAGGGACTCTTTTTTTGAGGGTTTTTCTTCTTTTTCTTCTTTTTTTCTTTCCTCTTTTCCCTCAACTCCGGCTATTTTTATCGGAGCAGTCACGATTTTAAAATGTTCAATAAGCAAATTAGCCGCATTTGCCAAGGCCTCGGTTGGAGTGATGGTCCCGTCGGTTTCTATATCAAATCTTAAGCGATTGTAATTTGTTTTATCGCCCACCCTCATGTCTTCGACTTCAAAATTAATCATTCTGATCGGAGTAAAAATAGCATCAACCGCGATAGCTCCAATTTCTTGTTTTTCCTTTTTGCGCGATTCAATCGCCGAATAACCAAGGCCTTTTTCAACTCTAATCTCCATTTCTAAGGAGGCATTCTTTGAAGTTAGAGTGGCGATATGGGCATCGGGATTTATAATCCCCACTTGGGAGACCGTTTTTAAATCTTTTGACAGAACCTTTCTCTCACCCTTGATTTTTAAGGTTATGATTTGCGGTTCATCGCTATAAACTTTGAATCTAATTTGTTTCAAATTTAAAATTATTTCAACCACATCTTCGCGAACGCCGGGCAGAGTTGAGAATTCATGGTTTACATTTTTAATTTTTATTGAAGTGATAGCGGCGCCGGCAAGAGAAGACAACATCACGCGGCGCAAAGCATTACCAATGGTTAGCCCATAGCCGGGGTGAAGCTCTTCAATTTCTAAAATTGCTCGGTGCGACGAGATTTGTTTAACCAATTTCGGCGTCTTTGGCAAAGAAATATTTGTTTCCATGATTTTAAATATAGGTTAGTTAGTAAATAATTTTTATTTTGAATAATAAGCGATGACCACCTTCATATTGAAATTTTTCGGCAAGTCTCCAGTTTGGGGGGCGGCTTTCACTGCTATATCCAAATCTTTCTTATTAACCGCAAGCCAAGCCGGCGCTTCATGTTTTTTAAGCTTATTCTCAAGATCAAAAAACATTGCCTTGGGGCGGCTTTTTGTCTTGATAGCTATAATATCGCCCAGCTTTACCGAATAAGAAGGAATAGTCACTTTTTTATTATTTACTAAAAAGTGGCCGTGGGTTACTAATTGACGCGCCGTAGTCCTTGAACCAGCCAAACCGCTTCTGTAAATCGCATTATCAAGGCGCTTCTCAAGAACGCCCAACAACAAATCTTCGGTAATTCCTTTTTTTCGTTTGGTTTCGTCAAAATATTTTTGGAGTTGTCTTTCGGTAAGACCATAGGTGAATTTTATTTTCTGTTTTTCTAAAAGTTGCGTTCCGAATTCCGATGAAGGCCTGCGTCTGGTTTTTCCATGCATGCCCGGCCTGTAAGGTTTTTTTAAAAAAGCTGATTTTGGCGAAAACGACCTTTCGGCTTTTAGCCCAAGGTTCTCGCCGACTTTTCTTGATAATTTTTCTTTTGGTCCGGTGTAGCGCATGATTAAACTCTTCTAACTTTCTTGGGCCGCGGGCCGTTGTGAGGAATAGGCGTTATATCTTTTATATACACAATATTTAGGCCTTGGCTAGCCAGGGCTCTCACCGCCGATTCCCGACCGGAACCGATGCCTGTAACAAAAATTTCCACCTCGGCAAGACCGCTTTTTTTAATTTTTTCAACTACGGCTTCAGCCACTTTTGAAGCGGCATAGGATGTGGCTTTCTTAGGCCCCTTGAAGCCCAATGAGCCGGCCGAAGACCAGGCCAAAACATCTCCTTTTTCGTCGGTAACCGTGATAAATGTATTATTATAACTGACCTGGATATAAATTTTTCCTCTGATACTTTGGCGCCCAACTTTAACACTTGCAGATTCCAAAGGCTTTGCCTTGCCCGAGATTTGTTCGCTTTCTTTAAGAAGTTCTTCTTCGGTTTGTTTTTTTATTTTCTTTTTTCCCATTATGTTTTCTCTGTTCCTTTTTTGCGTCCCGAACCGACCGTTTTTCTTATATTGCCCCTTCGAGTCCTTGAATTGGTTTTAGTTCTCTGCCCTCTCACCGGCAAACCGCGGCTATGGCGATATCCGCGGTAAGTTCCTATCTCCTTCAGCCTTTTAATATTACTTTGGATTATTCTTTTAAGTTCACCTTCAATTTTATATTTCTTTTCAACCAAGTCTCTTAGCCTGTTAATCTCCTCACTGGTTAATTCCGAAGTTTTTTTAGAAGGATTAATTTTCAGGTCAGAGACGATTTTTTTTGCCAAACTCTGCCCCATACCGTAAATATAAGACAAAGAGACAATTATTTTTTTATTTTCTGGGATATTCATCCCGGCAATTCTTGGCATGGTTCAAATTAAAAATTTAAATCTCAAAAATTAAATTCATCCCTGTCTTTGTTTATGTTTAGGATTTGAGCAGATTACATAAAGACGTCTGCGGCGGCGTATAATTTTGCATTTGGCGCAAATTTTTTTAATGCTGGCTCTTACTTTCATAATCTTCTAATAATCCGCCCTCGTTTTTTATCGACGGACAGCTCAACCTCCACTCTGTCACCAACAAGGACTCTGATAAAATTCAGCCTCATTTTACCTGATAAATGGGCTAAAATCTCCGTATCATTATCAATTTTCACCTTGAAAGTGGTGTTTGGCAAAGCCTCAACGACCGCGCCATTAAATATGGGCTTTTTATTATCTATCACGGCAATTATTGTTTGTCAAGAATAATATTAATTTTATCCGGACTGCCGGGAGCTTGTTTAACCCAGAATGGCCACAGGGAAATTGTGGCGCTGTTGATGAAATTTTTATTGGAAATAATATTTCTCATTCCATTTTCATCAAGCCCTGCCAGTTCTTTTTTTAATCCGGTTAAGTCAGCGGTAAAAGCGTTAGCTTTATCGAGCTCAAAAGTAAAAAATATCTCGCCTTTTTTAAAATCCGACCTTGTGACTTGAGGATAAGTTATATTATTCTCAAAATCAAAATTTTTCAAGTCAGGATACTTATTGGACACCGAGTAATCAACTAATGCCTTAAAATCTTTTTCCTTAAAAAATATTGCCTGCCAGATAATTTTCATACTAATAGCCTGAGAATCAGCTTTAAAATTATCTATTTTAACGGTTGACGCTCCATCAATTAGTTTAAAATCGGAATCTTTGAAGGTAGTAAGAGTATCATTTTTAAGTTCGCTTGCCAACTCGTCTTCAAGATTTTTTTTAGTTTTTTCAATTTCTTGATTTGAAATTGTCGGATTGTTTCGCTCAGGAATCATTAATTCGGTGCTTTTGGCATAAAAACCGGCATATTTCGGAGACTCCTTAAAACCGGGGATCGTGAAATAAGATGGCCCGATTTGATATTCTTCTCCAACCTCATCGCTGATAACCTCCGCTTTAATGGAACTGGGGATTAGCTTGGTACCGGACATTTTTGCCCCCGGAACAATTATCGGATTTTGAATTCTAAAAATTTTTCCATCTTTTGTTTCAAATCTGGTCTGGGCGACTAATTTTTGGGGAGCGGTACTATAGGCGTTATATATATAGATAAGCCCGCCGGTTTTTAAAGGCAAATTGCCGCTTTCATCGGATGTTTTGGATGCTTTTATTATTTTTGAACCGGATTTTGATAACAGAAAATATTGCCCGGGAATAATTCCATTCGCCAAATTAGGCAAACTTATGTTTTTGCTGATAGCAACCGGGATAGCCACTTTTATGGGAACTTCTTTTAGCGAAATCCTAATATTGGCCTTTGGCAGTATTAAATACATCGCCGTTGCTAAAAACAAAACTCCCATGCCGACAAAAGATGCGACTATTCGATTAAAAGAAATTAATTTTTTAGAACCAATGGCCGGAAATTTATTGTCAGACTTGCTTTTTGGCTCATTATAAAAATCTTCTAAATTTTTTTCTAATTTCGAATCATTATCATTATTTTTATTTAGTTCGGAGGCAATATCTTCATTTGTTATTTCATAAATAACGGGCGCCGATGGCGGCACAATATCCAACATTCTTTTTAATTCTTTTTTAGCGGGTTTTGAAAAGTTAATTTCTTCTTTTTTTGGTGGGGCAGAATTATAAATCAGCAATTGGATTTTTTCGGCAAAAGTTTTGATTTCATTATTTTCCGTGCTTAGGAATAAATTCTTGCCCACGCTTTCAGCCTCTTCTTTCAAAATTTTAAGCGAATTTAAATCGGCCGCTAAAATTGAGTTTTTCGGCAAAACTAAAACAACATCAATATGTTTTGATTTCATCAAGCGGTCAATTAAAACCGCCGTATCATCTTTAGTTCTGGCGCGGATTATTTCAAAACCTTCTGACATTGATGTGATTATATCTTATTCTTATCTATTATTCCACAGTAGCTCTAATCCGCCTTACGCCGGCTGAAGAACTTTCTTCTTTGATAATCTTAAAATGGCCAATCTGGCCGGTTGAACCAACATGGGGACCGGCACAGAGTTCTTTGGAATAAGCCTTTGACGGATCCGGATCGCCGATTGAATAAACATTAACTTCATCGGGGTATTTATCTTTAAAAAAAGCTCTGGCGCCGATAATTAATGCGTCCTCTTTGGATATTTTTTTATTATAAACCGGCAGATCCATTTTTATTTTTTCATTTACAATATCTTCTATTTTTTTAATTTCTTCCGGCGCCAGTTTTCTGGGGAAAGAAAAATCGAACCTGGCGCGCTTGGCGGTTATGTCCGAACCCATTTGTTGAACTTTCGTTTCACTGCCTAAAACGTCGTGAAGCGCCTGATGCAAAAGATGCGTCGCGGTGTGAAGTCTCGTTATTTTATTGACATCTTCAGAATTTTTAGCTTGGCTGATGCCGTGCCCGCCGAATTTTTTTTCCGCTCCGGCCCGGGAAATTTCCTGATGTTTTTTAAATTCGACATCAAACTCATCGCGACTTAACTTAATTGCCTTATCTCCTCCAATATCTTTAATGATTTCATAAGTCAAACCGAAACTTTCATATAGTTTGAACGCGGTTAGCGCGTCAATGTTTTCCAGTCTTTTGATTTCTCTCAATCCAAATCGGAAAACTTTATTAAATTTTCCAAACTCGTCGTCAAAAACGCCAATAATCGCATTCAAATCCAGTTCTTGATATAAAGATTCGTATACCGCTTTAATTTTATTAAAAACATTTTTTATATCTTCCGCCGCGCCTAAGCTTAATGTATCTGTTCCGCTAAAAGAGCCGCGACTGCCTAAATGGGCTTGAACAGTCATTCTTCGCAAAAGCCGTCTCAAAATATACCCTTGCTCCTTATTGGAAGGTTTTACGCCGTCGCATACCAAAAAAAATGAGGCGCGCGCGTGATCTACAATTATTCTTTTTCTGTGCACATCGGTATCGGCAGTTGGCAGTGCTTGAATTAAACTTGAAAATAAATCAGTTTCAAAAATATTACTTTTATTCTGAACAACCATCGCTAAACGTTCCAAGCCCATTCCGGTGTCAACGCCTTTTTGTTTGAGAGGTGTTAAGGTTTTATCGGAATTACAGTAATATTCATTAAAAACAAGATTCCAAATCTCGATATTATCAACATATATTTCACTTGTCGGCCCACAAGGGCCTTCATTACCGGTCGGTCCCCAGAAATTATCTTCGCGACCGCATTTTTTTATTTTATTGTCCGGTAAGCCCAAAGATCTCCAAATTTCTATTGATTCTTTATCTTCAGGAACCTCATTGTCGCCATTGAAAACTGAAACATAACAACGCTCCGGGGAAATTTTAAGTTCTCGGGTTATTAATTCCCATGCCCATTTAATGGCATCTTCTTTAAAATAATCGCCAAAACTAAAATTACCCAGCATTTCAAAAAAAGTGAGGTGAGATTCGTCTCCCACCGAATCAATATCCGATGTTCTGAAAGATTTTTGGATTGAGGCGACGCGACGGGCGCCAAAATCTTTTATCGGATCTTTTTCGCCGGTGTAATATGGTTTAAACTGCTGCATCCCGGCAGTGGTTAAAAGCACTGACGGATCGTCTTTTGGCAAAAGTGAAGAAGACGGCACAATTTTGTGTCCTCTTTTCTCAAAAAACTCCAAAAACTTTTCCCTTATTTCCCTTGAAGTCATATTTCCATATTATCAAACAATAATCCCGCCGCCAAGCATTTTTCCGCCCAAATAAAAAACCGCGCTTTGGCCGGGAGTTATTGCCCTTTGGGGAACATCAAACATAATTTTTACCGTATTTTGACGATCGTTAGAATGTGATAAAGTTTGGCTTTTGCTTATAGAGCAATTCTGAAGCGGTTGACGATATCTGATTCTTGCCAGACATTTTAAGGGTAGCTTAGGTTGTTTTCCGGAAATCCAATTAATGTCTTTAACGATTAATTCTTTTGAAAATAATTTTTGGCTTTCGCCTTCGGCAACCCATAATGTATTAGCGTCAACATCTTTTGAAGCGACATAATAAATTTTCCCTTGCTCGCCGGGCAGACTTCCTTTAACGCCAATCCCCTTTCTTTGGCCGATAGTATAAAAAATAGCGCCGTCGTGGTTTCCTATGATTTTGCCATCCGTTGTTTTTATCGGCCCGGGATTTTTTCCGAGTTTTTCTTTTAAAAATCCGGCCACGTCAATTTCGCCGACAAAACAAACGCCTTGAGAATCGGGTTTTTCCGCTGTCGGCAAATCATATTTTTTTGCAAGCGCCCGCACTTCGGATTTGGCATAGTCTCCAATTGGAAAAAGGCAATATTTTAACTGATCTTGGGTCAAAGTCCAGAGAAAATAACTTTGATCTTTATTTTTATCTTTCGCCTGATAAAGTTTATAATTTTGATTTTTAATTTTTAATTTTTGATTTTTTATATAGTGGCCCGTGGCGATGAAATCCGCGCCGAGTTTCAAAGCTTTTTTAAGAAACAAGCCGAATTTAATTTCCCGATTGCACATCACGTCGGGATTGGGAGTAATGCCGGAAGCGTATCCTGAAACCATATAGTCAACTACCGATTTTTTATATTCATTTTCAAAATCAAAAACATAGAAAGGAATACTTAAGGCACCCGCGACTCTTCTGGCATCTTCCGCATCTTTCGCGGCGCAATCGGTTAAAGACCAGCCTTTCATATACACCCCGATGACATTATATCCTTTCTTTCTCAACAGCAAAGCGGCGACGGATGAGTCCACCCCCCCGCTCATTGCCATAAAAACTTTAATTTTTCTGATCATAGCAAAAATACTATGTCATAAAAATTAAAGGAGCGCAACGCGCTCCTTTTTTAAATTGGAAATTAATTACACACACCAGTCGTGGCAAAACAATTGGGGCAAGTGTAACAAGACCCCGCCCTAATCATTAATGCGCCGCATTCGCATATTAAAGCATCGGTGTGCACATCTTTGTTCGGATCTTTTTTCTGATCCGCAGGCAGGCCGAATATTTCTTTTTTGTCTTCTTCGGGAAGAAACTCTTGCCCAAGAAACCTAAAAATATAGTCAACAATTGACTTTGCGAACCGAATTTTTGGATTCTGCGTAATTCCCGAGGGTTCAAATCTGACGTCTTTAAATTTCTTCACCAGTGTTTTCAATGGCACCCCGAACTGCAAACAAAGTGAAATAAGAGTGGCAATGACATCAAACAGGCCCGACACAGTACTTCCCTCTTTGGCGATAACTATGAAAGTTTCGCCGGGATTTTTAGTTTCCGGATAAAGACCTGTAATTAAATAACCTTCGTGGCCGGCTATTGAAAACTTATGGGTTATGGCATTCCTGTCATGAGGCAGTTTTTTGCGGCCATCGCCGCCTATTTTTTCAATATGCGTATCGGAAACATTAAGCGGTTGGATGCCCTTAGATCCGTCTCTATAGATCGCTACGGCCTTAAGCCCATATTTCCAAGCTTCCACAAAGGCATTTCTTATATCATCAACGGTCGCGTTATTCGGCAAATTGACTGTTTTGGAAATAGCGCCGGAAATAAAAGGCTGAATCGCGCCCATCATCTTGATATGCCCCATATAACCAATACTTCTAGTTCCGTTAGCCGCCTGAAATGAGCAATCGAAAACCGACAAATGTTCCGGTTTTAGTTCCGGCGCTCCTTCAATTGTTTCTTTTTCCGAGAGATAAAATAAAATGGCCGAAATCTGCCGCTCATCATAACCCAACTCGTTTAAAGCCGCGGGCACTTGACTGTTGACAAGCTTAAGCGTCCCGCCGCCGACAAGCTTTTTATATTTTATCAACGCCAGCTCCGGTTCAATGCCGGTCGTATCGCAATCCATCAAAAACGAGATGGTACCGGTTGGAGCAAGAACCGTTACTTGAGAATTTCTAAATCCAAATTTTTGACCCAAGGCCAAAGCTTCTTTCCAGATACTGGCGGCTCCCAAATCTTTTGACGCCAAATAATGTTTTTTTATAACCTTCAACATCGGTTCTTTATTCTTTTCATATCCGGCAAAAGGCCCGATGCGCTCGGCAATTCTGGCAGACATATTATAGGCTTCGCCGCAAAGAACAGCCGTTATGCTGGCCGCCACCGTTCTTCCTTCATCTGAATCATAGGCCAAACCCATATTCATTAGAAGGCTTCCGAGGTTGGCATAACCAAGACCAAGTTCACGGTAATCCAAGGCATTTTTGGTAATTTTTTCCGTTGGGTAAGAGGAATTTCCGACGATAATTTCTTGCGCGACTATCATAGTATCAACGGCATTCTTGAACGTCTTAACGTCAAAAGTTCCGTCAGCGGATAAAAATTTAAGCAGGTTGAGAGAGGCCAGATTACAGGCGCTGTCGTCCAGGTGCATATATTCGCTACAAGGATTAGACGCATTTATTCTGCCTGAATTCGGGCAAGTATGCCAATCATTAATAATGGTGTCAAACTGCATGCCGGGATCGCCCGAATACCAAGCGGCATCGGCAATCCAGTCCATAATTTTATTTGCTTTTAATACCTCCAGGGTCTCGCCGGTTTTGACGGCTTTTAGGTCCCAATCTTCGTTGTTCTCCAGCTTTCTCATGAATGCGTCTGTAACCCTGACGGTATTGTTTGCGTTTTGGTACGGCAGTAAAGTGTAGGGATTAAAAAGATCTCCATCAATTGAGCCCTTTGTTCCGCCTGCTTCAAGAATCCTCATCATATCTTCGATTATCTTTTTGCAATAAATGAAATCTTTGATATCCGGATGGTCCGCGTTCAAAATGACCATTTTAGCCGCGCGTCTTGTTGTCCCGCCGGAACGAATGCTGTTAGCTACTCCATCCGCTCCCTTCATAAAGGAAACCGGACCGGATGATTTGCCTCCATGCGACAATGCTTCTTTTGACGATCTTAGCTTGGATAAATTGGTGCCTGAACCGGAACCGAATTTAAAAATCCAACCTTCATTTCTATACCAATCAAGTATTGATTGCATGTCATCTTCAACTGAAAGTATGAAGCAGGCAGAACACTGGGGGTGCTCGCGCACTCCGACATTAAACCAAACCGGACTGTTAAAGGCGGCTAATTGATTGATAAGAAGAAATTTCAGATCTTGCTGAAAGTTGCCGCAGTCTTCTTTGGTTCTAAAATAACCGTCTTTTGATCCCCAAGCCGAAATAGTGTCCGCCACACGGTCAATCATTTGCCGCGCGCTTCTCTCGCGTTCAGGAGAATCAAGGCGGCCTCGAAAATATTTTGAAGCCACAATATCGGTCGCGGTCTGACTCCAAAAACTCGGCACCTCCACTCCCTTTTGTTCAAAAACCACTTCGCCGTTTTGTTTAGTGATTTTAGCCGTTCTGATCTCCCATTTGACGGCGCTATAAGGACTATCATCTCCGAACAAACAGGACCAAACTAAACCTTGACGCTTATTATTTTGACTGGACATATGAACCCTCCTTTTTTTATTTAAATTTTTAAATACCAATCCCTCAATGAATATGAAATTTAAACACTCTCTCTTGTTTTTTGTCAAAAAAATATATACAATAACGCGGTATGATTAACTACAATGAACTAAAACCCGGCGTTATTTTTATTATGGACGGCGAACCTTATGAAGTATTGGAATTCAGTTTTTCAAGAATGCAACAGAGAAAGCCGGTTGCGCAGACCAAAATCAGGAACATAATCACCGGCAAAATATTAAGCCGCAATTTTCAGCATACCGAAAATTTCAAAGAAGCGGAGATTGATTATAAGAAAGTTAAATTTCTCTATTCCCATCGCGACAAATTTATTTTCTGCGGCATTCAAAATCCCTCGGACCGCTTTGAATTATCCGCGGAGGTTATCGGCGATAAGGCCAAATTTTTCAAACCAAACTCCGAAGTGGAAATTGTAAGTTTTCAAGACAAAATTACTAATATCAGATTGCCTATTAAAATGGATTTTAAAGTTATTGAGGCGCCGCCGGCGATTCGCGGCAATACGGCCCAAGGCGGCGCCAAAACCGTTACCATAGAAACCGGCGCCCAAGTTGCGGTTCCTTTGTTTATAAACGAGGGCGACATAATAAAAATCAACACCCAAACGGGAGATTATGTGGAAAGAGTGGAAAAAGGGAAATAAAAAAAACACTGATTATTATTTTTTAGGGAGAGTTTCTTCTAAAATCTTTTTTAAGCCTTCCATATCAACGCTTTTGCGCTGTTTTTTGTCCTCCGCGGTTTTACCCGCATACGCGGATTTGCTTGTTGGAAGAACAGGTTTGAGTTTCATTTTAGCGAAACAGTCTTTGCAGTAAACCGGACGGGATGAGTCGGGTTTGAACGGAACTTTAATTTCTTTTTTGCAATTAGAGCAAATCGCGCCAAACATTTGTTTATCTTCCGAAGTCCCGCTTAACTGCCGGGCAGGTTCAGCGTCCTCTACGGATTCCGCTCCGGTGGCTATTGATATCATCTTTTCCACTTCCGCCCTGGGGGTGCTATAATTTTTTCTTGAACTTTCCACTATTTCATCATTGTAGGAAATTTCCGGTTTCGGTATCGGCGATAAAGTCATTGCCGAAAATGGTCTTGAAGGCACGCCGTCAATCATTAAACGCAAATAAATATTATAATTCGGCAAATTCAATAAGTCCTGGGCGACAATATTGGGGCCAAACTGTTTTTCCTCAAGAAATTCAACATCTTCGCCGCCGGTTCTGAAAGCGACAAAAGTGCCGACATTGCCAAAAATCGCGTCTTTTACCTTGGTGTTTTGGTCATGGACCAACTGTCCGATATATTGATTGGTGATTATAAGATTCAACCGGTATTTTCTGGCCTCGGACAATATTGTCGCGAAACTGTCGGTAACGAAATTTTGGAATTCATCGACATAAAGATAAAAATCTTGGCGTTCTTCTTCCGGAATATCAACGCGGCTCATGGCGGCCAGCTGTATTTTGGTTATCAGCATGCCCCCCAAAAGTTTTGAATTGTCTTCGCCAACCCGCCCCTTGGATAAGTTCATTATAATAATTTTTCTTTCGTCCATGGCTTTCCTGAAATCAAAAGAAGAATGCGGCTGGCCGATAATATTTCTGATTACCGCGGCCGAACTGAACTGACCTATTTTATTTTGAATGGCGGCCGTCGCTTCTTGTTCGTAACGTTGCTGATACTTGGCGTATTCCTGTGTCCAAAATGTTTTGATAATCGGATCGCTCAACTGATCAACAACTGATTTTCTGAAAGCTTTATCGGAAAACATTCTGTTGATGCCCAAGAGCGTTGAACCGGGTATTTCAAGAAGAGCCAGCACCGTATTATTTAGAATATATTCCATTCTGGCCGACCAAACATCGGGCCAAATCTTTTTAAAAACTCCCATCAAACCGGAAGCCACGAGATGCCTTGCTTCGGGATCGACTTTTTCGATAGCGTTAAAAGCTATCGGGTAGGCCATATCGGCCGGATTAAAATAAATTACGTCTCCGACTCTTTCTTTTGGAATATAATTAAGCAGATGTTCCGCCAAGTCGCCGTGAGGATCGATGAAGCCGACGCCCCGGCCGGCCGCGATGTCTGAAACAAGCATATTCATTAAAAGAGTGGTCTTGCCGGTGCCGGTTTGCCCTATTATGTACATATGGCGCCGGCGGTCATCTATTTTAATGCCAAAGCGTTTTCTTTGGTTTCGAAAGTTAGTTTCCGCAAAAAACGTTATTTCTTTATTGTTTGAAAGTTGATTCATTGAGAATTAAAAATTATTCCACGGGTAAACTTACGGGCGGTTCGGCTTTCTTAGCCTCAACTCGCCGCATGGTTGGAGTTTCAACCGTTAAAATTGGATAATGATAAATCGTGGCCAATTCTTCAATATTTAAAATAAAATCTTTTTTGTTTTTTGACATTTTGCGGTTAATATAACGGTCAACAAAAGCGACTTTCCGTATAAATTCCCGGCGATTTTTTATAAAGGGAATTATTCTCGGCTGATCAACCGAAGTTCCGGCTTTGCTATTCCCCTTAAAAGCATTAAGATTTAAAGTATTAAATTGCCTAAAGGCGCCGCCAACTGCCGCCATGTTGGCGCGGTTAAAAATATCTTTCCCGGCAATATAAGCGAAACGAATACAAACTTTGAACGCTATTTTTGAAATTTTATTCTCAATAGCTTCGACAACTACTTTGCCGCCCGGAGAAAGATTCTGTATCGCTGGCTTGGCTTCTTCTTTTTTAGCTTCTCCCCATTCCGGATAAATTGCTATGGCTTTCAATAAATTAATAATAAATTCATTAATTTCTTCAAAAAAACTTCCAAACAGAGTTTTTCTTGCTTCGGTTTTTTTACCCATTAGTTTATTGATTGCCTCCAATCCCTTTTCCACCCAATCTTTTTCACCGGTTGGTTTTATTAAATACTGAATAAAAATATTTTCGTTCGGTCCGACCTTTGATAAAATTTCAAGAAAAGAGGCCATCGTATCCAATCGTCTTTCTTTTTCCTTTTCTTCAAAAGACAAATAAGTTCTAATCGGATAATAATCGTCTTTTTCCAAAATAAATTCCACACCGCTTATATCATAAGCTTCGGAAGGAATTTTCTTGGACAGGGAAGCGGCATAATCCAAAACTTCCAGAATTTCCGCATCGGGATACTGGGCATGAATTTGGGCCTCGACAAGATTTCTAAAATTCTCAGGTGTTCTTATAAAGAAATAAACTATGCCGTCAATCCCGGCAATTTCAAAACTAAACCATTCTTGGACTTTTCCTTTGAAATATTTATCTAAAAATTTAACCTTGGTGAGAATGCCGTGCAGACCCGAAAAAATTTGTTCCATGGCTTTAGGGGTCTTCTCTATGTCTCTCGTAACTTTTACTTCCAAAAGAAGCCATTTAATTTTTTTTATGGCTTTAATTCGAAGATATTTTACCCAAAGTTCAATAAAAAGAACGGCTAAAAGAACCGGTAGCCAAAGCCACCACAAACCCAAAAAAATCTTAATGATTGTATAAAAGACCGCCATTTATAATAAGGTAAAGCGTTCGCTGTCTATTTTTTTGAAAACTTTCTTATTTTGAAGATTCAGAAGAATTGTATTTTCTTTTACCAGCCGCTTGGCTTGAACTATTTTAATTATTTCTTCTTTCGTTAATCCTCCTTCGACGTTGTTTAATGTAGAAACCAAAACATCGCGCACCGTTCCCGGTTCATAGCCCCAATCAGCCAAGGCATAAATTCCCCGTCCCACTAAAACAAAACGCGGATCTTTAATCAGCTCGTTGTGAACGGTTTGGGGATGGGCTTGGCGGCCTTCAAAGGCCACTTGATTAATAAGTTCGGCCACCTGCGCAAAATGAAGCGGTTTTTTTTCTTTTTTAAAAATTAAATAGGCCTTGTCTTTTACGCCCTTAGGCGACACTTCCGGCGAACCAACAAGTCCCCACTCGCCAAAAGGATTTTGGGTAATCCCCCGGCAGAGTTCAATCCAGGAAAACAAAGTTTTATCGCCCATTTCACCACCTAAAGAAGCGGCAATTTTCAAAACTGCTTCTTTTGGTATCGGTAAATTTTGCTCAGCCAGCCTTTTTCTCAAGGTTTCTCCTAAATTAATAGCGTTATTATAGGCGCCGCCATTCAAAGCCCAGGCGGCTTGCCATTTTGGAGTTTCTTTAAAATACGTAAATATGGACTTCCCTTGCCCCAAAGCCAATACAAAATTGATTAAATTTTCATTATTTTTCTCCTTCAGGGAAAATAACTGAGAAAGTTCTCTTAAAAAATAATCTTCTCTTCTGACACCGCCATGGTCCCTTAGATGTTTTTCAATAATTTCCAAGGCGGGTCTTAGCGGTTCTAATACATTTTTATTCGCCAACTGTCTTAAACCAAGGGCTTCAATTTGCCTTACCCTTTCTCTAGTGACGCCAAGATTCTGGCCGATGGCTTCAAGAGTCTGGCATAAAACGGAACGCAAACCGAAACGTTTTTCAATCACCTCTCTCACTCTCGGATTAAGAATTTTTACTAATTCATCTAAAATATTTTTTAGATTTTGCCCAAGCATGTTATTTTAACATTATAATAAACTATAAATATAAAACTGTCAATTTTTATTCAATACTTTAAACCAGCTTGCCAAAAGCGGCGAAGCGATGAATATTGATGAATAAGTTCCGGAAAAAATTCCAACCATTAAAGCTAATATAAAATATTTTAGGGTTTCCCCGCCGAATACATATAACGCCAGCAAAGTTAACAGAACGGTGAAAGAGGTATTGATTGAACGCACTAAAGTTTCATTGACGCTTTGATTCACCAAAGCCACAAAATCCAAAGAAACATAGCGTTTTAAATTTTCACGGATTCTGTCAAAAACCACGATGGTGTCGTGAACCGAAAATCCTAAAACCACAAGAAGCGCCACAATAAAATTGGTGCCAATCTCAACTCCGTAAAAATGACCGAGAAAGGCAAATAAGCCAACCGGAATTATCAAATCGTGAAATAGTGCCGCCAATGTCACCACTCCATACCGCCAAGAACTCAAGGGCTGAAAAACTTTCCTGAAAGCCCAGGCAATATAAAGCGAAATGCCAAAAAGGACTATGATTACGGCTTTAATTGATTTTTGCTTTAATTCGGTCCCGATGGTAGGCCCGATTGAAGAAAACCGTCTTTCTTCAATATTGCCGCCTAATATTTTTATAATTTTTTGATGAGTCTCTTCGTCGGTTTCCCTGAATCGAAAATTCACGCCGTTATCGCCGATTGGCGAAATCCTCAGATCATTTAACTTCAATGGTTTTAATGAATCAATAATTTGATTCATTACGGGCCGCTTATTATCGGGATAAGCAACTTCCAATATTGAGCCGCCCTTAAAATCAATCCCAAATTTTAAACCCCATAGCAATAAGGCCATAATGCTTGCCGCGATAAAAATAGCCGAAATTGCGTAATAAATTTTTCTTTTGCCGATAATATCCAACATTAATTTAAAATTTTAAGTATTTGAATGTTTAATACCCATAAGCCAAGGTAATTTTTCAAGAGAGCTTATTGAAAAAATTTTTAAAAGTGAACGAGTGACAAAAATAGCCGAAAACATGCTGACAATCACGCCGATTCCAAGAGTTAAGGCAAAACCCCTAACAACGCTGGTGGTGAAATAATACAAAACCAAAGTGGTTATAAGAGTGGAAATATTTGAATCCCGGATTGAAGGCCAGGCGCGAACAAAGCCGTCATCAATCGCCGAACCCAGTTCTTTCCCGTCCCGAAATTCCTCTTTTATCCGTTCAAAAATTAAAATATTGGCGTCAACCGCCATGCCGATTGAAAGAATAAATCCGGCAACGCCGGCCAAAGTTAAAGTTACCGGTATTAACTTAAACAGCGCCAAAACTAGAGCCGCGTACATTAAAAGAGCGACCGCGGCGATAATGCCGGGGAAACGATAGTATAAAACCATAAATATTACTACGGCCAAAAACCCGATAAGGCCGGCTTTAAAGCTTTTGTTAAGTGAATCCTGCCCCAAACTGGCGCCGATCGAATCTTGGGAAACCAACTTAATTGGCACCGGCAAAGCGCCCGCATTAAGACGTTCGGCCAGTTTTTTGGCTTCATTAATATTAAACTTTCCCGATATTACCGCCGAACCGCCGCTAATTTGTTCGCGAACTACCGGCGCTGAAATCGGAAGGCCGTCAAGATAAATGCTCACTTGTTTCCCAACATTGCGCTTTGTCAAATCTTCAAATATTTTAGCTCCTTCGCCGTCAAACTGGACGCTTACTTCGGGCTGATAAGTATTTTGGCTAAATTCCACTTTAGCGCTTTTTATATATTTGCCGTTCAAATCCGTGGATCTAAAATAAGGATCTTGGGATAAATATTCTTTGTTTCCGGCTTTTTGCTCGTTTAAAATTTTCTGCGTTTCGGCATCGCCTCGCTGTTCTTTAAATTCCAAAAATGGCGTCTCTCCTATCAAAGCAATGGCTTGAGAAATATCTTTAATGCCGGCAAGTTCCACTATTAGGCGCCACTCTGAAGCTGAATGCTCAACTTCAACTACCGGTTCGCTGACGCCAAAAAGATTAACGCGGCGTTCAATAACATCGCGTAAACCTGACATGGCCGAAGAGGTATCCTGGCTCTTCACCCCTGAAACGTCGGCTGAATAAATTAAGCGGGTACCGCCGGCCAAATCAAGGCCGAGCTTAAACGGCACTTTAATAAAATTCGGCAATCTCACCGGTGAAATAACATTTATTTTGCTAACCGCTTTGTCCCAAACGGACGGATAAATAAAAAACGCCGCAATAATTGCAACTATAAAAATAGCAATTATTGTAAAGCGCATTTTTTTTACGGCATCTAACTTAAATAATTTATTTGGAGAATAACCCGGAATCATACGAAATGGATAATAAAATTTTTACCATTTTATGTCAAATTTTTTTGGGAGGCGGACCAATTTCAAGTAATAATATTTCTTATTTCATCTAAAATTTCTTGGGGAATGGGATTGCGAGCCGAGCTTTTCCCCGGATATCTCCAAGCCGTAATTATTCTAAAATATTTTTCACTTTGAGATTTGCCCTTTTCGATTCTATACATCGCCCAAATTTCCTGTTTTTTATTCGGGCACATCACCGCAATCAGATTCGGCACTATCGCTTCTTCAGTCCGCGCCGGATGTCTGACTACCCTTTTAATTCTTTGCGCCGACAACCCATAATATCGCATTTTGTAAAGCGAATGTTTCGTCCATTGGTATTTGCCGCCGCTTATCATAAGTCGGAAAATGGCCTTTGATTTTCCATATTACATTCTAACATAAAAAGTAAAAGCCCTGCGCATTTTTGCGCAGGGCTTCGGTTGAACGAATACCGAGATTAACTAATTTGTGCGGATCGCGGCAGGGTATTTTCCATCCCAACCGTTAATCAGCCACTGGCAGTCCCAGCCTAACGACCCGTTACTCCAGTACAGAAACCTGATGCACGGAGCGCCGTAGGAATTGAGGTAGGTTGTCCCCCAGAAGAATATATAGAGGATATCGCCTTTCTCATCTTTTTTCCAGTCCTCCGGAAAGCTTTCCGGGTGGGTAAGCAAATGGTCCAAAACGTTGGCATTGAGAACAGGTGCGTTTACCAACTCCCCGCGGAGCTTATTGCCCTCGATGTAATTCTCCCCCCGCTGAATGCGTGGGAAATACAACTTGATATTGGCGGGGATAAAAACAAACTGTCCGCCTTTTCTGTGCTCTTCCACTTTCCAGCCTTTCGGTGTGAATGGCTGGGCGTCGCAGTCGATGATGATACTCTGTTTGGTATCCATATCCTATCCTCCTTTTATTGTATTAAGAACAATTAACCGCATTATACGCTAAAGCATTTGTTTTGTCAAATGGCTTTGTTATTGCATTTGATTTGCTTCGAAGGGTAACTTATACTGTTTAAGTAATTGCATAATTGCTTAAACAACTAAATTAAAATTAAGTAATAAAAAATATGCCAAAAATAACTATCTACACAACTCCGACCTGCGCGTACTGCAAAATGACCAAGGTTTATTTTAAGGAGCATAACGTTCAGTATGAGGAAAGAGATGTGTCGCAGGATGCGGCGGCACGAGATGAAATGATTGCCAAATCAAACCAAATGGGTGTGCCGGTCATTGATGTCGACGGACAAATTGTTACCGGTTTTGATAAGGCGAAATTGCAGGAACTTATCGGAATCAAATAACTATGATCTTTGATATTGGCCTATTTTAAGCGGATTTTCGGGTGTCAGGGGCTATCCCTATGACCCATGACACTTCTTATATTTCTTACCGCTACCACAGGAGCAAGGATCGTTGCGGCCGACATTTGAAGAACCGATATCCGGGGATTTCGGAGCCCCAAAATTTTGCACGGCAAAATTTTGGGGCGGCTGAACTTTCAAAATTATCATCGCCGCTTGCGCCTCAAAATTAAAAAGCAAATCTTTAAACAACTTACGGCTTTCATTTTTATATTCAACCAAAGGATCTCTTTGCCCATAAGCCCGCAATCTCACGCTGTCGCGCAAATATTCCATATCCTCCAGGTGGTTCACCCATAAATTATCAAACGTATTGAGCATCACTAATTTTTCAACCTGCCTCATCAATTCCGGGCCCATTTCTTTTTCTTTTTGATCGTACAAATCTTCCGCGTTGCCTTCGCTGACGCGACTTTTCAACAGCTCAAGAATCTCATCGCGGGGAATCCCCGATAAAATCTCCAGCCTTTTTTTATAAATCAAAGAGCGCTGTTGGTTCATCACATCATCGTACTCCAAGACATGTTTTCTGGCGTCAAAATTGAAACCTTCAATTTTTGTCTGGGCCGATTCTACCGCCCGAGACACCAGCCCGGCTTCTATCGGCTGGTCTTCGGAAATATTAAACGCATTCATTAAATTTTTAATGCGTTCCCCGCCGAATATTTTTAATAAATTATCTTCCAAAGAAGCAAAAAATTGAGATGAGCCGGGGTCACCTTGCCGGCCGGCGCGCCCCCTAAGCTGGTTATCAATTCTTCGGGCTTCGTGGCGTTCGGTGCCAATAACATGAAGGCCTCCTAAATCTAAAACCCTTCTCATTTCCTCGGGGTCTTGAGGATTGCCCCCTAAAATAATATCAACGCCGCGGCCCGCCATATTAGTCGCCACCGTGACCGCCCCTAACCTGCCGGCTTGGGCATGAATTGCCGCTTCCCTTTCATGTTGTTTAGCGTTTAAAACCTCGTGTTTAATTCCTTCCCGCGAGAGTAGCCGCGAAAGTTTTTCATTATTGTCTATAGAAATCGTGCCAATCAAAACCGGCTGGCCTTTATTATGGCGTTCTTTAATTTCTTCAACCACCGCCCTGAATTTTGCTTCTTCGGTTTTATAAATCCTGTCGGGCAATTCTTTTCTGATCATCGGTTTATGGGTCGGCACAATCACCACTCCAAGATTATAAACCTTATGGAATTCCTCGGCCGAAGTGGCGGCCGTACCGGTCATTCCGGCCAACTTATCGTAGAGGCGGAAAAAGTTCTGAAAAGTGACCGTTGCCAAGGTCTTTGATTCCTGCTGGACTTTCACACCTTCCTTGGCTTCAATCGCCTGATGAAGTCCCTCGGAATACCGCCGGCCCTGCAAAAGCCGTCCAGTGAACTCATCGACAATAATTATTTCGCCGCCCTTAACGACATATTCTTTATCTTTATTAAAAAATTCTTTTGCCCTTAATGATTGTTCAAGATGATGAACATAACGAATTCCTTTTTCGTCATAAATATTATTTAATCCGAGTATTTTTTCCACCTTATCTATCCCCGGCTCCATAATACTTATCGCTTTCATCTTTTCATCAACATCGTAATCTTCGTTCCTTTTAAGACGAGGCGCGATTTTGGCAAAAGTATCATAAAGCTTCGGTGATTCGGCGTCGGGCGTAGAAATAATAAGCGGAGTTCTCGCCTCGTCAATCAAAATACTGTCAACTTCGTCAACAATGGCAAAAGCCCGGCCCGGGCTGATGATTTGAGACAAGTCGCTAACTAAATTATCTCTCAAATAATCAAAACCAAACTCAGTGTTGGTGCCATAAACTACATCGCAATTATAAGCGTCTTTTTTTGCCGCCGGGCGCAGAAATTCATGAACAACCCTAAAACCGCCGGTTTCGTCTCTAATGGCATCTAAGTTTTCCCCGGTGTGCGCCGAATCGTAAATATAACTTCCGTCGGAATTAACGCAACCTACCGTAATCCCCAAAAATTGATAGATTTGCCCCATCCAAGCCGTGTCGCGCCGGGCTAAATAGTCGTTAACGGTAATAATATGAATCCCGGTGTCTTTTTGACCGGCTGAATGAGGGATAGCGTTTAAATAAGCCGAGAGGGTTGCGGTCAGGGTTTTGCCTTCCCCGGTTGCCATCTGGGCAATTTTACCTTGATGAAGCGCAATGCCGCCAAGTATTTGTTCGTCAAAATGGCGCTGTTTTAGCGTTCTTTTAGCCGCCTCCCGCACCGCGGCAAACGCTTCGGGCAAAATTTCGTCAAGTGAAACGCCTTTCAGAAATTGCGCTTTAAATTCTTCTGTTTTATTCTTTAATTCGCCATCGGAAAGTTTGGAAATTTGGTCTTCAAAAGAATTAACGTCTTTTAACAGAGGTCTTATTTTATTTATATACCGCTCATTGGCGTCCCCGAAAATTTTAGACAAGATTCCCATTATTTTCCTCTCAGGAAGTTTTTAAGAAGGCGGGCACCCCTTCTGTAAAGAGATATATTTTTTTCTTTATTACTTATGATTTCTCTATGAAGTTCGTCTTTGATGGCATCAATGGCGGCGTGCAAATTCCATTCTTCAGCCACCGCCCGGATTAAACGGCCCGGCACGGTTAAATTCACCTCGGCTTTAAAAATATCGCCTTTGTGATGATGTTTTGTTGTTTGGGCAAGTTCAACATCGGCAAAAATACTTTCATCTTTGGGTAAAAATTTATCCAATGTGTCCAATTTTTTCTGAAGATACGTTCTGATACTCGATGTAATCTCACAGTTTTTTATTTTCAAATCTATTTTCATAATTTTATTTTATAACAGTACAAAATCCTGCCCTTAAAGGGGCCCGGGAGAGACTAGCCCCAATTCAAATGTTTTTAAGTGGGTTGTCAGTATGCACCGAACCCCTCTAAAAGCCGGATACGATACCATTATACAATAAACCCTAAAAAGCTCAAAACCCCGTAGAACGGGGCTTTGCGCCAACATTGAATGGTTTCCGCCTTTCGGCAGATTGACCCACTTATCCGCGAGTGTAGCGCACTTCAAATAAAAAGTCAAGTATTTACAAAGAAATAATCTTCCAAAGCCCATTTTTATTTTTTATCAGTTCAATTTCGGCCGGCGTTCCGCCGTTCTCATCGGGCACTTCAAAAAGATAATGACGGCTATCCACGGTTTTCCCATTTTTAAGATTCTTCAAATTTTTTATTAAATCACCAAGAAGATTGGTGTTATAAAGTTTTGTCAGATCCCCTGATTCCGCTTCCCTATTTTCCGAGACAAAATATTTAATTGCCAATATTAAATCATTTTTTTCTAAGGCGATAGCAAGAAGTCCCACGGTCTCTTGAGGCGTTTTTCCTCCGATATCAGAAAATTGGTCGATTTTATTGCTTTGGGGTTTTGGAGACACGGCGGAGCTTTGGTTTTTGATTTTAATCTCGTTCCCGTTCAAAAGCCACAAACCAAAAAATCCGACGCCAAGAATCAGCCCCAATACGACTAAGCTTCTTAAAATGTTTTTGGAGGAAGCCAAGAACTTACCGCTATTAAAATAATAATCAAAATAATTCCTAAAATAATATTTTTTGTTAAAATTTTTTTAAAACTATTTCTGTCCAAATCGGCGAACAATCCTTGATGTTGTTTAAAATACTCTTTAAAAATATTAAAAACAACCGAGAAAATTGTCGCAAACAATCCCCCTAAAACGAAAAATGAAAATGGCGTAAAAGAAATGGCCCAAATTAACTCGCTAAAACCCAAGGCGGCTCCCAAAGAAACAATAAAAATTTGCTTTCGGCTTTTTAAGCCGAATAATTCTCCGGCCCGGCGGCTAATTAAAAGCCCTCTCCAAAACATCAAAAGTGAGAATAAGCCCAAAACGATGAGGCCGGTAATGAAACTGATGGTCTGCCCCAAAATTAAAAACCAAATAATACTTGCCGCGAAAAATACTAAAATCGGCGATATGAATGAAAAAAAATTTGGAGGGATTTTCATGATTTTCCGGCTAAGGCGTTGCTGATAATTTCTTTAATCTGGTTTATAGGTATGGCAAAACCAATGCTCTGGGCATTCTGCGCTATGGCCGTGTTAATGCCCATTACCTCTCCTCTCAAATTTAAAAGCGGGCCGCCGGAATTGCCGTGATTTATTGAAGCATCGGTTTGAATAACATTATAAATTGTTTCCGTCAGGCCGCCGCCGCTGGCAGTGATTTTGCGGGAGAGTCCCGAAACAATGCCAACATTCACCGTGTTTCTAAACTCGCCAAGAGCATTGCCTATGGCAATGGCGGTTTGCCCGACTTGAACTGAATCGGAATCGCCGAGTTTAATCGTCGGCAAATTTGAAGCGCTGATTTTTATAACCGCAATGTCAATGTTCGGATCGCGGGCCAAAACTTTTGCTGAATATTTCTTGCCATCGTTGGTAAAAATCGTATAGTCCGCCGCCGTATCGGCCACTACGTGCCTATTAGTCAAAATCAGGCCGTTGGCGGAAATTATAAAACCGCTACCGCCCCCCACCTCTTGCAGTTTGGTCCCTTTTTGGCAGGGTTGGGAAAATTGCAAATTCTGGCCGAAAAATTGCTGAAATTCCGGCGGCAGGTTTGAAAACGGATTATAAGGACACTGCTCAATAATCGGGACATTCTTGGAAATTGTGATGGCAACCACTGCCGGCGAAGCGATTTTAACCGCATTGATAATTTGCGCTTCATAGTCGGTTGGTTTGTAAACCCCCTTTGATGGCTTTAAGTTTAAATTTTGGGGCGTGCTTGTGGTTTGTTTTGCGTTAAAAAGCTTGTTTAAAAATGGCAGATTTTTGAAAAAGCCGCTTATTGAAGCCTTGGTTGCCAAAGCGGCAGAAAAAGGATTAAAAATAATAGCCGTTAAAAAACCGGCAAATAATGCCACCAAAATTAATTCTCTTAAAGAATAATTTTTCATAAATTCAACTTGTTAATTGTTTTACAATTTCATTAATTATTTTTGCCGATTTTTTAATATCCCTTTTGGTAGTATTTTTGCCAAGAGTTATTCTTACGCTTTCTTTCGCTTGCCTTAATGTGAGCCCCATAGCATCTAAAACATGGGAAGCGGTCAAAGCCCGGCTGGAACAAGCCGAGCCGGCCGATACCGCTATTCCCGCCTGGTCCAAGGCGACAATAAGCGTTTCATTGCTTAGACCGTCAAATCTTATATTTAAATTATTAGGCAAGCGATTGCCAAAAGAGCCATTCAGTTTCGCGCCCTTATTGTATACAATGATATTTTTCCACAATGTGTCCCGCAAATCAAGAATATATTTAGAGCGTTTTTCGCGATTTTTAAAGACCAACTCAACCGCCTTTGCCAAGCCGACGATATAAGGAACATTTTCGGTGCCCGAACGCCGGCCGAATTCCTGGGCGCCGCCTGAAATAATCGGCGATAACGGCGTATTCTTTCGGACATAAAGTCCGCCGATGCCCTTTGGGCCGTAAATTTTATGCCCGGAAAAGGTCATTAAATCAACCTTGAGCCAATCCGGACGGCATTCTAAATAGTTAAGCGCTTGGACCGCGTCGGTGTGAAAATATATCTTGGAAAGTCCGCCTTCCAGCCTTTTTTTATTTATTTTTTCCAACAGCTTCCCGATTTCTTTAATCGGCTGAATCGCGCCGATTTCGTTATTGGCATAAATAATATTTACTAAAACGGTACTGTCTTTGATATTTTTTTCTAAATCAGAAATTTTTATTATCCCCTCCTTGCCAACCGGCAGATAGGTTACTTTATGGCCGGCTCTTTCCAAATTTTTTAAAGACTCAAGAATCGACTCGTGTTCGATTTTTGTAGAAATAATATGAAATTTTTGAGATTTGTCCCTCGACTCCGCTCGGGATCCTGAGCTTATCGAAGGAAGATTTGAGATTTGAGATTTGATCAGCCCTTCTACCGCAAGATTATTAGCTTCCGTAGCCGAACCGGTAAAAATTATTTCCGAAAAATCGCAATTAAAAAACTTGGCGATTTTTTCCCGCGCTTGATCCACTGCCGCAATTGCCTCTTGTCCAAACGAATGAATTGAAGAAGCGTTGCCGAACTTAAAAGAAAAATAAGGCATCATCGCCCTTAAAACTTCTTTATCAACCGGTGTTGTCGCCGCATAATCAAGATAAATTTTCTTGCTTATTTTGATCATAAAAAACTTAATTTCCCAACGCGGCGTTTTTTTCTTTTACTTCCTGTTCGGCTTTGGCGCGCCAGTCGCGGCCGGCGCATAGTTCATGATAAGCGCAAAAATCGCAAACCCAGTTAATGGTCCACTTTCTTCTTTCTTCATCAAAAATAATCGGTTCCGGCAATGGAGGCAGTTCGTCTTTTTTCCATGAACTATTTAAAATTTCAAGCTGGGCAATAACGGGCCTAATCGTTTCTTCGGAATAGGCCACCGGAATAATCAACCTATTTAAATCATCGCGGGAAACATAGATAAGCCTTCCTTCAAGATTGGAAAAATCAACCCCCGGAAAATCCCGATGGCCGTGATTGCGAAGCCTCCACAAATAAAAAAGCGTCTGAAGCTTATGTTGCGGCTGGGGTTCCCTGTTTTTAATTTTGTATTTGAAACTAAAAGAATTGGTTGATTTTATTTCATAAAGTATCGGTTGCCCGCCTTCATCTAAAATTAAATCAACCTTGCCCGAGGCTTCATATTCCGGAGCTTCAACCCGTAATTGTTCGGCAATTAAGCTTCCCGATTGTTTGACCTTATCAACAATCCATCCCTCGACAATTTTTCCCACTTCCATTATTCCCATCCGTCCGGGCGGGATAACCGATGTCGGCGGCAGGCCTTTCCGGCGATAAAAAGCGCCGCGAAGACACGAATTCAAATCAGTCGCCCACCAGCTTTTTTTGGCATAGGGTTCGCGATTAAAACTTTCATTTATGATTTTATCTAAAAAAGTGAAGGAGTCCATGTTGTTTCTATGCGATTCGCAATAATATTTATTCTTCTTCCTTGATTGCCGGCCCCTCAATTTGCAGAGGTTCAATTTCGCCGGTTTTACCCGTTATTTTCACCACATCTTTATCGATCTTGCTGAACTCTTTGTACGCGCTATTGTACATGTTCACGGTCGTCTTAAGATTATTTCCAAGTTTTCTCAAATATTCTTCATAACTTAAAAGATGTTTTTGCAGCATTTCCACATATTTACGGATTTCTTTGGCCGATTCTTCAATTTGCAGCGCCCTCAAGCCTTGTAAAACCGTCTGTAAATAGGCAAAAAAGGAAGTCGGCGAAACAATAATCACGTGCTTTTCCTTAAAAGCGTACTCAATCAAATCGCGGGTGTTAGCCTTAATCGTCCCAACCTGATTAACCAGCAGGTCATAATAAATCCCCTCGGCGGGGATGAACATAAATGCGAAATCCATGGTATTTTCGTTCGGCTTGATATATTTGGCCGTCTCGTCAATGCGATTTTTTAAATCGGCCCTAAATTGTTTCTCCAGTTCCTCTCGCTTAATAACATCTTTTTCCTGTAAAATCCGGTTGTAATTTTCAAGCGAGAACTTTGAATCAATCGGAATTATTTTATCTTTAACAAAAACTACCGCATCTACAATATCGCCATTTTTAAATTCATATTGCATCTGATAGTTTTTGGGCGGCAAAACATTTTTTAAAACATTTTCCAAAAAATATTCGCCCAGGATCCCCCGATGTTTGGGATTTTTCAAAACGTCTTCCAAGCCCTGCAACTGTTCCGCCACGCCCATCACTTGCTTGTTGGTTTCATCAAGTTTGGTCAGCCTCTCGGTCACATCACGGACAATTTTAGCGCTCTGCGCAAATTGCTGCTGGAACATTTTTGCCGAGTCCCCCATTTTACTGTCCACCTGACTGCCAAAATTCTGCAATGTTTGCCGCATTTCTTTCAATTGATCCTGTATCATCAAAATTGCCTGATTATCTTGCGGTTTTTCTTCGGGTTTTTTTCGCAATAGAAAATAAATCAGCGCGATAATCGCCGCCGCCATTACTCCAAGTATAAATAAAAAAACAACTTGATTCATTAAACTTATTCTAACATGCATTTTTAAAACTTCCTATTTTGAGTTAAAATAAAACCAATATTATGTTAATTGATTCAAAAAGGCCATTTTACCTAATTTCAGGAATATTTATTTTGGCTCTAATAGGTATTATTTTTTATTTGGAGTACCAAAAAATAGCTGATAAAAATTCCGTCACTATATTCACCGGCGCCGGGACGGTGAAAATTAATGTTGAATTCGCCAGGACACCTGAAGAATTGGAAAAAGGGCTGATGAATCGAGTTTCTCTCCCCAAGGATTCCGGAATGCTTTTTATTTTTCCCGATGAAATCGATAGAAGCTTCTGGATGAAAAACACTCTTATTCCGCTTGATATTATTTTTATCTCATCAAAAGGACGCGTTAATGAAATAACAACTTTAAACCCTTGCCAAGAGAACGAAATTTGCCAGTCCTACAATTCAAAAACGCCGGCGCAATACGTTTTGGAAATTAACGCCGGCTTAACGGAAAAACGGAAAATAATGGAAGGCGATATCTTGGAACTTCCAAAATTTTAATCTACTTTATCAAATAAGTCAGGGTTATTCTTATGGTGATTTCTTGACTGCCGGGTTCTATTTGCGGCGCCGCGGTTGCTCCTCTTCCGCCTTTCCCCATCGCTTCATAAAATATCGGCGGTTCTCCCACAGTGTTTTCATTAAAACCAACCACGCGTCCTAAATTAAATCCGGCGACTTTGCTGATGGCCAAAGCCTGCTCTTTCGCCTGTTTCACCGCCGCCTCGCGAGCTTTGTTTTTTAGTTCTTCCGGTTTGTCAACAAAAAGCGAAATAGAATTTATCTGATTGGCGCCTTTGGAAACCGTCCCGTCCAAAATTTCACTGATTTTATTCAAATCCCTGACCATAACTGTAAGCGCTTGGTTTAGAATATATCCGACAAGGGTGGATTTTCCCTTATTATATTCGTATTTGGGAGACAGATTATAAGCGCTGGTTTTTATATCTTCCCCGCTGATTCCTCTCTCTTTCAAAAATTTAATCACCGCGTTCATTTTTGATGAATTTTCATTTTGAACCGAAATAGAATCCTTGCCTTCGGTGATTAGGCCGATTTCAATTTTTGCCGTATCCGGCGCAGCCTTAACTTTCCCCTCCCCTATAAAACTTATTGTTTGAGAAGTATTAATCGCGCTCCCGTTGCGATAATTATTCACGGCATCAACGAGCTGTTTAAAACCGGCTAAAACTAAAAATAAAGTCAGGGTGATAAAAGTTATAAAAACCACTTTTTGCTCTACCTTCGACAGTTTATTATAGTCAAAAATCATATTATTAAAACTAAATAATTTTATTAATTAAATTATAACACATTATGTAAAACATTGTTATCAACACGGCTATTTGTTTTATTCATCTCGTCCGGTGCATAATGAAAATTATATATGAAAGATAAATTTGGCCCGGAATATATTATAAAAGTGTATGATTCCAAAATTGGGATGGAGGGATTTTTAATCATTGACAATACCGCGCTCGGACCCGGCAAAGGCGGCATCCGGATGACTCCGAATATCACGGAAGAAGAAGTTTGGCGGCTTGCCCGGACAATGACTTGGAAAAACGCTTTGGCCGGGATTCCTTTTGGCGGAGCCAAAGCCGGAATTATTTGGCCGGGCGGCTCGGATGAATTGAAAAAGAAATATGTCCAGAGTTTTGCTCGAAAAATTAAGCTATTTACTCCTAAAAAGTATATTGCCGGACCTGATGTGAACACCGGAGAAAAAGAGATGCGCTGGTTCGTGGAAGCAACCGGAAATTGGCGGTCGGCAACAGGCAAGCCGGCTAATCTTTGCATGAAATATTTTGGAAAGCCGGGGAAGAAATGCGGCATTCCTCATGAATTTGGGAGCACCGGATTTGGAGTAGCGCAGGCCACTCTTGTGGCCGCGGAACTTAAAAAATTAGAAATCAAAAAATCAACGGTGGCTATTGATGGTTTTGGGAATGTCGGGAGTTTCGCTTTTAAATTCCTGAAAAAGTTCGGAGCAAAGATTGTTGCGGTGGCCGATAGCCGCGGCGCGGCATTTTCTGAAAAAGGACTTGAAGAAAAAATATTAGGCGCGTTGAAAAAGCGCGGCAAATCGGTAAGCGAATATCCAGGCGCGAAAAGTTTGGCGCGAAATGATATTTTCGGGCTTGACGTGGACATTTTAATTCCCGCATCGGTCACGGACGTTATCAACGATAAAAACAAGGATGCCATAAAAGCAAAAATAATTGTTGAGGGCGCGAATATCCCGATGCGGGAAGAAATTGAGAGAGAATTATTCAACCGCGGAATACTTATTGTCCCTGATTTTGTCGCCAATGCCGGCGGTGTGATTTCCTCATACGCGGAATATCGCGGTTATAACCCAAAAAAAATGTTTGATCTTGTTGAACAAAAAGTTAGAAACAGCGCGCGCTTGATTTTGGAGCAAAGTATAAAATTAAACAAAAACCCCCGCGAACTCGCTGTGTCAATCGCTAAAGAAAAGGTCAAAGCGGCCTCGGCGGCGCGGGACGGCGATTTGACGCCGTAGGCATAGGCATTCGCGCGGGCGAGATTGTCGATGATTTGGATAGCGGCAAAGTTGCCTTTATAAGGCGTTCTATTCCTCGGACGTCGTTTTTTTGATCGGGAGTGGCAAAGGAAATGGCGTGTCCCACGTTGCCTATCCGGCCGGTGCGCCCGATGCGATGGACATAGTCTTCCGGATGTTGGGGAAGATCATAATTCAAAACAAGTTCAATTCCCTTCACGTCTATTCCGCGCGCGGCGATATCGGTCGCGACAAGAATCCTGTATTTGCCATTTCTAAAACCATCGAGGGCCTCCTTGCGCTGGTTTAATGATCTATTCGAATGAATCTCGGCTATGGAATGTCCTAGCGTCCGGATGTTTTTCGTAATTCTTTTCACGCCGTATTTTGTCCTTGAGAATATAAGTATGGATCCGCGGTATTCCGCCAGAATTTTTGTCAGAAGCCGCAACTTGTCCGGTTTTTCCACAAAGAAGAGTTCTTGGGTAATTTTCGCCGCCGGCGTGCCGGACGGAGCGATCTCGACGCGAACAGGAAGTTTCATATATTCCTGCGCGATATTAACGATATCTTGGGGCATTGTCGCGGAAAAAAGCATGGTTTGCCGGTCCCGTGGCAATACTTGAAGAATACGCTTTAACTGCGGCGCGAAACCCATGTCAAGCATGCGATCCGCTTCATCCAGAACTAAAACGGCGACCGATGCCAGAGTTATGGTTTTTTGTTCTAGATGATCAATAATCCTCCCGGGAGTGCCTATTACAATTTTTGGATTTTTGCGAAGTGCTTCTATTTGGCGGCCGATAGGTTCCCCGCCGATGAGAACAGCAGTACGCACGCCCAGAAGCGAGCCAATTTTATAGAAGACCTCATTCACCTGTAGCGCAAGCTCCCGGGTCGGCAATACAACAAGCCCCCGCTTGCCGCCGAGAGCCGCCTGAATCATTGGCACGCTGAAAGCCAGCGTCTTACCGGTGCCAGTCTGGGCAATGCCTATCATGTCCTTACCCTCTATTGCCAGCGGGATTGATTTTTCCTGAATGGGAGTAGGAACTTTATAATTAAGCTTATGGATTATCTCCAGTATATTGGGCGCTATGCCGAGATTGTAAAAATCAGAAGATTGATTCATTTTAGTTGTTTATAAAGGTTTATCCTTGGCTGCGGGGCTTGGATTCGAACCAAGGTGACATGATTCAGAGTCATGTATCCTACCTCTAGATGACCCCGCAAAATTAAAATTGCGTATTTAAACGCAATATAATTATACAATAAATAGGATAAAAATCAATTTAAACTTTCAAATATTGCCGTATGGCCACCCAGCTGGAAAAAACACCTAAAACTATGCCGCCTAAGGTCTGAAAAAGCAAAAGCGGCCAAAAATTATTACCGATATAATTCATCAAATTTATTTCCGGAAGAAAATTAAAAAGTTTGGGCCCGAGAAAGCCGACTCCGGGAATAATCACCATAAAAGAAATAGCCGAAGCAATAACGCCGTGCAAAATCCCTTCAACGATAAAAGGCCCTCTGACGAACCAGTTGGAAGCGCCAACTAGCTTCATCACCGTAATTTCCTCGCGCGAAGAATAAATTGCCAGCCTCACCGTGTTAAAAGCCACCAGAAAAGCGATAAAGGCTAGAACCAAACCGGCCGCGAGACCGCTTTCGCGAAGCACTCTGATAATGTTGTTTAACCGGTCAATAACGATTTTATTTTCCGTGTAGTTAACCTTGCTGATAATATTTTTATATTGATCCTGATTCAGAAAAGAAGCTACGACGGCATATTGGGCCGAATCTTTTGCTAAAATATTTAAACTGGCTTCAAGAGGATTGTTATCAAGTTCCTGAATTGATTTGAGCAGAACATCGTCGCCCTTATGGCGATTTTTAAAAATTTCCAATGCCTGATTCATAGAGACATATTTAACATTAGCCACTTCATTTAAACTTTCCAGTTTTGATTTTAAGGCCAGAATATCCGGTTCTTTAGCATCTAAATTAAAATAAACGCTGATATCAACTTTTTCGGCCAACACATCCAGGACCGATGTTAAAACCACGTTTGAAAGAAAAACACTGGTCCAAGTGATAAGGGCAACGGTCATTATTAAAACCGTGGCGGTTGACAGCCAGCCATTGCGCCAAAAATTTATTAATCCCGATTTTATTATTCTGCCCAATGTTATAAACATAATTCTACGAAATTACGAAAGGATATAGCGGCCGGGATTTTCGTCCCTGACCACCGTGCCGTTTTCCAAACTCACCACCCGGCGCTCCAAGGCGTTAATAATTTCCTTGTCGTGGGTCGCCAAAATTACCGTTGTGCCCAGCTCGTTAATTTTAATGAGAAGACGGATAATGTCCCAGGTGTTAATCGGATCCAAATTTCCGGTCGGTTCGTCGGCGACAATAACGCTCGGCCGATGCACCAAAGCCCGGGCAATAGCCACCCGCTGTTTTTCCCCGCCGGATAATTCTCCCGGAAAGTTACCCGCTTTGTCTTTCAAACCGACTAAATCTAAAACTTTAGAGACATCATTTTTAATTTCTCTTTCGCTTTTACCGGCAACCTCCATCGCAAAAGCCACATTTTCGTAGGCGGTTTTATTGGGCAGTAATTTAAAATCCTGAAAAACCGCGCCTATCTGCCGGCGCAAAAATGGCAGCTGGTTGAACCGCATTTGCAGAATATTTTGCTTGTTGAAAAAAATCTTGCCGCCGGTCGGCTTTTCTTCGGCGATTAAAAGCTTTAAAAGGGTTGATTTGCCCGCTCCGGAACGCCCCACCACCGAAACAAATTCTCGCGGACCGACCTCAAAAGTGACGCTTTTCAGCGCCACCGAATGGCTGTTATAAATTTTACTGACATTCTCAAACCTAATCATTTTTCCTGTGAATTATACCAAACGAAACTCTTCGCCGCAAGCGATTAAGATTTTATTTTTTATCTTTTATTTCTCCGATGTCTTTGATTTCTTTTTCAATATTTTTCTCAATTCCGGAAAGATCGCTGAGAATTTTTGAAGTTTTTTTGCGGCTTTTTATTTCTTTTTTTAGTTTTTTAAAGCCTAAGGCAACGGCACTTTCCGCTTCGCGAATTTCTCTTCTAAGTTTAATCCGCCAGAGCTTGAACCGATGCCACGAGTAATAAACGGCCGCCGCTAAAATCGCTAAAAGAATCAGTGTCAGCAATATTATTCCGCCGATATTCTTGAGCCACTGGAAAGCGCGCCAGAACCATGAATTGACGCCGATAAAAACCGATTGACTCGGCAAGCTCTCGGCGCCGGTATCTAAAATCTGTTTCGCCCAAGCTTCATAAGCGCCGGAAGAAATTATGTTTTCATATATCGCTTCCCAATTCCCTTTTTCATCGGCCAGCGCGTTAAACACAATCGGTTCTTTGCCGCGTTTATTCAGATGAATTTCCACGATCGCTTTCGGCAAGGCCTCGCCTTTCATTACCAGTTTTTCGCCCGGGGAAATAATATTGTTAGGGTGTTCGGTAATTTTAGGCGAAGCGATCGGCGAAACCGCAATAATTCCTTTCGCTTCGGCGTAATTGCCGGCCTTGTCATAAGCCCTTATGAAAATTTGGTGTTCCCCCGGCTTCAGTTTTGGAAGTAAATACGAAGCGGTTTTTAGCGTCGCCGCGTTAAACCAATCGCCGCCATTTTGACCGCTTATTTTTATTTCATAGCGGTCAATACCGGAAAGATTGTCGGTTGTTTCAAACCTTATTCTCGGTGTCGGATTAGCGGTAATTTTGCCGTCAGGTAGAATTATTTCAAACGGTTCGGGCGGCGTCGCGTCAACCATTATCTTAAAATGCTCAATCGGGCCGGCGGCTAAAGAATTTATTAAACGCGTGTGAGCGTAATAAATTCCATCATCCAACCGTTCGTAAACTTTATTGTCAAAGAATCCGTCGGATTTGGATCCGGGGTTTGACGATGGCCGGTCGTTAAACAAAAGAGAGACGCCAGTGATGCCAGACGGGATTATCCAACTTAGCTTGTTGTATCTGCTATTAACCCATTTTTCAGGAGCTTCCGAGTCACGGATTAAAACCATTTCGCCGTCCGGATTTTTAACTTCCTGTTTAACAAGCGGTTTTGACGGCAGACGGCTTGGCGCCGTAACTTCTTCCGGCGCTGAAATCGCGCCGGTTGATATGGCAAAATTGGCCGCGCCTAAATAACTTAAAATATTGGTGCCCAAGCCGTCGTTGGCCAAAACCGAACTGCTTGAAAAATTCAATCCGGCCTCGCCTGCCGTTTTAGTTCTGAAAGTGACGCTTATTAATTTTCCGTCGCCGTTAAAACCTGGGTTTAAAACAATTCCTTCAAAACGGATATTACCTTCTCTATTGGAAAAAGATGGTTCCTGCACCCAAAGATTAAAAATAGAACCGCTCTTAGAAACGCTTAAGATCTCCAGTTTATCGGCGGGAAAAATAACAACGCCGGAGGCGGCGTTCATTGAGGCGGATGATTCAACTCTGATACTTACCGTAAAATTGCGCCCTGTTGAATAAGTGCCTGACGACGGGGAAAAATACAAGCTTGCCGCCTCGGCGCTTCGCGCCGAGGCGGCGCTAAACGCTACCAATATAAACACCAAAAACCACAAAAATTTCGTGTAGATTCGCGTTCTATTTAGTGTTGTTTTGTGTATAACCGCCACAGCCATCTTGCCATTAATATTAACACGACAAACGCGACAAGCGTAAGAATCATATCCACAATCGGTTTTTTATACCAAGGCGCGAATTTTTGCGTCACGACAACAATTCTTTCATTTCCCGCTCGATCAATCGCTTTTACAAAAATGTAACTTGTACGGCTCTGGTCTTTTAGAACAAAAGGACTTTCAACAGTTTGCCACTTGTTTCTGTCCGGCTCTCTGCTCCATGTTTCCTGCTCCCCGTAACGATCAATGCCGGAAACTTTGTCCTGCGCCGCGAAAACCAAAAACCATTTGCCTTCAAAAACATTAGGGTCGCGAGAAACTTCCGGAGTAAAAAGTTCCGGCGGATCGGTGTCTTTACTGTCTAGTATCTGGTATTTGGTACTTGGTATTAAATTTGAAACCTGAAACTGCAAACCTGAAATTTTCGCATCGGCTTCTGTCCCCTTGCCGTCATTCAGCAAAACTTTGGCATCCTTTATTTCAACGCTGCCGTTTCCTTCGTTTTTCGTTTTCAAAACTAAACTCAAAATCTTACCCGGCTTTCCGCCTTTATAATATGGGCCCAAAACGCCGCTAAAGCCCCCGGGAATAACCCCTGAAAATTCAATGCCCTTGCCTTCCACATAAACTGGTTTTTGAATCCAGAAGGTTATAACAGAATTACCATCATTGCTGTTCTTCAACTCAAGCAAATTTTCCGAAAAAATAATTTTCCCTTGCGCGGCGTTTATATCCTCTCCTTCGGCATCTAAAATTAAATCAACCTGAAATTCCTGGCCAACTCCGATTTCTGAAATTGAAGACACTAATTCTAATTTTGCCGCCAGCGCCGGTACGGCATAGAGTAAGCTATAAGTAATAAATAGTAAAAATATAAAACGTTTCATATTATCCAGTCCAATAATACGCCATTATTGAGAAATCTATTAAATCAACTTTGCCGTCACCATTTAAATCAACCTTAACCGGCGGGTTGGCGCGGTTATACCAGTACGCGACAATGGAAAAATCAATGAGATTAACTCGGCCATCGCCAATAACATCTCCTTTCAAGATCTTTTTAACCGGCTTTTGATCTAAAATATTCTTCGTGCCAATTTTGAATGCAACTGCGTTGCTAAAACTTGAGATTGAACCGGCAAGAGCTGATTTTGATTTAGCGTTGTGATTGCCGTAATCAAGTGATGAGGTATCAAAATTATACAAGTAAACGCCGTCTTTGTCGGCGTTTACTTTGGCAAAATATGCTTCGTCAGAACTTATCATAACGGTAATCTCGCTTTGCGAAGCGCTTTGCCCAAAAATGGCGATATCATCTCCTCTTTTCACTTCGCTTTTATCAACAGAAATTGTCGGCGCGATAAAAATGCCGCCCACATTGGTGGTAACGCCGGCCGTAACGCTTACCGAAAAAGTAAAAAGCGAAGACCTGATGCCGTCTTTATCTTCGCCGTAAACGGAAAAAATATAATTTCCCGCTGAAAGATTGGAAAGTGTTATGGCAAAGTTGGAATCAACGCCGGCAATGGTTGAAGCCGCCACTTGGGCGTCTTTTAAAATTGTTACCGTACTTTTAGGATACGCCCGTCCGGAAAATACCACGGTTGTGCCGGAAGGTATAATTACTCCGCCTCCGCCTCCGCCGCCTCCTCCCCCACCGCCGCCCGAAGGAGTCACGGGCGCCGCCGAAGTGCAACTTGAAGTATTAAAAGTGCAATTGGCATTACAACTCAAAGTACCGCCGGTAAAGCCGCGGCTCACGCAAGTCGCTCCCGCCAAATCAGAGCCGTCGCATTGTTCACTACCTTCGGCAACACCATTGCCGCAGTTCTGGGAAATCGTAACCGTTAAAGTTACGCCGCCGCTGTCGGCAAAAATAATACCGATGGGCAGTAAGAAATAAATAGAAAGTAGGACGGAAAAAAAGAAAAATACCAAAAAATAACGAAACTTAAAAATCATAATTCCATCATACCACGCCCAAAGTATTGTTATAAATTTTTATTTTCCGGATTTTGATTTTGAAGCTATTCTTTCTTCACAATGGCAAACTTGAAATTCTTTTTGATATACCAGAACAGCAAAATAAGAATTATCAACACTCCCAAAGCGCCAAGCGACGGAATAATCGGAAAAGCGTAAATTGTCGTGTCGGCCGCGGCAATATCACCTTTGCCGGTAACGCTAATCGCCAAGTGAGCTTTGTAAATTCCAAAAAGCCATCCGCCGTACGGCCAGGCAATTGTAAGAGTCCGTAAGCCAGTCGGTAAAACAACCTGGCCTTCAACCGGTATGGTATCTACGGTTTGCCCAAAAATATTGGTTATAGTAATGGCGCCTTTTGGTTCAAAATAAACCGTACCGGTGTTTTGGAAGTCAAATTTAAAACTAATTGGTTCTTTTTGAAAAATAAATTTATTATTTGTTCTGAAGTCTAAAATTTCACCGGTTTGCCTGAAATCTCCGGGAACGGTTAAAAAAACCAAGGCGCCCACTCTGGCCGAAACATTTAACTGGCCTTTTTCGCCTGCCGGATCGCCGGTGGCAAAAAAGACAATGGCAAAACGGCTGCCCGGGCTGGCATCGGCCGGCACTTTAATGGCAAAAGGCACTTCTTTTGACTCATTTGGATTTAAACTAAATACTTTTTTATCTATTGCTATCCAATCAACCAGAGAAGTAATGCCCGGCGCTTTAGGAACATAATTGAAACCGCCACTGTTGGCCGTCGGCACCATATCCTGAATGCTGACCAATACGCCAACTTTAGCATCTCCGGCGTTGGTAACCCTAATCCAGGAGCTTTGTTCGGTGCCTTTATCAATTGACAAAGAAACTTTAGCCGGAAAAATTGTAAAACCTTGGGCCGCTTCGGCTTGTTCAACAGAAAAAAGCCCAAAATAAAATACTTGGGCAAAAAACAAAACAGAGGTAAGAATAATAAACTTTAAATTTTTAGCCATTAAATGAGTCGCCGCTTACGGATTGACCACGACGGTAAAAGTTATCGGCGAGGACTGGTAACTGCCTCCGGCTTGAGTTGAGCCAACATCAAGCTTGTAAATTACAGTCTGTCCCTGGCCGCCGCCGAAGAAACTGTTGCAGTTAGCGATTTGCTGGGCTGCGGTGGAAGTGGAAATGCCGGACCATTTGGCATTGGCGCCGCCGTCATCAGTACCCCACCAGGTGGTGGATTGGCCACAGGTGGTTGAGGCGCCGCCGGCAATGCCGGTCATTGCCCGAAAACCGAGGCCCACCGTTGTGCCAGTTGTCCAAGCCACCGAAGGCCCAGCAGTTGTAGTTGCCGCTGGCGCCGTCCAGTTGTTGCCGTTGGGAGTATCAGTGATAGTCTGACCACCAAAAAATAATGTCGCGGTAGTGGAAGCTCTGTTGATTGTGGTATTGGAACCGGTGCCATTATTGGTAATAATATAAAGTGTTGAAGTGGCCTGTACCGGCGTGCCGGAAGTTATGGTGCCCAAAGCTTTCGCCGCCGCGTCCATTGTAAAGGTCAGAGTTGAGCCAACAGTGGCGGTTAAAGTAACCCCTGAAGTAAGCGCTTTTACAAAATTAATAAGTTGCGGACCGAAACTCACCATTAAAAACAGAGCCAAACTCATCAGAAATATCGGCCAGAATTTTTCATTATTAAAATCAGAAGATGATTTAATTTTTTCAACCTTTAAACCGAATCTTTTAAAATTTATATTCATGTTATTTATTCAATTTAAACTTTAATAATTTTATTATTGGTTTTATTATATCACATTGCAAATAATGCAAATAATGAGTTATGCACAAATCACTAATTCACCACCGCCGTGTAGGTGATGGGCGAAGAAATATAGGCGCCGGATTTTTGGGTAGTGATTACATCCAGTTTATATTCCACCGTCGTATTTTCATTAGTAGCCGAACCGAGAGTAGTTTTGGTAATCATTGACTGGGCCGCGGTGGCAGTAGAAGTGGCAATGCCGGAATAGAGAGCGTTGGCGGCCGTATCATTCGTCCCCCACCAAGTTGAAGAATAAGTATTGGTTACGGTGCCGGTTTGCTTAACGCGAAAACCAAGGCCTTTGGTAGTGCCTGCGGTCCAAACCGCCGAAGGACCGGCGGTTGAAGTGGCGACCGGCGCGGTCCAATTGTTACCATTGGGAGTGTCGGGAATAGTATTGGTAGTCAAAAACAAAGTCGGGGTCGTTGAAGCCCGAATGACGCTTATATTATATCCGGTGGAACTATTGGTGTTGACCGTAAGAACGGTTGAAGTGGAAACCGGCGTTCCGGGAGTGATGGCACTGACAAAGGAAACGCTACCGGTGTCTATGGTGAAAGTGAGGGTAACGACTGCCGGCAAGGGATATTCATACGTAGAAAAGGTAATAGCGCCCGATAAGTGAGTGCCATTCGTATGATTCAAACTTACGGAAATGCCAGTTTGAGAGGCGTTCGTTAATTGGCCGGTAGTAATAGGATGAACGAGCAAAATTCGGTGATCGTGCTCTTCGGCGTTGATAAGACCAGTGGTGCTGACGGTATCAGTTCCAGCTACAGCGCTGTCAATGGTTGCGGTGAGAACCATATTAACCGTAGCCGCCCCGCCCATACAGGTGTATATAGTCGCCCCGTTACGGAAGGTAGTGCTTGTCTCCGGGATAAAAGTGCCAAAGGTATCGGTATGCGCGGTGCCAGCTGTATTCTGAACCAAATCCTGGGTGGTAAAAAACTCAACGGTCTTAATGCCCGTAGCTTGGCTCGTTGCATAGGCATAGGTTACATAAAACTCCGCAAACATCACACTGCAAGTGCTGGCGGCGCTGCACTGCCCTGAAGCCGTAAGGGTATCTCCGTTCGCCCATTCGGCATTAAAAAAAGTTTTAATGTCCCACACAATGTGGATCATGCCGCCATTAGTCCTAAACCCAAAATTATACGCGGAACCGGTTGAAGGCGCGGCGGCGCCTGTTATATTAACCTGCGGAGTGAGAGTGCCGGCCGCTTCTGGTTCACCATGGTAGTGAAGCCAACTTGAACGGACATTTGTCGAAGGCGTGGCAAGGTCAGGAAGATTTATAGCGCGGGCGCCCAGGGTTTCTTGAGCGGCATTATTTAAAGTGTCAACGTCCTGGCCCATTCCATAGCGAACCGTACGAAGTTGAGTAGTAGAGACGGAATCATCATACGTATAGTTAATGGTCCAATCGGCGCACTTGAGGAATTCCGGATCGTTATTGTTTACAAGGGTAATGGTATTATTGGTATTCAGGTTCACGGTGGTGCTCGTATTCCACAGGGTTCGCACCTCATGCGAGGCACGGTTTACATCGTCAACCCCGGTAGCAAGAGCAGGATTTGCGCCATTGAACCCTGCAAAAATGATCCCGTCTGTGGTATCTGATCCTCCTGCCTGAATGGAATATTCAATAAAACTTTGCACAATACTCACGGTTGTTTCGGGAATTTGGGGATTCACGGTATAACTATCCGTGGTTCCGGCTACGGATTCCGTAGTTTTGCAGCCCACAAAATATTTAACAGTTTTAAGCTGGGTAACAGAGGTATCATCGTATTCATAAGTAATGAAGAGTTTTACAGAGTCGGTACCGCGGACCGAGCCCGTGAGCCGGCCATTAAAAAAGTATGTCTGACTGCCCGATGCAATCTGGGTTGTTATGTCCTGCGTCAAGTATGTTGGCATGTTCTCGGTGCCATCGGTGCTGCGTACATTGGTAAAGCTCGTTGTGGTTGCGGCCGGGCCTCCAGATCGGCAAAAACGCATCTCATTGGTGCTGTTAGCAAGCCCTTCCAAGTCTGTAAACCATTCCACCCAAGCTTTGCGGACCACAATGCCGGTTTCGGGAAGATTTATAACGACCGAGGCGTCGTTGGCATCCCCGCAGGTGGCTGGCCAAGCCGTATTCTTAATACCGTTTCCAGATGTAATATTGATAGCCGCCGTGGCAGTGAGAGCGTCTGGAGCAAACTGGTAAACATAGAACTCCACGGTTTTAATCTGGGTGCCCGGATTGGCTTGGGCTTCCTGAATCTTTGGGGAAAAATTTAAAATCTGCGGAAACCCGCTGAAAATCCAGCCGATGATAATTAGAAAAATTATTAAAAATTTTGAAATTGTCGCGAATTTTTTCATTGTCGTGTATCGTTAACTGCTACTTATTTAATAGCTCATTTTTAATAGCTCATTCAATTTTGCTCGGGTTTTAGGACCAACTAATCCATAGCCCGTGCTTTGAGGATTTCCTGAATTTACAATATTATTTTTTGCCTGAAAACGCCTAACTGCAGCTTCGGTGAGCGGGCCGAAGTAGCCCGTAACGAGTTTTTCCGGATAGACATCGGGCTCTGAGCTAAGCAAAATTTGAAGTAATTTCACTTGATCTCCCTTGGAGCTAAACTCAAGGCGATTTTTAAAGTTCTGTTTTTCTTCAATTTTAGAAATTATAACTTGAGGCGCGGTAGTAGTAGCAGAAGATATAGTTGAAGTGGCAGTTGCTATTTTTGCGACTATGGGTAACGGCAAAGTAATAAACTCTTGATTGGGCCACTTAGGATTATTTTTATTCCCTAATTTATCTTCAACGTAAATCTGAAAATAATAAAACGTGTCGGGGAGAAGGTTTTTAAAAAACACTAAATGATTGCTATTCAATGTTCCATTCATCTCGACTGTTAATCCAAAATTAGTGGTAGTGCCAATCTGCACTTTAGTGACAGAAGGTTCATCAGTTTTCCAAATAAGCGTTGCCGTACTAGTGCTTATATCAATGACACTAAACGACAATACCAAAGGGGGGATACAATCATTGCAGCCACCGCTTGAAGCTGCGCCGGAAGATATTGCGGCGACGGTGATTATTCCTATAAACGAGATATCAAGGTGGTCATGATAATTCCAGGTTCCGATTTCGGTGAGCGGTCCTGACGTTACCTGCCCTCCCGCCAAAATTTCCGCCATATTGAGCGCGGGATAAATGGTATGCGCGGGGTGCGGGTCGGATGATGGCTGATGCGGCCTTATTGGGTCGTTATTTATCCAGCGAATTTGATCGCCGGCTGTTATCGTCAGAGTTCGGGGAATGAAACCACAAAGCGGATTGGCGGGAGAAATCACAGAATTACCTATATCACAATCTTCTGTGTTAGGAGATTCTATCCTCACCTCAACTACCGCTGCCTGCGCTGACCAGCTGGAAAAGAGCCAGCCGGTAATGAGCAAAAATATTACTAAAAATTTTATTATTTTATTTAAGGTCTTCATTTTTGCTTGTGGATAACTTAATTGGTGTGGGGATTGACATAATTTATGGGGGTGATACAATAATTCTATAAACGGCTTCGGCCTCGATCTCGCTTCGGCGGGATCAGACAAAGCAAACAAGGGGCGGTTATGAACTACAGAGGTTTATGACCGCCTTTTGAATTATCCCGTAATTATCATCGGATATTGTACTCATTTTATCTATCAACCGTTTTGCATCCATGAGGCGCAATTGGGAAATAATAACAACTCTCGGCACGCCGTCTCCGAGTTCGATTGGAACATAAAATTTTCCTTTTTTAATTTTAGTACTTAGAGGTATCGCCCAAAAAACTTCATTATTGAATTTTTTAAAAATAAGAACAGGTCTTGCAAAATATTCTCCCCTGCCATCCTGTTCAAACCCGACATTCAGACCAACAGAACACCACCAAACTTCTCGTTCGTGGAAAAATAGCCGCGATAAATTTTTATCTAATTCTTTTTTTGCTTTATGCCACTTTTGAAAATCTTTTTCCATTATTTTTAAACTATAACATAAAAAATCCCGCAAGGCGCGGGATTTTATCCACAATCTTTTTGTGCTCTATTCTTGAATTAGTCCGAACCGCTTTCGCCGCCTGCGGCGGCGAGGAAGTCCCCCCGCGAAAATTCGGAAAGGCGGCGGAGCCGCACGAATGACAATTTCAAGTTTTTCTAATGAGTTAAGTTTAACTCATTTCAGTAAATTTTTCAATTAAAAATTGCTTGAAAAATTTACTGGTTTGGCGGCAAATTCTTTGTTCTTTCAAATTCAAAAAATGAGAAACCCGCCAGAGGTCCGAAGACATGACGGGTATGGTTCACTTAGCTTTCGCCTTGTGGTTTCGCCGGATGAAGATGAACGCAGTAATCAGTCCGCTCCCGATGAACATATAGATCGGGTAAACGGCGATTGCAAACGTCCAACTCTCAACGGCGAAT
>ERZ1292644.77-Hain-H14-01um-R2-77-length-62202-cov-6_pt1 | contig 62202 bp, 99 predicted proteins | sample MGYA00564402_ERZ1292644 | MGnify/ENA primary metagenome ERZ1292644 (study PRJEB36523, sample SAMEA6512644) | groundwater metagenome | collected 2019-01-09 | study: AquaDiva: Metagenomics assemblies of 32 groundwater samples
CTGCACCGTATACAACGTTCTTGATTATGTCGCGCGTCTTGATTGCTTGTGGGTCTTCCTCCTTCTTATACCTTCTGTAGAAGTCATCGTAGTCTACGCCAAGGTAGGTAGCGGCGATGTCAGAATGTATGTCCCGACCAGCGGCGATAGCGGAGATGGACTTATCATCATTGGCAAGGCAGGCCATGATTTTGAACTCAACTTGTGCCTGGTCGATTGCTAACAGTAGATGGTTGTCTGGCGCGATGAAGGCTTTGCGGATACCCTTGATGATGTCGACGACGAAGGGCGGGGTCGATTCATCGGTGCGACGTGGGATGTTCTGGAGGTTCGGTCGACTGCTGGATAATCGCCCAGTCTCGACGACAGTGTTATTGAAGGATGTGTGGACACGGCTCTCTGAGTCTAGCATCTTTGGCAGAGCGTCGACGTAGGTTGACTTCAGCTTTTGGAGTCGCTTCCACTCAGACAAGATTGATATGATTGGACTTTGGGTTTTCAATGGTTCTAGAGCTTCACGTTTGGTCGAGCGCCCATGCTTTTTGTGTTCAGGCAATCCGAGGGTATCGAAGACGAAGGTGGCGAGTTGTGTGTTGGACTTGAGATTGAACTCTGAGCCGTTGATGTGATAGAGGGTGTCAGCGAGAGTAACCATCCTCTCTTCGATCTTGAGAGATAGGGTATGGAGCTGGCCAGTGTCGATGAGGACACCAGTCTGCTCCATCTCTACAAGGCACGGAAGAAAGGGTAGATCGACGTTGTGGTAGATGTAGGCCGGTCCAAACTCCATGACAGCTAGTTCACCCTCGGGTCGAATTGCCCGCCCTTACCATCATCCCACACGGCAGTTCTGGCCTGATCGAGTGCATTGAATCTCGGTGCAATCTCCACAGCGAACTGGAAGACTAGGTTGTAAAACTCATGGATTAGTTCGTAGTCATTGAGATCTTTCAGTGCTACTAAGGTTTCGCTGGCCGCGCCTAAGCAAGCGCCTAGTGCTGCTTCTGTAAGATAGGGTTCAGAGCTATCGTCGAGGTATTTCTTGACTAGCTCCATGGTCTTTTCGAATGGGTCCATCACTTAATCTCCTTCACTACTATCGCCGTGTCGAGCCACCATCATATGGTATGCCATGCTTGTTCTTGATCATCTGTTGTAGTCCTGTCTCGACTTTGAATGGTCGCCTGCCAGTACCTTTGAATGGTTTGGATGGTAGGAATACTAGAGTTCTGCCGTCGCTGTCATATTGAAGGTATTCTCGATCTCGACCTGGGATGTTGCGTTCGAACTCGACTAGTCCGTCCTGGCCAATGACTATAGTGATGACTTCATCGAGGGTAAGTAAGGTACGACCCAGCTCGGTGTTGTGAATCTTTATGGTGCCAAGCTCTTCTCCTATCCTCACGTCACGTAATGTGAATGTGTCAGATTCTTCGATGTGGGCCGATTGGTATCGCATGGTTAATCTCTCGCTAACGTTTATTCCTGTCTTTGAGCCTATCACATTCACGGCAATAGCGTCCGGCCGACTTGGTCGCCCAATCGTCGTGACCATGCACACATAAGGTTTTGCGGTGGTTGATAGCGGTTGGGCCATTACCTCGTAGGGTGTTTTCTTTACGTGTGATTGGTTCAAGGTGGGCTGGGTTTACACAACGACGGTTGCGGCATAGGTGATCCAAGACCATGTCAGGTTCTATCAGGCCAACGAAGAGTTGGTAGCTGACACGGTGGGCTCGGAGTCTTCGTGGTTTATGGTCGGCTGTGCCGGGGACTGTGCAGATGCCATAGCCATCCTGGTCGATGCGGTCACGCCACCACCAGCAACCGTTTTCGTCGGCGTAGGTAGAGATGCGGGAGAGGAAGAAGTCGGACTTAGGAAGTACCAGGTATGGCACTCTTAACCTTCTGTGTAAGTTGGGTAGGTCACGAATGCCCACCAACAACCACCTTGCTGGTGATATGAGATTTGGAAATGCTCTGGGAGAATGTGATAGCCATCAAACTTAGCAAGGAAACTGTTGACTTTGTTTATAATCTCGATGGGCGATCCGTTATTGCTATAGAATCGTTCGACACGCACACCCTTTGTGGGTGCATGAATGGTATTAGCACTCACAGATCTAACTCCTTTGAGAATTTCATGTATAATCGCCGAGTTAAGTCGGGGTCTTGCGCGCTGTACTCGACTAGCTTAGCACGTTGGATGTCAGCGATCTTAGTACCCTTGGGCCGGATCTCATCAAGTCGTATGACACGCAAGCCAAGTTCATTGCTAGCTAGTGACTTCAACGCTAGCGGGGATTTGTTTAGGTTGTACGCCATGATGATGGTGTCTTCCACTATACCCCAAGGGATGTCAATGCCATAGCTGTTGAGTACAGGAATGTCAGCCTTAGCATTGTGGAAGACTACTCTGTTGGCGGCGGTAATGAGATCTTGCAGGAAGAGCAGCCCACCGTTCTGTCCAAAGTACTCGGACCAGTCGGATAAGATGACACACCAACCTTCACCATCTCGCCAGGAGAAGGAGTAGCAGACCAGGGTTCCATCTTCCTCATATTCAGTATCTATGGCGACGATGCCCTGACCGTTGTCGAGGAAGTCTTGCCCCAACTGCTCCATAGTCAGGCTATTAGTGCTGCTGACTGGCTCGAAGCATCGATACTTGCGGGTTTGGTCAACTATTTCCTTTGTGCCGAGTAATTCAGCAAGTCGCTCGATGTCACGAACGAAGCCAGAAAGGAAACGAGGGCTTCGTAAAGCGGCGGCAGGATGGTAACAAGCGAGAACACGAGTAGGATTATCCATCCCACCCAAAGATAGATCCTCACGGCGACGGGCATCTTCAACTCCTAAAGCACCGTACTTAGCTTTCTTGCCCGACCCGAATAGAGCTCTGAGTGCTGTCTCGCCCAAGGCGACGATAACTTCTGGCTTGACGACAGCAATCTCCATCTTCAACCAGGATGAACAAGCGGTCAACTCTGAGACTTTTGGCTTGCGATTCTTGGGTGGGTGAGACTTAACGCTGTTGGTGATGTAACAGGTTGTGGGGTTGATGCCATTAGCTTCGAGGGTGTCGCGGAGTAGCTGGCCTGACTTGCCGATGAAGGGCCGACCTTGCTGATCTTCTAATTCTCCAGGTGCCTCACCCAACAGCATGACTTTTGCAGGGATTGGGCCTTCACCACGAACGACATTGGTACGGCCCTCTGCCAGGCTACATCGTCGGCAGAGGTGAATGAAGGGGGTTGGATCACTTACCATTAGTAGACACTATCTGACGACCCTTGATATCTGTCCAGCTAGCAACAGCCCCTTCTAATGATGTGTACCCGTGCCAACCTTCATGCCCGTCAGCTAACTCACACTGCCACTCACCGTACCTTGAAGGGCACGGCACAACTGGCACGACAGCGATGAAGTCGCTCCAATAGAAAGCTGTGTGACCATCCAGAGTAGCAACGTGTGAACCAGTGTGATCCTTCTCAAGACCACACTGGTGCCATATGTCGAAGAGGAATGTCTCGGCGCAGCGCGGTACTTTACTTACCATCACTCCTCCACCTCTGCCGCCTTAGCCGCAACGGCCTTCTTGTAGGCCGACCAGCCGCCCTTACGCGAGATCTTGGCATAGTAGTCAGTGCCCTTGACTTGGGCAGCTAAAGCATCACCGCCCTTCTTACCGATCTTGGAATAGTAGTCAGATCCTTGCTTGTCCCTGTTAGCACTGCCACCCTTCTTGCCAAGCTCTTTGTAGAAGTCGGTGCCGAAGGCGCGCTTTCTCATAGCCCTGCCGCCCTTGCGGCCGATCTTGCGGAAGAAGTCACTACCATACTTGGCTTTGGTCGCTTGCCCACCACGTCGGCCAACCTCGTTGACTGTCATACCTTGGGGTGACACAGCCTTGTCATCTTCGTCAAACAATTGGATGTTCATCGCTATCTCCCCTCATGAAATTTACTCAAGTCTAATTTCTTAGCGAATCTTCCGTCTGCACCCCGGACTGCGGCAGCGTTTGCACGCCGTTCTCTGATTTTGAGGAACTTGTCCTCGAAGTTCGAGGGTTCAGGTGCTTTGTCGGGGAGTGGACGGGGAGGCCGACCCCTCGGTCTATCTAGGTTACTCGCTTCAGTGATATTACGCTCTTCCCTGATTGCTGCCATCCTGGCATCGCGCTCTGGCTTGGTGCGGGCATTGAACTCGCTTATTGGTTCGTGAATGGAGCGCCCACACTGGAGACAACGCCATTCGGTGGGCTCATTGGTAAGGGCTTGGACTAGAAACATCTGGCCGCTACAGTGAAGACATTTTCGCAAAATATAATTCCACCTTTCCTATTCATGTGCTGCAATAAGAGCTTTGTAATAGACCCAGCGTCGAAGGCCAAACCAAGTCTGACGAGCCCACCAGTGCCAGAGAATCCACCAGGCTAGATGGCGGGCTTCTTTAGTTGGATAACTGATCTTCCAGGCGTGCCAATAGCCAAGCCAAAGCTCATAGCCGTCATTGCCTGTTGAAGCCACGAACATTGGCTTGTTGTCAGCACCATCATCTGGTGGGCCGAATGCTGTACCAATCCACGAGCCGGGGGGATCAGCAATCCCCCCCTGTGTTTTATCACCAGCTAACCACATGACCTTGCGGGCCAGCCTCCTAGATAGCTTCATTCGTATTCAACCTCTTCAACCTCGACAATCTCGTACCCAACCGCTCTTACCCATTCCTCAGCAAACTCCATAGATGATTCCCTACCTGGAGCATAGCACCGCTCCATCACTTCTCCCAGTTTGCCATTGGGTAGCAATGGGAACACGCCAGTGCCATATGACCCACCATTCGAGTCACACACATAGTCATCGACATGCAAGACTACCTTCATTACACACTTCTACCATGGATTTTGAAAGCGACTTCACTTTTTCCGTTACAGCAGATCCCACAGCTAGCGCAGCTATCCAATACGCCTAGCTGTTCTGGGCACTTGACGAATCCCTTTGGCACCTCCTTCCAATCTCGCACGACAATAGCCCTGGGTAGGACATCACCAGCTACCCCATCTGATCGCAGGATAGACACTCGCCCTGGGTTGTTCAGCACTAGGCGGGAGATCGCCATACCAATCGGGTCATCTGGCCGGCGGTGCGTGTAACCCCATATATAAAGTAATGGATGAATGTTAACCATTGACTGCCAGTAGTCAACATACATGATCGAGCCGAAGTCACCTAGGACATGGAGGCGGACTACATAAGGTCTGCGCCTGCCATCGAGGGTGTGGAGATCCTGGTTGATGGCGACTAAAATAGTGGGGTTGACACGGTGGCGGGCGGCGAATGGCATACCATTGCCATAGCAGTTATGCCATTGCTCGCAGTAGGTGGGGCAGGACTCGCCCTTTTCTTCTAAGCTGAGCTGCCAGATTTCCTGGTTCTTGAACTTGCCGACTTTGAACCTGCGGCCCAGCTTTTCATTGTCACTGCCGGGCCGGAGTACTTGCATCATGAGACTGTGAACTAGGACTGGTCGAGGCTCGTCACGCACAGAATGGGGATATCGCGTGCCAGTGCTCAAGGTAAATCACACTCCTCTAAAATTATACATCCAAAATTGATAGTGCTTGCTTGGCAGTTACTGGCCAAGGTTCTGTCAACTCACTTGGCTTTGCACATAGACCGTCAACCCCTTGGATGAACTTGACTAGCCACTTGGGGTTAATGAGCTGGATGTAGTCCTCCTCACCCTCAGCAGTTTCCCCAGTGAAGGATGTAGACTCATCTGACACGTCGAGCTCATACAAGTTAGGGATGCACGACCGTAGGTACATGCCGAATGGGCAGTCGGAACAGTCCCGTGCATATCCTACATGTACGTCTGGGTGATGATCTTGCAGCCAGGTGATAAATCCCTTGCGGGTGACAGGAAATCGTTTGAGTGTCTTTTCCATTTCAACTTCCTATTGGCGAGCCAAGTCAGCCAACAACCACACGCCCCAGTAGGAGACGAGGATGCATAGGCAGAACAGCACGGCCATTGCGATTTGGTAAGCCACTGTCGGCATGTCAATCACCTCTGTACCCACGCCTCGCACCAGGAATATCATGTATGTAGGTGTCACCCAACTCGAAAGTGCCAAAGGTGTATGGTGATCTTACTGCTGTCAGCCATCGGGCGTACTGGTTGCCAAGCTCTTTCTCTGGGGATTGGTAAGCCTTCAACACTCGCCATTCCCAATCACCATACTGGAAGGTTGTGTAAGGGTTGTTCACCGGACGAGTCTTGGCCCAAACATTGATCCATGCCATGTCAATCGCCTCCCTCTTCAACCTTGTCAAAGCTACGGGTTGTGACTTCCTCCATGTTGAGGCCCCACTCATGGTCTAGCAAGATCGGTTTGTCCGGGTCTGCAACATCAATCATCCACGCGCCTTGGGTATCGTGCTCGACTCGAAAGCAAGTAGCGATTGATGCCGGGTCTTGCATTATCTCCAATGCCTGCCTAGCCGCGTCGAAAGGGTCATCAGCCACTATAGGAATCTGCCAGGTCACAATGTACTCGGGCATGTCAATCACTCCTTATACTGAACAAGATCTGCTAAGTAGCTAGCGATTGTGATGAATACAGCCGCTACAAGCATAGAGATCGCTGCTGCCAACCCGATTGGCAAGAGTAGGAAAAGGTTAACGATAATCAATACAGCCAGCATGAGAGCCGAGAGTGGGATTAGGTTACTCACTGTCAATCACCTCTGTAATCTGAGTAGTAGTTGAGCACTTCTGACAGCCTGATAAGGTCATTGTCTAACTGATCGGCCAGATTTTCGTGCCAGCTTTGAATGACACGCAGGGCTGCTCTGTGGACATACTCGAATGCCTCACGGTAATTATCGAACGCCGCCTGCTCCATTCGATTGACCATGATACGGTCGGACAGTCTCTCAAGTAGTTTGTTGAACTCATCTGCAAGCCTTTCTACTTGCACGAATTCCTCGCGTGTCACAGGATCAGCCATCATCACTCCCCCGTCACAGGATCAGTCAGCAGCCAGGTGATCAGAAACAATGCCACAAACAATGCCAGGATAGCCAACACCGGGATAATAATAAGGGAGGGATTCATTGCAAGGTGCCTTCCGACGAATCCGACGAATCCTCTAGCTCTTCAATGTCATCGACATAAGAGTCCTGAACATCACGTTCATACTCTTCGAAGTCGGCAACACCTTCAGTTAGCATGTCATCGGCCAGATCACGCGCATCGTCCTCACTGTCGGCTTCGATTTCCAAGTATCCCTCTTCCCAGACCTTGATGTAGCTCAGTAACCTGACTCGGTACTTAGGCATCTTCTTCTCCCTCTTCCTTGATTGGACCAAGATCGACCAGCTCACCCTCGTCGACTGTGAAGTTGCATGGATGGTCGTAGTTCTCGACTTCCAAACATCCCATCTCTGCCACACCGACTAGGAAACCCTTGGCAGCAACTGTGTCTTTAGCGTCGAACTCTAAGGTCCAAACAACCTTGTATCGTCGCATCACTTACCCCTTTCACTCATCAATTGATCAAACAGTTCCTCCAGTTCTGAATCCTTCTCAGTGAGCCTCAATAGCATGGCCAGCATACAGCCCGCCATGTTAGTCATGCGCCTACTCGCATCCATTGGGTCTTCGTAACCAGATAGGAGCCATTCTTTGTAGGCTTCCGTTGCTACAGTAAAAGATCGTCGCATCAGTTATTCCTATCCTTCACCAGTCGCTCCAACTCCTTTGCCTCACGGTACAGAGAGAACCCTGCCCAGTCGATTAGTTTCTTGCACTCCTTCTCGCTCAACTCTCCTTGCTCACGCTCACTCGCCCACATCTCTGGTGGGTGCTTGGAGAACATCAAGACTCGTGCTGCTCGACGCTGGTTGAAGGTGATTAGGGTGGCTAGCATGCGTGGTGTGGGGGATTCATTCGGTGACATCTCTCTCTATCTCCATGATCTCATCGAATTTCTCAGCCAGGACAGGGTCAGTCTTGGCCAATTTCAACAATAGTGCGTATAACGACGCAGATAGTTCATTGGCCCATGACTCTACTTCAACTTTACTGAGATTACGGTATGACTCGGCATCATCCCAGTCTTTGCAGAGAGTTGCGGCTTCGATGAATGCTTCCAGCATCACTCACCCTCTTCCTTCTTTACTAATTTCATGCCAATCTTCTCCGCCGCTCGCAGTGCATCGGAGTAGTCGTGTCGATACTGACCCTCCCTGCACAAATCCAACAGCCTGTTACGGTGAGGCAATGTCGCCTCGCATAACGCCGTGTTGATATCAACATAGTTATCGTGCCAGGAGCTGTAGAACCCGTACTCCACCGACGCACCATTACAGGATGGGTGGAACTGATCAAGGAACCTGGCAGTCTTATGCCCTATCGGCTGGAAGTACACACCATAGAACCCGTCGATGCTGTAGTGGGCGATGAATGCACAGTGTAGCGTTAGGTGCTGGTATAGTGCCTTGGTGAAGGCAGTGCGAGAGAAGTTGCTCTTGAGGAATCGCTCCCATGCTTTGAAGACCTGGACCTTTTCCTCGGCGGTCATGAACTCAGAGTCGGTGAACGTGTACACTACTAAACCTCCCTATTGATTTTACGCCTAGCATTAGTACGTGCCACTTGCCTTCTCAAGCTCCAGATTGACGCCTGGTACTCAAAGATCGGGCGATACCCAACAATTAGTAGAGGGAAGTACAGAACAGCATCAATCACTATAGCTAACCCTAACACAATGCGCTCTGAGGTTGGGACGGTATCGGTATTCTTATCAATTAAGATCACTGCTAAACCTCCCCTCTTCTTCGTTAGTCTCATCTTCACGAATTGTGTTGTCCTCAAGCACTGCAGATTCTACCCACTCATAGGTGTTCTCTATGAGCTTGTAGTTGTGTGTTTGCGCGTACTCCTGGGCTTCGGCGAAGTTGATCGTTGTCCATTCAACTGGGTAGCCTCGTGAGTCTTCGAATGTGTATATGTAGACAGTGCGGCCCATTGCTAAACCTCCCCTTTCTTTTATTAGAACTCTTCTGATTCGTCAGGCTTGACCACCCTGACATAGCTGGCCTGCACGGTTACATGTGGGGTGAGCTCCTTCCACTTGTAAGCGGAGAAGACTCTATGCATCGCCCCTGTCATCCTGTCAGCGCGGCCCCATTGGTCACTGGCACTTTGCTGCCAGCCATTCGACTCAGACAGGGCAAGGAAAGATTTACGGCTCATCGGTATGAAGATGTTGATTGAGCCATCATTACCACCATACAGGTCTGTAAGGCTATGCAGGGAGCTGACTAGATCATGGGTGATGCGACCTTCTTCCTCGTCACAATACTCTTGCTCGGTCTTCACCTATTTGCCCCCTTTCATCTTCTCAATAGTGCTGAGCACCTGGCTGTACGCTCGCATTTGGCCTGCCCAGTATCCGCTTTCGAACGCATCACGGACATTGACAACATCGTCGCGTGCTACTGCCAGTTTGCGGAGTGACTTGACGGTTTCGATGATCAGGTCAAGGTTGTCATTCATTGCTGTTCTCTCCAATCTCCACGTCGCCGAATGGTTCATCGTCAAACTCACTTTGTCGCTTGGCCTGGTTGTACTTGCGAATCTCCTCATCCGTCAATCTTCGCCCTAGGTAGATATCGGTGGGGTCACCTTCCCCACCAGCTATGAAACCTCCTAGTCTATTAGCCACTGACTCTAGCCTCTCCCAGAAGGCTGAACAGTTGGGGCGGAACCTGCCCCTTTCATCGCGCTCCTGGTCGGCGCCATTGGGGCTGAGGACGTGGTGAAAGCTACCGCAAGGGTCGAGGCTGAAATAGCTATCGAGATAGACCTGTGCGTATAAGGTACCAGAGCATGGGTCGACCTCGACGAACCCATGCTCTCCATCAGACAGAGCTTGGGCTATCGCTAGGTCAAGCTCGGACATTGCATAGCGTAGCACGTGTCGCATCTGTGCGTTGGTCATCGCTAAACCTCCCTCGTTTCAGCAGTGTGAATCGCCAACTGGTACATCTCTTCGACCGCATCCCTGCCTAGTTTATCGTTGACGTAAGCGATGGACGAACTGCTATGATCACGTGACCATCGTTCGTATTGGCCGCGCTCTCTTAAGACTTGCCTTGCTGCATGTGCCAGTAACTCATGGGCCTTACGGCGGGCAGTCCCCTCTCGCGCAATAAAGATGGCAGCACCGGCATCGTATGACATGGCATGGATGGAGTATGAGAAGCAGGGATTGCCTTGCTCATCGCGGGCAGATGTGTGCTGGCACCATCTTGCCCAGTCGTCAGTTTGGATCAGTGCTAATGCTGAGCGTAGAACTTCACTAGCAGTCATCTTAGTATGCTGCCAGTACTTCGGCCTCGTCGGTCAGGCCTTTGGCTTCCTTCAAGCCAATTGATTGGTTAGTCAGCTCGCGCAATCGCTTGATCGCTGGGATTTTCCCATCCAATTCCTCCACTTTGCCGTCGACTTCGAGGTAGTACATAATTTGTGTCTGCTCGTACCACTCGACAGAAGCGGCGAGCCTGCTGGCCAGGAAAGGATGGAGTCTGTAAGCATCGACTAGCCTGTTGGAGAGACTCTCTACTGCCTTCTCCTTATCGGTATTGCTCACGTGTATCTCATAGTAGTTGGGCGATGAACCAGAGTCGTGGAATGTGTACGTGATAGTGCCCTTCTTCGCCCACAAATTGGCACCAGGGATAATGCTGGATACTTTATTGGCCAGGCTTATCGCACGATGGTAAACATTGGTCCATGCTGCACCCTCATGATGGGTAGCTTCCTCACCATTGTTGAGGATAAATCTGCTCGACTCTTCCGAGACTGTGCGGCTATAGAATGCAGTGTCCTGCTCATCACGGTCGTACTTCTCAATGACTGCCTCGACAATCGCACGGACTTCTTCCTCTCGCATAGAGGAATACTCGACAAGTTCAGCAACAGCACTGTCGATGTTACTGGCGCACACATCCTGACCATCGTAAGAGAAAACGTGCTTGACCTTGCCGGGGATGATCTTCGCGTACATCAAAACACCTTGCCCTTATATTTTCAACTGACCAGCCGGGCTAGCTGGCATGGACCCCACCCTAAGACTCGAACTTAGGCATGAATATATTTCTATACTCATCGGCCATTCGTGGGGTGAGCTTCGGTCCCCGGAACCAGTCGACGGTCCACCTAGGCTCTGGGCCCTGGACACCCGACCAGAGATGCCCAGGGCAGAGCATCGCTGTTGTTAATTACTACCCGACATCGACATAGAAGTAATTGACACCACGGTTGCGCAGCAGGAAAGCTAGCTTGTCTAGGCTATCCGACTCTAAGGTATCTTTAGTGCTACTGTCCTTCTCATCGCTGTTGGCATCAGCAATCTTCCAGGAATAGTTAATCTCAGCCCGCCACAGAGCAACAACACCCCTCGCAGTGAGGGCGCTAGTATGGTCAACACGCGCCGAGGAATACCGCAGCTCATAGCCCTCACGAGTCGGCTTGCCATCAGTGACGGTGACGGTAACAGTGCTGGTCATTGGTAATCTCCCTTTCTTTATTAGTCGATTTCTTCGCAGATATTGATGAGCAACTCACACGCTGATAGTAAGAGTCTTCGCTCGCTTCGTGTCATCGTGTGCAACAGTCGCCACGCCTCGTCGAAGTGGTCGCCGCTTTCCCTCCCTTCACTTACATATGATTCGATGGCTTCGAGTAGTGCCTGTGCCTCGACAAAGATGGCATCTCGACGCATCGCTAATCCTCCTTGTCATTCACTTCAAGCAACGCATCGATCATCCTGATGGCATCGTCGTATGCGGCGATCCTACCACCATACATGTCTTGCATGAAGGGTAGTGCTTTGGGCACATCCTTATTTTCGTAGTGCTCCTTCGTCTTCTGAAGGTAGTCCCTGATCTTCTCGATTGACTTCCTGCTGATCATCGCACTCTCCCTTTCTTGTGTTTGATTACTCGGTCGCCGACATTGTCAGCCTGATACTTTCCCAGCACCAAACTGGCTCAGGCTTTGATGATCCAACTTTGTAAGATTGCTGTCTCAGTTTCATAGCCACAATCCAACAGTGGTCTATGCACCTTCGACTGACAACTAGGGCACATCACCACGCCAAATAGGCAGACAATACCCTTCTTCCAATCGAAGGGCTTCCTGCACTCCCAGCACTCAATCATCGCACTCCCCCTACAGTACTGTGACACTGATCCGGCGCACGTCTTCGACATCGCCGTGCATGACAAGATCGAAGATTGCTCGCTGCATCTGGGCAGCAGGAATCCACCGACTTCGCATCTCTCCACGCTTGGCAATGCTGCTGCGCTGGATTGGAAATGTGGCGCGGGCAAGCTTGCTGGCAAGGCTCTCGACACTGAGGCAAAGCATTTCATTCGCGGACATCGCAGGAAACCTCCCCTATTCTTCGCTGATGAACAGCACTCCGCCGCCAATCCAGTGCTTGGAAACTCTGGTGTCATCTTCGTCGATGGCATAGTCCGCCCCGCAACAATCGCACGTGATATTGTGCGGGTCGCGCTTGAAGATGCTCTTGAAGATCTCGATTGCCTCTTGCTTCGGCGCCTCGATGACAATGACAGCGTGGCTGAGCTTCTGGTATCCACCACTGTGCATGTCATAGAAATGCGTGAAGACTTTGTCTTGGGCATACGTGTACTTGAGCATCGCTAAATCTCCCTTTCGCTTTTGGCATCGCTTGTCGTACCCAGCACCAAACTATGCTCGCTGGTCTTCGAATCTCAACACGCGCGTGATATAAGCGACATTCCCCCCTTCACCCTTGTCGATGCCGTCAATCCAGACGGTATGACAACCCTCGCACTTCATTGTGCGAACGTTCTGGGCAAACCTGGCGTACTGCAAGTGCAAGTGCTGGCAACCGTGTCCGTGCGCCGACATTGTAAATCCCCCTTGCTTATTTGATACAGTCATCGCCGTATCAGCAGAACACCTATCCCACTTATAGCAGGATAGGCGCTCTACTCAGACGGCGGGCTTACCAGTTTTCTTGAGACGTGGGTGATTGCAGTAACGAAGCAACGCCTTGCTACCGTCATCGCTGCTGGTATAGTACCAGCCAAATCCCCAACAATCCTCGCAACCAATGCTAAGTATTGGTTGCTCCCACTTGTCAGCGTGTTCCCTTGGCGTTTCAGGGAATTCTTTCCAGGACATTGTAAATCTCCACTTACTTATTCGGTCAAGCCCTTGCCTAACCGTCGAATGAGCAGACATCGCGCGTGGATTAGAATTGCTTAACGGCCAATTCGCACAAGCGGTCGACGTAGATCGCCACGTCCTTTCCGTCGTAGGCATAACCACCAATTCTGTAGCCATCGCTGTCAACGTACAATTTGGCGCCACTGTCGAGCACCAAATCAAACGTCTCATTCGAGGATAGGATTTGGCTGGCGTGCAAGTACCCTGACATCCTCAGCACCGTGAGCGCTTGTTGTCGGGTAATGCGAGCGTTCCTCATTGCCCACTCCTTTTGTTTTGTGGTGTGTGTGTCTGCTCATTCGACGAGTAGTAAAGGCCAATCAGCCAAACGAGAGAACGATCTAATGCAAGGTGCTTTCCGACATACTTGCATTAGATCGTCCGGTCAGGTAGGCAAGATTCCGGGCAGCAAAAATCACCCGGCAGCACATTGACTGCCGGGTGATTGCGATGACTGGTAGGCAGGGTACAGACAGTTAGTCAGGTTAGTTGCGCGAGGATGTGGGCGCGAGTGCGGGTTATGCCGTGACGGCGCTCTTGCCGTTGGCGACCGTGGTCATACCAGCCAGTACGCTGGCGACGGTCGGCTCGGGTTTGCGCGTGGCCTTGACAGTCTTGACACTGCCATTGCGACGAGCGGCGTGTCGAGCTTGAATGCGCGCGGCCAACGATTGCGAGTCCTTGCGGTCCTGACGCGCCTTATCCTGTTTGGCGTTGTACGCCTGGATCTCAGCCAGCGTTAAGGTGCCAGCCGCTACGGCGTGGGCAGTGGCAGCTAGCTTCGGGTCTACGGCGATTGGGCGACGGCGGGTCTTTTCCGTGTAGCCGAGCGCCCGAAGCGTGCTATCCTGCCAGTCAATGAACGCCTTATCATTGACGTTGCCATCAACCTTGATTAGCAAGTTCAGACCATTCCGATAGTAGGTGTGGCACGCTTCGGCCGTCAGCGACTGAAGGTCGGTGTATTCGTAAATGCGAAGCGTGTCGCCGCGGTCGGTGAATGTGCCAGAGACACGCTCGCCACCGAGCAGGTCACTGAGACGGCGTTGCAGTGACTCACTGGCGGGCTGGCTGGCACGCGAGCCGGTCGGCACTTTGCCAAGCGACTCGATCAGGGTGGCCTTGATTTCATTCAAGGTCATCTGTGCGACTGCCTTAGCCATTGTGTAAATCTCCCATTCGCGTAGTCACCTAATCTTTGACTAGGTGCTGTGATGTGATTGCGGACTAGCTGTCTGTACCCTGCCCACCAATTAGGCGTTGACTACCTGATTGTTTGGCGGGCGCTTCATTCACTTCCCCGTCTGTCTGCCCACTATCGGAACAATCCTCGTCTGTGCCGTTGACTAAGCGATGTACCCTTGCCAGTCTGTAGGGTGGGCAATCAGTGTTGGCTACCGTTTCGGCTGACCTACTAGGGTAGCGCGCTGTTGCCGAGTCTGTTTGTTCCCGTCGGTCAGGGGACACGTCACGCCGACCGGGGGTGCGGTGTGGCTATCGGTACTCTCAGCCGTTAGCGCGGTTGAGGATTGCGAGGCATTCGGGGGTGTGTCAGAAGCGATTGATTGCGGAGCTTTCAGCCGCGCCCTACCCGAGCTGACCAGAATCTCAGCGGCGTAGACAGGGCACGGAATATTGATTAGTTGTCAGTCAGGTTTGGGGTCTGACTGTAGTGACGCGGCTAGGCTGACCTACCGCGTGAGCAAGGCTACGTTGCCAGCGTGCCGCGCAGCCATTTGGTTAGGCTGACTTACCTTAATTGGCGGCTGCCCACTTTCGAGGGCGATGGCTTGACGTGTCCGGGAGTCTGTCTCGACCGAGCGGTGCATCACTGCCCCCGGCATCATTGCCAGGATTGGCCGCTTACCTTCAGGAGGTGCCTTAGCCTAGCACGGGCTAGACCCTTGCCAGTCGAGCGACGATATGGACACGCCGTAGCGTTACCTGTCGAGCGAGCCTGAGGCATCTTCAATTGTTGCTGCCGTCCAGGTTTGGACCCTGAATGGCGGTAGACACTGGCCAGACTTGCCCGACAGTGTGAGCATACCTGACCGGCAGGCAGGTTACAATGGGAAGCACCATATTACATACATACAGAATAGTTAGGGCCAGCCTTATACTTTCCCAGCACCAAATAGTTAGGCAAATCCTAAATATCAATGTGGTCAATGAATGGGACCGAGCGACTGGGGATTATTGGCGGTCGGGCGGATGTCAGGAGTAGCCTGAAAAGTGAAATGTGCGGGCAAGTCGAGCAAGTGGCGGTCCCTCCTTTATAAGGAGCAAGTCGAGTGATGCTGGCGCAGTCGACAGATGTGGTTATTAACGGTTATTAACTGCGGTACTGTATCGGGCTGGTACTTCCAGCCATTCGACCCATATTTATGGGTCCACCGTCGGCGACCCATTATGCCACTTATTGATTTGCCACGCCGTAGCGCCATTTCAGACCCGTTTTATGCACGCAGACGAGGGTTACTCTGACCACCCTCGGTCACTAACAACAGCCATTACCGGAAGGGTGACTGTAAGCGAAGTACCATCCGGCGCGGTAATGTGTATGCTTGCTTGTCTGTCGACAATCAGTCGTATCGCCAGCCTGGCACTGGGCAAGCACCCTCGGGCTGGCAGGTAGGTACCAAACAATCAGCCGAGTCAACGCAGTAGCAAGGTAGTCGGTCGAGCAAGACATACAGTTAACAGTACGTCGGTCAGTCGGGTAGGGTAGTTGGCAGGGTGGCGAGTAGTCAGTCAGGCGTAGGCTAGTTGAGTCGGCAGGGCAAGTCGACAGGGCAAGTAGGTAGTCGAGCAGGGGCAGGCCAGTCGGGCAGGAAGAAGGAAGTAAAAGAGAGTGGGCCGTGACGTGACTAGAGCGGAGCGTTGTGGCGTCGGTGACGACTTCGTTATGGATGTGGTGTTGATGGTGGGAGGGTATAAAGGGAGGGGGTCATTTCTGCAGAATCTCAAACAAATTTCGAACCAATGTAAACTGTCAACACCAATAGTTGAGTTGATGCCAATATTATTGGTGCTCGTCATACTACTGGCGACGATGTTCTTGCCGATATTAACAATGCTGTTGGGATGAACAGTTGTCGACAATGTGACCAGCGAGTAGTCGATAGGTGCCGAGGGAGTCCAGGGGGCACGAGGGAGCGGAGCGACCGACGTCCCCTTGGTAAGGCAGGCGCAATACTCAATAGTGTTGCTGGAAGCAAGGTAGACCCCAAGTAATTATATCACACTATCCACCGTCATTCTTTGTAAGATTATTAATAGGAAAATGCAAACTGTAGCAGGAATGTAAATACAATATCCGATTGAAAATCCTGCTACAGTTTGCACGGAATATAGTATATACTTCATTGTTTATATCTATACAGCGTCAAGCATCGAAGTGAGGGCGCAGCCCGAGTGGAGCCTTGCACTAACACTGACCGTGCTATACTCAATACATGGAAGAGCTACTAGGAGTCGAAGTCCAACTGACTCGCAGCGACTATGATGAGTTACTAGAAGATGCCATCGAAGGTGGATACCAGGGTGTCGTACCATACCTGCAATACATAGTGGACATAATACTAGAGACCAAGAGATTTTATGAAGGTCGTGGCCCACAGTCTGGCGAGATGTGCGTCAAGAAGAAGGTGATTAAGTAGATGGGCATCCCTATGCTCCCACCAAAAGACCGTCGCCGCGCTAAGGAAGTTCTCAACCTAGTCCATGACGCCATTATCGACGAGCTCCCCAGCCTAACCAACTCTCTAATCGACCTAGCTAAGGGCTTGCACTTCGAAGAGCGCCTGCCCAACGGTAACATCCGTCGATACACCGAGCGCCCTGACCGTGAAGCCCTCGAATACCTTATGAACCGTGTCCTGGGCAAGCCCGCCGAGCGTGTCGAACTAGGCGAGGCTGGTGACTTCACCTATGAACAAATGGTCCAGATAGCCTTAAAGGAGCGTATGGAGGTCATTGACATAACTGCTAGACCTATTCAATCCCTACCTGAGCCTCAGATCATAGTAGAGCCACCTGACCATGAGTCTTTAGCCCAGCAGTTACTCAAAGATAAAGAGGAGATCAGTTGAACCTGAACCCGATTAGCTTTCTGCGGCAACTATTCTCAACTAAAGTCATCACTCACTACAGGTCTATGGAATACACACTCGACTATTACAAGAAAGAGAACTACCGACTCAAGAAGATGCTTGGTTGTACTCTCAGAGCTAATACTGGTGCTAGGTCTGATACAGATTGGAGAGGTGAGGTAGGAACCCAGGTTATCTTCACAGATCGTGCCCTGCGTCGATTTGGTGAGAACCTAGACATCAATATAGAACGTGATGCCTCTTTGCGGGCCTGGGAAGTCAATATTACTGGCTTGGCACCTGAATGGGACAGGGCAATAGCAAGTGTAGCCAATGATGAAGTTCTTTTACACGAAGGCGTCGACATGGTAGGTGGTTACATTGTCCGATAGGCCCGACTGGGATACGACCTTCATCAACCTCGCCGCCGAGTGGTCTAGGAGAAGCACCTGCCCGCGCCTCAAAGTCGGCTGTGTCGTTGTTGACAGCGAGCACAGTGTTGTAGCAGCGGGCTATAACGGCGCCCCACGTAATCTCCCTCACTGCGAAGACGTCGGCTGCGACCTAGAATCCAACCACTGCATCCGTGCTGTCCACTCCGAAATGAACGCCATCGCCCAAGCCGCTCGTACCGGTGTATCCCTCAAGAACACAACCCTCTACTGTACTCACCTTCCCTGCCAACGTTGCGCCCTTGTCATCCGACAAGTCGGCATAACCAAGGTAAAGTACGCCATTGACTACTACAGTGGCTCCAAAACCAGAACCATCGAAGTGTTCCATATGATCAACGCTGAGTGGGTTAATAACCACACCATAATGACCGAGGACGGCAGATTCCTTACACACGTTGGACGTAACGTCTGGGATACATACCAACTACTAGATGATAAAGAAGCCGCCAAGATCTTGGAAGAGTACAGTGTCGACCCCAACTCTTGATTGGGAGGGAGTTCGCTCAGGCCACATAACCCTCTCTGACATCCTACTCGGCCCTGACCCACGCTACTTCTTCGAGCTGTTCTGCAAAATCCCAACACAACACGGCTCAAAGCCCTTCACTCTATTCCCCTGGATGATGGCCGCTTCTATAGGTGTCACTCCACACGAGATGATGCTCAAGTCCCGCGAGATCGGCTCCTCCACTCTCTGGGTTGCCGAGAAAGTCCGCAAAGTCCTCACAAACCCTGGCGCCAACCTCCTTATCGCCGCCGATAAAGAAGGTAACGCCATCAACCTCATGAAGTACGCCAAGCACATCGTCATGAACTTACCTGAAAAAATCCGTCCTGTCATCGGCAAGAACAACGAATCCACCATCGAATTCCCAAAACTCGGCAACCAGATCAAAGCTCTCCCCGGCACTGTCACTTCTGGCCGCTCTGAGCGTTGTAAGTACCTAATCTGCACCGAGATGTCCTTCTGGGACAACCCGGAGGAATACTGGCGCTCAGTCACCGGCGCCCTCGTTGAAGGTGGCGAAACCGTCATCGAATCCACGGCCAACACCGAATCCGATCTCTTCCACGACATGTGGTTCGACGAAGACAACGGCTACCGCAAGCACTTCTACGGCTGGCAGTCCAACCCCACCCACACTAAGGAGTGGTATGAGCAAAGGAAAAAGGAAATCCCTGAGAGCTTCCTCTTCTACCGAGAATACCCGGACTTCCCCGAACAAGCCTTCCAATCCTCAACCGACATCTACTTTGATCGAGATGATATATCGCGCGGAGAGGCTGCAGTACGTGAACCCCTACGCAGCATCCCTGCTACGCATGCAGGTAACACAGTTGGTCGACTCATGGTCTGGAAACTCCCCCTCCCCGGCCGGCACTACGTCATCGGTGTCGACGTCGCAGAAGGCAAGTCCAACAACCGAGGCAAGCCCGACTACTCCAACGCCAAAGTCTTAGATTGGCGCACAGGAGAACACGTTGCAACTCTCCACTGTCGACTACCCGACGACCTTTTCGCCAAGGAACTCTTCAGCCTCGGACACGAGTACAACCGGGCATTCATGGGAGTGGAGCGGAACGGGCCAGGACTTGCAGTTATACGTACCCTCCAAGCCCTCAATTACCCAGCCGATCGATTCTACTACCAAGAGAGCTACAATACGGGGCTTCAGGGATCTTTCGACAAGACATCGAACATTGGGTGGCTCACCACCACGAAGACTAAACCCGTCATGATTGCGGACCTTAACACAGCGATACACGCAGGTGAGCTATCTTCACCTGACGCAGGTTTCTGGCAAGAAGCGAAGTCCTTTGGCCGTGACCTCAAGGCGAAAGGGTCAGCACACGACGACCAGATAATGTCGATGGCGATTGCTGAGCAAGCTCGTAAAGCCTATCGACCAGGCATTAACCAAGCAGCAGAAAGTAAGAACAGAAACACATCGTCAGGCCGATCATGGGCCTGGATGTTTGGAAGAGGATAAGGTGGCATACGGACCAAAGTCATTAATGGACCAACTCTCGGACAATGACAACCAGCACATTGGTGAGGTTGAGAGGGTCATAGACGATTACTTAGAAAGTCACTTCGAGGGTGACTCAACGAAGGTAGTTGTGTTGACTACTGTCAGTAAGAAAGCTGCCAACACCATCATGAGGTGGTACAAAAGTGCTGGTTGGAGTAGCGAGTCATATATCTCACCACTCGCAGAAGACCGAGGGTGGATATTCACCTTCATTCCCTAATCTGTTATAATACCAGCAATCCCCCCTGCTCACTTAGGTGGTCAGGCAAGAGCCGGCTTACGGGCCGGTTTCTTTTTATTCTATGCTATAATCAGAGTGGTGGACTCTACCCCAAGGACACCGCCCTGTGGCTTACTTTGAAAAACCCTCCGACTTACAAGACTACTTCACCACTCTTCAAAGCCGCCATGTTAACCGCATCTCCAAGCTCTTACGCCTCCAGAACATGTGGGAGATGCCGATTCGTAACTCCGACTCAGGTCGGACAGTCTATGTCAATAACGAGCCCTGGACGGCTACCCGCTTAACTGTCTCTCTACTTGCCACTGGGCGCACTATATTCAAGGGTACTCTACCGCACGATAACGGCGTTGAAGACCTCCGAAAAGCCAAGGAAGTCGTCTCCGAAGTCGAACGTATGCTCAAGGGCCACTACCAACAGATCGACGTCGACTTCTACCGCAAGCGTCGAGGCCAGTACCGTCGACAGTGGGGCTATTTCGCCGCAGTCCACGGTTGGCACGCTGGCATCAACCTTGTCCTTGACAATGCCAAAGATTCCGCCTGGCCTGTCTTCACTGACCTTTGGAACCCTCTCGACACCTACCCTGATATGGAATCCGAGCTAGTCATCCACTCAACCCGCATGCGTTGGTCAGAGATCAAACGCCTATTCATCATCGGCAAGGACAAGCGCAAGACCGGCTTCTCCTTTGAACCACCCGACAATGTAAAGGACGACGACGAGTTCAACATCCTTGACTGTTGGAACGAGGAGTTCAACGCCGCCTCAGTCGTAGGTCACGAAGGCTGGCTCAAGCGCCCTATCGACCATAAGCTAGGTCATAACCCCGCCTGGTGCAACCCTATCGACGCCGTCCCATTCACCACATCTGCCTCTGACGCTCACGGCCTGCCTCGTTCCATGCCAAACGCTGATGACAGCCGCTGGCTAGAATTTGTTGGCCAGTCCCCAATGCTGGGCTATGAAACTGCCTACCGCTACATGTCAGAACTAGCCAATCAAGTTGCCGATGTAGTCGAAGAATGGTCACACCCAATCCGAATAGCCAAGACTAGAGATGGCCGATATATAGAACTTGATATGACTAAGGGTAACCAGAACATTGTACCTCTAGATACCGTCGTAGAAATCATAGTGCCACCCAAGTTCCCAACTGATGATCGCGCTTGGCTGGCTTTTGTAGGATCGGACATTGAGAAGGCTTCCTACCCACGCGCGGCGTATGGTACTAGTAGCCCGGCAGAGGCGGCGGCTGCGATGGAGATGGTCCGCAACTCCTCCAGCTACATCATCAATCCTCTCATCGAGCAACTGGGCCTTAATCTGGAAGTCAGCGGAAACTCTATCCTCCGACAGCTCGACGCAAAGAAACGGCAGTACTCCCGACCGCGAGCTGTAAGATCGACCAACAAGACTGGTCAGGCCGTCTACCAGTACGTCAACCTCTCTGAATTGCCCGATGGCGTCTATGTCACCGCCACTATCAAGGGTGCCGGCCTACCCCGCGACAAATTCCAAGCCCTAGCCGTAGTGACCCAGGCCCTCAACTCACCCAACCCGCCGCTCCCATACGAAACCCTGATGGATGAATACCTCGACATGGATGACCCGCCCGGTGAGATTGCTAAGCTCTTCTATGAGCGGATGTCTAACAGTAAACAAGCCTATGAACTCGCCTCGCCCCTCATCACCCTCTACGAATACGCCGACCGTTACCGAGCAAAAGGCACCCCTCGTGCTAACGATCTAGCCGAAGCATTCTCCGCGATGGCACAGCAGATGGTGCTCAAAATGAAATCTGACCTTACCCAGTCCCAGGGGGCAGCTGCCGGTGCTCCTCCAGCAGGCCCCCCACCCCTGGCTCCGGGTGGACAGGCTGGCCCGCCTGGGGCTGGGCAACTTCAAGGTGAGGCCCAGGTAGCAGGCCAGTCACCCGTCGGAGCGCCAGTAGCAGGAGTCGAACAGGCCCCTACTGGACCAGCAGTCGGCCGAGGCGCTGAGATGCTACTAGCCCAGCAACTAGCCGCTGGCGGTGTCTAATGGCACATTTACAGCATGGACCAGCAACTAACTTCAGAAACCTGAGAAGGCAAATAGCACAGGCACCACCAGAAGTAGCTGCTCAGACTCGTAACATATTTCCATACCAATACACGTCAGAATCTAATCAGCCAATGAATCAGAGCTCAATCAGACAGGTATTATCCAGATATGGCTGGAAACCTGATGATGTAAGCCGCTTCCTAAATGAAGTGCAGGTGTATGACGTGACTATACCAAAAGGCTCATCAGAGGATATACTAGCCTTGGCGTATGGTGAGTACAATGCACCAACTACAGCCGGGTCAGTGCTTGGCAGGGAAGGCCAAGTATTCCAACAAGAGGCTGCACCACCAGCTATAGCTATACAGACTGACCTACAACATCCATTTGGGGGAGTTCCCGGTACGATAGCACATGAGGCTCAGCACTACGTCGACGAGCAATTGACACCAGCTCGTGATGTTTATGGTGGCGCGCTTAAAGGTACTGAGCAGGGGCCTTTCGGTGAGACAGAGAGGTTTAGCCCAGCAAGATTGCAATTCTTAGCGGATTTCTACCAGTTGGCATTCGACAAGACTAGGCCGGCAGCAGCAAAAGTAGCCTCTGATCTACTTAATACAGAGGGACAGGCAATACCAGAGCGCACATATGGTACAGACCCAGGAAAGACTGTACTAGAAAATGATGAGGCAGTACACTTAAATCATGCATTGCTTGATGCCTTGAACTATGACTATGCACAGTTGCCTGATTGGTACCGAGAGAAGTACTTACCCTTTACAAGTGGTGAGACGCCACCTGCTGCTGCTGAATACGCTTTTGATAAACTAATAAGGCAAAGGCGGGAAGGTGACAGAGGACCACTCATAACTGACGTACAGTCGCCATTCACCAACCCAGTGCTGCCATCGGGTGGATATGATTACACCAACCCAATTGACTTTCAAACGGGTTCAGCACAAGATCTATCAGTAGGGGCTCCACCATCGGCCGGCCCGACGACATTCCAGGATTTTCTAGGACTACTTCAGCAGGGACAGAATCAACCTGCTGAAGTAGGTTTGTAGGAGGAACTATGGCAGCTCGCGGCCAGTGGGATGCTGGACTTAAATCCTGGGTTGATCCTAGCTCCGGCACTGTCTATGACCCCAATCTAAAGGGTTGGGTCAATAGTGCTGGACTTTTGTGGCGTGGTGGCCAGATTGTCAGACCACAAGAATTGAGCGGTGATGAAGCGTCTTTATTGTCGAGTAGGGCTAGAGTCGCTTCGACTGCCTTCCCCAAGCTCCAGAAGGGCATCACGTCTGTAGAGCGGCCCACGTCTGCGGCTGAGCTGGTCGGCGCACCTAAACCAACCCCAGCCCCAGCACCGACCCCTACTGCACCGAAGATGGAGCTACTTCCTGCAGGAACTGGCGATCAACTTATCCAGCGGCAAGGTCAGTTTACTCCTACTCCCGCTTTGGCCCAGCCTGGACTCCCGATTCAGCCCAATCAGCCATCCTTCTCATCCTTCGCTAGAACAATTGGTGCTAGGTAAGGGGGCTTAAAATGCCATATGTTGAAGATCCAGGCACCGGGCTAATCACCTGGGTTGATGATATGTCAGTCCCTGTTCCTGGTGCTGAAAGTACACCTGGGCTCCCACCCGGCTTCTTTCAAGGCCCCATCACTACACCTGTAAGTATTCCTGCTGGACGTCCAGGGCAAGGTCAGCCTCTGCCAACTGTTGCCCAACCAACTCCTGTTGTCCAGCCTGCCTCAGTCCCTGCTGGCCGCCCTGGCCCAGACCAGCCCAAAGGCCGCACTGTCGTCCGTGAGTGGGGTGAGCGACAGGCTAACGGCCGTGTCAAGGTCTACCGCACATACTCCGATGGCACGACTGAAGTAGCACGAGAAGAATCCTTCGAGAAGAATCAAGGGCTCCCAGAAAAACCTGCTGCTGCTGGCGGCGGTGGCGGCGGTGCTACCCAGGGCGGTTATTCCACCCGTAATGCTGGTGAATCCGACGCTGCCTATGCAGGCCGCTTGTATAGCGAGACTATTCAGCGCCTTGGCATCCCTTACTTAGGAGTCGCTGACCCGCGCCTAGACGATATCTACCGCACTGCTACTGGAATCACCAACATTGACTCTATCCACCGCCTCGAACAGTTCAACCGTGACTACTACGCCAAGAACAAAATTTCGACCAACGAGCATCTCTTCAACCAGAACATCGGTGCCGAGAAATCCAACCAACCAGTCGGTGCAGTCGGGACTAACTGGTGGGAGCTGGGTCTACCTGGCCCACCAGCAACTACAACCCCACCAGTCGCTCCTACTCCTACTCCTACTCCGACCCCAGTCACCCCAGAAGTGAACCCATTCACCCAGGGTATTACCAACTTCCAGCAGCTCAACGAGCTTATCTCCAAGGGTGAAGTCCCAGCCGTAGCCGAGAACCTCATCTCCACTGCAGAAGGTGCTGGTGGTCGGTTTGCTATCCCATATCGCGACTTCCTCAAGAACCAGGCTCAGAATGCCCTTGCCCTACGCACTCTTCAATCGGTCGTCAACCCTGAGGAATCGAACGACTACGCCAGATACCTTGGCGATTACTACCAGGCCCTCGGTCAGGGCGGTGTTGATGTCGACCAGGATGCCTTGAATCTGCTAGGCCAAGCTCAGACCCGTCTCCAAGCTGGTAACCTCGGTGCAACCCAGGAAGCCTTTGCCAAGGACGTCGGAGCCCAGTACAGTGGTATCTTAGCTGCCCTGAACCGTTCCCTGGCCCCCACCCTCCAACGATCAGTCCAGCGTGGCTTGGGTGAGGCATACCAACGCTACCAAGGCTTAGGCCCCGAAGCTCCCAGCACCTTCCTTCAGTTTGCCAGTGACTTAGGCTATGGTCGGAGGTAACAATGCCATTCATTAAAGTCTCTGGCCCTCGCCAGGTTCCACCAGGCACTAGATTCCTAGGGCAGATCGACCAACTCCCCGACGGCTCCTTCTTAACCGACGAAGAGGCATATCGTCTTGGGTACGACTGGCGACCTGGAGCGGCCCCTCCTATTCAACCTCCGCGACAACCACGACTACCTATACCAGAACCAATTAGCTCGCCGCCAATTCCCATCAACGTACCTCCAGAACCAATTGTCACTCCACCCCCGCCTCCACCAATTGTCACCCCGCCTCCACCACCTCCTCCACCAGCACCAAGAACAATATATGACCCCACCTTTGCCGATGTTAGGCGCCAACTCGGTCTTGGTGATGCTCCATCATACCAATACGCTACACCTGGTGGGGAGCAGTATCTTCGAGATCTGCCACAGTCAGAATTCGACCTTTTCACTGGTAGCTTTGGCCGTTCTGCACCTAACTTGGGCAAAGTCTTGTCGCGCTATTACCAACCAATCTCAAGTAAATATACTGCTGCTACCGCGTTCGACCCAAAACTTTCCTTCCGGGACTTCTTGTCCGGGTTGAACACACAAGGGTTCTATAAGGCGCTCAACCCATTTGAGCGCGGCGAGCGCCCATCGTCCTTCCAGCGTGGCTTCAAGACAATAGGTTAAGGAGTAGCCAATGGCTAGGGCTGACGACTACTCTTACGACGCCTCTACCGCCGTCGACCAGGCCATCGACGAAGTCGTCGACACCACCTCCACACCTGCTGGGCCAGAAGAGCCTGCTGAGGCCCCTCCTGACGTTGACGTATTGCCCGAGTACGTGCCTGATGAGCCGCCTCCGCCAGTAGACGCCCTCCCCGACCACCAACCTGGTGAAGAGCCGCCCCTTGAACAGATTCAGGAGATTCCATATGAGGAAGTCCGACCAGAGCCAATTCCAGAGCTTGCTAGACCTGCTGAGCCTGCTCCAACTCCTGAACTACCTGAATTCCAACCCGAAATTCCCTATGAAGAGCGACCACCCCCACTTGGGCTACCTCCGGGAGGTGACAAGTCATTTGTTGATCTAGCTGCTGAGGCTGGTCAGACAATCTCTGGTGCGGCTAGAGGTGTGCTTGGGCAACTGCCAGCCGCTGCAGCCAACGTACCAATACTTCCTACTCTTGGTGCTGCTGCCACACCTGTCGCTGCCTTTGCTGAAGAAGCTCCGCGTCAGCTAGGAGAAACTGGCTTTGTTGAGGGTTTCCAAGAAGCTGCGACTGGCAAAGCCCCTACTGGCCAGGTAACTCCTGGCTATATCGCTGGGCGCGCTGCTGCCGGCGGTCCACTAGGTGCGGTATTTGATCTGAGTGGACGTGGATTACAGGGCGTACTCGGTGCTGTCCGTGGTGGTTTCCTTGAAGGAGATGCTGTCAGTGGCGCCTACGCTGGACTGATCGGTGAGAAGACCAACGATCCTAAACAACTCCTAGTTGACCTTGCCTCTAGCCTCGAACCCAACGATGAGGCAATTCGTGCCAATGCTGGCCGTGACCTGAGTGACGAGCAGGTAGCTGTCTACAAAGAACAGGCAATAAAGAACCGGCAAGATCTGGTCAATACCCTAGAAGGCCCTATCGGTGACCTTGCTGGATTTGCGGTCTCAGTGGGGTTAGATCCTGTCACCTGGACTCCGTTTGGTGCTATTGGTAAGACTCTAGGAATTGTCGGCCCCAAACTAGAAGCACTTGGACAGACTCGCCAACTACTCAACCAGAAGCTCGCTCAGGAATTTTCCCAAGCTGTAGCTGACAACAACATCGAGAAGATTGCCGAACTGCAAGGCCCGCTCATCAACTCTGGCATCGTCAAGCCAGGCGGCCTCAAGCAGATATTTGGCCTGAACAAGTCCAAGGAATCTGCTGTTGCGGTGAAGGGTGAGCAGGTCCGACATGCTGGCCTTTATGTCGAGCGCCTGATCGAGAATGACCCCGAGTTACTACCAGCGGCAGACCTCGTCGCTATTGCTAGGGGTGCTCGACCGGCTTCTGCTAACGTGTTACCTGAAGCTGTGCTTGCAACAATTCGTGACATGCAGCCCGAGATCGTTAGCTTCGTAGAAGGTGGGGCCAATGACCTAAACAGATTCGAACAAGCTATTGCCCTGGCCCGTACCAAGAATCCAGAACTAGACACCCTACTCGAAGCTGCTGGCAACAATCGTGATATCGACAAGGCCATTGCCCTGATCAAGTCCTATGGCCAGACCGGCGCAGAACTCAAGGCCCTGCAAGAGCTGGCCAAGAAGTATGACAGCGGCATAATGCCAACCAATGCTATGGCCGAAGCTGCCGCGGCACGAGTCAAACGCTTCGTCGGTGAAGTCAAGCTGGAGCCCACCACCGCCCTCCAAGGCTTCTTACGTGAGCTGAATGTTGTTTACAAGCAGGGCTTCCTCATCGGTAACATCCCATACCAATTCAATAACATCTTCGATGGCGTCTTCCGCTCTGTCGTCTTCGAAGGTATCGACCCATCCCGGTTCTTCAAGCCCAGCAATGTTGCCGAGCGACTTGGGCTTGCACCTTCAGAGCGGGCTGGCGAGCGCCTACTCACCGCTGAGGTTCGTGGTGTTGAGGAAGCACCAATTGGCCAGGAGCGTATCCCATTCTTCGGCAAGCTAGTCACCGCCTGGGACAGCCTCGTCAGTGGTAAGGCTGAGCGGTCGATGAATCGGGCCGTCATCGACCAGCGAATGGAAGAAGCTCTTGCTAACACCCGATCTGACTACCTAGGCATCTACAACCAGCTACTCGACAAGGCCAAGGCTGCCAACCCAGGCCAAGAACCACTCATCGAAGCAATCCGACAGCGCATCCAGCAGCGATTCGCGCAGGGGCACGAGTTCTCTTTGGCTGATGCTAAGGTTATTGAGCGTGACCTCCGAGTCGTTGGCCCAGAAGCTGTCAGCGTCGACTGGCACTCAGCCCCTAATGGCACGACTTCCAATTCTATTACCAATAAGGTTAAGAAAAGTCTCGAAACCCTACACGACCAGATCGTCAACAAGCAGATTGCACCTGACAAAATTGAGGCTGAGATCAACAAGATCTTCGACCTCAACACTGCTGCTGCCGCCGTCAACAAGACCGTCGCCACCGCCACCCATGAAGCCAAGGCCGCTGTCGACACCATCATCGACAATGCCAAACCAACAATCTTTAACCTACACAGCCAGATGGTTGCTGCTGCGCGCCAATCCGCTGATAACCCAGTTACTGCCCGCCACGCCATCGACATCATGACAGAAGTAGTCAAAACCCTTGACGAGGCAGGACAAGCGGCAGATTCACAGGCCAGAAAACTGGCGCGTGAGGCTGTGGATGCCTTCACTCGTGGCGATAAACCACTAGCCGACCGACTACAAGACCTGGCCAATGAGGTCCGTGCTGACTTCGGTGACCTCAGCGTTGACACGTACAAATGGGCTATTGACCAGATCACTGCATCTGCCAAGATCAAAGTCACGTCAGCTAGCCCAGAAGCTGCACAGGCTGCTAGGAAGATTGTCGACGACATATTAGAAGCCTACACCAAAGCCTATAACGACGAGATTGCTGCCCTTAAAGAGTTCAGAGAAGGGGTCAAGACTGGGGCACGGAAGGGTTTGCCAAATGACATCTATGATAAGAGAAAATCAGCTATTCGGCAGAAACGTGATAAAGCACGTGTAGATGTCCTTGAGGGTGGCCGGGGCAGGCTGGACCAATTTGGGATAGTCCCACCAGGGGTTGCTCGCCGCCTTGGACCTGTACGTCTACCTGTGGGCGACGAGTCATTCAGGTCGGCTGTGGCACAAACACCTGCTGCTCGGATCACAGATGAGGGCCTCGAAGTTAATGTCACACGCTGGCAGAACGAATCTCTGCCTGGTGTCGAGCCAGTTCGCGGTTCGGTATTCTACTCCCCGGTAAGTGACTTCTCCGATACGTATCGTCGCTCATCATTGGGTCGCACTGACGTTGGTGGTAATCAGCAGATTACTGGGACGACATTGCTGCGTAGGCCATATGTCCAGCATGGTGTCGCCAACCAGACGACGACGCTCAATGACATCCTTTCGGTAGCTGGGGGTGGCCGTCCTGGGACCGAGTTGGGCTTGGCTGCCCATAAATTCGCAGCCGACGTTGCCGATGGTACGGTCCACCTGGCTAAATCGGAGCGGGCCAGTGTGGATGATTTGAGGGCAATCTTCCTATCGGTTGGCCTTCAAGGAGAAGATGCCAAGCGAATCACTGATTATATAGATAGTGGAGCTAGTAAGTTTGAGGCATACTCTGCCATCATGGACTCGGCTATGGCTGAGTCAGCACGTAAAGCTGGGTACGACTCTATAGTAGTTATTGAGTTGAACCCTGACGTACAGGCACGGCAACTCGTTGAGATCATTGACCTGCGTGAATCAGTTTACCCCGGAACGGCTGGTGAGTATGGCCTTCGTGGTCAGTTCCGCCAGATCGGCCAAGATATTAGCAGTGCAGTTCAAGGAGTGGACCAAGGTAGTACACCCTTCGACGTTACAGGTGCTAGGCTTGGTGGCATCACTGGCCTAGGCGCTAGTCTCGCCGGAGAAATTCAGCGCGGCGAAACCGATGAAAGTCTCCTCACTCGTGGTGCTAGAGTCTTAGGTGCTGGCGCTCTCGGTGCTGCTGGTGGCGGTGCTGCAGCTAGACTCGTCGGTCAGGCTATCGGTCGTGGCCCCGCAATAACCGACACCCTAGCTGCTACCTTCAAATTCGGCCGATCCCACGTCCATGGCGCCGAGCTTAAATTCGCTGATGAACTTGACGGTGCCCTCTTCGTCATCGCTGGGCAGAAGTCCAAGACCTGGCGCAAACTCCTAGCTGGTGCAGTAGAAGAACTTGGCCTGTCAGAAGATGAGGTGATAGCCCTGGCCAAGGAAGTTAAATTCTCCATCATTAGTTTGGCAAAGGGTCTGCCTAAAGGCACGAAAGAATTCAATGTCCCGGCTGGGGTGGCTCAACAACTAACACCCCCACCGTCCCCTGCTGCCGACCTAGCCAGTCGGCTAGGCCCCACTCAGCGAGTCGAGCAATATGGACCCATAGCCCCTGAAGTAGTCCAGCAGGCCAAGGCCACTTCTGCTGAGATCACTAACAACGCCAAGACTCAACTCGACACCAACTCTCAAGCCACCAACGACCTACTCACCGCTTGGCGACAGCAGGCTCTCCAGAAACTCCCTGGTGCTATGCAGGCCCTCCAGAACCCGCGCCCAGCCGCTGCCGCACTAGAGAGCATCTTCGGCCCCATCTACCGTGCCACCGCCAACCGACTCGAATACATCACCAACCACGCCGATAGGGAATCCAAGCGTGTCCTAATCGACTACCTAGGTGGCAAGACCGATCTAGACCGACTCATCGGTTCCATCGTCCCATTCTCTATGTGGCAGACCCGCAACATCCCCTACTACCTCGATGCTATGGTCAGGCATCCACAAGTAGCTGTCACTGCTGCCAAGTACTTCAAAGAGGCCGAGGAAGAGCGACAGCGCCGTCAACTGCCACTATCCTATGCCGGGCAGATCTCTATCGGCCACCCATTCGGATCTGAGAAAGAGATCTTCATCAACCCTGTCAGCCCCTTCTTCACCGTCGCTGGACAGGGTATCAATGTCGTCTCTGCTTATGTTCGATATGAGCAAGCCAAGGACCTCAATGCCAAGGGTCGGATGAGTGATGAAGAACTCAACGCTGCTGCACTCAACTTTGCCCAGGCAGCCGGCGGTGGGCTCAGCGCGCTACCGTATGCATCATTGGCTGCCCAGCTAACTGGCGTCTTACCACCAGGCGAATCACCACTGCCCAAGCCAGCCTTCTACAAACTCATCCAAGCTACTGATGCTATCGGTGATCGAATTGGCATATCAACCCGTCATGTTAAAGGGCCAGAAGTGCCAGGTCTTGGGGAGGTCTCACCCTCATCCGTACAGGAGGGCCTCTACCGCCGACAGGGTCAGGTGCCACCGATTGAGGGTAACCAGAGGCTACAAAACCGTGTTCAGCAGATCCTGACTGACGACGTCGCTCGCGGTAATCTCACCCTTGCTGAGATGAATCGTGCCTTGATTACCACCAATAGAGATAAGGACTACAACTTCCAATATGCTCTAAGTCGTGCGCGACAAGAGCTGGGTGAGGCTGCTATCCCCGGTGCCTTTATCCCGGCTGGCCTGACCCGAGAAGTCCCGTTTGCCCAGCAACTAGCTGCACAGGGCAAAGAGCAACAGGCCGCGGCTAGGAAAGCCTTGGAGCAGCCTGAGACAATAGGTCTGGAGCGTCTTGAAGCCGAGCAGGCCCTAACCCCATCCACATTCTTCGATACTCCCCAGGGCCAGGCCACACTAGCCATCTCCACCCAATACACCAGATCCGACCTTGAGCGAGAACTGCGTGCCCAGCAGGAAGAGTACTTCAATATCCCCACTGATACAAAGGGTGAAGGTAGTCGTCGCCAATACCTACTCAAACCAGAAAACGATGAACTGCGAGCCTACTTTGAGGCCAGGTCAGAGGCCGGCAATCGAGGTGACAAGCTCTCTGTCCAGCAGTACATCCAGCAAGAGGGCGAGGCTATCGAGCAGCGTCGAGCCAGGCTAGGTAAGGGTGTTGCTGAACCTGCCAAGCCTGGTGCTCCTACTCCTATCACTGCCACCCCAAGTGCTCCAACCGCACCCAGCCAACTCGCGCTAAAGGCCGAAGCAGATCTACTGCTGTCCAAAGCGCGCGATGCCTACAACGAGCCTATGACAGACGACCTACGCAACTTCGCTGATAAATTCTTCAAGGCTGGTAAAGAGGGTCAACCAGAACTACACAAAGACCCACGCTACGATCAGTGGCAGGCCGCCCGTCGCAAGCAAAAGGAATTCCTCGCCTCTGACACGCCAGAAGCCAGGACTATGGGCGAGTACTTTGAATTCTCAGATCGCTACTACGGCGCAGCGCAGACAGATGAGGATAGAGAAAAGGTTCGCGCTTATGTCAAGGAAGTGACTGGGGATACCATCTCACAGAGATACATAAAGGAGTATGCTGAGAATGGTGGTAGGATACCTGGTATTAGTGCTCCAGTTGGCGCCGGGCCTAGTCCTCGTGCCCCTACCGCTGCTCCCACCGCTCCTAGTGTTACCCCTGGTGCTGCTCCTTACAAGTCACCACAGGCCCAGCAGACTGCCCGCGAGCTAGCCGTGTCTGACCTACAGGATGCTATCGCTAAAACTGCTAACAAGGACGTCAGTGACTTCACCAACGAATTCTATGCTGCCAACCCCAACGCGACTGGCAAGCAATACGGTGAAGCTCTTGAAAAGAGAGGACTGAGCGATGCGGCTAAGACAGCACGACGTGCCAAGGATAAACTCGCCATCTCCGACCCCCTTGTTGCTGCCTACATCGAATTCTCTGACCAGGAAGCCCGCGACCGAAAAGGTGCCGGCATAAGTTACGACAGTTATGCCGAACTAATCAAGGGCCAGACCGACGAGAATAAGGGTCAGCGGTTCATCTCCTGGCTCGCCACTAAACCAGGTGGGCTAGCCCTACTGGACAAAGCTCAGCCCGCTGTTGCACCTACTGAGGCTACGAGAGCTCAACCCACTGCTCGTGGGGAGACTCGCCCAGCCTCCACTGCCTCTGTCACCCCAACTACAGTTGATCTAGGCCAGGGCAAGCGAGCCGGTGGCCCAACTGGTAAAGAGGGTGAGCTGCTTGACCGAATTGGTCAAATCGCTAAAGACTCTGGTCTAGGTGATGAGGGTGCCAGAGTCGCACAAGCCATAGCAGTGACCGAAGGTGGGCTGTCCGGTGCTGTTGGTGACCTTGACGGTGGTGGTAGCTATGGCCCATTCCAATTCTACTGGCAGGGACAGCTAGCCAACTTCGCCGCAGCTAATGGTGTTGACCTCAAGCGTGCTGGTGAATTGGCTATCTCTAGCCCCGATGAAGCCGCACGCTGGGCACTAACCAACTACCTGGGACAAGCTATCAAACGTGGTATGGATCAGGGACTATCTGGGCCAGAGTTGGCCACCTTTGCCCAGCAATACGGGCAGGTTAGTGTCAGTCCTGAGCGTGCTGGCCAGAACTACCAAGCCTTGTTCCCTGCTGGTGGCGTTACCAGATCTGATATTGTCAGTCCTGCCAAAGTCACACCTGCCATTGAAAAAGCTGCTACCGTAACACCGAAAGAGCAGAAAGCTGCTGGTGAATCTCTAGCCTTTGCACTCAATGGTTCCAACTTCGCCTCAGCATCCCAGCAGAAAATAGCCCTACGCAACGAGCTAGAAGACGAACTCGACCGAACCAATGCCTCACTCAAATCCGTTAGTTCAATCATCGACGAGTACGAAGCCATCCCCGATGACCAGAAGGAAGCTAAGAAATCCTGGCGCAATGCCCACCCTGATGAAGATAAGCGACGACTAGAAGCCTATCGTGCCCGCGATGAACAACTGAAGAAATCCGAAAACATCCTTGCCCTCAAGTACAGTGAGTTCTCCCGCCAATTCGATTTTATGGGCGATGAATCCCGCACCGCCCTCTTCATCGACCTAATGCAACGTGGCGCACTGCCCAAGTCACAACCTGCTCAAACATTCACTATCGGCGCTGGTGGTGGCGGAGGTGGTGCCACTTCTGGTGGTGGTGGAGGAAGCAGAGGTGGTGGTGGGGGTAGCCGTGCAAACCTACCACCAACTCTACGCGGAGGTGGCCCTTATATCCCTCCGACTCAAGCCCCTTATCGACGCCCAACAACAGTGCCATTTCAACCACCCCGTTACACACGCCCAACTACCATCAAACGCCCCACCTTTAAGTCCCTAGCTACTGCTTTAAAGAAGAAGTAATTATGCTATACTTAGCTCAGTTACAAACAGAATATTGCACTCAGAGGAAGGTGTCTCTTGCCGACCGATGCTAGCTCCACAGTGGTGGAAACTACTCCTCCTGCCACCGAAAGTGCTAAGGACGAGACTAGTTCCCAACCAACTGCAACGGACCTAGAAGCCCTTAAGAAAGTCCTGCCTAACCTTACAGCCGACACGCTCGCGCAGCTCCTGGAAGGTAACCCTGACATACTAAAGCAGGCCACTTCCACGATTCGCCGGCGCGACATTGACAAAAAGGCTGAGGAAATCGCCCAGCAGAAGGCTGCTGACCAGGTCAAAGGTATCCAAGCTGAGCTTGAGCTAACCCGAAAGCAATACACCGAGCTCATTGCTAAGCTTGAGACCGATCAGTTAGCTCATATGACTGATGAAGAACGAGAACTGCACGTCCTTAAGAAGGCCCTTGAAACTGAAAGGGCTAACAGTGCTCGTGCCAACCAGTCATTAAGTGAGCGAGAAGAGGCAGAAGCAAAGGATGAAATCCTACGCCACGCCTCAACTGAATATGGCCTGGACGACGACGACTTAAAAGAGGCGAAGAAGCAGGACAACCCCGTCAAGATGTGGGACGAAGTCCTCAAGGCCGCTGGAAAGAAACTTCAGTCCGAGAGGAAGGGCAAGAAAGACTTGGAAGAGCGCCTTGCTGCACTTGAGCGAGCGTCATCTGGCCAATCAACCTTCGCCGCCACAGGTAGTTCTGCCTCTGGTGGTGACGCGATGACCTACGACGATATTGCTGCCCGATACGTTAAAGATCCCAAGACCTGGGAGAAGAAGTACCGAGAGGCACGCAATAAGCGTCAGTGGTACTAACCCAACCTATGAAAGGAAACAGCAATGGCTCAGGAAGGAATCAACACTACTACTGACATTGATAATGCACTCGTTGCCATGTTAGCCGAGAGTCGCTTCATCATCGAGCATAAGCCGGCGATGAAGCAGCTCACTCGCAACGTATCGATGCCAGCGCACGGTGGCGGCGACTACCGAATTCCCAAGTACGCGACTGTCGCGGCTTCTGCCCTGTCGCAGGGTGTCGACATCGGCAACGCACAGAAATTGTCTGACTCTCTGACGACCATCACCCCGACTGAGATCGGTCTTCAGGTTGTCCTCGTCGACCGCCTGATGCGAACTGTCCGCGACGACATGGTGTCTATTGCTGGCCGACTGATGGCCGACGCCCTCGTCCGCAAGCTCGACACTGATGGTCTCGGTATGTTCACCTCGTTCTCGACGGGTCTTGGCTCGGCTGGCACGGCCCTCACCTTCGCCTACATCCACGCGGCGAAGACGGCCATCGAATCCAACAGTGCTGAGCCCGCACCAGCGCCGTACTACGGTATCTTCCACAGCAACGCCCTTCACCCGTTCGTGAAGAACATCAGCCCGACTGGCACCTACCCGATTCCCAGTGGTATCTCGGAGGAGCTGATCCGTGATGGTTTCGTGATGAAGACCATCGGTGGCGTGGAAGTCTTCAAGGACAACCAAATCACCATCGACTCTTCGGACGACTCTATCGGCGCCGTTATGTCCAAGGAAGCACTGATCCTTGTCAACGACGAAATGCCGTCGATTGAGAAGGAGCGGGATGCCAGCCTCCGTGCCTGGGAGTTGAACCAGTCATGGTGGTACGCCTATGGCGAGTACGTCGACCTTTGGGCGCGCAAGATGACCTTCGACTCGATCATCCCGACCAGCTAAGTCTAGTACACTAGCCGGGTGGTGGGGTAGGCAGCATAAACAACTGCCTACCCAAAATGACATCCAGGCCCGGAAAACCTGGGTTAATAAGGAAGGGTCAACATGGCTTTCCCTAACATCCTCTTCGGCAAAGAGGGCACCCAATACAATTCCTATACCGACTCGCGGTTCGCCCTGGGCCAGATGCTCGTTATGCGCGATGGGCGAGCTTACCGATTCTGTCTGGTCGGTGCTACCACCCTCGTGGCTGGTAACCTCTACCAGTCGGCTCTCCCGATTGCTAACCACGCGAACCGAACCCCAACGGCTACGGCTGTTGATGCTGTGACCGTTAATGTTACCCCAGGTGCCACGACTGGTGCAGCCAACCTGTACGCCGAGGGTTACCTCTACGTCGATACGACCCCTGGCGTTTCGTATACCTACAAGGTGGCCAGCCACCCAGCAATCTCGGCGTCAACGGCCTTTGACGTCACCCTACACGCTGACACACCGATCAAGGTCGCACTTACGACTGTCAGCCGCGTGACTCTGTCGCACAACAAGCACAAGAACGTCATCATCCACGCTTCTCCACCCACCGCTCGTGTTGCTGGCGTTGCCGTCAAGGCCGTCACCAACGCCGAGTATGGCTGGCTGGCGACTCGTGGTGAGCAGGGCGTTCTGACCGATGGCACGGTTGTTATCGGTGATATGGTTTACCCGTCTGGCGCGATTGACGGTGCTGTGATGGCAGCCACCGCCGATCTAGAGGTTCAGGTCGGCCAGGTCGCTCGTGTCGCCGCGGACACAGAGTACAGCCTCATCGACCTCAAGCTCGACTAAGCAGTTCTAGTCTAGGTGGGGAGGGTAGGGTAACTTACCCTCTGCCACCACTAACTTAGAGGGGTCAGGTGTATCCTATAGACAGGATCAAGGCCTGGGGATTACTAGGCAATCTCATCCGTGTCCTGCATACCAGACATGACCGCGTCACCGTCGTCGAATTTGGGGCCGGCAATGGCTCCCTCAAGCAATACCTGCCTGATAAATGCACATACGTTGGGTTAGACACGAAGCGACCTATACACACCAAAGCCATCTTGGGTGCAGACGTTCGACTACTAACAAGCTACAACGACGACTTACCCGGTCTTGGTGGCTGTGATGTTGTTGTGGCCCAGCGTCTGTACCGTTTCAAGGACAAAGATTCGATCCTTCACCATCTATCTACCATGGTCAAACCCACTGGCATCGTCCTCTTGACCGACAGGAACCACCTAACTGAAACCGACAAGCCAATCATCAGTCGCCATTTTGGGCGAGCGAAGTATTATAATCTAAGCAGTCACCCATTGACATTCTGGGTTGCTGAACAGCCCAAGGTTAGAGAGTTGACTTATGCCACCTAGACTGCTATTACCACGCAGTGCCAGGACTCCTGGCTGGGTCGAGACTGAGGAGATTCCTCTATTCGACACTGGCAAGACTGCCACCATTATCCAGCACACCGACAATCACCGCGAACGTGCTGAAGGTGTGATGGTCAATATGGGTGATGGCAAGAACACTCTAATCGTTGGTGGCGGGCAGTGGACTGAAGACCAGAAAGAAATGGCAGTTAAGATCGTCGAGCGCAATAAAAAGGAAGCTGAAGAGCGCCGATCTAGAGCTGAGGCCAAGAAGAAAGAGTGGATCGAACGTTTGGCCCTTTACCTTGAGCAGCGTACTATGATGCATCGAAAGAACTTCCGTACTGACCCAGCTCCAAACCACACACGAAAATTGAAGGGGTATTTTTAACCAATGGCAAGGGCAAGGACTCTAATCGAGAAGATGGTTGAATCTGGCCAGATCGACGGTGATCGTGAAGTCGAGCGTGAGGTTAGTTCAGAATCGACCGACGACAGTCAGGGTAAGGTCACCCGCGAATTCGTAGCTACTGTCGATAGAACCCCAATGTATGAGGCTCTTGTTGATAAGCCAGGCGTGTTCAAGCCCGTCATGATCCCGAGTGGTAATGCCGAGAACTGCCGCAAGAAGAAGGTCCGTTGGACCGATAACTCGATGCGACGAGTCTTCTACCTGCCGTCTGAGCTGCCGGCTAATGCCAAGATGTTCGACATCAAAGACTTGCCCGTTAGGTGCCTGCACCCAGGCTGCCCTCGACGAGTCAATGACCTGATTGCCCTTCGCTCTCACCTGATGGGCTTCCACAGTGAAGCTTATGAAGCCTTGTACAAAGACGCAATTGAGTCCCGACTGAAGAAGATGTCAGAGTTGATCCTGGCTGAGCTGGACGCGGCTCTAGCCCCAACAGCGGTAGCCTAGGAGGATGAACTATGCCGTATGATCGAACCTTTGCCCCCAAAGACAAGGAGTCTCTGACTGTATCCTCGACTGCTGTTCAGTTGACGGCCGCGACCAAGGCTGGAAAGGCTAAGGCCAAGATCTATGTCGAGACTTCACCAATCCGCTATTGGCTCGACGGTTCAACTCCCACCGCCACAGTCGGACATAAGGCTGCTGCTGGTAGCGAGATTATCCTCGACGAGCAGGAAGAAGTACTGAATTTCTACGTAGTCCTTGACACAGCCGCTGGTGCAGACGCGACACTCCGCGTCACCTACTACACGTAATTAAGGAAGGAAGAAGAAGATGGCTCTGACTCATCTTAACGGTACGTCGACTGGTCTTTCCGGCACTGGCTTGGGTGCCCAGCGCCCGCTGCTTGGTAGCCGAGATGGTGCTGCCTATGTGGGCGATTACATGCTGATGCAGGCCCTGGCTGGCCGTATCTTTGCCGCCTCTGACGCTGATCAGAATGACGCAGTCACTGGACAGACGTCATTCGCTAACACCACGCCGACGTTCCTATTGAATGTGCCGAGTGGTACGACTGCCATTCCTCTGTGGGTCAACTTGCAGCAGAGCGGTTCTGTCGCTGGTGACTTTATCACCGTCATTATTGAAATCGATAACATCGCCGCCTATGCTTCGGGCGGCACCTCCGAGACTGTCCTGTCGACTCGCGTTGATGCGCCAGTTGCTAATGTTGCTACCCTATACTCTGGTGCAACTGCCACGGCCGGCTATGGTGTGAGCCTCTACCACGCTACGATGGCTGAAGACGTTGACCCTGCGTCGGCCGATGCTCAGTTCTTCGGCCCAGTCCTGTGGCGACCAGCAGCCCCAGTCATCCTAGTCGGTCCTGCCTCTCTCAAGGTCTTCACTTTCGCGGGCACGACCGGCCCGACGTGGCTGTGGTCAATCGGATGGTGTGAGCTAGCGAGTGGAGTTGTCTAATGGAGACAACCCTAATCACTATCCCGCCCGATGAGACTGAGCCGGCAGCGGTAGGGGAATCAAATCCCCTACCCGTGTCCATATACGGTCCTAATGGTATGCCGGAACCGTTCGTCAACTGGTGGGACCGCAACCCAATCGTCCGCCACCTCGTCTATGACGCTGATGGCGTGGCGGTCCATTCTCAGACCGTCCGAAAGACATATACGTGTCCGGCAGGTAAAATACTAATTGTCGTGTCAGGATTTATCCACCTGAATCGAGCTACGGCATCGACTGGCACAGCCACGGCTCGATCCTTCTGTCGAATCCTTCGGTATAACGATGTTAGTTTCCCGTTCTGCGGCGCTGCACTAACCAGTGTGGCTGTACCAAGCGTTGCTACTAGTATCTGGTCGGGGCTTCTCATCGTAGGCCCCGGTGAGGACATTGACATCACAACTAAAGACGGTAATGCCGATGGTACAGTCGACTACTCTAGTTGCATCGTTGCTTACGAAATTGACGCCACACCAGGCGTTGCACCGGCGGTGCCATAATGGCTGACACACAACATATCCTGAACGACGTTTGGAGCGACTCCGATAATGCCTTGAAGCTAATCGGAGTCGCTGGCTCAGCGTTGATAGGCAAAGTTGGTATTGACCAGACCACTCCTGGCACTACTGATAGCGTGTCGGTAGCAACTGCTCAGGGTGCCGGTGCTACCATTGGTGTCACGACAGGTGCCAAGGTCATCACCGATGCGAACGGTACGCTCCAGCAGTATCTTCGTGGAGTCATACACATACTGGCGACTAACTTCTTCTCAGCGGCCAACTCATTCGGTGCCAATCTGCGTAACGCATCAGGAGTTGAAATTGGCACTGCGGCATCACCTGTTAGGGTCGAGCACGGTTACACTCTTGGTCGAGTGACAGCCGATGGGCAGATCAAGGGTTCAGCCGGATTCGTCCATACCATATCGTTCGCGCCGCTTACTGCAACCCCTACGGCTGGGCTGGTCACGATCTATGACAGCCTGACAGAGACTGGCACGGTCATCTACTCAGAATGGCTCTTTGCCACTGATGTTGGGCACAGCATCACCCTTGACGTTACTGCTGCCACGGGTATCTACGTCGGGTTCGATGCAACATTGGCTAACGTTCAGGTAACTGTTTCGTATAGGTAAACGCGGACACAGGGAAGAGAAAGGAAAGTGGCAGCGTGGCCGTCCAGCTAGTAGATGGTGGGGGTATAGTGCCAGGTGGTGGGATGGCACAAGATTGGGGCCTTTACTTGCCAGGTATGCAGGTATATACCTGGCTAGCGGCCGATTTTAAGCCCCAGACTCCACCACCTGGATCTATTGGATTTGAATTCGACACTGGGCGCAAATGGTTCTGGACTGGCACTACCTGGATGCTGGAAACACAGACTAAAGTAGCACATGATACTTGGTTCCCAGTACACCATGCTGTCGGGGCCAATCTCAGATCTGGGAATAATGAGGTCGGCACAGCCATCTTCCCACTCCGAATCAACCCGACAGGGACGACGGCCCAGCCAGTCACAGTTGCTGATGGAGTCAATATAGCTCTAGGATCTAAGGCCGACGCTGCTGTAACCGACTCGGCAATCAGTGCTAGCTTAATAGCGTTGATAAAGGGGCTGCTGTCGATCTTCACCGGAGGGTCTGGAGTCTGGCACAGTGCGGCCAAAGCTATCAACGTATTGCTTAGGAACAGTGCTGGGACGGAGATAGCCACCGAAACTAACCCAGTCAGGAACGATCCGGTCGGCTACAACTACACACACGTTAATACTGCGGGCGCTACGTTTGTAAAGTCTGGTTCAGGATTTCTGCACACAGTCACTATCAACGAGAGGGCTACGAACAGGGTCATCACGCTCTACGACAATACGGTAGCATCAGGAACAGAGATCGCTATGATCAGGATGAATCTCGACATAGGCTCACTGATATACGATCTTAAATTCAACACCGGACTGACCGTATATCTCGGTGCTGGTACTGAAAACGCGGATCTAACCGTAACCTGGCGATAACCGCTATAATAGAAGGAAGGAAGACAATGGCTCACAAGACCAAGAAGATGCCACCTGGCATGATGGACAAGAAAGAAATGCCCATGAAAAAGAAAGACATGGGCAAGGCAATGAAGACGACTAAGAAGGGAGGATACTAAGATGGCTGCTATTCAGCTAGTTGGGCAGAACGCTTCGCCCAGCCGCGTTTCTAGTGGCGTTACTCTAGACTGGCGTGGCACTCGTGATGGTGCCGGGTTCACAGCTGACTGGATCACCGCTCTGGCGATGGAAGGTCGCGTCTACATTGCCTCTGATGCGGACCAGAACGATGCCGTTACGGGCCAGACATCGTTTGTCAATACGACCCCGACGTTTATCCTGACAGTACCGTCGGGTACAACGGCGATCCCACTCTGGGTCAGGCTCTGTCAGGTTGGCACTGTTGCCGGTGACTTCATCGATGTCATCATCGAAATCGATGACATTGTCGGTTATGCCTCTGGCGGTACGGCTGAGACTGTTCTACCCTCACGCACTGACAACCCGGTTGCCAAGGCTGCCACCCTCTACTCTGGCGCGACTGCAACAGCAGGCTATGGTGTGGCTGTTGGGCACTATCGGATTGCTGAAGATGTTGACCCGGCTAGTGCTGATGCTCAGAGCTTCGGGCCAATCATCTGGAAGCCAGAACTGCCTATGTTCCTGGTGGGTGGTGCGTGTCTGAAGGTTTTCACCTTTGCCGGGACGACCGGGCCGACCTGGAACTGGAGCATTGCATGGGCTGAGATTCCGACCACAACGATGATCAGCTAAGGGTAGAAGTATATGGCTGGTAAGAACAAGGCTCACCCAGGCTTCAAGGCGGTCCAAGCCCAGATCGCCAAGAAGCAGGGCGTGTCTGAGGAGAGAGCTGGCGCTATCCTTGCTGCCAGCTCTCGCAAAGCCTCTCCTGCTGCGGTCAAGGCCAATCCAAGGCTAAAGAAGGTCAAAGGGTAGGACTGGCGGGATTCGAACCCGCGACTAGTATTTTATAAGAATACTGCTCTAACCACTGAGCTACAGTCCTATGATTGAGGTAGGTAGGTATGCTGGTCGGGTTTAATTTCCTAGAAGACTCCTGCCCAGATACCTACCCAGCTTCTACCTTCCTCGACACTGGCGAAGGTGCTGTACCTGGCATGCGCTCAGGTCGAGTGATGGTTCGTATCAACGTCAAAGGCCGTCCAGACCCCAACGATGTTGCCCAGAGGGCTAAGAAGTGGGCTAGATCAGGTTGTAGAATCCAAGTCCTGAATGAACCTAACCACCCGATTGAATCCCTGGGCGGCGACCGGCCAATGACTGCTGATGAATATGGCCAATTCTTCAGAGACGTTGCGGTGCTAGTCGGTGACTCAGCCAAGCTTTACTGGGCCGGGCCATCACCCGGATTCCTTGACTGGGAAGATTACCTCCAACACTCAGCCGTTAAATTAGCTTATGGTATCTCCGTACATGGGTACGGGCAACTTCAGCAGATCAAAGACCAACTGTGGCCAGCTATCTCCGGTTGGCCGGATAAAAAGATCTGGGTCAGCGAATTCAATTTCGGTGCCGGCAACCAGGTCGAGCCTAATATGTGGGCCTTCGCCACTATTAGGCCACTGTTCGATTGGCTGAGCACCTTCCCCAATGTTGAGGCTGCCACCTACTTTGCCTACCAATGGCCCAACCCCGACAGTGGGCAAGGTGGCACTAAGGTCGATGCCAAGGGCACGGCTATCGAGGCCATCATCAAGTTTGAGGGTTTAGTTAAGACCCTTGGTCCTACGAATGTTAAGAGCCAGAGCGAGAGAAAAAACATCGGCCAGGGTTTTCTCAAGGCCAAGTTCCTGCTAGGCGAGTTTGTTGAGGATGGTGTCTACCATCTTCCTGGCACTCAGTCAGAAGTCCAGTTAGCTGTGGCTGAGAGAGGGTATGCTACCTGGTCGCCTAGAACAAATGAGGTCGTCGTTCATTTATGGGATGGGCGGATATTCCGTGACCTGGGCAATAGAGGTTCTGGCACTTTCCTGCTAGTCGGGGGCAAGCCATGAGCGGTGACTACAACTCGATTCTACTCGCACACGTCGAGTATATCCGTGGTAAAGTAGATGTCATAGAGGCCCAAGTCGCGGCACAGAATGGCAGGGTGAGGAAACTTGAGGTGGCTCAGGGCAAGATCGAGGGCTCCATCGCCACTATCAAAGCCATCATTCCAGTCGTCGGTATAGCGGCAACTATCACTGGGTTTGTGCTTAACTATTTGGGGGTGCTCCAATAGCAATCCAAAATGCCAAGACTAGATCGGCCACTCGAAAGATGATCGCCCGTGCTCTCTGCGGTGACCGCTACCTCACCGGCACTGCTACTGGCGGGTCTGCCACTACTCTCATCGACACTGTCCACGCAGCTTCCATCTACCCCGACGATTACTTCAACAACTGGGAACTACGCAACGTCACCAAAGACACTACCTACCGAGTGACTGACTGGACCAAGTCATCCGGCACCTTTACCTTCGCTACTGGTACTGCTGCAGCAACAAGCGATGATTACGAAGTCAACAATCCTGCCGCCTGGATGAATGCACATTACAACGATGCTATTGATATGGCGATTGAAAAAGCTGCTCACCAGATGGCCATTACCGACAAGGTCGACTATTCGTTGGCCTATCAAAGAACCAGGTCACTCTACCCTGTCCCATCTGGGTTCAGTTATATTAGCCAGATCCTGGGCGACAACCGACCGACCTACCTGGCTAAGAATGACCCGGCCAACTTCGACACTCTCTATTCATTCAAAGATGTGGCTGGTACTACTTTCCTGGCCCAGTCATTCAAAGTCTCGGCCGAGAATCCCAGCTTTATCCTTGGCGATGTCTATCTCCTACTGGCTAAGGTTGGCACGCTGGCTGTCAACCTCACCCTCACCATTGAGACAAATACCTCTAGCGCCCCGACCGGAACGTCTGGATCAGTCGCGTCTTCTGCAACCGTTGCGACTGGCACGGCTGTGCTGGCTGAACCAGGATTCGTCAGGTTCACCTTCTCTGCCAAGCCTGTCTTGACTTCCGACACGACGTACTGGCTTGTCTTGAAATCGGATACAGCCGCCAACTCGACCAACTACATCGTCTGGGCCAACGATACCGACGCCAACTACCTCGATGGGTCGATCTTGAAGGGTGATGCTACCCCAACCTGGACCGCTGTCACGGGCGACTTGATCTTTCAGGTTCGGTCGTCGCAGCAGAACGAATGGATAGAAATTCGACCACGGGTTGACTTCGAGATCCTTCGTGATACGACTCGTTATATCAGGCTCAGACCATCCGGTCACGCTAGGCTCCGCGATGGTGCGGCGCTATTGGTAGTCGGTCAGGGAGCACCGTTGGTCCCTACGGCCGATTCTACTAGTCTTGATGTGCCGTTTGACTTTGTTGTCGCGGAGGCTTGTCTGCAACTGATTGCCCAGAACCCGGCCTGGTGGTCGAAGCAACCAGGGTTCCAAACTATGCCTGCGTTCTGGCGTGAGAAGATTGACCGTATTCAACCATTGCTGGCCACTATAGTCCGACCTGGCTCTATCCAGGTCGAAATCTTGTAGAGGTGTAAGGTGCTTGTACTTCCAAAGGTTAAACTTGGCGGTAAGGAGTGGTGGGGAAGATGCACCCGCTGTAATATCCACCACCCCATTGCTATCCTTGATGGTATCGAGCCTAGTGAACATTTCCCACTAGCTAGGTGTCAGAACCCTAAATGCACGGGTATGATCATGGCCCATCGACTCCAGATGATCGACCGGCCAGCTATCCCTGAGATCGCCCCATACTCTGAGATGCCGGAGTAGTCAATGGCCGTCCCTACCGTTATTCAGCCCATCGACACTAATGAAATTCATCTTTTCGGTAAGCAGTACTGGGTTGATGGGACTATCCTCAAACGACGAACGACTCAGGTTGCGCCTGCCACTCGTACTGGTAACCCTGAGCGGGCTGACCAGCAGTTCGCCAGTGAAGTGATCTGGGACGATCTGACTGGTGGCGTTGGCGTCATCAATATGGATGAGCGCGAGACACCTGACCGGTTCACCTATTCCTCGGCTGAGACTCGTGTTCCCAAGCGGGTGATGATGCCACCAGCCCGCCGAATAGTGACAGTCAACGGCCAGTCATTTGATGGGACGAACTTCATTACTGGTGGTGTTAACTACTCTAGCAATGACTATATCGTCGGTGGTACTGTTGTCAAACAGCTTGATTCAACTGGCACCATGCGATACTACAATGACAATACCGGCGTGGGTGGGTCGTGGGCAACATCAGGTGGTACAGAGTATTCTCTGCCTACAGTTGCATACTCAAAGCCGATCTTGTGGAAAGGTAACCTCTGGATTCCCTGCACGACCCAGCTCATCCGCTATGCCACTGGCACCACCCGCTTTGACAATGTGACTAATGGTGGTGCCAACATCGCCGCTTACTTCCTGGCCATCTTCGATGAGGACTTGCTGATCCTGACGTCTAATGGGACTATCTTCTCGACTGATGATAACACTCTGACTCCGACAGTTACTACTCGCGGCGTAGTCGACACATTCCGTGCTCTGACTGGCCTTACAATCCACAAGAATAATTTGGGTGAGCCAGCACCTATTATTGGCACTGATCGTGGGCTACTATTGCATGACTATTGGACCCAGAAACTCTATGAGATGGGTATAACTTTCTACAATGGTGATGCTGATAACTGCAAAGGGCTGACAACCTGGGATGGAGATCTGTGGTTCGGCAAGGGTGGCAATGCCCATCAAGTGACAGGTGGGGCTAGAGTCGTACGAGGACCCAACCTTAGAGATGGGCTACTCAAACAATACCAAGGTCACGTTGTCGAGTTGTGTCCATCTCTTGATAATAGCCTGATTGGTGCGATTGACTCGATCACTGCCGGTCAGATCAGCTCGTACATGGCTTATAACCGCAAAGGCTGGCACCCAATAGCTGAGATGCCGGCCTTCTTCCACACGACTGGCGCTGGGGACTACTATGATACTGTTACCAGGGCTGATAGCACTACCACTCCTGGTACTTCAACGTCAGGGCACGCTTGGACTGAGCGAGTGGGGGAATGGGGCGTTGATACTAACAAGTTGTATCGAGTATCTACAGGTGGGGCCTTTGATCTCTGCACACTAACAACGACACTTTCTGATTGTCTTGTCGAGGCCCTGTTTACCTTCGCTGGTGCGGGTGTTCAAATCACAGCTAAGCAACAGCTTGTCTTCCGGCTCAGTGACTCTTCAAACTTCCTAGCAGTCGAGACAGTAGTTGATGGTAGTGGATTCCTGTACCTTAAGTTAGTTAAGGTTGAAGCTGGCACCAGCACAACACTTGATACTTGGTACTACGCTTATGAAGTAGCCTCATCAACTATTACTGCCCACTGCCTGGCTGACCAGATTGTCATCTATGTCGATGGCGTCCCAGTAATGCAGCAGTACTCTACATTCAACCAAACAGCAGTGATTCATGGTATTGGACTGTTAGCTGCTGGTACTGGTGCAGCCGCTCGATGGGATGACATCTACATAAACGATGATCGTAGCCGAGCTAAGTTGCTACATTATTCTGCGTCTTCTACACCCGGCAAGCTCTACTTCAACCAGGGTAATAGGCTTGGCTATGTATCGTTGTATGATACAACTGAGAACCAGACTCAGTTCATAACCAATGACTTCGAGAGATACGCGACTCTACTGTACCCGATATTTGATGCCGGGCTATCTGAGGTCCAGAAGACTGCTTTGAGTGTGCAAATTCGCATGCTTGATACTTCAGCCTATGAATTCGCTACATTGTGGTACACGACTGACGATGGTACTACCTGGACACAGATGCTTGATATCAATGGGGCGGCGGCAACAGTATCGTCTAATGGTGTGACTAACCTCTTCTTCGACACTGACCGTCTTGGCACTCTCTTCTATAATGTGCAGTTCAAGATCCAACTTTATGCTAGGGCACTAGGCTCATCTGCGAATCAGACTCGCAGCCCGAAGGTCGTATTCTTAAAGATGCGTTATCTCAAACAGTTTGACATTCTCTATGGGTACACAGTCAAACTTGATTTGACTAGAGATCAGCCTGACGGTAATACTTCTAGAGAAGCGATCACCAATGTCGAGTCGGCTATAGCAGGTAAGCTGCTCGGCAAGTTCTCCTACAAAGATGGGGATACCAGGACTGTATTCATAGAGCAGTTCGCTGGTCCGGTTGGTACTGGAACTGAGCATGATATGCGACCAACTCTTACCCTACTAGAGATCATCAAAAACGGTAGCATCTAATGCCAGTCAGAACCCCCCGACCCAGGCAGAACCAGGGCCGTCCTAACTTCAAGCGCCCAGGGCGGAAGATCCCTAGGCTGATCGGAGCTCGACGGCCAGGGCCACCACTGAGGACTAGGGGACCAAGGCCATTCATCAAGGCAGTCGAACAGACTGATGCGCCTGGCTTGCCACCACCGACCCTGACAGCAACACTGCCCGAGTGGTATGTGTACTGGTGGCTGGAGAAGCGAAGGAATCTGAAGCCAGGGCTGGACTTCGAGTTTCAGTCGAGCTTGCTGGGTGGCCGTCAGGAACTGGGTGGGCTAGTCTTGGACTTCTTCCTGCCCAACTTCTTCAACGGACTGGCTATCAATGTGCAGGGCTATCACTGGCATAGGGAATCGACCAGCCAGAGAGCAGATGATCTGTCGGATAAGTTGAGGTTGATAGCCCTAGGGTATACTGTCGTGTACTGTCTGGAAGACGACCTGCTGAGGAGCTTGGACGGGACTATGCAGCAGGCTATGCGTGGAATCCAACTGTACCCCGATACAGTCTGAGGTTGATGAATGTCCATCTTATATGCCTACCACCCAGTCAATGGGCAGCCTCTGAAATCCTGCACAGTCGCAGCCTTTGTCGCTGATACTGGGGTAGCTCACACCACCGCTACAGCAACAACCGATTCTCAAGGCAAGTTCAGCTTCACCGATCTCGACCCCACCAAGTCTTATAAGTTTGATGTTAGATATGGTCGAGGGGTGCTGGCACTTTTTCTGCCTGTCCGCCCGATGTGCCGGGTCTACAATGATGCTACAATCTCCCACGCTGTAAGCGGTACACCCCAGGTAGTCACCTTCAACACCGAACGATATGATACTGACACTATGCACTCGACAGTCTCTAACACTGGGCGAATCACTTTCACGACCGCCGGTGTCTACCACATAGTAGGGACCGTTGAGTTTGCTGCTAACGCTACCGGGAGTAGATCGCTGTTCATCCGCCTAAACGGTTCCACCAACGTTGGTGCAGCTAATGATGCGGTCAGCTCGGGTACACAGGTTACACGCTTGCAGGTCGTTGCCGAGTACAACTTCGCTGCTGCAGATTATGTCGAACTGGTGGCTAACCAAGATTCAGGTGGGGCGCTTAATTTGGTCGCTGTCGCCAACTACAGCCCAGAGTTTTGGGCGAGCCTGGTATCAAATAGTTAGCCGCGGCCTGTGATGAAGTCGACTGCCTCTGGGCTCCTCTGCAACGTATCAGTCAATCCAGGGGAGATCCTTGTGACAATGCGCTCCTCGTCGATCTTATCCTTCTCCCAGTCGATACGAGCATGATGGAAGACTGCGTGCAACATTTCATGTATCAGGGTTTCCCTTTGTGATTGGATAGGATAGTCTGGGTCGATATGAATCTCGCATTCACCGAAAGAGAACTGACCCATAACCCCTTGCCGACCATTCTCAACTGACTCTTTTTTGATCTTCTCACGGGAGAACAAGACCTCAAACGTCAGTGGACCTACGACAACCTTCATTCAGCCTTACCCCCGGTCACCCTCTCCAGCCGTTCTAAAAGAACCTTCAAATGAGCAATGACAGGCTCTAGGGCTCTTATAGCCCTGTTGACCTCATCCCTGGCTCCGACCAGCTCCTGACCAAAATTGTCAGCAACACCCTTGGCATTGATGGCCGCGTCTCGCCAGGTGGCGAACTTCTTGAAGAATGGATCGTCACCATCACTAGGGGCCTGGGCGCTGCCCTGCTCCATCATCCTGTCTACCTCTGCACGAATGTAGTTCATGTCCAACTGTCCAGGACAAGCTGTGGTCTTACCGGGTAGCTCGTTGTGGCCGACAAGCTCACCCAGACCTGCAGTAGCCTTCTTGAAGGCATAGCCTAGGATTGCTGCTGACTTGAGCTGTGCGGCTGTGGGTAGGCGCTTGGTGAAGTCCCCTACTAGACAGACGGCTAGGTAATGATCGTTGTAATACTGCTTATCCTTGTTTGGGAATTCGGCCAGGTCGTCACCAGCCACCCAACCAGCGTGATAAGGAACTTCATCTAGGTCAAGTGTTTGATTGATGACCCCATCATTCTCGATGACCCAGGTGTAGCCGATATGATCCCAGCCCAGATTGTTGACGTGGTACTTGGCAATGTCGAATGCTGACCCCTCACCAGCCTCATGGTGGTAGGTCAGGCCAAGGAGAGGTGACTTACCATCACGCTTAGACTTAAATACATTTGTCTTACGAATGATGAGGTCAACAATGTAAATGGCTGGAGTGTTGAATAGCTGCTTAGGCCGTAATGAGTCGGTCAAGGTCGTTTGCCTCCAGGTTACTATACATGGGGATCTTGAAGTTGTCCCATCTAGTCACCTCTGCTTTGTACAGATTTTCTCGCATGATGTCTGCGTAGTCTAGATGAAGGCTAGGTGGTAACTCTACGTAGTCAGATCTGACTACAATCAGTGGGATTTTGAAATAGTGGTCCACGACATACTCTACCTGAACAGGGCCGTTGATAAACCCTCGTCGATAGCACCAGCGATCAGCCCAGCGTTGGTAGGACCGCCTAGTCTTGTCAAGACCACGTCTAGCTATGCGCTCCTTCTTGAGCTTAAGACAGAATCCCATCGTATCGACAGGTATTACTATGTCGTTGTTGTTCATTGTGGGCCTAGCAACCGGACGGCGGAGTTTAGCACCACTAACGCGCAGCTCGCCAGTGTCGAATGCATATCTTCCTCCCGATGCCTTTGACGCGCTTATTGCGGCCGACTTGCAGACCTCTGTCTTGACCCGCACGACCGAGCGACGACTGGCCCACCAATTAGACTCTGTCGACTGAGTAGATGATCTCGAAATAGACATTAGGTGAGAACAGAGTTTCTACTGATGGTGGTATTGATAGCTTTGACAACGTACTCTCGATCAGCTTTTCCCAACCTGGAAGGGTTAGCTGAGCGTATTGTTCGGATGACTTCGTCGAATTTGATTTCTTTCCAAGAGTCTGGGCCTTTGTCATAATGAATGACTTTTCCTTTCGAGTCTTTTGATAGCAATAAGCAACGGCCAATGCCAGGCTCGTCGAAGTACATCTGTGGGATGTAGCCTAGATTTTCCAGGGTTGCTATGTCAAAATGGGATAGGCACTTATTCATTATTCTCCTACAACCCTGTAGTATGCGTCCTTGATCCATCGAGCGTCGACTAGGGCATTGTGCTCATCAGTGCTGTCTGGTGGCAAGTCTTCCCGCTTGATGCCTAGACGAGCCATCTCCTGCTTGAGGTCACGGCAGAAGTAGGGCATACCTTTGGGCAGATCGACCATAGCTCCGAATATCTGACAGAAGACGACCCAATCGTAGTCGGCGAAATAACCCCATATCTCTGGCTTGGGCAGTTCTCGATTCTTACCTAGTAGGAAATCCTTTAACTGTCGGGCTAGCTCTTCACGGAATAGTGGGATGACATGTCCAAGATGGGGTAGGACGTTCTTCGAGAGCCAGCTAGTACGAGCAGCCCAGATCTTTGCATCCTCGGTCTCGGCATAGAACTCTCGTCCATCCTCACAGACCAGGGCGATGGAGATGAGCCGGATGGGGTTCTCAGGGCCAGACTCCATAAATTCCGAGTCTAGGAAGTACTTCACTCTGCTACAACCTCATACACCCTATCGAACACCGATTTACTCCTGACGAATTGCTTGCCATTCTCAGTCACGACGTAATCGCCAGGCTCGATCTTAACAGACATATTCTTGATGAAAGCCGTGTAGGAGATTTTGATCTCGACACCGGGGATTTCCATACCTGGTTGCCACTGGATGGCCTCGACGACCTCGGATTTTTCTCGGTACTTCATCACTCACCTACCTGACTGTATTCTTTCTCGAAGGTATCCTTACTAATCACGTAGAAATATCCAACCCCATCTCCCCATACGTAGTCACCGGGCTTGATACTTTTTACCTGATATCCGTAGTCACGTAATACCCATCGTGTCTCGATTGTTGCCCCTTCAATCTTAGTACCTGGGAACCACTGGACAGCCTCTATGTGTGCGGAATTCTTGTGGTATTTCATAACTTCTCCTTAATTCTTGGTTTGCTCGGCGTCGACTGTGACTGTGCCATCTGACCACTCGATTAAACGGAACCGCCAGGTAGTATTGTTGCGGGCCTTGTAGCCAATCACTCGACCATCCAGGTGACGCAGGTAAGCGGAGGTTCTGACTTGCTTCGACGGTGTAGGCAGCGGCTGTGTAGTAGGGACGGCTAACATAGCCGTGATATTGCCTGGATCTGGTGGCGTAGTGCCGGGCTTAGTCGGATCAGGTACAAAGGTGGCAGCTCCAAAGAATATACCACCGACCACCACGACGACACCGACACCGACGATGAACGCTTCTCTACGTAGGGACTTGGCTGGCAACACTCTCTTTAGCGTAGACGGCACGGAAGGAAATCGCATCCTCGACTCTCCTGAAACCTACGAACTTCTTCTCGTCTGGGAATAGCACAATCCCCTGAATCCCTGGGACTACCTTACCATAATACCTTCTCGACCTGATATCCTCCGTTTTAAATGTGGACGCCTTCATCGCCAATCTTGGTTGGCCATTGTAATTGTACTCGTCGTGCTCCGGGCCATCATGGGTGTCACCGGATAATACGATATCGGCGTCAGGCCAGTCAAGCCTATTCGCGCGTTTGTTGCCATGATTGACGTGATAGATAGAGCGACCAGAAAACTTATGCTTGACAAAGAATTTATACTCAACCTCTCCTACTTTGAGGAATAGTCGCCCATCGTCTCTGAGGTAGGGACAGAGTTCATTGAAGGCTTCGTTCTGACCGCCGAAGATACGTTCATCGAACTCCTCAACGTGGTTGGACCAACATCTGGCCAGCAGCTTGCCGTTGTCAACTAGGGTTTTGAGGATCTTAGCCAGCAGTAGCTTCTGAACCTTTGGTGGGAGCGCCTGGCCTAAGATCGCCTCGGCTGATTTGAACTGGGTGAAGTTGTCAATATTGTCACCTAAGTCAATCAGGTATAGGTGTGGAGTGCTGAGCACATAGCGGAGATGCTTCTGAAAGCTATCATGGTCGGTGGCATAACTGCCAAGGTGCCAGTCACTGGTAGGTACGACGACTATGGGTTCCTGTGTTTTAACTGTAATCCTAGCCTCATGCTGGCCAACTGCTGCCTTGGTGACTACTTCTTGGGTCGACTCGATAGCGTTGAATGCTTCCCAGATGTCAAGCTCTGGCAGGTGTAGGTCTTCGAATATGGGTGGGACGTGCTCGTCATCTTTAGGCTCGTCCTTCAACCCAGCCAGTCGCTCCATACGATCTATAGCGACTCGTGTAGAGATAGATGACTTGGGCACTCCGAAATGCTTGGATGCCTCAGCATTAGACATTCGCCCGGTAAGTACCGACTCGGCAGCTTCGTCGATTATCGGATCTCTGGGCGCCATCATTTAGACCCCAGCACCGAGTAGCGCTAGGAGTCCTTTGAAGAAACTGAGCCCGGCTTTGACGAGCGGGATGTCCTGGTCTGGTAATGAGCCGAGGTAGACGATGGCTGCTGTGACGACGAGGGCGGTGAGTCTGAGCCAGTTGTGTTTGAACCAGCGTTGCATTCTACCCTCCCGAGTGCGCTTCTTATTTTAGTAAGGGCAGATGGGCCAATGCCATCTACACTCTGAATTATACTATCATCCGACATAGATAATGCAGCTACAGAGTGGAAGCGGGCAAGCAGAGCTTTCGCTGCTTTAGGACCAATACCGGGGATGGCACATAGTATAGATAGAGCGGGGGAGGGCTGTTCGCGGGCCTTCTTGGAAGAGGCTGGGATGCGCTCAACTGGGCCTTTAGTCAGCATCTCATGGAAGCCAAGCATCCAGGTCACGGATTCAGATAGGCTGCCGGTATGCTGCCAACTCATACCGCGGAGATGCAGGCCGGCGAGGAAGTTGTGGATGGTTAGGAAAGGCCACTTGGTTTGCATGCCTCGGACTGATAGGAGTAGCTTACCCTCGACACGATTGTAGGTTAGGTCGCCTTCAACTAACAGGTAGCAGTAGTCATAGGATTCCTTGACGCCAGTGAGCTGGGTTTCGAGCCGGCCCGAGGCAAGACTACCTACCATGTCAGAGACAGTCTTGCGCTCGATGCCGATGAGCGGTGCGTCGGCACGTTCTGGTGATATGACGAAGTCAGCGAACTTTAGTAGGAGTACCTCGTAGGTAATGCCAGCTAACTCACACGCTGACATGATGGATCTCTTGATAGACTCTGGCTCGCGCTTGTCGATCAGAATCATGGAGACTACTCCCGGTTCAAGGTCCACTTTAATTCTTTGATCGCATACTTTCGGGCGTCGATATCTCTAGTGAGCCAGCTATCATTCTTGAGATGTGGTGGGGCGAGGCGTAGCTTCTCTTCAAAGTCGGCCAGCTCCTTCTCCAGCTCACCTAATCGGTTGACAATGTCGTTATAGGGCCTGGTTTGGGGTCCGAGTGGTTGGGCTGGCTGGGCTGGCACGTAGTTTGGGATGAAGGCAGGGTGTGCTGGTACAGGTGGGGTAGTGTTCTGTTGCTGGGGGTAGATACCATTGAAGTAGGCGTTACATATCCTATCGAGCATATCGGAGTAATAACGATAATACCACTCTTTGGAGTTCATTCGATCCATCCTTGTCGAAATGCATGGGCTATGAGATGTACTCGACTGCTGAGTTCCAAATCACTCTCCATTCTAGCGATGTAGTTGTAAACTGTAGTCCTAGCCAACCCAATCTCGTCAGCGATTTGTTGGGCTTTCTTCCCATCAGCAAATCCTTGTAGGATCATGCGTTGATGGTCCGGCAGCCTGAACACTTTCACTCCAGTAATCCCTCACGGAATGCAATGGCAATGGCATGTGGGCTGTTCAGTGCTCCTAGCTTCACGAAGATACGAGTTTTAGAAGCACCAATCGTTCGCTTTGTAGTACCTAGCTGGTTGCCAATCTCTTTGTTGGTCAGACCATCAGCAGTCAAACGAAGTATATCAAGGTAGCGTTGGTTCATTTTAACCATGTCTACATACTCTCGATCAGCTCAATCAGGGTAGGGTAGTCAAGCTTGCCTGACTCAAGCCCTGTGAGGTTGCCATTGGCTGAGCACTTGCGGATCTTGTAAACTCGCTGCCTCTCCAACTTGCCCTTCACATAACGGTCTTCAACAGCTACCTCGGTGACTACGGAGGAGAGGAAGAGGGTTTCGTCTTTACAGTCAATCTCTTGGAGGGTGGTCTTGACTCTATTACCCTTTTCGTTTTCGGTCCAGACATTCTTGGAACGAGCGGCGGCGAAGAGGTTGACACCCCTATTCTTAGCTTCCATGAATAGGGCCTGGTACTTGTTGTTGACGCCACCGTAATTCCAGGCCGACTTGGTACGACCATCGGCATCCATTGGGACATAGGCGTAGCGGAGTAAATCCCAGAGTTGCGTGACAGAGTCGAGCATGACTGAACCGTACACACCAGTTGACTTACCTAGACGTTCTAGCTTGGTCAGGGCCTCGTAGTACTCTTTAAGAAATCTGTCAGCCAATTCTTTAGCTCTTAGCCATTCACCAAGCGGCGGGACCATGAAGGTTCGCTTGAAGATGTTCTGTCCCTGAAACTGTCGCATTGTCTCGTTCATGTTGAGGTCAAAGTCGAAGGCGAAGATGGGCTTGGGGAAGGTCATGCCGAGGTGAGTCTTACCGACGCCTGCTGGTCCCCAGGCTAGGATGGCGAGAGGGTCGCCAGGGGACCAGGCTTTGAGTAGGGACTCGTCGGATTCGCCAAGGATGTCTCTAATCTCAGAATCGGTCGGTTTGTTCATCTGGGATGTGGCTCCTATTAAATGAGTTTTCCAGGTCGTCTATGCATTTGTGGTAACCGTCTTTATAGCCACGGTCGTACTCGACTTTCCTCATAGTTACCTTGGCTTCCCTCTGTCCATCGTCAAACCCTAAGTTGTAGCCGTCTTTGTGATGTAGTTTCATCAGCCCTTCGAACTCATCACCTCTAAGCCAAGCTGGGCTATCTACACGCCACTTGTCCAGTAACCACCGGATATTAACGGCGATACGGATCAGTATGTTCAGGCCAATCAAGCTACAGCGGTAGGCTCGATATACAGGATCTCGATAGACAACCCCGCAATACCATGGTAGGCTGTAACCCCACAGAATCTCACTGTCATCTACTAGGAATGTTAGTTTCATTCAACCTCCATATAGGGGAATGCCCCTAATCTCTCGCCCCCACCACCGGGGCAGTGAGTGTCCTTGAGAGGGCAGTTCTTGCACTCCCAATTGACGTGCTCGGTCAAGGGGATGCTGTCGATTGATTGGGCTGTTTCGATGAGCACACGTCGTCGGTTAAGTTCTCGTCGCCACCTTTCCAACTCCCCATCGTTGAATTCCAAGTCGTAGCAACGATGGACTGGCTGAACGTTTCGATAGTCGCCCACGAGATGAAAGATATGTAACCTTGCCTTGTTAACGCCAAGCAGAGCACAGTATCCACCGACTTGGTCAACATAATTGTTCATGTCCTCGATGGTTTTCTTGCTGGAGTAGCGAGTGGTCTTGTACTCGACGATTACGGCATTGTGTCTGCCAAGCGACTCTATATCATGGTAAGGGATGATGTTAGTGATCTCATCGGGGGTGAGGTGAATACCATCGATGACGAAGGTTTCTTCGCCCGCCCCCTCGATGAGATTGTGATAGCTCTTACCCAGCGAGGTGATAAGGGTGAAGGCATCATCCTCTTCCCCAAGCCCATAGGTTCCCTTCCACCAAGTCTTTCGACTGCATTGGAGAAGATCAGATAGGTGCAGCCCTTCTCTTGGTGGGCGAGTGTCACGGATGCGTTGCATGAGATCGGCTGCTGCTTGGGGATTTAGAGATGCCCTCATCTTTTTACTTCACCTTGACGAATACATTATCGTCGTCCAGGCTGAACACTCCCTGAGCAACGAGTTGACCAGCAATCTTCCTGTTGACCAGGTCGTTATACAGACTGAGGTCACGGAGTACCTTCTCGAAGTCTGGCACCTTCTTAAGCTCACGGACTATTCCTAGGGTATCGTCTGATTTTCCAACAAGGAAGTCGGCGATTGCATCTTCCTGGCCCAGAAGGTCGATCAATGTATCGGTGTTCTTAGCCTCACCGATCATACTTGGCTGCACGGCCGGCTTGCCAGCGTCACTGGCAGCTTTCCTCTCGATGGCCTTCTTAATAGCAGCGGCCTTCAGGGCTGGCAGATTGGCTGGGATAGTGTTCTTCCAGTCAGCGGGAGGGGCACCGACAGCCCAGACCGGGTGGCGCTTGATCGAATCCTTGAACTTGCCGAGGATGTCGAACATTGGACTCTTGCGGTCGATGCCGGCCCACACCATCGGGAACTTAAGCTCATCAGGGCTAGCCCAGGTGAAGTCACTACCCATGACTTCCTTGCTCGCTTTTTCCAGCGCCTTCATCGCCAGGCCGTAGAGGCTGTTGGTGCGCTTGGAATAGCGGTAGATCACTAACAAATTGCCATCAGTCGACTCGATCACGGTATTCAACGGCTCGACGTGTAGGACCAGCGACTCCTGCTCTTTGGTGGAGCCATCCTCGTTCTGGAAGACTGAGCTGTCCCAGTCCCAGTCAACGATCTTGCCTACGAACGGCTCGCGTGGTGGGAAGTCATCGTCACCGAGAGTGTCGAGGCCCTTGAATCCGCCCTTGTTGGATGTGTTCTGAGTAACCACGATTGCTTAGTCCTTTTCTTATTTATTGGTGTAGTTGTCTTCGTGCCCGTAGTGCTTCTTGTATCGTCGCATTGACCTGACATCATCTACGTGGAATAGGTTACCAATCGGTGTTTTTAGTGCTGGCAGCAACCCCTTATTGCGGTAATAGTGGATTGTCTGAACGGTTACACGAAACAAGCGTGATACTTCACAAGTAGATAGGTAGAACTCCATCTGCTCGTCGGTGACCCTGCCCACTGTTAATTGTCAGGGTACTTTGACACGAGGTCGTCGATTCTATCGCGAAGATCAGTTACGTTTTTGGTAAGCTCATCGGCAAGGACAAGCCAGTACACAGCCATGCTATTCGAGTGACTGCTGGGGTCATACACCAAGTCAGTCATATCAACTAGCATGGCTAGAATTTTCTGGCACCTAGTAACTCGCCTTTCAATGTCGAATAGGTCCACCTCAACTCCTCTACTTGACTGCCAAACTGTACGCTGTTTTGAAGCTACGAATCTTGACCTGTGCGCGGGCTCCGAACAGGGCCGACTTCTTTACTGCTACGCTACCTCCTTTTCCATCTCGGTAATCCTCAGCCTCGACAACAGCCTGCCACCCAGCCCAAGGAGTATTGGACAACTTGGGATGCTCGTCATTGAACTTGTCGAGGAGGGTGCGGGCATCGTCGCGCTGCCGGATAACGTTGGTCCAGTCACTGTCGAGTAATTTGACGGCACGGTCAGCGCGGTCGGTGATGGTGGCAATCTCCTCTGGGGTGAGCTGCAGCTTGGCCAGTTGACCGGAAGCAATAGCCCTGGCGACCCGGTCGCTGTTGTCGGTGGGCTTAGGGTCGGGGTAGGCGCTGGCCAGGATATCGTTGATCTGATCGTCGACTAGTTGCTTTAGTGTCATCCTGTTGAATGATTCTACCACACCTGCCTGAGAGCGGCGCAGATCATCCATTAGACTGGTGTAAAACTTGAGGTCGAGGGTGACATCCTTGTCGTGGCGCAGGGCGATGGAGGTGGTGGCCTGGGAGATGCCCATGACTAGGGTGTTCTGGCAAACGACTCGGACTGGCGTGAACAGGATGCGAAGGGCTTCCTTGCCAGCTTTATTATCAGTCACCACAAAATATTGGTGGACGCGGTCACCGCCGTTGATCTCAATCTCGCCGGCGTTGAGGGTGAGGAAGATCGTCTCGCCGTGACCGAGGGCACCGATGGTCTCGACGGGCCAGGTCTCGGTCAGCGGGTCAAGCATCTTACCGATGTCCCTGTTCTGGACAAGGGAGTAGCTGTCATTGACAGTGCCGAAAGCACGGTACTTGTCATCGTCGGGCAAGGGCTGGCGCAGGACTACTACTTGATCCAAACCGCATTCCTTGAGTGACTTCAAGCCATTGGCTGTCTTGACATAGAGTGGAAACTTGCCAACCTTGTAATCCAGCTTGGACCTGCTGACGGCTTCAGTGGCGGTGATGGGATCGGTGAATGTGGTGCCAAGGCCATGCCAGGCTGGCTCGCGCAGGCTGAGGAAGCGATCTCCGAAGATTCCGTGGGCCATTGTACTACTCTCCTTTATTTTCTTCTACGGTATAGATAGAGCCAAAATTGGGAAAGGAGATCTTTGTGCCAGGCACTAACTTAGCTTGTCTCTCAAGTAACTTCATAAAAACAGTGGGCTCAGGCTTCGGTGGAGGTGGGCGATCTACCCAGACCAAAGTGTAGGTATTGCAGTTGTCCCAGTCATCGTTACTTCCACTGTGTGTGTGCAAACCTTTGTGGCCTAACTCAAGCTGGCACCTGACTGAGCACTCACCACAACCAGTCAAGTCTATGTAGGATTCACACTCGTTGTCGTCCAAGCTAATCTCCTTCTTCTTCGTGCCGCTGTAGTGCATCCATCGCGTCTTGCACTGCCACACCTAGACCATTGAGCAGAACCCTGTACTTATCTGTGTCGGACAGCACCCCCATTGCGATTACTACTCTGGCGGTTGATAGGAGCATGCGGAGGGAATGGATGTTGATCATGACTTCATCTGGGCGTTTAGCACTAAGGATTGGTATTCCACCCTCTGTGTAATTACTCACCACTACCAGCCTCACGAGACAGGACTAAGGCTTCCTCATCAGCCATATCATATCTGGATGCATGCTCATGTCGACCATAGCACCAGTGGTTTAACTGGTTCAGTTTGATACCAGTTACCTCGAAGGACTCTAGCATAAGATCGGCATACCCAGCCTCATAGCCCTCGACGACTACACGCATGGTCGGCGGATAAGCCTTTAGGTTTTCGATCAACTCGCTGACGGTCATTTCTCAGTAACCTCCTTTCCTTGCCAATGCTGCGTCTCTCAACTGGCTGACGATGAAGTCTGTGTCCGACTCTTCGCGCAATGCTTCCTTCCACCAGGTGGGCAACATCTGATTGACCGCGTTCCTGAACCAGGTAAAGTTGGCGTCGAGGATGTAATTTGTGCATCGGTCGTCGGCAGATCTCATACCTCTCCCTGTTGATTGAACTAATGAGCACGCTGTCGTCCACATGTACCACTTCTGCCCCTTTATATTGGGAAGCCCGTCAGGGCCTAGCTTCATCCTCCTTTCTACTTGACGGTCAGCCTTGTTGGGGAACGGCAGCTTCATAATGATGTTAAAACGACACAGATCATATGGTAAGTCAACCCCGGTGGTAAAGCTGGGACTGACCAGGACTAGCGGTTGACTGCTGGACTTGAAGTAGTCGAGAACATCAGCCCTGTCCTTGGTGCTATGAGTGACGAGGCGGTCTTTGTATTTAGATTCAGCCACTAAGAATCTGGCCAGGTCGTAATTGGCGGTGTGGATCAGGCCCTTTTCGTTAGGATGGTCGGATAGTACCTTGTCGACTGCACGGACCAGGGATCTCCTAGCTGTGGCGGACATGCTATGGTTGACTTTGACGATTGGTCGGTAGATGATTGGGCGTCGTTCCTTGGGGAAGGTGCTGGGCATGCGATAGAACGCCACCTTGTCGGGGTTGACACCTAGACCTTGGCAGAATAGCTCGGCGTCTAGGATAGTGGCGGACATCAAGATGACTTTTCCACCCTGCTTGGATACGTGGTCGAAGATGCAGCTTTGTCCAAACTTATCGACCCAGGTAGGTCGTAGTACCCAGGTCTTGCCCATCTCGTCGATCAACCAGTCTTCATCGACCGAGTTTGTGATGGTGGCTGCTTTCTTGAATAGGGATCGAACGTTTAGAATGCGCTGGATTTCTGACGGGGTGAGACGGTCGAAGTGATAACTGGCGGATGCCTCGTCACCGAGGTCATCTATCACGTCGCTGGCCCAGCGTTTCCAAGCGTGGTAGTCAGAGGTAACCGGGCAGGAGTGCAGGAGTCTGCGTGCTGACCATTGTGATACTTCTACCTGGACGAACTTGCGTAGGTTGTCTTCGAGTAGGTGAGCCTCGTCTAGGAAGAGTGCATCTAGACCTGAGAAGCGACCTAGGTTGTTGGCTGACAATAACCAGTATGAGTAGTTGTGGATTGAGATCGGCGCCGATATGCCCTCTGCCACTTGGTTGTAGTAGGGGCATTCATCGTGGCGCTTGCAGTTTCTTGGGCCAGCGACTGTACAGGGGCCTTCATCGGCATTGGTGTCCTGAACTAGGCAGGGAAAGTTAGCTCGGCCCTTGACGGTTTTAAGACTGGGGTGGTCTTTTAAATACTGGATCTGGAGCTGAATCGTTGAACAGACAATGGCAGACTTACTTGCCTGTAGGAATCTAGAGATCCCGACTGCGATTCCACTTTTGCCCGCGCCTGTCGGGCCTTCGATCAGGATGATGTCTTTGGTTTCTGTGCCAGCTCGTAGGATGATCTCTTCCTGGTACTTGCGCCAATCTGGGAAGGGGAGGTCAAGATCGGAGGGCTTCATTACCTTCCTCTAGAGCAGCATACATCTGAACGAACACGTCGTTTGGCAGTAGGCCTGACCTGTTAGCATAGGGCTCAACCGCGTCTAGGGCTGAGTATAGTATAGTGATTTGTGCTCGCGCTGCTCGCAGATTGGCGAGCATGTCGACATACATCACCCCAAAGGCCCACGAGCCACAATCACACCGTGGCTCCGCGATGTCCTCGTCATGGACCTCGCACCAGCCAGCGTGATTGCCATGGAGGGTATCGGCCCGTAGAAGGTCCGCATCACTCAACCGCGCCGTCTCAACCACCTGTCACCCCCTTCTCGCCCGCGGCGACCGACAGGGCAGCAGCGGCAATCCTCCACGGCAAACGATGATCGTTCCATGACCAGACAGGCCGAACCCAACCTTCTGGTTCTAGGTGATTGGCTTGCCACCAATTGTGCTCGTCCGCGTATTCTGCCAACGCCGATCGAGCCGCCCACAGGTCGGCGATGAGGCGGCAGACGGAGCCGCTGTCGACTATGGCGAATATCCGCGCCTGCCGGTACAGCGCCGCCAGCTCCGCCTCGCTCAGGGGCACGCTCATCGGCACGATCCGTCGTTCACTCACCTTCGGCGCCCCTGGCAATGCTGGTTGAATCGGCTCGCTTCTGGTCCGCGAGCGCCTGCCGGTACAATGTCGGGTGCGCCTGTTTGAAGTGCAGCGACCACTCGGCCAGAGCTAGAAACCATGCGGTCGCGTCTGGTCGCCACGGGCAATGCGTGCAACGCCATCGTTCCTGGGCCGCGCTCGACTGTTGGCGCCGGATGCGCAGGGTCTCGGCAGGGGATGCTGCGTTCGTGTCGCTCATTCCGTCTCTCCTTTAGCCACGTCCCCGGCGGCGGCCAGGGCGGCGACTGCCACGCACCGACCACACCTCTCGTCACGATCGAGTCTGTTCGTGTCGTACCGCTCGGGGTGTGCCGCCACATGCAGCCGTAGATGCAGGCAGTCCACAAAGTCCTCATCCCAGCCGCAGCCCTTGGTGCGTGTGAAACGACAGGGCTCGCGCGCTATCTGCCCCAGAGCCACCGCCAGCGCCCCCG
>ERZ1292644.79-Hain-H14-01um-R2-79-length-62026-cov-8_pt1 | contig 62026 bp, 87 predicted proteins | sample MGYA00564402_ERZ1292644 | MGnify/ENA primary metagenome ERZ1292644 (study PRJEB36523, sample SAMEA6512644) | groundwater metagenome | collected 2019-01-09 | study: AquaDiva: Metagenomics assemblies of 32 groundwater samples
CCTGTTGTTCGAGCCGTCGATCGTGGCCACCACCCGCGTGGCCGATCCGTTTGGAGTGCTGACGGTCGCCCCGCTGGTCGACGTCACTCCCGCCAGGACCGAGAAGATGATGCTGAGGGCTTGCTGGAGCGTGTAGCTCCCCTGCGCCTCGATGACCAGGGCCTTGATCGCGTCCCGGATCTCGTTCGCGGCGTCGCTCGCCAGGGCGGAGGCATCGAGGGCGCTGGCGGCGAAGGCCCCCACGGGGATCCCGCCGGCGCCGATCGAGTACCCGGTCTTGTCGCCCACCACCGTCGCGTTGGCGTCCACGCGCGAGCTGACGAGCGCCGTCGGGAGGAGCTCGAAGCTCACCCGGGTGGGGATGATGACGACGCTGGCCGTACTGCTCTTGCCGGCCAGGACCCCGAAGTCCGCCGTGCACTCGGCCGCCGTCAACACGAGGTTGTACTGGCCAGGCGCGTTCGTGGCATCCACCTCGGTAGAGGCGTTCGTGGGCGCCGCTGAGACGCCATCCTTCACCCACCGGAGCGTGTGGTTCGCCACGTCACCCGTCTTGCCAACGTTGGCGGAAGTGTCCCAGGCCGTGTACGTGATCGTGATCGTCTGGCCGCGGGACGCCACTACGCGGTCGACCCCGATTCCAGCAGCGCCCACGGGATCAGGACCGCTCCCGATGGCGCGAGCGTCGTCTGGAGAAGGTTGCAGTACCAGGTCCGAAGGCTGATGGCGCCCGCGGGTCGCCGGGGATTCGGATAGTGATACACCGGTCCCACCCCGTCGGGTCCGAAGAAGTGATCCGCGCCAATCAGGGTGCGGGGGTGCGACCACGCCCACGTCCGCAGCGACATGGCCGGCACACGTCGCAGCGGATTCGGGTAGTCGTAATGCGGCCCCATCCCCGGAGCCCCGAAGAACGTGTCTCGGGACTTGAGGAGGTTCAGGAGCCGATTCGACCGGACTCCGCTGTCCGACGTGAGGGCCGCGGCCGTGAACCGCGGTCGCGCCGTGCGGGCGACGAGCAGCGGCCGGAAGATCGTGGCCATGCGGGGCCCTCTACAGCGGCTCGAACACGATGTGGGCTCCCATCAAGCCCGGCGTGCCCCCCGTGAACGCGCTCAGCGAGCTCTCGCCGACCGAGGCCGCGTTCCCGAGCTGGCTCCACTCTTCGCCCGGCGCCGCCAGCCAGCGCACGATACCGCCGAAGGCGTTGAACGAGAGGTTCAGCTTGCCGACCGTGACGGAGTTGGACCGCTGGGGTTTCGTCGTGGACGCCACGAATCCGATGGGGACCGCCGCCAGCGCCGCGGTCGAGGAATGCAGGGGACCGCTCGAGTTGGGCGTGGCGAGCGCCGTGGGCGTAGCCTGCACGGTGGAGTCTCGAGCGAGCAGCATGATACTCGGGGATGACGCCCCCGCCTGCCCGCCCATGTAGATTTCCATGATGTTGATGATCTGCGTGGTGGAGCCGCCCATCAGCCCCATGTACCCCGCGTCGGTGAAGTTCGTCGCATCCGCCACCGCCACCGGAGTGAAGGTCCCGACCGAAAACGACCACTTAGCCATCCACTGGCTCCTTTCCGTGCACGAGCAGCGCGGTCTCCTGGAGATCCGCGAGCATCTTCTTGAACGACCGACAGCCCTGGTTGCAGAACACGCTGTCGCAAACGTAGTGATCGCAGGAGGCGCAGTAGCCGCGCGCCCGGGTCCGGGCCGGGTTGAGGATGACGATCGCCTGGCAGTGCGCACACGTGATCGTGGCCGACTCGAAGGTGGCGTGCTTCCCGACCACCGGGGCATCCGTCCCCGACTGGTGCACGAACTCCGCGCTCACGCCCGGGCTCTCTCGGTGGTCGATGAGGAGATAGCCTTCTTGACTCCGCTTGGATCGCATCAGCAGACTCCTTGGGCGAATAGCGTATCGCCGGCCGCCGCCGCCAGCACGCGCGCCGCGACCGTCGCCCACGTCGTACTCGAGGCGATCGTGTGACTCATCGTGATCGTGCCACCACTCCCAGGTTCCGTGCTCTGGCGACCAGCGAGGACGCCAGAAGAAAACTCGTCCCAGCGGGTCGTCTGGCCGGCCCCCACCGTGGTGATGTCGTCGCCGGCAGAAACGATGTCCACCACCACCTCATCGGTGCCCGTCCCCGTGACGTTGACCGTCGGCGTGGTTGACGTGCCCGTGGCGGTCGCTGGCGTGCTGAGCATATCGGTTTGGTTGGCGCCCGTGAACGACACGCCGCCGATCGCCAGCCCCCAGATGACCCCAGTCAGCGTCACCGCAAGCGTGTTCGCCCCACTGGCGGGATTGATCAGGCTTCGCAGATCGGCGATCTCCGATCCAACATCGGCACTCGCTTCAGCGCCGACGGTCGTTCCCGCATACGTCACGGTACTGACCGTCGCGCCCGAACCAAGAGCGTCTTCCAATGCCGAGCCAGCGACCAGCCCACGATCCGACCCGGATGTGGTCAAGCTCACCGACAGCGCCCCGTCGCTGTTCGGACCCTCTTGGGCGCTCGCGGTGGCATCGAAGGCAACCGAACTCGTAAACGGGATCGCCGGGGCCGGAGCCGCCTCGACCGCGACCTCCAGCACCGTGTCAACTCGGCCGTCCGGGGCGTCGATCTGGAGCCACGCCGTATAGTCAGTGCCCGTCTCGCCCAGCCGCTTGGGAAAGCCCGTGCGCGCGCCGAAATAGCCCCACTCGGGCGTGAGCGTCAGCGCGTACCACGGGTACTCGACACCAGCCCGGACCGCGAGGCCGCCGCGGACGGATGTCTCTGCCAGCGTCCTGACCTTCCCATCGAGGACTACGCCGATCCGAATGCGGAGGCGCCGCGCCGCCGGCCACGCGACGGGATCGGGCGTGGTCGGCCGGCGCAGCCGGAGCGTCACGAGGGAGAGTTGGCGGTCCACGGCACTCCCAGCAATCCGGAAGGGCGCCACGGGCGTTACCGTGATCGGCGTCCGCGAAACGAGAACCGTCACGGGATTAGCTCGGGCACCCCAAGCATGCCGAGGGACGCTGCGTCCACGTTGACCAGTCCCAGCGCCAGACGATTCCGAGGTTGTCGACGGTGTAGATCGAGCCGTCCCCTGCCACCGCGATCGACCGCTGATTCATCACGACGGGCGCGGGGATGAGCGTCCAGTACAGCCCGCCTTGAACCTGGAAGTACACGAAGCCGAAGCGGTCGACGCCATAGAGGGTGAAGTCGAGCGGGGACGTGGCCACGACGCGCATGGAGGCGTCGGCGGCGAACGCTGTCGGGGCAGACTGCGGCGCGGTGGTCAACGCCGCGAGAATGAGGGCGAGGACGAGCAGGGATCGCTTCATGGGGGTCTCCTTGTCGGTCATGTGACTTTCAGAAATCCGTTCTCCGTCACGATCACGCGCTTGATCGCCACGACACCCTTCTCCCGCGTCACCAGAACGAGCGAGGTCTCGCCCTCGGCGAGGTCAGCCGGCGTCAAAGGAGTGGCGAGGATGATCGTCGCCAGCTTGGCGGCGATGCTCGCCACGGCCGCCGTCAGCTCCGGCAAACCCAGGGCCGGCCGCTCTGGCTCGACGGGGCGCGGCATCCCGGCACCGACGGTGCCCGGAGCCGGGTCGTCCTTCACGCCGACCATCGCCAACCTAGTGCGCGCATCCGAGCCCCTGCAAGCAGTACCCCGGCGTCTCGCCGTCGTTGAACCGGATCGCCGCCTGCACGGTGCCGGTCACGTCGGTGACGACGCGGATCCGGACGGGCTTGCCGTCTTCACGGTTGACACGGCTGGGCCTGCGAGACAAGTTGGTGGGCAGCATTGATGCACGCATAGCCCGGGGCAAGTGTTGGCAAGGTGACCGGCCCCGTAAAGCGTGACTCGCCACCAGCCACCCAGAGCGAGAGATTGGTATCAGCCCCACTGGGCGGGCCGTAGATATAGATGCCCACCGCGTACCCGGTGCCAGGCGGCACTGTAAAGGTCCGCATGAGAATGCCGTCGACTTGCGCGACGCTCCCGACGCCGGGCGGCACCGTCAGCAGGATGTCCAGCCCCTCGAAGTTGTTGGCGCGCGTGCCGTCGGTCGGCACGAGGAACGCTGGCCGGAGGTTGATACCCTCGACGCTGAGTCCCTGAAAGCCTTGCAACGTGGTGGTGACATCGAGGGCGCGCGTGTCGGCGCTCGGAGACGAGAAGTACCCCCGCAGGGTCAGTTGGGAGTTCGGGTCGGCGTACCCTCCCAGCACATGCGGGCCAGGCGAACCGTACGAGAGCGTTTGCGCCCACACGGCAGAGACGTGCATCAACGGCAGGAGCACGAGACCAGCGAGAATGCCGATGCGGCGTCTCACTGGACGTACTCCACGATGATGACCCCGCCGCCCCCGGCCGCGCCAGCGCCGCCGTTCTGGCTCGCGTTGTCGCCCGAGCTTCCGCCGCCGCCGCCACAGCCATAGGCGGTGGCCGCGAGTGCCGTGGCCGTCAGACCGGCCGCACCCGCGCTAGCGCCGTTCGCACCGGTCCCGCCGATCGAGAAGCGGCACCCGCCCCCGCCCCCGCCGCCGGCGCTGCTGCCGATGGTGCCACTTGCCGCCGTGGCAAACGAATAGGCCTGGCCTCCACATCCTCCCGCCGCCGCGGTCCCACCGCCGCCCCCCGTCGAGCCATTGATGACGAAGGTCTGGTAGGCCGTATCCTGGGGCGCGTTCGTCCCGCACGTCCCCGCCGCGCCGCCGGCTCCGGGGTCGCCAACCGCGCACGAGTTGGTGCTATTGACGCCGGGGCAACCCCCGCGGCCGCCCCCCGCTCCACCAGCGCCATCCGCTCCCGCGCCTACGGCGCCCGCCGCCCCGCCGCCGCCGGCCCAGGCGGTGTATTGCGGTGCCGTCCCGAAGGTCGTATTGCCTCCACCGCCGCCGGCCGTGGCGGCGGCACCACCCGCGACCCCCCCGACGCCCGCGGTGCCGCCGGCCCCGATGGCGTAGCTGATGCTCGTCGTACCTGACGGGATGGGATAGTTGATGTGGACGCAGGCGCTTGAGCCCCCCCCGCCGCCGCCGCCGCCCGGATTCGTCCCGGAGGAAGCCCCGCCGCCGCCGCCGCCGCCGCCGCCCGCGCACAACGTAATATGGAGCACGGACACTCCGCCGGGGACGTTGAAGCTCGTCCCGGACGTCAGGATCTCGGCCCTCAACCGGCCTCCTGGAGACGTGACGATCTGGCCGAATGCCGAGGCAGGTAAGAAGAGCAGAGCGACGATCAGGCCGAGCAAGCGCAGGTTAGATGGCACGGACGTCTGCCTCCACAATGTTGTTCTGGCTGGCGACCGAGAACACCGGGAAGAGCGCGCTGCACTGCGGCGGAAAGATGTAGTCGTGGTCCCGGATCAGCGTGACGCCGGTCAGGTTGGCCAGCGAGTCGAACAGCATCTTGGCGATGCCGACGAAGACCTGAGAGGCCACCGGATTGGCGGTGCCGGCCCCGGCCGTCGTGTGGCGCACCCGGAGGTTGTACTTCCCGCTCGGCATCCCGGTGCCCGTGCCCCCCACCGCCCAGTCCGAGGGCAGCGGCCAGCACAGGATCTTCTCCCCGGTGCCGCTGCCGATGAGGGTGTCACTGATGAGCAGTGAGGCCACGATGTCCGTCCACGCCGAGCCGTTCCAGTACTCCACGATCTTGACCGGCGTGGTCTGGTCCCCGGCCGCCGACTGCACGATCCCGAGGATGTTGAACGGCAGATCCGCCGAGACGTAGAACCCCGAGCCCGAGTCCGTGCGGTCGTGCATCGGGAAGTCGGCCGTCGTCGCGTTCTGGGCGTCCGTGGTGTCGTCGGTGATGACCCCGGCCGCGGTGACCTGGCCCGCCGTCCACACCCCGACCGGGAGCCGGGCCCCGAGGCCCACGTGGGCCGTGGATGCGCTCCGGTTCATGAGCGTGGCCGAGCCGACGCAGATCGCCGTCTGGAACGGGGTCGAGGGCGGCACCCAGAAAGCCTGCGCATCGCCGTAGTCGGCCACGGCGGTGGCGGAAATCCATTTCTTGTTCCCGGCGGATCGACTCAGGTTGTCGTAGAGGGCTTCTCTCACGTCATCCTCCGTTCAGGCGTAGGAGCCGCCGCGCTTCTTCTTCTTCCCCATCATCTCGGCCATCGACGGGCCCTCGTCCTGCTCCTCGGCGGCGTCGCTCACGCCGTCCACCAGCACCGTCTTGACCTTCAGATCGAGCGAGCAGCCATAGTCCTGCATGCTGTACCCGGTGACCGTGCCCTCGAGCGTGACGCGGGCCTTCTTGCCCAAGGCCAGCGCCTTCTGGTCGCCAGACAACTTCACTCCCTCCGACGGCCAGGAGATATGTGCGCTCGGATTCATCTTCGACGCTGACGGCACTGCCGTGTCCGTGGCTTTGGCCATCTGCGCCCCCTACTCCGCCCGCGTCGCGCGGAGCGCCTCGGCCCCGAGCGCGTCCTCGGCCCTGAACGTCACCTTGGTCCCGGGCTTCCTGACCACGACCTTCTCGGTCTTCGCCGCCTTCGCGGCCTTCGCCGCCCGCATGGCCGCGGTGAACCCGACCCGGCGCCCGGCAGCGGCGGGCGGCTTCCCCTGCTGGTCGCGGATGAAGGCGAGGGCCTGCCCGCGGTAGGGCTCCGGCAGGTGGGTGATGTCCTCTTCCTTCGTCACCGGCGCGCCGTCCTCGTAGAAGAACTGCTTGCCGTGCTGGCGGATCTGCGGCTTGCCCGCCTGGCCGTGGTCGATCAGCACCTTCTGGCCGGCGTGCACGCTGAAGATCGCCGGCAGGGCCGACTCCACGAAGGTCCGGTCGACGAGTTGCTTCTGTCCGTCGGACTGGATCAGGACCTGCGACATCGTGTGACTCCTTTCGCGGCCTCGGCCGCTAGAACAGGTGTGACAGCCGCTCGTGGGCGGTCGGCGTGGGCGGCGAAGCCGGCGCCGGCGTGAGCGTGCGGTACCCGTGCGTCACCTCAGCCTCGGTGACACGGGCCTTCTTGGCTGACACTGCCTTCTGCATCCCCTTCTTCGCCATCGGTCATCTCCTCTCGCGGGTGCGCCTATGTGTGCTCATCGACTCCGTGCCCCGGCTCGCCGCGGATCTCGATGCAGGGAGTGAGGTGCTGGATTGCGGGGTGCTTGGCAGCCCTGGTCTGGTTGGCTTTGCACCGGGGCAAGTCCGTGTACCACCAGCCGTCGAATTCCCCGTCGATCCGCCAGGTGAAGAATCCGTACACGACGGGACCGGCCGGTGGGGGCGGCATGGCGTCATCCGCCCACGTGGGCACGGCGAACAGGAGCAGCCCGGCAAGCCCAAGCACGATCTTCATGGTCCCTCCCACACGCGGCCCCAATGCTGGCGCGCCCCGAACGGGAACGGTGCCGCTGGCGACCTCTCGGGAGCCGGATGCTCCGCGCGCCGCGCCTCCCGCCAGCCGAGGAGGGCGCCCACGATGAGGACGATCTGGATCGCGGTGCCGGGCACCCGGAGCGGGAACGACGCCAAGCAGAGAATCGCGGCCGTGACCGCGGCCCCGCCGGCGAACGGCGCCCGCCAGATGCGGGTCCGCCAGACCCACCACCCGAGGAAGGCGAGGATCATCGCCCCGGGGATCCCGGTCTCGTAGACCCACTGCCAGTACTCGTTGTGGGCCTGGACGTGGAGGCCGTGGCGGATGTTCCGGAAGAAGTACTCGGCAGCCGGGATCCGGTAGGCCCAGGAGCCGAGCCCTTGGCCCCAGACCCACGCATGGGAAAAGTCGTGCCCGGCGAGGTCCCAGGCGACGAGGCGATCCCGCCAGCTTCCGAAGCTCCGCTCGTGGGCGCTCAGCGTCAGCGCGATCGCCAGGCCGGCTGCCGGCAGGCCCCAAGAGCGCGCGCGCCACCCCCGCGCCAGCGCCAGGCCGACGAGGGCCGCCACCATGGCGAGGACCGATTGCGTCCAGTAGATGCCGAGCAGGAGGATCAGGGGCGCCAGCCACCCGGCGGCGAGCGGCACCGCGAGGGCCAGGTAGTTGGCCAGATAGTTGGGGTTCCGCAGGGTACCCATGATGAGGACGCCGGGAACCTGCGCCCATCGGCTCAAGCCGGGCGGCACATGCGGAGCCCAGATCGGATCGAGCCCAGCCGTCTGGAAGGCCGAGTAGCCGACTTGGAGAACCGCCGAGGCAACGAGGAGCCGCATGATGACGCGGCGCTGCCGCTCCGTGAGGCCGGCGACGAGGAGCGCGACAAGGCCACCTGCGGTGACGTACTGGATCATGGCGAAGACGTCGACGGCCTGCTGGGAAAAGTCGATGTGCTTGGCGAGCACGAGCGCGGCCACGCCGATGTAGCCGAGCCCGAGGCCGAGCGGCGGGCAGAGGAGGCCGAGCGCGAGGGCGACGAGCATGTCCACCCCCCACCAGATCGCAAGGAGGGGCGTCTCCTTCTGCGCGGCCCAGATCGAATCCGCGAGGCCCTGGACGGAGGAGACCCACGCCAGGCCGGCGCCGCCGAGACCGATGGCGAGGGTGGTGACCCACCCCCGCCATCCGGACAGGAGAGATGCGGTCAGGGTCGGCGTCCCACGATCGGGAACCAGAGACCGGAGGCCGTGTCCCAGATGTACTGCTGCGCGCTCACCGGCGGGATAACCTGCCCCGTACCGCCGGCCACGAGGCTGGTGGCCTGCGCGTCGAAGGTGATGGTGCTCGAACCGCTGTTGATGACGGTGATGACCTGGCCGTTCACGGTCCCGGCCTGCAACGTGACCGAGACGGCGGCGGCGTTGGCGTAGACCCGGGCGACGCCGAACTGGTTGACGCCGATCCGGCCGCCCGTCGCGACCGACGGAGTAGTCGCCTGCGGGCCGAGGACGAGCTTGTTGCGGAGGACGTCGATGTAGGTGGTCGTGTTGTCGGCTGCGGAGACCGGCACGGCGAGCGCGAGCACCGCCACGGCGGCCAGCAGCCCGGTGAGGAATCGCTTCATGGGCGTCAGCCCTCCTGTCGTGTGGGGCATCGCGGTTACCATCCTCGGGCGAACCCGTAGAGCGTGAGCGCCGGAACCGGGTCGACGCCGGCGTTGAGCTCCGCGCCGGCGCTGTAGAGCCGGATCTTGTTGTTCGCCGTGTCGTACTTCGCCTCCAGGGCACTCGCAGAGGCCTCGTCGGTCAGGATCACGTCCTCCAGGTTCCGGACCAGGAAGAAGCTCCCGAAGGCCGGCATCGGGACGCCGCCCGGGGGGTAGGTCTTGGCCCCGTCCCCGAAGGCGATCGCCACGTGGGCGTGCTTCCGGCGCCCGACGATTTCGATGTCGTAGTTCCTGTTCGTGTTATTCCCGACGGCCGTGTTGAGGGTCGCCAGGTTCACGGTCACGTCTGCGGCTACCAGATCAGGCATGCTCGGTCTCCTTTACCCCTCCGCGCGCCCTCCCGCCCCGGTAGGGGCGATCCCAGGGGTTCGGCTCGAAGCCTCGGCGGGGTTGGATGCGAGGGCCGGGTTCATCACCCGGCCCCCATGGGTTAGCTGCTCGCCACCATGTCCGTCTGGTTGGCCGGCACCTCGTCGCGCTCGACGTAGTGCATGAAGGGGACGCCGGCCCCCGCCGACGGCGCCGTGTTCACCGCGAACACGATCTCGTCGCCGGCGTTGAGGTCCACGCTCACGTCCTTGTAGAGCACCTTGCCGATCCCCTGCGCGGCGGCAGGGGCCGTGAGCCGGCCGACGCCCTGGTCGACCCGGCCCGTATCGCTGCCTGGCAGGATCCGACGGTCGAAGTCCGCCACGAGGGCGGTGACCGTGAGCGCCGTCGTGATGTGGATGCCGATCCGGTAGACCGTGATCGGCGCGTGGATCAGGCAGTTGGCCTTGTCGCCGGTCGACGAGAGCGTGATCGCCGCCTGCCACGTGCTGTCCGGCTGGGTGAGTCCTTGCTTGCCTCGGGTGTAGCCCATCAGGGCCCTCCTTTACGCAGCACCGCCCGCCGGGTGAGGGCGGGCGGGTGTCCGCGTGATGACGCGAATGGATTGGTCAGGTGCTCGGGCGATTCTCCAGTACCGCGATGCGCTGCTGGAGTCGCAGAATTTCTCTGAGGTACTCGCTGGCTTGGCCGGCTGGCTGCCCGACCACCCAGCACTCGAGGTTCTCGTCACGGTTGTCGTCCCGCACCCCGTTCTTGTGATGGACGTTCTCCCACGAATGAAGCAAAGAAACCTAGGCGCTTGTCACTCGGATTACGCGCGCCTCTCCATCGCTTGAGGTATCCCAGACGAGCCCGAACTCCAGCACCCCGTACCAGGCGACCGCCTTTTCGCGGCCGAAGTCGGCCGGGATCGCGGCCCGCAACTCCGGGTCCTCGACGATCGCCATCGTCACGGCGTCGTCGCCAAAGATCAGCGCCTCGCCGAGCACGCTCCCCGAGCCCTTGGACCCGGACAGCGCGTTGGTGTGGTTCACCTCGACGAACTTGATGTTCTCCACCATGCCCACCTCGCCCCGGTAGAAGGCGGCGTCGGCGTGCTGGTACTTGTTCCAGTCGGTCCACTCCGGGTCGTTCTTGATCCCGCGGAGCGCCTTGGTGCTGGCCAGGCACATGAAGCTCTCGGTGCCGCGCCAGCCGGGGCAGTGGATCGTGTCGGCCAGGTAGTCCCGGATCACCTTGATGTGGCTCACCGAGAGGTTCTGCAGCGCCGTCACCGTCGGTGTGCCCGAGGTCTCGAAGGTGCCGCCCGACAAGCTGGTCGGGGCGTAGGTGATCTTCGCCGTCTTGAAGGCGACGGCGCAGGCGGTGTCGAGCACGAGCTGGAGCTGCTGGCGCAGCTTCCGCTGGATCTTGTTCTCCTCGTCGTAGTTGTTGAGGAGCTGGCTCTTGTGCGTGTACTCCACGCCCCGGCCGTACTCAGACACCGTGATGGTCACCGAGGACTGGGCGTAGGTGTCGATCGGGATGCGGTCGCGCTCGCCGATCTTGGCGGACGTCGGCTCCGCGATGTTCTTGATGCGCTGGATGGTGATCGAATCACCCTTCTGGCGTCCGTAGCCAGGCTCGGTATCGGCGAACTGCAGGAACTTGGTCCCCGCGATCGCCGCCTCGCGAATCTTGGCGCTGAGCGCGTGGTTCTTCAGGACGCCATCGGCGACGTCCGCTATCCACGTGAATTCGGCCATCTGGAAGGCCTCCGGTTATCTACCCGGGGCGCGGCTTCGGTTTGAGAGACCGCATCTGCTCCGCGAACGTGGGGATCGGGGCTTCCGCCCCTCCCCCCGCTGGACGCGGCGCGGCCCCGCCGCCCGACATGACAGCGCCCGCTGGGGTCTGTGCTGCGGCGGCTTCCGCCGCCGCCGTGATGGCTTGGGTGCGGTGCGGCTGGAGGATGGCCCGGCTCAACTCGATGGCCCGGCGCATCTGCCAGAGGTTCCGTTCCGCGGGATGGGTCAGGGTCGCCGGCGTCTCCGCCTGCGCCCGATTGATGACGGCGGCCGACCAGAACAGCTCCAGCGGAATGTCCGGGGCGATCTTCTGCACCGTGGCGCTGGTGTTCTCGTAGATCAGCCGCTGACGGGTCTGGATCCGCGCCTGGTTGGCGCGGGTGATCTCTTGGGTCTGGAGCGTGGCCATCACGCGCTTCGTCGCGCGCTCCTCGTTGAGCGTCACGAGGTCGAGCCACGCCTGCTTGTCGTCCGGGTTCGCCTTGTACTTCTCGTAGGCGACCTCGAGCTCCGGGTCCGCCCCCTCGCCGGGAGTCCCGATCGTCGTGGCGACGAGCGGGGCCAGGTCGGGGTGGGAGTAGATCTCGGTGAGCCGCGTCCGCAGCGTGACGTTCTCGGCTTCGGCGGCGGCCGCCGCTTCCGTCGCGGCCTTGGCCTCGGCTGCCTTCGCGTGGAACGCCGCCTGCGTGTCCTTCAGCCGCTGGGCCGTCTGCTCGGAGGTCTCACCGGGACGGGGCGCCGAATCTTCCGGAGAAGGGGCGACCGGCTCGGGAGGGACGACGACGGGTGCGGGAACCGCGGGGGCTGGCGCTACCGGGGCCGAGTCGCCCGAAGGCGGGACCGCGGGAGCCGCGGGAGCCGCCGGAACCGGCGGAGTGCTGCCTGGAACGATCTCTGGGTCCATCTGGGTGGTCCTTTCCACGGCCGGCGAGAGTCCGTGAGGGTCGCCGGCCGGCTGAAATGCGAACGGCCCCGTGAAGGGGCCGCTCGGTGTCGCTCCGGTGTGGCTACGTCGTGGCTACGGTGTGGCCTGCGCCTCCAAGGCCGCTTGCGCGGTCACTTCCTGCTGGTAGTGCCGGCGCGCGAGGCGCTCGAAGGCGCCGTCCGCAAGCGCGATCTGCTTGTCGATGAGCTGACCCACCATCTCCAGGGCCCGGAGGGCGTCGGAGTCGAGCTCCCGTTTCGTCACCTTGGTCACCGTCTCGTCGAAGAGCTGGCGAAGCAGGGGCAGGAGGTCCTTCTGCCAGACCTCACTGTCGACGAGGGCCCGAAGGCGCGCGGCCCGGTCAACGATCGCCTCGTCATCCGGGCCCGCGTCGAGACGCCGAGCGAGAGCTTCCCAGCCCTGTCCGGGGCCGTGACGGGGGTCAGCGGCCCGCGCACGCTGCCGGGGGACGCCAATCCTCATGGGGCCGTCGCCTGCTCCTGGCCCACGTCGGCCAAGCCAAGACCGGCCGCGAGGCCGAACAGGCTCTGCTTGGGCTTCGGGCCGAAGTGGCGCTCCACGAAGCTCATGGCCTGGTTGAGCAGCTTCATGCCCTCCTCGGTGCCGCCCACGTCTGGATGCTGCGACTTCGCGCGCTGGATGTACGCCTGCTTCGCGGTCTCGTACACGTAGTCCGGGCCGCCCGGGATACGCTCCGGGAGCGGCCGGACGCCAACGGGCCCCCCGCCCGAGAACCTGGCGCTCCGCGGGACCGCGGGCTCGATCGGCACCCCGAGGATGTCCAGCGCCCGCTTCAGCCGCATCGGCGGTGCCCCGGACGCGAACCACTTGGCAGGCGTGGCGCCGGGCGTCGGCATCATCCCGAGTAGCGGCTCGTCCGCGCTGGCAGGGCCGCCCGTGACCCGCTCCTGGAGCCACCCGCCGAGGCGAGACCCAAAGGTCGGGGCCGCGCTGAGCCCGATATCGCCGGCCGGGGGGTTCGGGAACACGGAATTGCCCACGTCGGCAAGGCCGAGGCGGTCGGCGGCCGTCGGCGTCGACATCTGGTCGCGCAGCACCTCGGCGATTGGAACCGGCACGCTATCCCGTTCTCCGGATCTCGTGCGGCAGCTTCACCAACCGCTCCTGGGCCTCCTGCTGGGCCCGGAGCGCGTCGAACTGCCGGAGGCCATGCTCGACGACGGCCCCGAAGAACTGATCGAAGCTGATGGCCGCGAGGCCCTGACTGGCCCGCGCGTGGTTTAGAGCGGCCTGCCGCTGGTGCAGCGCCTCGATCGCCGGCTTGCTGAAGCCAATCAGCTTCATCACGCGGACGTTGCGCTCGTCTCGGGGTCGCGGGGCCGATCCTGCGACTCGCCGCCGCTTCGCCTCACCCATCGTCGGACTCCATGTGGGGATCGTGAATATCGGCCTCCGTGGCGTGGAGGACGTGAAGGACGGTGGCCTGCACATCGGCCGCGAGCCCGGCGCAGGTGTGGAGGTTGCCCGCCCACGACCGCCTCGTGATGAAGTGCTCCCCCTGGGCGTCGGTGTCGCGCGTGATGACGGCGACGACGCCGTGGATCGCGCGCTTCAGGATCGCCTCCCGGAGCATCTCGATCGGCACTAGGTCGAGGTCCTCGGGACCGACGATCATCCCAGCCTCCGGAAGCCCTGCGTGAGCTCCTGGTCCGTGAACGCGGGCGACCCCTTCGTGGACCGGTCCCGCGCCTTGGTGTGCTCGGGCAACCCCTTCTCGGGAGTCGCGGCGAAATCATGGAGCTGGGCCTTCGTCATCTTCGGGCAGGGCGTATTCGTCGGGACCCCGTGCTCGCACATCGCGGCCAGCCGCCGGAAGGCCTTGCTCTTCGCCGGCATCGCCTACTCCGTACCCGCCTGCCGGAGCGCGTCGATACGGCTCATCCGACCGCCGGCTCCGCGATCGGCGGCCCGCCGCCGTTACCCACGGCCCGCATCGCCGCCGCGGGGTTCTGGCCCGGACCCGGCTGTTGCTGGGGCTGGACCTGCCCCGGCATCGGCATGACGGGCGCGGGGTCGTACACGTCGATCCGGTCGTCCACCCCGAACAACTGGGACAGGACACGGAGGATCTGCGTGTAGTCCGTCCGGCCCGCGTAGGGCCCGCTCGCGGCCAGGGCGGCGAACTTCATCATGTTGGCGAGCTGGTCCGCCTTCTGGAGCGCCTGGGACACCCCGGTGAACTTGAAGGTGAAGTTGCCCTGCAGGAGGTTGATCCGCTCCGCGATCGGCATGGTGGCGAGGAGCATCGCCCGGTGGGGACCAAGGATCGAGGACACCGAGGGATTCACGAAGTCGGAGCCGCCCATGTACTGCATCCACAGATCGAAGGCCAGCTCGATGCAGTGCCGGCCGAGCCGCTCCATGTTCTTGCCCATCGCCTCGAAGACCGCCATCGACTGCCCGGTCTTGATCTGCACCTCGCCCTTGGTGATGTCCGCCCGGGATCCGGGAAGCCCGATCACGAAGTCGTTCACGAAGTTGACGTTCTGCCGCTCCTGGTTGGAGAAGTTGAGGAAGGCGAGGACGTCGGGAAGACTGATCTTCCCGCGCTGGGCGGGCATCATCACCGCCTCCTTGATCGTCTTCTCCCACATCTTGCCCGGGTAGTCCGCGGTGTCGTCCCAGTCGACCAGGCCCTGCGTGAACACCTCGGTGCCAGGGTTGACGACCCAGTTGAGGGCGTCGACCGTCAGGTTCAGCATGTTGTTGAACAGGAGGCTGAGGGGGAGGTCCTGCTCGAGGATGCCCCGGCCCTCGAACCGGGTCGGATGCTCGATCGGGCTCGCGGCCAAGAAGGGCCACTTGCGGCGCCCCGTCTGCAGGTCGGTCGCCCAGATCGGGTTGTCGACGGGGCCGTACAGGATCTCGTTGTTGGCGTGCACCATGAGCGCGTTGGGGAACACGACATCCCCGTTCTCGTCGAGGACGTCGAGCCAGCCTTCATCGACCAGGTAGCTCTTCCGGAACCGGTGGCGGGTCCACTGCTGTTGCTTGCGGCGAGCCTCTTCCTCCTGGCCCTGCCCCGTGGTGGCCCCGACACCCTTGGCGCTGCCGGCCCCCGAGTCGAGGACTCGCTGGACGGCCTCGGGGTCCCATCCGCCGCCAACCATCGCCCGGAGGGCTGGCCGGTCCTTCCACTCGGAGTGCCAGAGGTAGGTCCCCGAGTACGGCTCCCGCGGCTTCGAGTCGGGGTCCCTCCTGATCTTCCAGGGCTCGATGAAGTCGATCGCCAGGGTGGCGCGCTTCTGCTGGGAGAAGGCGGGAACGATGAACCCGGTCTCGGGGTTGATCGTGGCGCTCATGAACTTCGGGACGTTCGCCACGTTCCACCGGAACTTGAGGTAGCCGGCGACGCCGAGCATGAAGCCGACCCTCGCGGTGTCGGCGAACTTGTCCGTGAACCCGGCGCCGCCCAAGAGGAGGTCCAGCATCGGCCGGACGACGTGCGCGGCCAGGACCTTGCTCGTCGGGTTCTGCTCGATGCCGTCGACCCCGTAGAAGTCGGGGCTGTCGATCAGGGAGCGCCGGATCACCGAGCCGGCCTGCTCTACCGCGGCGAAGGGCTTCTGCACCCAGATCTGGCTCTGCCACTCCTCCTTGCCCTCGTAGGAGATGTCCCCCGCCCACAGGTCCCAGTACTCCTGCCAGTCGGCGCGGAGGCTCTTCGTCGCGTCCTCCGCCTCCTGCTTCTGGACCAGGCACACCTCGGCCAAGTGCGCGGCGGGGAGCTGCTGCGCTGCCTGGCGACCCTCGGCGAGGGCTCGGGGGTCGTGGACCTGTTCGGCTGCCTGGGGGACTCCGATCGCCACGCTGTCCTTTCGTGAAGAGGTACGCCGGCCAGACGTAAAAAAACTCCGGGAAGTGGGGTGGGCCCACCGCCCGGAGTCTTTGTCACATCCGCCTTGCAGCCTGGAGCGATGCGCGTCGCTCCAGCGGCCGGCGTGTTCGGTCTGGTGTTACGCCGTCAGTGGTTCCCCTTCTTCGCCTTCTTCGCCTTCTTCGCCGGCCGCTTCGACTTCACCTTGTCCGACCGGATCCACCGCACCCCCTCGATGCGCCCCATCTCCTGATGAGCGACGGCCTTCGGTGCCGAGGCCACCTGCGCGAAGGTCCGCCCGGCCTCGGCCTCCGTCGCCTCCTTCGGCGTCAGCCCGGCGCCCCCATCGGCTTCCGGATACTCCTTGCGGATCGTCGCCAGCGCGTCCTTCACGCCCACCGGATTCCCCCCTGCAACCACGTCGATCGCGGTGTTGATCGCTTCGTTCACCGCTCGCTGGGCCTCGGCCCGGAGCACCTCGTACTGCGCCGTCATCAGCGCCAGCTCCTGCCGCCGGTGCCGGAGCAATTGGATCGCCCGCTCAGCCGCCGACACCGCCTTGCCGATCTCCTCGGGCTCCTCGAGCCGGAAGTACTCGGCCAGGGCGTTGAGCTGCCGGACCTGCTGGAGCCCGGGGCGCTTCGCCTCGGCGATGCAGCGGCCGCACCAGCGGCAGTCCGCGCACACCGACTTGTGATCCCAGCAGCCCTTGGGATTCGCGCAGACCCCGGCCGTCCAGTTGGCGTGAGGGCAGGTCTCGGGGGGCGTGAGGCTCACCGCGTCACCCGCGCCGTGTCCACGCCCCGCGGCGCCCGCCTGACGTGGGGCAGCAGGGGCGCGGCGCCCCGCTCTCCCGACTTCGCCTGGGGACACGGCTCCTCACCCTCGACCGCCCGGTGCGTCCGGTGCAGGGCTTCACAGACCACGCACCAGCGGCTCGTGGGCTTCCGGTGGCCGGCGAAGGGCGTGACCCGGGGGCGCGAGGACCAAGCGCTCACTCGTCCCCCCTCCACGGCGCGATCCAGAAGGCGAGCCGATCCCGCATCGTGTACACCCGATACGCGGCACGGTCGCGCAGCCGCCGCCACCAGGGCCGGGGCGGGGTTGGAGTTCGGGCCCACAGGGTATCGAAGTACAACGGCCGCTGCGCCTCCTCGCGCATGCGCTCCTGCCAGAACTCCCTCCATGCGTCGCGGAGGGGCGGGCCAGCCGCGCCAGGAAGCTCCACCGTGACCTCCTCGACGGGAATCTGCGGCGGCCATCGGCTGAGCGGCGTGCCGACCTCCGTCGGCGCCGTGAGCGGTTTGATCCGCGCGAACGTGATGCGGTCGCCGCGTTCGGTCACCGTCCGCCCTCGCTCTCCTTCACGATGTCCTTCAGGGACCGGGGCTCACGATCGCCGGGCCGGTGTGTGGTGGCGTCAGGGCGCCCTCCCGAGTTCACCGGCGAATCGAGAAGCTGTTCCTTCCCGTCGAGCTTCATCTCCCCGAGCGCCCGGTGACAGTGCCGCGTCCCCGGCTCGTCCACCTTCCCGCTCTTGTGGACGAAGCGGGTCGTGACCTGGTGGCAACCGTCGGGACCGAGCCGCCCGGGGTGGGCCGCCACTGGCGTGGAGGCCGCCAAGCCCCCCAGCATCAGGCTCACCCCGAGCAGCCGGCCGAGCCGGCACCACACGTTCCTCACTTCCCCTTCCCCTTCTTGACCGCCTTCTTCGGCGGCTTCGTGTACGGCGTCCCGAAGCCCCCGCCCGGTAGCGGACTCATCCCCTTGCCCATGCTCTCACCTCCCTCGGCTGGCCAGTCTGTCCCTCGCTGGAAGCTCCAGTCGAATATCATGCCTCGTCTCGCGCTCATCTCGCGCTCACCGCTTCCTCCTCGGGTACCGGCACTTGTGCGGGAACCGCTCCCACACGACGTAGAACTCCCGGCAGTCGGGACAGAGCGCGAGCTCGTAGCTCACACCAGTACCCCCGCGCCAGGGGAAGGAACACGGGGACGCCGCCGGACCGCGTACCCAATTGCGCGCTGCCGAGGATCCTTCCGGTTCGGCAGCACCCGCATCGGCGTCCGGCTCGGCGCCAGCGTCGTCGGCCGCGGCGTGGTGGTGCGGGGCCGGATCGCGTAGCTCTTGGCCAGGGTCGGCGTGCTCCGCTCCTGGCCGGGGATCGTCTGCTTCTCGCTCCCCAGCTTGGCGAAACCTCGCACGACGATGCCGGCGGCGTCCACCAGGTCCCACTTCATCCGGTCCATCGGCACCGCGCAGAGGGAGTCGATCAGGTCCTTCTGGCCGGGCCCGAAGACCACCCGCGCCGTCTGCACGAGCCCCGACCAGGCGTTGGCCCGCCGCACCTTGTCGCCGTCCGGCCGCACGACCTCGATGTGCACCGCGATCCCGCGCTGCTGGGCCTCGCGGTCGAGGATGTCGGCCAGCGCCTTCTGGTAGGCCACGTCCTCGATCCGGACCGTCCTGATCTTGTGCCGGACCACGGCCTTGAGGATGTGATCAGCCTGCTCGTAGGGCGACCAGTGCCCGGCCTCGGCGTAGAGGATGAAGATGACGCCCCGGTAGAGCCCCCGCCGCATCTGGCCGGCGACGACCAGGGCCGAGCGGGCGGCGGTGTCCTTCTGGCTGATCGCCGGATCGAAGCCCGCGGCGATGTCCAGCTCTGACAGGTTCGGCGCCGGGACGTCGTAGCCGTCGCCGTAGTAGGTGATCCAGTCGGGTCGAAACGGCTGCTCGGTCCCGAACTCGATCCAGTGCCCCAGGACGAACCGGCGGTGCATCGGGGTCCCGACCCCGTACCACTCCTCGAGGTCCTCGTAGTAGCCGGCTCGGAGGTGGTGCCGGTTGGTCTCGCGGTCGGCCAAGTAGAGCCGGAAGTCCGGCCGCTGGTTGGTCGGCGGCGCGCACCCGCTCTGCCCGGGGTCGTAGCGGAACTCACGGGCGATCCAGTGCGTGCGCGGGGGCGGGTTGCCCGTCAACCAGAGCATCGGCGGGTAATCCCCGGCTTGCCGGCCCAGCCGCCCGAGGATCGCCAGGTAGAGGTCATGGTCGATGCCGGGCTCGCGGACGACCTCGCCGCCCGGCCGGAGGGCGAGGCCGCCTTGGGGCTCGTCGATCCAGGCGGCCGCGAGGTCCAGGGAGAGGACGTTGCTGATGTCGGCCTTGTCGTCCATGGCCCGGAAGATGAACTCGATGGGCTTCCCGTTCGCCGTCCACATCCGGAAGGTCTTCTCCGTGCGGCGGTACACCCCGGCGACGTTCTCGGGGAACCACTCGAAGAACGTCTTCTGGGTCGTGTCGCGGAGGTTGGGCCAGGTGTCGCGGATCACGGCGATGCGCGCGCCGGGATGGCGCTGGCCGTAGAAGTAGCCCTTGAACACCCCGTCCGTGGTCTTGGCCGAACCCAGGGGGCCGAAGAGCGCGGTGACCTTGGTGGGATCGGCGATGAAGGCTTGAGCCACCGGAGCCGCCTGGAACGTGACGTCGAGCCGTCCGACCCGACCGTTGTCCTCCGTGACCAGCGCGGAGTGGCTCACCGTGCCATCCTGCTACGGATATCTAACACCAGCCTATTGAGATTTGGCGCCCGTACCAATGGGGGAGCGCCTCGCGCGGCGTTCACAGCTTCGAGGGGTCCACGTTGGTGATGATGTTGATCGTCATGGTGGGCACAACCACGGAGTCCGCCCCAATCTCGCGGGTCAAGCGGGCCATGAACTCCAGGTCCTCCCGCCGCGCTTCGGCCTTGAGCCGATCCGCCAACACCTTGACCATCCCCGCCTCGACCCCGGGCTGGGCGACGGCGTTCTGAACGAAACGGAGCACGGCGTAGGTCTTCAACCCTTTGGGTCGGCCCCCAGGGTTCGCAACCTGTCCCTTCTTGAAGCTCGTGCTCGAGCGCGCCATCCCTGTTTACGCCCTTCTCTCCGGGCTCAACCATCCGCCGCACGTGACGTCATCATCCTCATACGGGTTGGCGAACACCCCGCGGAGCCACCAGCCGAGGCAGGCACCGCAGGCCAGGGCGACCACGGCCACGAGGAGGATGATCACCATCCCGCGAGCCACCACCACCGGGTCACGGCCATCGTCCCCCAGTAGAGCCCCGCGGCGCCCACGAGCACAGCCAGGGCGTAGGCGAGGATCGAGGAGAAGATGAAGACTCCGGTCGCGCTCCCCAAGGTCCCCACACTCTTACTACCCCGCCATATGTCACCACCGTGCCCACGTCGGCATCAGTCGAAGTCGCGCACGGGTGGCCTAACTCGTATGCGGGCCAGCAGAATTGCCTCGATGCGTGCCCTCGCGGCGACGTGACAGCGCTGCAATCCCCTTCGGCCTCCGGTCATCACGCCGGCGATCTCCCGCCAGGTCATCCCGTAGGCCCGGAGGAGGAACACGGCGCGCTCGCGGGGGGGCAGTTCGCTCAGCAGGGCCCGGCTCTCGCTCGGCGCGGGCCCGTACTCGAACCCCTCGGTCAGCGCGGCGAGCTGGCGGTCAGAACCGCTCACGCCCCTCCCACAACCTCCCCGCGTTCCGCCCAGAGCCGCGCGGCTCGTTCGTGGAGGGTGGCCATGCGGGCGTGGTCCTCCTTCCCCTCATCCCGCCCCCACGATCCAAGACGATGCAGCTCGGCTTCCACCTCGTACAGGTCGGCGTCGATCGCGGCGAGGGACCGCATGAGGCTCATGAGGCCCACCTAGCCTTTCTTGCCCACGTTGGCGGCGAACAGCGGCAGCACCATCGTCAACCCGATCAGATGCCGGAAACCGTAGACCCCGATGACCGGAGTCGCGGCCATGACCGCAACGTAGAGGACCACGTACAACCGGAGCAGCGCCGGCGCCCGGCGCCACCCCCAGACCACCAGGAGCCACAGCAGGGGCCAGTGGGGGCGGATCCGGTACGCCGGGTCCACCCAGCCCGGGAAGCCGGCCATAAAGGCCAGGTTGTGCCCCACGGACCACACCGCGGCCCAGGGGTCGAGCACCCAGAGCCGATACGCCCCGTAGCCGGCGGCCGTCACGGGCCAAGGGAAGCCGGTGACCCACCACTCGTGGAGCGGCAGGAGGCTGTAGACGGCCGCGAATCCGAGCCCCGCTCGTATCACCTGGCCGGAGTCGCCCCGCCGCGGCACGCGACCGCGCAGGGCCCGCCAGACCGGGAATCCGAGGGCAGCGACGGCGAACAGCAGCAAGTTCTGCCGGGTCAAGGCGATCGCCGCGAGTCCGGCGCCGAAGAGCATCCCGCGCTCGGCTCGAGCCGCCAAGAAGACGAGCGGGAGCAACGGGAGCAAGAGGTTCTCGGAGAGGAGCCGCGTCGGGTACCACAGCGCAACGTCGAGCAACGCCACGAGGTTGGCCAGGACGAGCACGCGCCACCCCCCGAGCCAGCCCAGGCCGGCCACGGTGAGCCCGAGGCTCACGTACTGGAGCCAGTAGACGTCCTGCCACCAGGTCAGCGGGAACAGGAAGGCGAACGGAGCCAGGAGGTAGGGATACAGGAACGTCCCGTGCCACCAGCGGCCGCCCGGAGCGCCCGTCGCGGCGAGGCCACCCGTCCAGTCACCGTGCGCCACGGTCACGGCGATCTCGGCGTAGCTCGTCCAGTCGTCCCCCGGCGTCAGGGGTTGGGTGCCCCGCCAGGCCACGAAGACGACGCCGAGGTAGGCCCAGAGCACCACCGTCGCCGCGAGCGCGCGGGTCATCGGCAGCAGAACTGCAACGCCCAGACCATGGCGAGGAGCGCGGCGAGGATCGCGCTGGTCACGGCCCATTCGCCGAGCCGTCTCCACGTCATCGCCCATCCCCCCCAACACCACCGCCAGAGCCACCGGACGCCACGCACCACGCAGTCCCGCGTATCCGGGTGGTACTGACTCCCGGCCGGATCGCAGAGGCAGCGACGGAGCCTCACGGCGCCTCTCCGCGGCACACGCGCTCAAGCTCCTGGTAGGTCACGAGGCGCGGCGCCCCCGCGGTGCAGCGGGCGCGGAGCAGGCAAGAGTCCAAGTTCGTCCAAGTTCGTCCAACAGCGTCCGGGTGAGTGCCGGTCGCGCACCCGGCCAGGAGGAGGGCGAGGAGGAGGGGGCGGGTCAATCCGGCATCTCGATGTGGATGGATGCGCCGCACTTCAGACACCGGAACACTTCGCAGCTTCCGCCGTCGTGATCGTCGTCGCGCAGATACTCAACTTCACCATGGCACCCGCTCGGGTTCCGAGCTTCGTGGATGACCTCAGCGCCATTCCAGGCGTTCGCGCTCGCCTCCGCGTCGTGGGCGGCGTGATCGGCGATCATCATGGCGAAGTTGCCGACGTCGGCGGCCTCCGAGATGACCCGCGCGGCCGGCGCTCCCGTCTCGACGGCCCGGCGCAGCTCCGCCACCTCGTCCTCGAGCCGCTTCAGCAGCCAACCCGGCGTGCAGCTCGACCAGTGCCGTTTGTGGTCGTTCTCGGCCAACTCGGCCTCCATCCGTTCGGCGAACCAGTGCACTTCCGCTCGGGGCATCACTCCGCCTCCGCGTCGTGGGCAACGACTGCTACACAGACATCCAATACCGCAATCAGCGGAATGTCTTTTGCCGTGACCGAGCCTGTTGGCATCCGCTTGTTCAGCCGTCGCGCCGCCTCCACCACCGCGCGGGCGAGGGCGAGGCGGGTGAGGAGGGTTGTTTGCCTGTCGCGTACACAGGTGGGCGCGTTTGTTAGCATAGCCAGCCACGCCCGCTCCTCCTCCGTCAGCCGCGCGAGGTCCATGACGCGACCTCCTCCCGAGTGTCGTAGCCGACGGCCCGAAGCTGTCGCTCATTCTTCTCGTGGTTCCGGCAGAGCGGCATCCCGAGGTCCTCGACGTATCGGGCCTTCTTGGCGCACCGGAGCCGTCGGCGCACCAGTGCCGCGCACTTCAGCCGCGCGAGGTCGGCGGGGGTCATCGGGTCGCCGCCTGCACGTCTCGGAGACGCGCGTGCAGATCCTCGACCGTGGCCACCAGATCATGGAGATCGGTCAGCATTCGGGCCGTGTCCATGTACCGAGCGGCGAGGCGTTGCTTGATCTCCTCGACACCCTGCTCGGCGAGCACCGCCGGGCTCATCGCCCCGCCCACGCTTTCACCTCGGGGCGGGCGAGGAGGGCGCGTGTCGGCGCATCCAACGCATCGCCATCTTCTCCCCGCTCCCACGATTCATGATGGGCGATCAGTAAAAATCCACCACTTCCCGCGCCGTCGCCAGCCACCCCCCGGGCATCGCTCCAGCGATTCGGGTGGCTCGGCGCCGGGGGAGGAGGCGAGGGCTTCTCGCGCGATGGTCTGGGCGCCGTGGATGACTTCCTGAGCCATCGCCACAAGCGGATGCCCGTGCTCTCCGTGATAGCCGGGGATCGTCTCACCGTGCGAGATACGCTTCAGCGCCCCCCGCATCGCCGCGAGGTCGGCCTCCAGGGCGCCGATCGCCCGCAACTGCGCGACGTCGTGCTCCTCGCCTGCTCTCATCTCGGCGTCATGCTGCCGCCGATCTTTCGAGAAAGACGCAGCAATCCGAGCCTCAAGAACCCGCGCCCAATCCCCCACGAGATCCGCCGCTCCCGCCCGCTCCTCCGCGAGGTCGGCTTCCAACCTATCACCGCGCTCGCGCTGCACAGCGGCTCCGCTTTCTTTCACACCTTGGTAGTAGCCTGACTCCACCCCATCCCGCCGCGCCTCCGCCAGATCAGCGGCCAGCCGGTCCCGCTCAGCGTGCTGGGCACAGAGTCGGACCTTTGGGCCGTCGCTGGTCTCCACCACCGCGCACTCAGGACAGTACACGTCAGTCATGCCGATCCTCCTTAGCCGTGGCCCCGGCGCGGGTCGCGGCGGCGATTTCTGGGCCGAGCGTGATCCCATCGCGGCAACTAAGACACAGGTTCTTGAATATCCTCTCCCGCTCCGCGCGCACCGCCGCCTCGACCTTCGCCTCGTGCTCGACCCGCCACTCCGCGTACCGCCTCGCGGCGTCGGCAGACCACGTGCCCAGCTCGGCGCGTATCTCTGCGATCAACGGCGAAGTGGCCACGCAGTCGTCGCAGAGCCAGACACCGCGCTCGCCCTTCTGATTGAGGCGCCGGAGCACGACGACGCCGTTCATGGCCGGCGACACGCCACAGGAGCAGCACGAGAGTCGAGGGCGTCCACGTTCCTCGGCGATGGCCGCCTCGGCGTGGGCGTGGAGGGCGACGGCGATCTCGTCAACGAGGCCCTCACGCATCCTCGGTGGTAGGTCGTATTCCATCTGCCAGCCGCGAGCCGCTTTCAGGACCCTCAGCGCCGTCGCCCGCTCCTCCGCGCTCGGCTCACTCGCCAAAGCAGTCCTCGCAGCAATCGTCGTGGCAGTGATCGGGCCACCGGCGACCCGCCGCTAATGCCCGCGCCTCGGCCGCGCCACAATCGATGTGCCTGTTGCAACTCCGTTTCGCCTCGCTCGGCTCGGTCACCGCCCCACGCTTCGCTAGCTCCAGCGCGTCGAGGGCCTGGATGGCGTCGCAGGGCCACGCGATACCGGCACAGTGCGTATGTGGCAGGTCATCCCTGCTCCCCCGGCTCGGCTTCGGCGGCAATAGCGGCGCGGACCATCGCGCGGTACTCCTCCCGCGTCTTCTCCCTGGCCGAGTCGTAGAAATGTGCCTGCTTCGGGTACTTCGCGGCGTACATCGCACGCGCCATGCGATCAATCGCCTCATGAGTCAGCGCCCCCGCCCGGCTCTCGGCGACGAGGCGGCGCGCCCAGGTAAGCGCAGCACGAACCTTCACGTCCGTCGTGCCCTTGTACGGCCAGCTTTTCGTGACGAACTTCCTCGCCTGCGCCTCCAGGTCGTCGGTCACAGCGTTACCCTCGGCACGAGCTCGGCCCGCGCGTACTGGAGCAGGGCCAGCGCGTCGGCCTCGTCGTCGCTCAGGTCGATCTTGTCCGACCATCCCCGATGCTGCGCCGCCGAGATCATCTGCTGCTTGCTCGCGTTGCCCTTGCCCGTCGCGTGCCGCTTGATCGTGGCGACCGGCACGCCCGCGAACGGAATCCGGTGCTCCTGGCAAAACGCCGTCAGGGTGGCCCAGAAGCCGCCGTAGCTGTGCGCGGCGTCGGTCCCGAGATGGCGGCGCACTTCCTCGTAAGTGACGAGCCCGAGCGCGGTTGCCGCGTGCATCGAGGCCAGCCAGCCGCGGAACTTCACGAACTGCATCCCGGCTCCTTCGTGGCGCCCTGGCCGGAACTCGTTCACGCCCGACTGAACCCGGCCGTCCAGCAGGAGGGCGAAACCGCACCGCGTCCCGAGATCGAGGGCGAGGAGGGTCATCCCAGTTTCATCGCAATGAGCACGAGCGTGCGGCCATCGGACTCGATCGTCCAGATCGGTTCGCCGCACCAGCCCGCCTCCAAGGGGAACGTGTCTGAGTCCCACGCGATCCCGCTCATCGTCCGCCTCAACTGGTCCAGTCCCCGCCACTGAGCCTCCTTGCACGCCGCGATCATCGGCCAGGCGTCAGCCATTGCCCTCGGCCCTCCGGATGCGCTCGTACCGCGCCCGCTGCTCAGCGCTGAAGGACGCGCGCGCGGCCCGCTCGTCGTTCATCACGCCCCCACGCGGAGGAGCCCGACTTGGCTCGCTCCGAGAATCGAACAGCTCGCGTTCTCACACGGGAACGGCGCCTGCGTCGGCACCGATTCCCCGCGGCTGAGCGCCCAGAGGTAGGACGCCCGGTAGTGCGTCTCGGTGCAGCAGTAGCTCCGGTGCGTGTCCAGCCACCGCTCGAACTCCTCGAAGCACTCGATGCTCGGGTTCCTCCGGACCTGGTAGTGCCAGCCGCAGAACCACCGTTTTGGGGACCCGACGACCCCCACCCGGAGGCACTGGATGTGCCCGGGATTCAGCCAGGAGCACGGGTCCCACCCGCTCGCCAACGTTGGCGGGGCAATCGGTTCATCGCCCGGCTGGCGCTTCTGGCGAGCCATCAGAACAGCTCCGCTTGGTGCCGCTGGTAGATCGTGAGCGCGCGGATCCGGAAACCTACCCCCGTACTCACCGGGACCACGCGCACGAACCAGCAGCCCGCCGGCGCGAACGGGATCGCCACGTGGACAATCCCGACCCGGCCCCCTGGCACGACCACGCGCGCGGCCTCTTTCAGTAACCAGCTCGGCCGCGGGTTCTCGACTTTGTACAGGTTCCGCGCGTAGGCGTCCGAGTACGGCGGATCGAGCAACACCGCGGCGAAGCTCGCTGCGCGGAACGGCAGCGCAGTCCCGGAGGCCTGCACCGCTGACCGGGCCTCGGCCCGGATGTCCACCGTCCACTTCTCGGTCAGCGTCCCCGAGCAGACGTGGAGGAGGTCGTCGCGGCGGACGTCCCCGAGGAGTTGGCGCCGGAGTAGCCAGGTCAGGAAGCCCTTGGGGTAGCGCCCGAAGACCGCGTAGCCGTCGGGGTCAGCGGCTTGGTCCGAGTCAGGGAACCCTCGCTCGTGCCCGCCGGCCAGGGCCTTGCGGTACGGCGGCGTGTCCGGCCCCTCCCGGGGTCCCCACCGCCCGCCTTCCCGGCCGCGCTTGTCCATGATCTTCTTGAGCTTCCTCAGTTGGCCGTGGCGTGGGCAGTCATCCGAGGACGTCCGCGCTGGCCCATCTCCTGCCACCCCGCACGTGCACGGACTCGGCATCAGGCCGAACCCGTCCGTGTGCGCGACCCAGATCGGGGCGCCGCCGCGGGAGCCAGTCGCCGCCGCCCTCTCTCGATCGACATGCGGCAACCCGGCCGGCCCGTGGTAGGCCGCGGTGAGTTTGCGGCTCGTGTCACGATGTTCCCGTGGGTCACTCGTCAAGCCCCACGTCATACCCGCCCCTCTGCCACCCGCCGGGCCCGGATGCGCTCCCGGATCGCCGCGGCGAGACGATGGACCTCGGGATCGACCGGAAGAGGCGGCCCGTCGGGACCGAGAACTCCACCACCTCGGGTCCACGCCATGCGCCGCCGGTTCTGGTCCGGCGTCAGGTCGGTCCAGCAACGGGCTTTCTTCCAGGCCATCAGTCGGCCCGCCCTTCGTTCACGAGCACGGGCGTGCGCTGCTCAGCGAAGAGCGCGTCAATGCGCCGCCTGGCATCGTCGGCCGTCACGTCGCCATTGACGACGGCGGCCAGGAGGAACACCGCCTCAGTGCGGCGCTGGTCGTCGAGCATCACCCCGTCGTCCGCGCCGTCGGGATGGCCGAGCAGGCAGGTCTGGGCGAGGCAGGGAGAGGCATCGAGGCGAGAGACGGAGTAGCCATGCATGATCGCCCACAGATACCCGCTCGGGTAGTGGCTCCACGCATCGCAGTAGTGCCGGGCCGTGACCATGATCCACCGCTCGAAGTCGATGAACCGATGCTGCCGAAGACCCTGGCGCACGCCGCCGTGCCAGTCACAGAGCCCGGGGCGATCACCGCCCTGCGGGAAGCTCGAGGCTGGGAACGGGCAAGCCGGAGTCGTCCAGGAACAGCGCGCGAGATCCTTGCTCGCCGCTGCGGCCGGCGTGGTCCACCCGCACTTCCGGCAGTGCCCCGCTCGCAGGATGCCGGCTTCGCAGTTGGGGCAATCTCCGATCACGAGGCACTCTCCTCGGTGAACGCGGAGGGCGGAAGCTCGCCGAGGTAGCTCTCGAACTTGGTCGCGCCGAAGAGCGTCTCGGGCCGGAGGAACTTCGCCATCATGGGGTCGGCTTTCCACTGCCCCGCCTTGACCGCGATCACAGCCTGAATCTGGGCGCGCGTAGCCCCGGACTTCAGCCTGGCCTCAATCAGCCTCAGCGTGGCCGGCGCGCGGCGGAAGGTCCGGCCGGTCTTCCGGTTCAGGAAGTCGAGAATCTCTCCGGCTTCGGCCTTGAAGCCATTCGAGCTCACGTGGTCGAGTGCCGGTGCCGGTTCGGCACTCGACAATGTAGTACTCGGCTCTCGGCTCTCGGCTCTCGGCTCTCGAACGTGCGCGCGCGAGCCGCGAGTTGCGGCGAGTTGCGGCGGATTGCCGCAAGTTGCGGCGGATTGCGGCGAACCGTCCTCTGGGGCAGGGAATTTGGACTTGCTGTCACGACGGCGCTGGTAGGTAAACCACGAGGAAAACACGCCGTACAGGCGCTCCTTGACCTCGTAGAGCGAGACAAGCCCGGCCTCGACCCACTCGTCCCTCCAGCGTTGGACCTCTGATTGCTTGAGTACTCCTCCCCTGAGAGGGAAGCAGAGGGACAGGATGACACGCGGGTCGGCGTCGAACCGACCGTAGTCGTCGCAGGCGGTGGTCATCCTCCAGAAGAGACGCTCAGCGCCGTGCGAGAGCCGGTCAAGCGTCGGACTTGTACGTGCTGATTCCCGGATGATTCGATCAGGCATCTTCACGACAACCCTCGCTTGTGACCTGGCTGCATAGCGGCCGGATGAGCCCCCCGACTTGGCGGGGCTCGGTGTGGTGCTTGTCCGGCCCCTGGAAGTAGTCCCAGAGAAACTCCTCGTCCCCGATGGGCTTGATCACCAGCCGCCCACGTGGGCCGCTGTACGGCGCGTCGCAGTCCTCGTGCGCGGCCCGGCAGAGCCAGACGCAGTACCACGTCCCGGTCCAGGTCCGCCGCGGCTTCAGGGTGTGGTGCAGGTCGGTCCCCCGGTGGATCCGGTGCACCTCACACCGGCCTTCGCAGCGGGCGACCACCTGGGCCCGCACGGAGGCTTCCAGGGCGCGGTCGTCCCGCGTTCGGGGGGACTGCCGGCGGAGCCGGGAGCGGCGGATCACCGCTACCTCTTCTGCGTCCTGATCGTCGACGCGATCGCGCTCACCCGCTCCTCGATTTTCCCCTCCTCCTCGCGCATCGCCGTCCGCTCGGCCTTGTGCGTCGCCTTCAGATCGTCGAGCTGCCCGACGAGCTTCGCCAAGTGCAGGCTCGACTCCCGCAGCTCGTCCTCGGCCATCGGGATCAGGGGCGGCTGGGCCGCTTCGTCCTCGACGCGCTTCGGGCCGGGCGCGGGCCGCTTCGTCCTCGTCGCCTTCGGTGCTCTCGCTGCCTTCTTCTTCGCCTTCGCCATCGTCGTGCCGCCTTTCCTGTGCTGGCTAAATGCTCACGCTGGGGGCCGGCCGCTTGCCGGGCTCGGCCGGCGCGGGTCCCTGTGAGGACGTCGGACTGCCCGCCCCCCGGCTTCCCGCCCCCGATGGCCCCGCGTGAGTTCTCGACGCCACCCACAGATCCTTGAGCAACTCCTTGACGGCATATCGCTTTGCTGCGGCGTGGACATGGGCAGACGTTCCAGCCGGTGAAATACATGCCGCGGTCGCTCCCGACGTCGCTCGATGGTGCATCCCAAGAGGACACCCCGAAGGGCCGACGAGCGATCTGCCGAGGTACTCGGCGCGCTTCCTCGCGTAGGCGAGCCTGTACTTGCCGCGCTTCAACTTAACGATGGCCTCACCGAGTTGAAAGCACGTCATCCGGCCCCGGTTCGACCAGTTAGCTACAGCGCCGGCCCGGCGCCGTGGCGACCGTCCGCCGATGACGTGCATCCCGAGGTAGGCCCACAACTTGGCGACGTTTGCGAACCTGGACAGTCGCCCCGTTGACGCGAGAATCATTCCGAGCCCTGCGAGGCCGAGCCCTGGTGCGGTCCGGCACCACGACGCGAGGGGATGCTCGCGTACCAGGGCCAGAAGATGGAGCCGCTGCGCGTGCTCTTGCTTCTTGAGCGCAACGACAGCAGCTTCCAGCGGCGCGCGCCACTCCCGCGGATAACCGGCTTCCTTCTGCGCCCACGCTTGGTTGCTCACGCGGATCCGGATCTCCTGGGTCTGCCACATGTTGCGGCACGTGGCCGCGATTTCAGAGTGAAGATCCCGGGGCGACGCGACAGCGAAGGCGAGGGTTTCAAGCGTGAGATGGTCGCGTCGACCCCGGGTGGAGCCAGGCACCGCTCGAATGGGCCGCACGACTTGATTGGCCTGGCTCTGAACCGGTTCTGGAGAAGAATCCGGGGACGACGCGACACGAGTGTCTTGGATTTCACTTCTCCCATGGTGGCGTCGCCCCGGGACTGAACCGGACAGGACGTTCGTGGGTTTCACGTCACCAGTGGTCCGGCTCCGACGAGGACGGCGAACGGACACGCACGTCTTGGGCTTCAGCGCACCATTGGTCTTACTCGCCGCCATCGCCGCTCTGTGCCTCTGCGAAAATCTCCTCCAGTTTTCGGAGGTGGCCAGCGAACGCTTCCCGGACGGTCGCCTTGCCGCTGCGATTGACCGCCCCTGCGACCTTCGCCCAGCAATCGGCCATCCGTCCGTTCGCGTTGGAGATCACGCGGTACTCTTTGCTTTTCTTCTTGCACTCGGCGACCGAGAAGTCACCCCGGCGCTTCCACGTTCCGTCGACGTGCTCCATCAACTCAAGGATGGCGTCGGGGTGAGCAAGGGCCTTCCCGTCAACTTTCGCCGCCCCGGGGCTGAATGCCCGCCGCTGAATGTGCTGGCGATCGCGCCAGAGGGTGGCAAGCACCCATGGTCCGTGGAGCGTCAGAAATTCCTCGCCGCGTGATTCCTGCTTCAGCCAGGACATGGCCTTCTCGCATGCGCCGCCGAGATCATCCCCGGCCTCAAGCTCCCCGTTAATCATCTCGACGAGCGCGTCGTCGAGCGTCTTCATGGGCTCTGTGATTGCCGGCGATAACCTTTGGCTCATACGACTATCCTCCTGGGTGACTCGACAAGAATTCCATCAGCGCCGCAGTCAAGAGCCCGACGAATCTTCCGGTCGGCTCCATTTTCCTATACGCCCTCATCGCATCCTCAAGGAGCGCCTGACTCTCCAGATCGGGCATCCACCCGCGCGCCGTGACCAGCGGCCGGTCCTCGGTGGCGTCCCCGGTCGCGCGGGGCGCCCGCCCGAGTTCGAGCCTCACGGCCTCCCTGAGCGCCGTGGCGGGCATGTTCCGGGCCCTGGCGATCCACGCCGTGGCAACAGCCGCCGGTCCCGTCATCGCCCCCGTCAGCGGTCTGTCCTCCGCCGCCTCGATCACCAGCGGGGCGATCATCTCGGCTTTCGCCGTGCCGACGTGGGCAAGATCGTCCAGGTACTTCTCGGGTTCCGGCAGGGCCGCCAGCATCCGCCCGATCCGGATTCGCTTCGCGGCCGTCCGCCAGCTATCGACGTCGAAGTAGGCCTCGAAGTACTCCTCCTCGGTCCCGCAGAGCCGCCCGATGGGGAGCCGGAGGTACTGCCACAGCCGGTCCTCGTGGATCTGCCACGCGATCAGGGCCAGGCGGAACACGTCGCGGGCCACCGTCGCCCCGAGGCTGAGGGCCTCGTCGTGGAGGCGCTGGGCCATGGCGGGGCGGAGGTCCAGGTCGGCAGTCACGCGATCTCCATCCAGTTGGCCCGAAGGAAGTCGTCGATCCCCGGCCCTGGGAGGAAGGGCGGGTAGAAGTCCCGCGTGAACTGCCGCTTTGCCGAGTCGTAGCCTACCGGCACGCGCCCGAGGTCCTCGTCGAACCGCTTGAGCCGCCGGCCCATGTAGGCCAGGACCAGCGCCGGCGCCCGGGAGAGGCCCTGGTTGCAATGAACGAGGACCGGGCCACGCTGGCTGTACACCACGAGGAAATCTAGCGCCTCCTGGAACATCTCGACCCGGAAGAACTTCGGGTCCGGGGCGTCGACGAGGTTCAGGACCAAGTGGGCGAGGCCGACGCCGGCGACCGGGCGCCGGGCGACCAGATATTCCGGGTGCTCCCGGTCCACCTTGCCGCCGCGGAAGTCGTAACCCAGGACCGCCGCGTGGCAGGGGTACTTGCAGGCGTGGATGACCCCCGCCCACCGCTCGCCGACCGCCGCGGCCGCCAGCGAGGCGCCCGTCTGGCCGGGCAAGATGCAGGTGGACTCGTCGCCGATCCACAGGCCGTCGATCACCTCAGTGAGCATCGTGTCCTCCGCGAGCAACCGGTCGAGCCGGCGCGCGTCCATGAAGGGGCCGATCTTCGACATGAGCCGCTTCCCCCGGGAGTTCTCTTGCCCGAGGTAGCGGTGTCCGCTTGATTTCGGACGCGGGCCGCCCCACCCCATGCCTCACCCTCGCTGCCGGAACCGCTCGGCGGCCGTGCACGTGGCGAAGTGGCTGATGTAGCCCTCGAGCCGCTCGGCCGCGGGGTCCGTCAGCGTGCTTCGCCGCCCCTGGCGCAACTCCCCCTTCTCGCTGACGAGCGACACCCGAGGCTGGTCCGATGGCCCCCCGAAGCCGAACACCACCCACTCCGTGACCAGCTCCGGGTCCACGGGCATCTTGACGTTGCTCGTCATCGTGATGAACCCGATCTCGTTCCCGCAGCCCCGGCAGGGGGTGGTGGTCATGCGCCCACCCGCACCGTCCGGTCCTCGGTGAACTCCACGCCCGGCACCTTCAGGGTGCCCTTCGTGGAGCGCGCCAGGGCCTTCAGCGCGGACTCGTCGGCCTTCACCAGGGACAGAGGCGCCTGTCCCCTCGCGATGGCCTCCACGAGGCGCTGGAGGCTCGTCACCTCGACTTTCCAGGCGACCGGGAAGGCCACGCCGTCAGTCCGGGCTCGCTGCACGGCCGGAGGCGGGGTGAACACGGCAACCGGTCTCACCACCGGCACCTCGACAGGCTCGGCGAGGATCCGCTTCGCCGTCTCCGTGTCCCCGGCTTCCTCGGCCGCGAGCGACGCCTCGAGGGCGTCAGCTTCGGCCAGCGCCTGCAACCGCGCCTGCTCGGCGTTCGCGGTGGCCCGGGCCTCGGCCTCGAGCCGTTCCCGTGCCTGCCGGGCCGCAGCCTCGGCGGCGTCGGCCAGCGCCTGCTGGCGCATCTCGTAGTCGCCCATCCGCTTCTTGAGGGCCTTCTCGACCCCCTCGGCGCGCGCCGTCAGCTTGTTGCGCTGTTCGAGGGCGACCTTGTGCGCCCGGTGGGCCGCGTCCACGATCGGATCGAAGACCTCCGCCACCCGGCGGAGGTAGACCTTGATCGTCCGGATGTGCTCGGCCGCGTAGTCCAGGCCCTCCTGGTCGACGACCAGGAACCCCGAGACGATCTCGACCAGCTCTTGCCCCTGCTGCTCCAGTCCGAGCTCCTGCGTCGCGGGCTCCGCCATCACAGCCCCTCCGTCTCCGGCTCCCGGCGCCGGCGCTTCACCTCTTGAATCTGTTCGACCTGCTCTTTCGCGTACTCCAGCGTGGCGAGCAGATGCTTGCGCCCCAGAGCGGGCAACTCTCCGGGCAGCGCGAGCGTTATCCTCGCGTGCAGGATCGCCTTCAACGCTTCCTCTCGGTGGTCTGGACTCATCGTCCTCTCCGTTCTGCGTAGAGCACCAGGCATGCCTGGAACACCATCCGGCCGTGCGCCAAGTCCGCCTCGAACACCCGATACGTCCCATCGCTCTTGAGCTGCACCGCCAACCCAGCAGATACCGGCTCGGCGGGGTACATCTCGTTCCACGCCATGCTGTAGGCGCCGAGTTGCGCCGTCACGTAGGCCTCGTCCAAGTCGCCCGTTTTCCAGTCGATGACGGCCCGCAGGCCTTTCATCACCCACCCGATACGGTCCAGGTGGCCGAGGAAGCTCCAGATCCGGCTCACCACCTCGACCTCGCTGGCGATCGGCTCATGCTTGAGGTCCCGGCAGAACGCCCCACAGGCGTCGACGTAGCCCTTGAACTTGGGCTCGACGTCGCCCGGCTCTAGGGCCCCGTAGCCGTGGGCCTCTAGCAGGGAGTGGACCCCGTTCCCGCGGTCCCGAGTCGCCTCCAAGGCGGCCGGCGTCACCCAGGTGAGGTCCGGGCCGAGGCCAGCTTCGGCTAGGACGCGCGTCACGCGCGGGAGATCAGGCGGCCGAGTCGCCATCGCCCGGGCCCCGCTTGAGCCGCTGCGTGATGCTGGGGAAGGCGGACTTCAGGAGCCCCGCCGGCGTCTCGACGCCGTGCTCCTTCAGCAGCGCCTTGATGGCCCCGGCGTTCCACCCGTGGCCGGCCGCGATCGCCGTGAAGAGCCGGCCCTGCTTCTCGTTGATGACCTCGCCCGTCTCGCCGTTCGTGGTGCCGCCGTTGGTCGTCTCGCCAACGTGGGCAGAGTCGGGCTCGGGCGCGACGGCCAAGAACCCTTCCAGGTTCAAGAAGTCGCCTGACTTCACCAGCCCCGGCACCGTCAAGACCTTGGCCTCGCAGAGTCGCCGGGCCTCAGCCCCGAGCGTGGCGTCGAACGTGGACGCGGCCCGCCCTTCTTCGAAGGACACGACATAGCGCGTCCACCCCTTGCCGGTCTTCTTGTTGGTCCCAGTCTTCTCCTCGACGCTCACGACGCGGGTGGCGCCGTCGGCGCGCGCCGGAACCGGCGTCTCGCCGTGCTCCTCGCGCTCGACCTCCTCGGCCGAGACCTCGCCGAAGCCGACGAGGTTGCTCACCGACCGGTTGAAGGCGCGCGTGTGCGCGTGAGACCGGACGTTGTGCTCGGAGGCCGCCATCCGGCCACGCTGCTTCTCGGCGGCCGCACAGGCGCCGTCGCCCGTGGCCGATCGACCGCTCGGCGCGGCGGCTCGGTAGGTCACGACGTAGAGATAGTTCTCGTCGCCGTTCGGCAGGGACCCGATGCTGGTCCGCTCCTCGCTCGCGGGAACGGGCTCAACCGTCAGGTTGAACGCCACCGCGATCGCCCGCCAGTAGCCCTTCTTCCGGAAGGGTCGCCCGTCGAGCGTCATGAGCTGCTCGGGCATCGCCTCATCCAGGGCCTTCTGCAACTCCCGGTAGTCGCTGAGCGCCTTGACCATGTGGGCGCCCCGGAAGATCGGCGACGGCACCGCGCCCGGATCGCCAACCGCAAGGGCCGTGACTTCGCGTGTCTCACTCATGGACCTTCCTCCGCGTCCAGGTGCTACCCGCACCGACGCTCAAGCTCGTCCAGGTGCCGCGCCGCGGCGGCATCGGCGAGCCGTTCCGCTTCCCTCGTCTCCTCGCGCACGCGAGTGACCCGCTCGGCGAGATCGACTTCCTCGGCCGTCTCCAGGCACTCGAAGGCGGCCTCCAGGTGGTGCTGCGCTTCGGCCAGATGAACAGCCTTGAGCCCGCTTCGGATCATGGGCAGTCCCTCCTTCCGCTCGGCCAAGGCCGAGCCCAGGATGATCCATTGCTTGCTGGTGCAGCGCGGGCATGCCGAGGTCGCGGTGAAATCGAACACGACATCGCAGGAGACACAGAGGGCCGCGACCACGAGCGGCATCGCGGGAATCCGGCGCTCGGGCCTAGACCCGCCCACGCTTCACCTCTTCCGCCTCCTCGATCCGATGCACCGCCATCAGGGAGCCGACCAGGTAGCCGAACGCGAAGATGAGGGACGCGACGACCCAGCCGAGCGCGATCCAGAAGGCGGTCACGGCTGGTCCCCTGACAGCGCGGCCTTTGCCGCTGCGACACGTTGTTCCTCGTGGCGGACGATCTTCCAGAGGTTCGCCGCGATGTACTCGATGTAGTGCCGCTCCAGGTGGAGCACGACGCGGTGCTGCTCATTCCAGAACGCGAGCGTGAAGTTGCTGTCCTGCCACCGAGGCTCGGCCTCGACATTCCCGACGTTCCGTATGTTGAGAGTCTTGGACTTCTTCACGGCCGCCCTCTCCAGGTCTCGCTATCCGCCCACGGGCTACTGAGGTAGACCCCTCCCCGCTTCGGCTCCCGCTCCAGGACGATCAGCAGTGCCCCGATGGCGACGATCCCGGCGAGCATGCAGAGGGCGGCGAGCCAGTGATTGCTCATCCCTCTCCCCCCTCGTCGAACTCGGTCAGCGCGATATCCTCGCATTGGCACGGAGAGCGGCCACAGTCCGGGCAGGGGCCCCGGAGACGGGGGGCGCTCGGGGGGTCGCAGCAATCGGCGGATCTCATCGGACTCCCTCCTTGCCCACGTGGGCACGCGGCCGGCCGTTTGGCGCCGGCACTTCCTCTCGAAGGCCAAGGTCGCGCATCAGCCGCATCAGGTACTGGGTCTGGAGGCCCAGCGTCTTCGCCGCCTCCGTCCGGCATCCGCCGTGCGCGCGCAGGGCCGCGAGGATCGCCGAGCGCCGAAAGTCCCGCTCAAGCTCGTACAGCCTGCCCGTCTTCATGGCCGCGCTACCCGGACCAGCCGGATGGGGTTGCCGAGCACGCGGACGGGGACCAACTGAGTGCCCCGCCCCATCTTCACCAACAAGATGCGGAGTAGCCGGCGGGGCCGCTCTCTCGCTTCTTGGTGGGGCTGGACGGGAGTGCGGTGATTGCTCACGACACGGCCTCCAAGCGGATCAGCGCCTTCTCGATCTCCTGCCACACGCGCTCGGCCACCGGCGTTCGGAGCTTCCGCGAAATGACCAGGTTGACCGTCCCCTGCGAGACGCCCAGGAGCGCGGCGATGTCGACTTGCCGGAGGTGCACGCGCTTCATGCGACTCACGATCACGTGCCGAGGAAGTGTTCGGATTCGACTCATGGAGGCGTTTGTACCACCACCAAAAGTCAACGTCAAGTAAAAAAAATGAACCGCAACACACCGGGCCTGCTAGGCTAGGATCCTGATAGGAGGACCACCAATGAGGCGCGCATTTCCTGCTCACGTCCGCGCGTTCGACGAGTTGATGCGGTGGCTGATCGAGACCGAGCACGGCGGCGTCGTGTACCAGGTCGCCCAGCGCCTGAAGGTGTCGTCGGCGACCGCCGCCCAATGGGCGAGTGGCGTCATCAAGTCGCCCAAGCCGGAGACGCTCGTGCGGATCTGCGACGCCTATGACCTTGATGCGAAGGCGGCGTTCGAGCTGATCTACGTGCACCGCCCTCTTGCGGTGATCCGCCCAACCACGGGCGCCGCGGGCGGTCGGCGCCACCGCCGCCCCCCGCCTCGGCCGCATGACGATGCGGGTCCGTCTCGTGGGGCAGGTCGACTGGCCCCCGATTGGTGGGGCGCGACAGGTCCCGAAACGACGCATTATGTCAACCTGGATCGTCCTGAGATCATTGAGGAAGGTGCCGGATTGCTCCCAACCGCAGCCTGACGGCCCCCTCCCTGTGGGGGCTCAGGTTTTCTGCGCCAGAGGAGTTGACGCCGCTCACCTATGGGGGCTAGGGTGAACGGGTCGTGCCTGGCCGCTTTCCGGGAGCGTGGCTCGCGCTCATGGCCCCGCGTGTAGGCGAGCGCCGGTACCAGCTCTTCGCCCATTGGGGCGGCTTCAAGGGGCCGCCGGCGTTTTTCAGCCTGTGGGACCGCCGGACCCACGAGTGCATCGGCGAAGTCAGCGTCGACCTCGTGATGTCCCTCCTCGAGCGGCTCATCATGGACGGGACCATCCAGGCGCAGTTCCAGGGCGAGCTGAGCGGCGAGTTTCCGGTCCGTCCCCCTGAGCCCCGCAAGCCCCCGACCCCGATCCCCTCCCGGAATCCGGCGGACTCAGCCGAGCAGCGCGCCGCCCTCCGGCGGCAGCGCCGGGCACGGGCCCGCCCCATGTAGCTGCTGTCCCCGCCAACGTGGGCAGGGAGTCGATTTGACTTTGTGGTGGTGCCGCTAGTATGGTGGGCGCCGGTGGGCGCGCACCTCCAGAAGTGCTGCGAAGATGCCGGCTGCTGAGGTGGGCGGCCGGTGCCCGAAATGCGGACAGTACGCGGTCTGCGAGCCCGGCGCCGTGCGCTGTTTGTTGTGCGGATATTCGGCTCTTCTTCTCAAAATCTTGCCGATCGCGCACCCAGCGCGAGCCTACTCCGATGTTCGGTACGACCGGGCCAACCGCGAGCGCCAGTACGCGCTGGATTCGTGCTATGTCCACCCCTCGCGCGTCGAGGAGTACGTTCACGCGTCGATCGACAGAATGAGGGGGCGCAGGGATGCGTGACCATGGCGACCGTTGAACTCACGCGCGGAAAGGTTGCGGTGATCGACGAAGTTGATCGTCTGCTCGTCGAGGGGCACTCGTGGTGCGCTAACCCTCGCATCTTGAAGTCAGGGGTCCGCTGGTTTGCTACAACCAGCATGAACGGGAAGATGGTGAAGATGCATCGGGTGCTTTTGGGTTTGAAACCAGGAGATCCCGACGTGGATCACATCGACCGCGACGGGCTGAATAACCGGCGCGGGAATCTTCGCCTAGCGACCCAGACCCAAAACAACGCCAACTCGATCGGCAGCCCGACACGCCGAATGTCCCGCTACAAGGGCGTGTACTGGGACCGAGACAACCGATATCGCGCCAGCGGTTACTGGATCGCGACGGTTATGGTCAACGGTAAACAGATCACGCGTTGCGCCGCCACTGAGATCGAAGCCGCCGCGGCCTACAACCAACTTGCCCTCCAGCACTTCGGCGAGTTTGCGCGACTGAACGACAGGGTTGCCGACGTCGCATCGCCATGAAATATCTTCGCGTGGAGCTGGCGAAAGCGCGCGTGCGGTCTAGACTCAACTATTTGATCGCAGAGATCGGTCTGCTGTGCAAGTACACCGGATGTGGCGTGCGGGAGGTGGTCCTCAGCGTGAACGAGAAAGTCTTCGCGGTGCCGGACACGTTGACCTGCCCGTCCTGCGATCGCGTCCTCGAAGTCGCCTACATCCGCGGGAAAACCGACACCGAGGCGGTGCCGGCGTGCGACCCACGGGCGAGCTCTCCCGCCTCCTGACCGACATCCTCGCCGTCGTGGGCGACCACCCGGCTCTCCACGCCCGCGTGCTCACCTCCCGAAACGACCTGGATGCGCGGCTCCGGCGAGGCCGGGCCAGCTACCGGAGCCGCCGGCGCGGCGGCCGCTGCGCCTCCTGCCCGGCCCTGGCTGAACCGGATCGCGCCCGCTGTCGGCCCTGCCTCGACCGGCAAGCGGGCGCCCGGGTTAGGGCTTCGCGGGCGAGTCTGCCAGCGGCCCCTGGCTGAACGAGAACCCGTCGCCGCAGTCCCCGGTCACGCTGAAGGTGTTCATCCCCCCGCCGCCGAGCCCGGCGCCCGCCATCACGCTCCCCTGTCCCGAGATGGTGCCCTTGCCCTTGCAGGTGATCTGGCCGGGGTTCTTCCCGGCGTAGCCCAGGGCGTGGCCACACCCGCTCAGCGTTCCGCCGATGAGAGCGAGCACCACAAACGAGAAGATGACGTGCCTCATGATTGGCCTCCTGTCTGTTTGACGAGTTCGACTGCCTTCATCGCCGTCAGGGCCACCGCGGCCCCGTTGGCGAACGCCAGCACGTAGGACGAGACCGGCATCCCGGCCTGCCAGGCCAGGACCCCGTGGAGCAGGATGCCGGCGGCGACGGCGACCGCCCGCAGGCAGTAGGTCGACAACTCCGGCACGGCGGACCGGACGACCTGCGTGACCATCCCGACCACCAACACCTGGCCGGCGAGCGTCCGGAGCGTCTCCATCGTGAGGAACGTCGATGGCTCAGTCATGGCCCTCCTCCCTTTCTCACATCACACCACCCGGCGGACACGCCGGGCCGGGACTCGGCGCTCGGGATCGAACCGAACGCCGGTGTAGGGCCTGCGCATCGCCGCCGTCGATCGGTTGGCCCGGAAGACGCGGAACTGGGCGCGCCCTCGATAGACCCTGAAGTCGACGCGATGGACAAGGTGGCAGTCGCAACACGCGAGCTTGTAACCCCGCCGGATCGGCTGCACCCACTGGCCCGCCTTCGGTAGGTCGTACCTCACAGCCCCGCACAAGCGCCGAGCGGGCACGGCTTGAACGCCGGGTGCGCCGCTTCCCACCGATCACTCCGCAAGATGTCGGCGGTAGGGATTCCGGGGCAGCGAACGATCACGGTCCACTCCGCCGCTGCGTCCTGCGTGATCGTCACCAGCCCCGGGCTGCTGCATCCGGCCTGGCGAAAGATCGCCTCGCGGTCGAGGCTCGCCCCGGCCATGGGCAGCGCAGCCAGGAACAGCGTGACGACGGCGGCGATCACGGATCAGTAATCGTCAGCCAGGCCGGCCCCGTCGCCAGGCCTTCGCGGAGCTTCACGAGGAGCCCGCCGAGCGCCCGCCGGCTGTTGCCCACTGTGAAGGACGGGCCCGGGGCGAGCCCCGTGAGCATCTGGCCCACCAGCAGGCACCCCTCGGTGTCGTCATGGGTGTTGCCGGCGTGGAGACGGATCCCCTCGAAGCCCGGGACATCCACGAGTAGGGGCAGATCCTCCTTGAATCGGGCCGACGGCGTGATGACGAGCTGGTAGCGCCCGGCCGGGATCGCGGTCTCCCCCGCGATCTTGACGCCGGGCGCCCGCACCGCGTCCTCCAGCGTGAAGCATTCGAAGCGGCCGTCGACGCGGAGGGCGCCGATCGTATCGAGCGGGGCGAGCCACCGGCGATCGAGACGGCACTCCATCAGCGGCCGCCTCGATCGCCGAACACCCCCGCGGCATGGTCGCGCATATCTTTGTCTGCAAGGCTGAAGAAGCGGCTCGTCATGGGGTACCGGAATGCCCCCTCAACAAGTCCAGCTGTCGTTCGACATCACGCAGTTCGTCGACGATGCGTTGTAAGCCACGGCCCCCACCGCGCCGCTGCTCATTCAGAATGGTGCGGTGGATCAGCAATTGCCCGATCTTGAGATCAACGATGTTGGCCCGAATCTCCTCTCGAAACAGATCGGCGGCGCTTGCCTTCTCGTAGCGGTTATCAAACGCGACCACCAATCCCACCATGACCGCGAGCGCGCCCCCGAACGCCGTGATCCGCTTGGCCCATCGCATCATGCCGTTGCCGCCTGTCGCCTCCATCACGCTTCCCTGATGATCTTCATGGCCAGGGCCGGGAACATCACCACCGCGCGCTTTACGTCGTCATCGGGGCTCGGGGGCATCATCGTGCGACCTCCGTCGCCGGCCGGAGCGCATCGGGCCCGAGAATCTGTCTGACGTAGGGCACCGTCTCCTTCGGCTTGGGCAAGAACTGCCACCACACGCCGCCGGTGCGGGCGGCTCGCTGAATCCCCTGGTCGACCCACTTCTCCCCTGCGTTGTAGGCGGCGAGGGCCTGTTCCCGATCGCCCCCGTACTTCTCGATGAGCCCGGCCAGGTGTCGCGCCCCGCCCAGGATGTTCTCCCGAGGGTCCCCGCGGTTGATCCCGAGGGCCTTGCCCGTCCGCTCGATGATCTGCATGGGGCCGTAGGCGCCGGCCCCGCGGGTCGGGTTGAAGGCGTGCTCGGAGCCCCCGGACTCGGCGCCCATCACCCGGCGGAGAAAGTCGGCGTCGAGACCCGTCTCCTTCGCGGCTTCGGCGAGGACCGGCTCCGGGTTGAAGCGGCCGCGCACGGCGCGCGACGGCGCGAGTCCCGCGGCGGCCACCGATGACGGGGCCTCGCTCGAGGGACGCCCAGGGAGTTGCCTCGGAGGCTTCGGGCCGGCTTCCTGGTACCGCTCGAGCATTTGCTGTTTGCCCGAGACGGGCCGCTGGACCTCGCGCTGGAACTCCGCCTGCGCCTGGCGGGCAACCTCGACTTCGAGGATGCTCCGCTGGGCGCCGGTCGCGTTGCCGTAGACCGGGAGGCTGTGCAGGACGTTCAGGCTCTTCTCCACGAACTCCGCGCGCGCGTCGTACCAGATCGTGAGCGCGGCGCGCTCCTTGGCCTTGCCCACGTCGGCACGCTCGAACGGGAGACCGAGCCCGTACCGGTGCGTGAGGGGGTCGATCTCTTCACCCGGCCGCTCGTTCAGCATCCGCGCTTCCCGGATCGGCCGGACGGCGCTCTCCAAGGCGTAGCGGATCCGCCGCTCCCGCGCGGCCGTCGTCCCTTCCAACTCCCTCGGCACGATCTCCTGGCCGGTCAGGGCGCTCCGGTTGGTCTTCAGCTCGATGCCGATCTTGAGGCCCGGGTTGATGAGGTTGACGACGCGATCCAGGGGCTCCCAGACGACGGCGGAGAGGGCATCGTGGGCGGCCTTGCTGAGCGAGACGCGCTTGGTGAGCAGGTCGCTGACGCGGTTGATCGTTCCCTTCTGGCCGACCATGCCGAGGGCGTCCGCCATCGGGTCGCCCGCTAGGTAGAGCACGATCATCTTCCCGTCCTGGTCGTGCCAGCCGGTGACTAGGTGCGCATCCCCACGTCGATAGGCCGGGAGCGATCGTTCGACGATCCGCCGCTCCGGGTCCGCGTTGTTCCAGTACTCGAGGAGGAGTCGTGTGCCGATCATCCCGAGGGCCGTGAAGCCGCCCGCCCCCAGGAGGAAGCGGAGCCAGTTGGGCGTGTTCTGGCGCATCCACGAATAGAAGGGCAGGAGGAAGCCGCGGACGAGACGGTTCTCCTCGGGCGTGAACTTCATGTAGTCGACCGTGAACTCGCGGGCGATCTTCATGGCCCCGCGCACGGTGCCGGCCAGCTCCCCGGGAAGGACCGTCCCGCCGGGCCGTAGCGGACGACCGCGCTCGAGTCGGCGGAGCTGGTATATCCCCATCGCCATGCGCGGGATCGCCTCGCGGACCTCGGGGATCGTCCGCAGGAAGAACGGCCCTCCCGCGTAGGCGCCGAGCGCCGCCCCGGCAACGCCGGCGAGTGGACGGCCGCCGCTGAGGGCGTAGCCGTGGAGACCGCCGAGCATGGCCCCCACGACTGCATCCTTGGCCGTTTGACGCAGACGCTCGGCCCGGGTCAGGAACTGGCGGATCTCCGGTGCGCGAACCCGGAAGTACACCTCGCTGGCCACATAGCCCGAGTCGAGGGCATCATGTTCCTGCATCAGGCGCACGAGGTCTGAGGCCTCGCCGGTCACCCGGAAGCGGAGCACCTCCTTCGCCGCCTTGGGCAGCATCAGAAGTGCGCCGGGCGTGCGCGCGAGGTTCATCAGGTCGCCGGAGATGTTCATGATGTTTCCGGCGGTACCCCAGAACCCGATGGTGACAGCTTTCCAGGCACTCGTGGCCCGGTTGAGGAGCTTCATCATGTCGCCCTCGCGGGCCGGGGCGAACTTCTCGAACCGGTCGGCGATGGGCGTCGGCACCACGTAGATCCGCCGGTAGCGGCCGAGGGCGCCGACCGACCGAAGCTCCTCCACCGGGATCTCGATCACCGTCTCGGCGTTGGCGAGGGCCTGCTCGATCAGCCGCTCCGGCACCGTCTGAGCGCCGAAGATGCCCCGGCCGGGCTTGTACTGCGTGGCTTTGTACTCCTGGCCGTCGATGGTGAACCGCTGGCCGGGGACAAGGGCCTTCCGGGCCTCCTCGGGCAGGCTCCCCCGCCGGTCGTGACGATCGAGAAGCTTCTCGGCGAAGTCGTCCACGGCGTTGGCGAAGCGCACCTCAGAGCGGTGGCGGAACATCGCCGTGATGTAGTCGGTCTCGATCTCCATCTCGCTGCCCACGGCCCGGCGGAGGAAGCCCCGCCGCGGCGCCTGGAGTCGCTGGCCGGTGCCGACGTTGGCGGGCCCTCGCTGCTTCTCCAGGACGAAGTGGGGGAAGTAGCCGGAGATCCGGCGCTGCGGGTCCATCAGCTCGCGGTCCTCGAGATCCGTGGCCTCAGCGTCCATGAGCGCCACGTTCGCATCGAGGGCCTCGATCACTTCGCGGGGCGCCGTCGCCTCCAGATCGCGGATCTTGCGCTCAACCTCTTCGAGCGTGAGGGCATGGGGCACGCCGAAGGGAAACCGTTCGGGATCGCTGAGGCGCGCCTGGTAGTCGCGGAGCAGGACCAGATCGGTGAAGACCTTGTACTCGTTCAGGTCCTTCATGGCGCCCACCACGCCGGTCACGTCTTCGCCGGCTTTGGCGAAGGCATCGTGCCGGGCCGTCTGGAAAAGCCGGAACTCGTCCTGCTCGAGCGGGAAGTCCCGCAGCGAGTCCTCGTAGATGAGGGCTCCGCGGACCATCGCCCACGCCTTGCCAAGACGCTCGCGGAGGGACGGGATCATGCCCCGGGCCGTCGACGTGAGGGCTGCCTCCATGTCACCAGGGCCTCGCGGAGGGCCGCCGGGTGGCGTCGGCGTCCCGAGCGCCGAGGGCGGGAGCGGCCCCGGGGGCTGCCCACCGCGGCCTCGCACGAAGCGGCCGATGCGGAGCGCGCCGGTCTCCCCTTCCTTCTTCCGCTCCCCGCGTACGCGCCGGAGGTTCTGCTCCGTCACCTCGTCGGCGGCGTCGGGCGCCGGCGGCCCCGGCTCGGCCGGCAGCTCGTCCTCTTCCTCGACGGCCGGCGGCTCGGGGGCTTCCTCGCCCGACTGTTCGGCCGCGGCCGCTTGCGCGTCGGCCTTGTCCAGGTCGAGGGACTTGTCGAGCTGGGCCTTGCGCGCGACCAGCCCCTTGATCTTGTCCTCGTGCTCAAACGGCTTGGCGACCTCCGCCGTGAGATCGGCCTTCTTCTGCTCCAGTTGCGTGATCGCGCCGCGGGCGGCAGCCTCCCGGCTATCGAGGCCGCGGATCGACGCTTCAAGGGACTGCATCACGCCGGCGTCCGCGTGCAACCCCACAAAGGTTGCGCTGGCCAGCGAGGCACCGCGAAGCGAAAGGTGCGGTGTCGCATACCGCCTGTCAGCGGGCATGACGCCTACGATGTCGAAGCCGCCGAGCGTCCCGATTACAACCTCTGTGCTGGCGTCCTGCGCGTCCAGGCGCGCCCTCAGGGCCTTGCCTGCGGCCTCGCGGTCATCGAAGTGCTTGCCGCCGACGACGATAGAGAACTTCTCCGTCTTGTGCTTCTCCCGGGTCGCCAGATCGGCCTTGTAGCCCTCGGCCTCCTTCTGGAGTGCCCGGATGCGGTCGGGGATGCCCGCCAGCTCGCGGTGCATCCTGGAGGCCTCGGTGCGGTGGTGCGACCGGAGCTGGTCGAGCTTGCGAAGCTCGGCGTCGACCTTCACCTTCTCCATGACCGCCGGGTTGCCGCTGGCGATCGCCTTCACTTCGGCGTAGGTAAGGGCCCCGCCCTCGACGTCCTCAACGCTCCGGACCGAGACGTTGCCCTTCATCACCTGCGCGATGATCCGCGCCTTCGTCTCCAGGGTCTGCCACATGTAGGCGTCGAAGCTCCCCTGGGTGACGTAGCGGGTGATCCCGATCTCGAAGTGCTCGGGATCCGCCTCGTAGAGCTTGTTGCCTTGGCGGAGAATGCGCCCTTCCCGCTGTTCGATGTCCGCGGGATTCCACGGCGGGTCCAGGTGATGCAGCCAGACGAGGCGCTCCTGCACGTTGACCCCGGTCCCGGCCTTCGCGGTCGAGGCCAGCAGCACCCGGATGCGGCCGGCGTTCACGCCGTCGAACAGCTCCTGAGCCTCTTCCCGCTTCTTGGCCTCGTGGATGAACCGGACCTCGTGCGCGGGGATGCCGAGCCGGATGAGCTTCGCTTTCAGGTCGTCGTAGACGTTGAACGCCTTCTCCCCCTTGCCTTCATGGGGCGTCGAGAAGTCAACGAACACGAGCTGCGTTCCCTTGTCCTTCCGGGACTCCTTCCAGTGAGTGAAGATCTCGTGCGCGGCCTTGTTGACCTTGCTGTCGGGATGGTCTCGATAGGTCGGCGCGATCAACCGCATGTCGAGGGCGGCCTTACGGCCGTCCGTGGTGATCATCGGCATGTTGTCGACGCGGGGGTCGACGTGGCCGGTCTTCAGGTGCTCCGCCCGATGCACCAAGGTGTCGACGAACGCCTTGAGCTCTGGCGTCGTGGGCGAGGCGATGATCTGGGGCTTGCCTCCCTTGATCGGGGGACGCGGGATCTTCAACTCCTCGGCAAACTTCACGTCCGCGAAGTCCCGGAACATCGTCTGCAACTCGGCCATGTTGGTGAACCGGGCGAACCGGGTGTGGACTCGATACCCGGAACCGTCGGGGGCGATCTCCAGGCCCGTGAGGGTGTCCCCGAACTGCCCAGCCCAGGCGTCGAAGTGCGAGAGGCCCAACTGCTCCAGGCGATCCCCGGCCAGATACCGCTGCACGGTGAACACCTCGGCGATCGTCTTCGTGATCGGGGTCCCGGTGGCAAAGATGACGCCGCCGCCGTTGTTCCGCCGCGTGAGATACCGGGTCTTCACGTACAGGTCGAAGGCCCGCTTGCTCTCGCTGTTCGGGAGCCCGGCCACCCGGGTCATCCTGGTGGTGAAGTAGAGATTCTTGAAGGCCTGAGATTCGTCGACGAACAGCAGGTCGGCCCCAAGCTCCTCGAATGAGGTGCCGACGTCCCGCTTTGCCGCGTTCTTGTCCCGGAGCTTGACCTCGAGCCGCTTCTTGGCCTTCTCCAGCTCCCGGAGCATCCGGGTGTCCATGCCCCCGGCAGCCCCCTCCGTGAGGTAGGTCTCGAGCTGGTCGATCTCCTTCTGGAGGAAGCTGTTGAAGATCTCATCGCTCACGGGGATGAGCCCGAACGACGAGTGCCCGACGATCACCGCGTCCCAGTTGCCCGTGGCGATCCGGGCCATGAGCTTCTTGCGGTTCTTGGCCTCGAAGTCCTTCTCGGTAGGGGCCAAGATGTTGGCCGCGGGGTAGAGCTGGAGGAACTCCTTGGCCGTCCCGAGTACCCGGGAGTTGGGCACGAGGAACATCGGCTTCTGGGCGAGCCCGAGCCGCTTGGCCTCCATGGCGATCGCCACCATGATCCACGTCTTGCCCGTCCCGACCTCGTGGGCCAGCAGCGTGTTCTTCCCCTGGAGACCCTGGTAGATCGCCGCCTTCTGGTGGGGCCGGAGCTTGTCCGCAAGAAGCGGATTCGCCCCCGGCAGCGTCAGGTGGCTCCCGTCGAACTCGCGCAGGCGTGCCGAGTTGTAGGAGCGGTTGTAGAGCGTCGCCAAGCGGTCAGCACGCTCAGGAGCCGTCCACGCCCATGTGGTGAAGTCGTCCTTGAGCTTCTGCTGCTGCTCGCGAGCCGCCGCCGTCTCCTCCTGGTTCACCACACGGGTGTCGTCGATCTTGTCCCAAACGGTCGGCGTCCTGTGGTTCAGCGCATCCTCGATGAGCTCGTGGCCGTAGTACCGCGAGGTGCCCCACGTCTTCGTGTTGGCCACGCTCTGGAGGTAGCGATCAGGCCCCTTGACCTTCCAGGCGGCGATCTCCTCGACGTGGCTGACGCTCCAGGCGTCGGGCCGGCCGCCCAGCCGCTCGGCGAGGAAGGCGGCGATGTCCGTGGTGGGCACCCAGGGCGACCCAAGACGCGCGTCGATCTCGCCGGGCTCAAGATCCTTCGGCTGGACTTCCTTCAGGGCCCGCGCGTTGTCCTGGAAGGTGGGGTCTTGCTTGGCGGCCTGCTCCGCGATGGCGAGCTTCTGACGGACATCGCCGGAGAGGTACTCGTCCGTCGTCTCCCATTCCCCCTCGGGGTTCTGGTAGACGCGCCCGCGAAGCTCCTGCTGGAGAGCTTCGGCCGGCCGGCCCGTCAGTTGCGTCATGCGCTCCCAGTCGAGGTGCCCGCGCTCGTTCAGGCTGATGAGCAGCGCGGCATCCGCGGAGTCGGCCGACGCCGCGGGCTGGTAGCGGGCCAGGGTCCGCGTCGTGAAGATCGTGCCCTTCGTCGCGGTCCTGGTCTCGGCGTTCCAGTTCTCCAGAGCGAGCAGAAGCGGCTGGTCCGGGTCCCCATCGAAGGCCTTGATGTTCTGCCGGAGGTTGAGCGGACCGTGCTGCCGCACGAACCCGTCGTAGACGGTGTTCAGCGTCGTGCGCGCCGCGGTGATCGCCTCCTCGGGCTGGTCGGTCAGTTGCGTCCGGAAGACCTCGTGCACTGCGTCGCGGATCTTGACCATGCCTCGCGTGCGCGCTTGCAGACCCATGGGGAGGTCCGGCGCCACGAGGGTGGTCCCCACTCGTTGCAGCAACTTCCCGCCTTCGATCGTGTAGGCGTTGGGCTTCACCCGCTTCTCGGCGGTCTCCTGGTAGGGCGTCGAGGGGCGCTCGACTGACTTGGGGGGCCGCCGCGGTGGGACGACGTTCTCCGGGAGGTTCCCGATCGCCTCGCGGATCATGTCGCGAGTCGGCGCCGGGCCTTCGAGGGTTTGCTCGGCCCCGCCGTACATCGTGCCGCCGAGGGTCATGGTGCCGAGCATCATCCGGGGATGGTCGCGGTAGTACTCGTTGATCGTGAGCCGCTCCCCGCCCGGCGCCTCGGTGTAGGCCACGTCCGCCCACTTCGTCCCGGTCGCCGTGACGCCTTCCCCCTTCCGCTGAAGGAAGAGGATGTCCGTCGTGACCTCGGTCCCGGCCGTGCCCTTGAACGTGCTGCTGGGCAGGCGGATCGCCCCGAGCAGTTCAGCGCGCTCGCCGAGGTACTTCCGGATCGTGTCCCCGGTGCGCGCGTCCATCGTCCACGAGGACGTGATGAAGGCGACGACTCCGCCCGGCCGCACCTTGTCGAGCGCCTTGGCGAAGAAGTAGTTGTGGATCGAGCGGAGCACGAACGGCGTCTTCCGGTAGGCCGGGTCGTGCACGGCGTAGTTGCCGAAGGGCACGTTGCTGATGGCCAGGTCGAAGAAGTTATCGGGAAGGACGACGCTCTCGAAGCCGGCCACGTGGACGTCGGCGCCCTGGTAGAGCTGCGCGGCGATCCGGCCGGTGAGGAGGTCGATCTCGACGCCGACGCGCTGACTCCGCGCCGCGGCCGCCGTGGGCTGCAGGCCGAAGAAGTGCCCGGCGCCCATCGAGGGCTCGAGGATCCGTCCGCGGTCGGCCCCAAGGCGCTTCACGGCGTCCCACATGCCCTGGATGACCGGGGCGGACGTGTAGTGCGCGTTCAGGACCGTCGCCTGCGCCGCGGAGTACTCGGCCGGCGTCAGGAGATCACGGAGGGCCTGCTGAACCTCGCGGTGCCACTTCTCGGGCGAGTAGTCGGCGAAGACCTGCTTCAGGCCACCCCATCCGGTGTAGCCGACGAGGATCTTCTGCTCGTCGGCGCCAGCGAGCCGGCCCTCTGTCTCTAGACGCTTGAGGAGTCGGAGGACGTCGAGGTTGCGGTGGGCTTTCTCCCGGGGAGAGCCCTGCCCGAGGGTGTCCCGCTCGGGGTCGATGACGAAATCGCGTCCGGTGGCGTGCTCGGTGGCGGGCTCGACTCGCGCAGGTACTTCAGCGGGTCGTGGCTCTCGGGAAGGTCCGGGCTCTCCTTCTCGCTCGGCAGGAACCCCTCCGGCCTCGCCAGTTCCCACGCCTGGTCCCAGTTCAGGCCGTGGTCGCTGATGAGGCTCCCCAGGCGGTCGCTCGTGCGCTCCTGCGCCTGGTACAGGATTTCCGCCAGGCGCCCCGACTTCTCCAGCGCCTTGTACATCTGCGGGCGGTGCTCCTGCCAGTGCTCCTTGATCTGCTGGCCCAGGCTGCTCAACGGGTACCGGCTGCTCACGCGGACCTCCTGCTGGGGGTAGTGTACCGCTCGGCGCGGGGGGTGGTGCTGGTACTTGCGCGGGCGGCGCTGTCCTCCGTCCCCGTACTTGGCGCCCCGGCTTCACTATGCCCATGGCGGCAGCGCCGGGCGTCGTCAGCGCCGGCGGTCGCTCGGCCGGGAACTGAGTCGGCGTCTCCAGCCTCCGCCCTCGCGGCGTCGTCACCGGGCCCTCGGGCGAGAGGGCATTCAGGATGCCGCGGACCTCGGCCCGGGCCTCCTCAAGATCAATCCGGGCCTCGGGCGCACCCTCCTCCAAGTGCTGCTCGATCAGGCTCTCGAGGCGTCGGCCCTCGGCAACCGCTTCCTCCTCGGTCTGCCCCGCGTAGGGCGGCTCCAGATCGGTGAAGGCCCGGACGCGCTCCAAGAGCCGCTGGCTTTCCTCCACCGTCGGCGCGGCGAAGACGCCTTGCCGCGGGCCTGTCTCGGCGGGCGGCGTCGCTTCTACCGGGGGCGCGACTTCTGGCGGAGGAGGTGCCGGGACAGGCTCACGGCCGCGGACCTGGCGCGGGGGTGGCGCGGGCAGCGCGCTGGGGGCGCGCGGGGATGGCGCAATGGCGGCCTTCCCCTGGTCAGGAACCCAGACCGGCCCCGCGAGGCCCTTGTTGGCCTCATCTGTAACCGCCCCCCGGACCAGGCGCCCCGTGGCCCTGATCTGAGCCTCAGACTCGCCCGTGTACGCCTGGATCGCGGCCACGTAGTCGGCGTCGCGCTTCGAGGGCGTCGGTTGCGCCGCGATGTAGTACGCCTTGTCCAGGTTGCTCTCGAAGGTGACTTCCCGGTCCTTCCAGCGAGGCCTGGCGCCGGCCAGGTCGCGGGGGAGCGAGAACGCGCCGGCGCCTTCAGGGGGGCGGTGTGTAGGCGGCGTCGGCTCTACTGGGGCAAGTTGAGTCTCTACTTGGGGCTCGCTCGGCCCGAGCGCATCGAGGGCGTCGACGGTGACCGCTGGTTCTGCCGACGTGGGCAAGGGCGCGACTGGCGCGGGGACAAGTATCCTCGCACCTCGATTTTGCTGCACTATCTGAGGGATAAGGTACTCGTCACCACCCTCGGGATAAACCCGGTACTGAGCTAGCGCCGACTCCGGGATGTCGACCGACCGTAGTTGGCCAGCTCGATTCCGCTGGAACCCCTCGGCCTTGAGGCGGGAGGTGGTAAACCACTGCCCAGCGTTCGTCTTGGCCCATTCTGGCAGCGCGACATCCTCCGTCCCCTCCCCTCGGTAGAGACGGACGAAACCAGCGGGCACTGGCGGCTCCACCGCCTGCACCACGACTCCCTGCGGGACCTCGGGACGCCCGGGGACACGGATCGGCGGGACATTCTCGTGGGCCTTGGCCGCGGCAGCTTCGCTGATCTTCGCCGCGGCCTCGGCCGCCCGCTGACGGCCTTCCTGGAAGGCGCGCTCGGCCTCAGCAAGGCGTCCGCCGGGCGGGGCGACCGGAGGCTCAGGCGGTGCTGCTGGGGGGACTGTGGGCGCCTCTGTGGGCGCCTGGACCGGCGGCGTGCCTCGCTCCTCGGGCGCGAGGAACCTGTCTCGCGCGGCATAGAGGTGGCGCAGGTGCGCAATCTCCTCCGGCGCGATCGGCGTCTCAGCCTCGGCGTAGACCGGCGCCAGAGCAACGGCGTCCTGACCGTACTTCTTGCTGAGGGTGCGCTCGAAGGTGTCAACCGCCTTCTGCGCGTCGTCGTAGTTGCGGAAGCGCGGGACGGCTTCTTTGATCTCAGTTCCACGTGGAATGCCGCCCCGGCGTTGAACAACCCCACCGACAACCCCGACGCCACCGCCGAGCACCGCGCCAACGAAACCGGACTGGAACACCGACCACAGATCCACGGGCTGGCCCGTGGTGGCGTCCTGAATAAGGTCCTGGCTGGCTTCCTGCCCGCCTTCGAAGAGGGCACCCTTGGCAGCGCGAGCCAGCACGCCGCCCGATTCCGAGAAGATGCCCATCTTGTTGGTGACCGCGATGAGCACGGTATTCGCCGCAAAGGTCTTGGCAGCCTGGTTGGCGGCTTGCTCTCTGGGCATTCCCTGGCCCAGTAACGTTCTGAATGTCTGGGAGGCTTCTTGAAGCGCCTCGGCGACTACCGGCACGGACAAACCGAGCACTCGCGCGAGCCAGGCGGGCGCGCGCATGGCCGTCACCGCTCCAGTCGTCCCGAGGTTGGACACGATGAACGAGGCCATGGAGCCGGCGCCCTGAACGAGCGCATCAGACAAACCGGGGTCTTGTGGAGTCGCCTCGTCGATCGCCTTGGCGTAGATATCCGCAATCTGCTCGGATGTCTTGCTTCCGGGGAGCTTCACGCCCGTGAATGCTTCGAGCATCGGAAGAGTCCTGAAGAACCCCTCTGGAATCTGCCAGATCCCAGCGAGGAGGTCCTTGAAGTACCTTGAGCCGAGACCCTCCGTGGCACGCGGTACTTGCGGGGTCGCTTTCAGTTCAGTCTTCGGAGCGTAGATCGTAAGGGAGCCTTCAGGCTCGACCGCGCGCTTGGCTGCCTCTTCGGCCCGTAGGAGCGCGCCAGAAACACCCGGTTGAGTCGGCGGGAGTATCGAGGTCTCAGGAACTCCTGGTTCGTCGCCGCGGAGGGGCTGGCCTGGGATGGGGATCGGGATGCCCGCGGCGGGCGGCACGGCCGCTACCGGAGCGGGGGCCTCCGGGCGAGTGACCATTCTATAGCCCGGCGGGGGAACCGACGACGGTTGCCCGGGGAAGGTGGGCTCAGGCGGCGCTTCGGCTGGAACTGCCAGCGGTGCCGACGTTGGCGGAGGTGGCGCGAGCGCATCGAGGGCATCGAGGTCTTCAACCGAGTAGCGGAGGGCCGGGGTTCTACGGGGAGTGAGCGGGCGAGGCGGGGCCGGCGCGTCGAGGGCATCCAGCTCCTCGACGCTGATCGGGGGCATTTACTCCCCGCCGCTCAACCTTCGTGAGACGGCCGCCTTCTGCTCCGGCGTGGCCATTTGCCACGTCACACCGGGGAAGAGAGCGGTCAAGGTGGCGTCGCGGGCCTGGCGGAGCCCGGCCTGCTGTTCCGGTGAAAGCTGGGAAACCGGAGTCGGCGTCTGTGCCGACGTCGGCGGGGCCGAGGGCGCGGGCGGTGTGGCGCCCGGCTTCGGCTGGCGCAGGCCGATGGGGGGCGGGGGCTCCGGAGTCGCCGTGCCGGTCCGGCCGCGCGGCATCCGACCACCTTCGGCCGGAGCGGCCTTCTTCTTGGGCCGGCCGAGCAGGTCGGAGAGCCACCGCGACAAGAATCCTTGCGCCTCCTGCTTGGCGTCGTCACCGCCGACCGGCGGGGTCTCGCCGCGCAGACGCGCGACTTCGGCAGTCATGTCGGCCATGATCTGTTCGGGGGTTTTCTCCTGATTCGCCAGCGCCGACAGAAAGCCCATCCGCCCCCGGAGGTACTCCGCGAACACTTGGTTCTCGAGCGGAAACTGGTCGGGCGGGAAGAGACGATTCGCGGTGTCGATCGCCTTCCCCTCCATCGTCTTCAACGAGTCGGCGACATGCTCCCGCCACACGGCCGTTTCCTGAGCCTTCTGGACATTGAGCTCGTGCGCCTTGACGCCAGTCTCGGCCCGGAGCGTGCTCGCCGCCGCAGTCTGCCGCTGCACGTCCGTCACCTTGGTCTGCGCCTCTAGCCCAAGCCGGGTGGCCCGCTTCTGGCCGAGTGTGGGGACCGGTGCCGGCGGTGCCACCCCCGGACCCGTCTGGGACGGGACACCCGCCCACGGGGCCGCCCCCGCCGCGGCGCCCAGATCGGGCATCGGCCCCGCGTAGGCCCCTTCCTCACCCGCGACCTTGCCCCCGGCCTCGGCTCCCGAGACCGCCCCCTTGTACCAGGGCTGCTGCGCGAGCCAGTCCTTGCCGCCGGGGATGTTCCCGATCCGGGCGATGACCGCCGCATCGCTCACCCCGGGTTGGCCACGCATCGCCGCGATGCCCTCGATGACCGGCCGGTTGCGCTCGGTCAGTTGGTGCTCGGCGGACAGCTGGGGCGGGAACGTCTCCTTGACGCCCTTGAAGATGTCCAGGTAGTGCGGGTTCGCCGCGCTGACTTCCTGCGTCGCCGTGGTCCGGTCGACCCCGTGCTGCGCCATGTAGGATGTCACGTCGAGGTTGAGCTTCGCGGCGAGGCCGAGGTTCTTGTTCCTCTGGCCGATGTCGCCGAGGATCTTCAGCATCGACCCGCTCTTGTCGCCGTGGAGCACGCCGTAGAGGTGCGGGTCGGAGGCGAGGTCCGCGATCGTCTTCGGATCTGCCTCTCCCCCCGAGAGGATGATCGCGTGCAGCCGGGCGGCCGACGCCCGCACAGCCTGCCCCGCCTGCGCGACTTCAGGATCCACGCTCATCCCGAACGGAGCCAACGACTTGTTGACCGAGCCCGCAAGCGCAGGATCGCCGCTCACGATCCCCACACCCTGAAGATAGAGCGCCGACTTCTTCACGTTCCGCTCGAAGGTGGCCGCGTCCTCCCTCCGGCCCTGCTCCGCGAAGCGGCTGCTGATGTCGAGGCCCTGCATGAAACCAGCGGCCACGTCACCGAGACCAGCATAGGCTCCTGGCATCAGGCCGCCCTCGGCCGATAGAGGTACGGTGCCGCAGCCACACCGGTCATCAACCCACCCGTCTGGAGGAGACCCTGCTTCTTCGCCAGCGCGGCCTGGAGGTTGCCCAAGTCGGTTTGATAAGCCAGGTTCTGCTGTTGTCCAGCAATTGGGGCCAAAGACTGAAACTCTACCTGGGCCATTGAAAACGGATCCATCTCAAGCTGGCGCGCGAAGCCTGATCGTTGCATTCCGGCCGCGTTCAGGGTAGCCATGTTCTTATCTGACTCGTCCTGGAGCAGCTCGCGGGCGTTGCGCTCGAAGTTCTCGATCGCGTTCTGGCCAGCCGTCGAAGTGAAGAAGCCGGGGCCGAGTTCGGCGCGGAGCCGATCCTGAAGCTGCCGCCGCGCGTCCTCGACCCGGCGCACGGTGTACGGGCTCACCTGGTCGTAGTTGCCCGTCAGGGCCGCCTGGATCTTCTTGTTCACCTCGTTGCGGATTCCCTCTTCTCCGGCGTAGCCCCGATCCGAGATGCTCCCCGAAGCCTTCGCTCGAGCGGTCGCCATCGCGTTGGCCGCGGCCTGTTCCTGGGGGGAGAGGGTCAGGGTCCGCGGCGGGACCTTCAGGGTCGGGGTCTTCGTCGCCAAGCCGGCCCCGACGAGGCCGACGCCGCCAGCACCGATCCCAGCGCGGAGCAGCGTGCCGGCGGCCGGCGAGCCGGCAAGCCGGATCGCCTTGTCGAGCCAGGATTCGCCCGGCTTGGGGGGCGGGGTCTGTCCAGGCGTGCCGGGCGGGGTCGGGACCGTGGGCGGGGTCCCTCGGCCGAGCACATCCTCGTAGCCGCCGGGGGCGCCGGCCGCCCCGAGGTCTGTCTGCCCGTAGTCGAACGTGGTGGCGGCCGGTCCCTCAGTCTGGCCGTAGTCGAACGCCCCGTACTGGCTCGGCGTTCCGAACTCCGGCGAGACGGGTGGCCCGCCCTGCTCGAACGCGCCCACATCGGGCATCGTCTGCGTCGGCTGGCCGTAGTCGTAGCTCGGCTGGTAGGCGCTGGTCAGGTCGGTGCCCCAGGAGCCCGGGTCGGTCCAGTCCCCCCAGCCGTAGCTCGGCTGGTCGTAGCTGCCGTAACTCTGATCCGCCCAGAGGTTCGGATCGTTGTAGTTGGTGGTCCAACTCCCCCAATCCATCAGCGCCCCTCGCCCTCTCGGTGGCTACTCACCGGGTTGAACCTCGCGAACTCGCCGAAATGCTCGGTACCTGGGGTTCGGAATCACGCCGCCCAGCCAGGTCATCGCCCGAAAGCCCCCCCCGATAATATCGGCACGAATTGTCCGGAATTCATGCCGGTGCCGCGCACGAATCCAGCCGGAGGCTCCATGCCTGGAACGGCGGGGAATGCCGTCGGCACCAACTGGCCGGACTGGTAGCCGCCGCCTCGCGCATATCCGGGTGGGGTCGGCGCGCCGGTGAAGGGGAGATTCGGAAGGGCGCTCGGCGTCGATGTTGCTGGAGCCATCGACCGTAGGCTCGCCTCGGCCAGTCCCCTGCCAGTCCCGAGGTTCGGGTCGTACCCCGGCGGCGGCCCGTAGAAGGCCGGGGAGCCGTAGCCCACCTCGTTCAGGAAGTCGTAGGCGTAGCTCACCTGCTTCTCGTAACCCTGATCCCACGGCCCCGAGGGGTTGAGCGCCTTCGCCGCGGCGATCACCGTCGACCCGAAGGCCGGCGTGCCGATCACGGCCCCGTAGATCGCCTTGAACACGGGGGCCAGTGCGTTCGGATTCGAGTTGGCGGGCCGCGTGAAGGCGTCGGCGGTCGTCATCGCGGTCGCCATCGCGCGCTGCACGCTCGCCACGGCGTCCGCGTTTCCTGCCTTGGCTTGGCCGAGGGTCCGCCCGAGCGCCTGGACATCGGGATCGTTCTGGAAGGCCGCCGCGGCGAACTTGGCCTTGTGGACGCTCTGTTTCTCGGTGTTGGCGTCCCGCATGCTCCCGGCCGTCATGATGCCGGCCGCAGCCAGGCCGAGGACCGGGTTGGCTGCGCCCATGACGGCGGGGACGGTGACGTTCGGGTTGTGCGTGGCGATGCCTAGGGCGATGTTCGCCCCGGCGAGGTAGGGACCCGCTGCGCTGGCGACGCTCGGAGCGAATCGCTGGGCCGCTGCTTGCGCCAAGCCGATCCCGCCGGACACACCCTGAGCGACGTTGCCGCTCTCGACCGCGCCCGCGACGTTGAGCGCGCCCGTGGCAGCACCCAAGTACGGCGCCGCCGTCTGGTACGCCTTGCCCACGTCGGCCAGGCCGAAGCCGGCCCCCGTCCCCTGCATGAAGGCGTCCCCGGTCCCGGAAGGTGTCACCGAGGGCGTCCCGGGCGATCCGCCTCCTGGCAGCGGGCTCACCGTGGGCGCGGCGGCGCTGGGCGTCGGGGAGCCCGTCTCGAAGCGGGCGCCTTCGCCGCCGGGGGAGTAGGAGGCCGGGATGACGCTCGCCCCTCCCTCAAGGAGCGATCCCGGAGCCGGCGTCATCGGCGGTGGCTCGAGAAAGTACTGCGGCGTCGCCCAGTCTGCGGTCGTCCCCGGAGGGAAGGTCGCGGGGGCCGGTCCAGCGTTCCCCGGCGTGATTCCGAGGTTGAACGTGGGTAGGAACGGCGAGGCCGTCGTCGCACTGAGGTCCCGCCGCTCGAACTCCGGTCCGACCGCGCTTGGCTGCAGCGTGGACTTCGCAGGTACCAGCTCCGAGACGAGCTTCCCGGCCCCCTTCGCCGCGCTGACGATCTGCTGCGTCCGCGCGAAGACCTGCTCCAACTCACTCGGCCCCTCGGGGCCAGGGGGCGCCTCGGGCGAGGGTTGCCCGGGAGGGGGCTGTGGGGGCCGCATCGCCCGCGGGGCCGCGCCGATGGGCGCCCGGAGGAGCCCCGACGGCCGATCCGTCGCCACCATGATGCCGGCCGGCGCGCCCTGCGCCTCGGCCCCGGCCTGCTCCGGGCCGCCCGGCGTCCCGAAGTCGCGACCGAGGATGTTCGCCCCGCCGATCGTCGAGGCGACGTCGCCCAAGTCGAACTCGAACGGCTGGAGCGTCGATCCGCCGCGCTGCCGGACGCGCATCCCGGTCTGGGGTTTCTGGCCGGTGAAGGTGAAGCCCCCGGGGATCGAGATCTGCTTGCTCGGGTTCGGGGCCAGGGTCCGCGATCGCAAGGCGGCGAACGGCGAGGGTCCGAAGTCGTAGGCCATCGTCAGCATTCCTCCAAGAACGAGAACCAGCAGCACGCGCGCACGCATGGGCAAGTACCTCCGCCCCTACGATACGCGGTCGTCGCCGTCATGGGCGGATGCACCGCGGCTTGTGCTCCTCGCGGAGTCGCCGGATCTCTGCCCACGTGGGCGCCCGGAAGACGGACCCGCAGAAGCCGCAGAAGGCGCTCAATTATTCTTCCCGCGGCTGTCGAGATAGCCGATGACCGCCATGTAGTACCGATCGTTGGCCCCGCTGAGGTTCAGACGCGCTCGGACCTGTCCGGAGGTGTTCGTGCGAATGAAATGTGGGCCACCGGCAAAGCCGGCGGTCGGGCCCGACGCACCGACCATTGCCAACGGGGCCACCGTGTTGCTCGGGGCCTCGTCGTTCGCGTCGAGGTCAGACACCAGAAACGCCAGCGAGTTCCCCGTGGTGCTCGCGTCCAGGAGGCTGTTGAAGATGGCGGTGACGTTGACGCCGCTCGGTACTGACGCCAGCGTGCGCGTGATCGCGCCGGTGCCAGGGTTTGTCCCGGAGTTGACGTCGAGCACCGACGCTTTCCAGCGCACGTAGTCCCCATCCTGCGTGAACGTGAGGATGTTGGTCGTGGCCGCCGCCGTCTTGAATGACCCGATCCGCCGGAACGGGGTGTAGCTCGTGGGCATCGTCGGCGCGGTGGCGCTCAGGCTGCACAGGTAGTCCACGACCCCGGTGTCCGTCCGCTCGATCTGGTGGACGTGATACCAGGTGTTCGCGGCCACCGAGCCGGTATCGAGGCACCCGTTGCCGGTCGCCACGACCCATGCCCCCGTGGTCTTGGTATAGGCGCTGCTCTGCCCCATCAGCGTGGCTTGGGTGCTGTCCATCGACACGCAGGCTGCGATGTCGATGACCGTGTTCGGGCTCACGCCGTCGTTCGAGAGCGTGCACCCCGCGAGGTGGGACCGGAACGCCGCCGCCGGCAGCCGCATGTACCACTGCGGGAGGCCGAACATGTTCTTGAGCACGTAGCGGATCCGCTCCAACTCCCCACCGAGGGAGGTCGGCAGGCTGACCGCATTGCTCGGGAACGGGTCCGTCGCCGTTTGCATCCCGCTGGCGTCAGGGCTGGCGTCGTCGACGCACGCCGGGGTGGAATTGGTCGTCGCGGCCTGGATCATCGACTGCGAGAGGTCGGGGGCGGTCAGCGAATTCCCGGTCACCCAGGTTCTGTAGGCCGAACAGTTCCCGACGGCCGCCGCCGGCGAGACAGGAACGAGCAGGGCGAGGAGAACGAGCAGGACTGGAAGGCTACGCCGCATGAGAGTGCCCCTCGGGCTGTTGGCTGACTGTGCTCCTCGCGCTATCGCCGCGTCGAAACCAGATCGAACTCCACCCACGCCCGAGCCAGTCTCGGGTTGTTTTCGCCGCTCTCGGTGAAGTTGAGCGACACGTAGTGCCCCTCGCCAACGATGGCGCGGTACTTTCGGCGGAGCCCGCCACTCGTCAACGTGCCCGGCAGATCGAAGGGCAGGACGGCGCCGACGGCCCCCATGTTGAAGGTCACCGTCCCCTTGCCCACGCCGTCGACCTCGATCCCGCACGACACGTCGAAGTTTCCCGTGGGCTCGAATTCGAGGTGCAGGTAGGACAGCTCCTTCAGGCCCATGAAGCTCGGGTCCACGTCGGAGAAGTCCGTGGGCGCCGTCTGGGCGCGGAAGCCGTAAGCCGTCCCGTCGACCGTGCGCGCCACCTGGTCGAGCTTGCGGGTGAAGCCGGCCGTGTCCCCGCTCCGCGGCCGGGGGATCAGGTCGGAGTCGAGCTCCATCCAGAGCGAGGAGTTGGTGTCCTTCTCGGTGATCTCGACGCGGGTCCGCTCCGTGTTGAAGTCGATCACCAGGCGCCGGTTCTCGGTCGACCCGCCCTTGGCCGCGTAGACCACATGCAGCTGCTTGGCCTCGTCGTACCAGCGGGCCTGCACCTTGTCCAACCGCCCCAGGTTGAAGTTGTCCCGGATGACCGAGCGGAGGTTCAGGGCCCTCGAGAGGTCGGTGAAGGAAACCCCGGTGAGGCTCCCCACGCTCTCCTGGAGCATGATGATCGAGCCGGTCGAGGAGACCATCGCCACTACCGCCTCGTCGATCTGGGCAACCGCGTGGGGCGTCGGCGCCATCCCGTACTGGCGACTGATCGGCTGGGCGAACCATCCGGAGACGGCGGCGGCGGCATCGTTCAGCGTGTAGAGCCCCAGGGGATGCTTGAAGAGGAGCAGCTTGCCGAAGGCGGTGATCGCCCCCACGAGCTTCTGGCCTTCACCGGGGTAGACCGAGAGGTTCCACACGCCGGCGGTCGTGAAGTCCTCGTGGTCGGCCCCCAGGCTCGCGTAGATCCGGTACGGGTCGTTGGCGTTGCCGGCCCCGATGTTCACCCCTCGGAACAGGACGAAGAACGCCGGCTGGTTGGTTCCAGCCCAGTCCGCGGGCGGCGTGGTGAGGTTGGCCGTCGTCGCCGCATCACCGGATTCGACCTGCACGATGTTGACCCCGGTGCAGATGAAGAGCTTCCGGTTGCGGCCCGTCGACTCGAGCCCGCCCTCGTTCATGTGGGTGACCCGGCTCACCGTCAATCCGGACTTCAGGGTGGTGCCGAAGGCCCCCGTCATGTCGTCCTTGTAGAGCTTGCCGTCGGAGGTGTAGACCACCCGGCGCTGGATGGAAGGGGTCGGCCACCAGTCGAAGCCCGTCATCACGATCGGTGCCCCGCTCAGCGCCACCGCGTTGATCTTCGTCGAGCCCCCCTCCTTCTCGATCAGGTTGCCGGCGCTGAAATTGCAATTTTGCGCGACCAACAAGTCGCCTGTTTTTAGACGAGACGGATCGAGTTCGCCGGTCTGTCCCCTCGAACTGAGGAAGATCGGCGCTAACGGCAAGGGTGAACGCTCATCCGCTGAGCCCCTGCCCGCGCCGCACGTAGGTCCTCATTTTCGACATCCCCTGCTCCACACGCTCCATGGCCCCGATCATGTCGTCGAGCTCGTCCTTGGCCGTCTTGATCCGCTGGTCCCGCTTGTCGGGGAAGAGCTGGAGCATCGCCCGGTTGGCGATGGCCTTCCGCCGCTCCCGGGGCAGGATCGGCGTATCCGTCCCGGCCACGCCGTCGAAGGTCAGGGCCGCCGTCCGGTACACGTAGGAGCACTCGAACAGTCGGGCGCTCTGGGTCCACGGGGCGATCCGGATCTTCGAGGCCGAGATGAAGCAGGCGTACCGCTTCGGGATCGCGGCGTCGGTGCCGACGATGTTCCGCCGCGCCTTCTCGCGGAACTCCGTCTCCGGGATCATCACCAGACCCGAGTAGGTGTGCAGGTCCCGGATGTCCGGCCACCCGAGGATGTCCGACGCCACCGTGATCTCGTCCTGGAAGATCGTGCACGCCCCGCTCGTGTTGGTCCCCGTGTAGCTCGTCACGAGAGTCAGGACGGCCGACGCCGCTGCGTGGACGTCGATCCGGTGGGGGATCGCGTCGGCGTCCAGATAAAACTTCCGGCCCGCCATCGAGGTGGCGATCGTCGCGCTCAAGGTGATCGTGGCCCCGGCGATGGTGCTCACGGTGGCGGTGACCTGGGCGGTGCTCGCCACCTGAATCGGCGGGTCCTTCTTGGCCCAGCGCCAGGGGCGGAGGGCGCAGAGGTACCAGTGGGACTCGTTGACGGCGATCCGAGTGTCAACTAGCCTGTCCGCCACTGATTCATCCGTCGTGGTTGGCAGGATTTCGCCGGCTCTGCGTAGCACATTCCTCAGAATGTCAAAGACCCGTGTCCAACTCGGCCACGGCGACCACCCCCTTTCCCTGTTACACTCTCGCTGGTATGCCGGCGAGATTGACCAGCAAGGCGTGTCGTCGATGCGGGGCATCGGTGACAGCACACTGGCGTTTGGATCGCACAGCGTTCTATTACCCGAAGCAGTGCCAAGCCTGTACAGGTCTTCCCCGCAACGAAGCCAGCGAAAGATCCACGATCCCCGGAACGATCGAATTCGACGCACGCTACCGATCTCCCGTAAAGCTCGTGGCTCTCCGCAGGCTGTGGATCTCGGGCACTGGCCGTGTACGATCTGATCTTCACCCCTCCGAACACCCGACCAATCTCGACGTAGCGTGGGCCGCCGGCATCTACGAGGGTGAAGGGTCTGTTCACGCAAGCACGATCGGGCAGAACTCGGTAAGCGTCGCCCAGAAGGAGCGTTGGCTCTGTGACCGTCTCCGCCTCCTGTTCGGCGGCTCGGTGCATAGCTACATTTACGATGGGCGGACGTATTATCGCTGGGGCGTGAGCGGCGCGCTGGCCCGCGGCTTCTTGATGACCATCTACTGCTTCCTGTCGCCGCACCGCCGCACGCAGATCCGTTTCGCGCTGCGTCGTTCGTAGCCCGGTGTCAAGCTCTGCGATCGCTCATCCTCCTCATCCCCGCCCGACCAGTTCGCCGGCTTGCGGGGCCACCGTGAGCTTGATCGGGAGCATCTGCCGATTCCGGCGCTCCCCGAACGGCATCATCGTCCCGAGCCCCGCCGCAATCCACGCCACCTCGAACCACCACCCCGTATGCCAGTAACTGCTGGCGAAGTAGTTGTTCGCGTACCAGCCCTGCCCGTCAGAGGCCACGCCGCACCGCGATCTCGATGGCGAGCCCAAGGTCCTGCGGATCCGCCTCGGGGAACCGGCGCACGAGCTTGGCGAAGACGTGCGCGTGCTTGAACGCCCCCGAGGCGTACCCGAAGACCCGCGTGTCATGGGCCTCGCGGACGAAGAGGACCGCGGTGGGGAGGGCCGCGAGGACGCCCGGAGATAGCACCAGGACTTCCGCCCTGCACCGCTCGAGCACCCACGTGCAGAGCCGGATCAACCAGGCGCGGATCATGCCGAGGGCGTCAAGGCCATGGCCGTCCTGTTGTTCGAGCCGTCGATCGTGGCCACCACCCGCGTGGCCGATCCGTTTGGCGTGCTGACGG
>ERZ1292644.80-Hain-H14-01um-R2-80-length-62019-cov-8_pt1 | contig 62019 bp, 73 predicted proteins | sample MGYA00564402_ERZ1292644 | MGnify/ENA primary metagenome ERZ1292644 (study PRJEB36523, sample SAMEA6512644) | groundwater metagenome | collected 2019-01-09 | study: AquaDiva: Metagenomics assemblies of 32 groundwater samples
TAGCTGGCTGAACGTAGACCCAAACAGCCGCGCGCCTGCCCGTTTGAAAGGCAATCGCCTAGCAAACTACCGTGATGAGGACATTCTGTACGTGATCCTACGTGAGGATGCACCGGAAGACTCGTCCTCATGGACGGAGGAGCAATGGCGCGTATTTCAGCGATGCGTTGAGGCTGGTCTCGGCGCACGCTGGGAGGACGTGATTCACATTGCAGCAGAGGAGGCGCGGGAGTAACGCATGCTGCATTGACATGGGTATCCCGAAAATTGGGGGCTTGACAAGCCGCTGAGATTCTGAGACAATTGCTCTGGCTGCCGGGAAACGGCAACGGGCCGGGGTACAACAACACGCATTGTAGATAGGAGGACGGACATGAGTTTCGTACCGGGTGCTGAAGATCGTGTAGGCGAACTAGAGGACAGGCTCACACTTACTCGTGAGCAAACGATAGAAATAGCAAGCCATATCCGTAAATGGGACGTTGGCATGATCATCATTTCTAGGCTTACAGAGAAACTAGCGGACTTCGGGATCAACAGCTTATGGAGCGCGCGCGGGACCACCAGCTAGCAAGCTGGCTCACTCTAACAGCTAGACTAGGTGAAGGAGGAAACGATGGCTGCACGATACAAGAAGCCCACTATTCTCAGAGGCAACGGCGCGAGTCCGGGTACCGTTACGGGTATCGCACGAGTGGTCCAGCTAAGCCTCGCAAAGGGCGACATGCCGGACGTATCACAGGTAAGAGATGGTGACATCCTGATCACACACATGACGGTTCCGGCAATGACGCCCGCATTGAAACGAGTGCGGGGTATTGTTACGGAACTCGGAGGTATCACTAGCCACGCCGCAATCATTGCCCGTGAGTATCAGATACCGACGGTTATGTCGTGCAAGGGGATCATGGATACCGCTGTCACGGGTATGCAGATAACCCTCGATGGTCTCACGGGCGAGGTATCGCTGAGTCCTGCGAGAGAGGAGGTTAGCTAGTATGTCTATTAGTACTAGTGGTACTACGCCTGTTGTTACTTCGGGCTTCACGAAAGCACCGCACGATGCGTTAGTGGCAGCCGCTAAAGCGGTGATGTTTGCTTGCGCCGCTTGTGCACACGATGGGAGTCACCCAATAGACATCATATGCCCGTGCTGTCACCTGACTTGGAGTGGACACAACGGGCACCACTGCGTAGGTTGTGGCAAACGAAACTGTTTCCCGCCAGTTGGATCAATCGGTACAAAGTGCGGGGTAACGGACTGTTCCTCGCCTACCTGCGGAACGGTCTACGTTCCCCACCTACGCGCAAGAGGGGGTAAGGGCAAGTTATGCTTGACGTGTGAGGCGTGTGTTGATCAGCTTTGGGAACCGTGGGGAGGTATTCCGCCTGTACACCTAGCAACAAAAATCCACCATATCAACGGTATTGCTACAAGCTGGAGCATACTCGACCCAAACCTTTGCCTTGCACGGGGAGCGGCCGACTTCTACGTGCTGCTGGCCACCACCCTACAAGGGAAGGTGCCAGCGAAAGCACCGAAGATGTTCGAACAGCACACTGCCTATATGGCAGAGCAACTCGCCTGCTATCTGGAAATGGCATGTCTCGGAGAGCTTCGCCATACGTTCAGTGATTCCGATTGCCAGGCATTCGTGGACAATGGTACTGCGGCTAGTACCGGTGGCAAGGGGAGTAAGCGATCGGAGGCGGTTCAGCCACTACTAACCTATATGCTAACGTTACTGGCCCGTGTGAGGGGGCCGGAGCATGGTCATTGGCCGGAGCGGTTCCGCTGGCAGGATTCGACTGATTTTCGCATGGCTACATGGCGGGTATGGTCACAGGTATTCGAGACGTTCGGCCTGCCTGTTTATGAGATCATCGCAACCAACTTTCGAGATATGAGCTGGCCGCGCTTAGTTGGCGGTGAGAAATGGGCTGTCTGTACTGATACAGTCGGGGCATTCCGTAGAGGCGAGACCTCACCACTCGTGTTTGTTGATCAGGCACTAAGCCTCGAACACAACGGTAACGTGGCCTACGATAAGTTTTGGGTGGTGCAAGGGCTTGACTATATACTATCGTGGGCACAGCACGGGGCCGTCGGATACATGGAACACTACGCATCGCAGCCAGTGAAACAGCTGCGCCAGAGTTGGAGGAAGCGCAATGGGAAAGCACAAGCACAAATACGTACAGCCTAAGATTCCCCTCGATAGTGATAACTGGGAGTATGGGATGGGAAGCCCGATTGCATATCTCGGAGGGCTAGTCGGCGCAATCACGAATAGAACTCCCGATTGCTCTCACTGGCGAACAGAGGTTGCAATCGGAGAGTACACAGTCTACGCATCCAGTACACGCGCGTTCAAAGCAGATAACCTCTTGATCGATCCTATACCGGAGGTAGGTATCTACCTCGACGACTATTGGATGCGGAAGCTAACCGGATTCGCCGCCGTCGGAATGCCATCACCTGTGAAGTGGCATTGGCCCTTCGTCGTGATTGACTGGCCGGATATGGGCGTGATGAGTGACGCTGAAATAAAGCTCGTCATAAACGTGACGGTCAAGGCAATCAAAGGGGGGAAGCGCGTCGAGATTGCCTGCATGGGTGGACACGGACGGACGGGTACGCTACTGGCTATGCTCCGTACTGCCATCGGGAAGATGTCCGCGAAGGAGGCCATCGAGTCCCTACGGAAGGACTACTGTAAGAAGATAGTCGAGTCCGGTACGCAGGTCAAGGCCGTGTTCCGCCTCGCAGGTGAGGATGAGGAAAGTGCTGATGCTAAGGCACTAAGCCCGTCGAAGTCCTACGGAGGGTACGGAGGGTGGAATACTGCGACTGATTCACCGTATGCTCCGTACAACGACTGTAAATGCTCGCACTCACTGTACAGTCATGAGCGGGCAGATGAGGAGTACGGGGAAAAGGACCGCTGTGCCTACAATAAGTGGACGAAGGACCAACCGTGGTCGTGCCAGTGTAAGGGATACGAGAAGAAACACCCAATCAAAACCCCCGATGAGGGTAAGGCCAAGGGCAAGGACGAGAATACAGGTCAGGGGTCTTCGTATCCCAACACTAGCGTACTGTACGGGAAGGGTACTCCCTCCTATATTCCCCCCCCAAAGGGTTCACCTACATCAGCAGCGATCGTTGCAAAGTGGCCCAATGACGTATGTGAATGTCGTCATCGTCGGAGGACGCATCGCCGGACGGGGCCATGCGATGCGTGCCACTGTAAGGACTTCGAGTTGGCCCCAGATGGGGTTCGTTGAGAGGAGGTGATATGTCGCTGTAAAGTCTAGCAAGCCAGGATGATCCGTCGGATAGCACGAGATTCCCACCTATAGGAGGATAAGCAACGTGGCAACGAACAACAAGATCACGCTGAACAGTCGCACGGGTGCGACCGCTGCCGAGGCAGATGCAAACGCCCGAGAGTTGGCTCGGAGCCTGTACCACGCCATTCCCATCAACGAGAGCGCAGGACAAACGTTCAAGAACTCGTTCGTGGAGGAGTTCCTGAACGTTTCGAACCGCGCTCGGAAGATGGCGAGTGAGGTTCTTGGAAGCGGGACGCGCAGGCCCGTGATCCCAGAGCCGACTCCGTCCAGCATGAGCAAGAAGAGCAAGTGCTGCGACGGCTGCTGTCACGACTAAGGATGGCAGTAGGAGCGTAACGTGTATGGGGAGCGAGTGGGAAATAGCTCGTTCCCCATATGCGAGCAGCCCAGCAGTAGCATACCGATCAAGGCCGACCGGGTGAGCTGATGGGCTGCTCGTGTAGTAGAACAGGAGGAGGCTGTGGAAACACTCATACTTATGAGCAGTTGGAATACTGCGGTCTGGCTCATTGTACTTGGCGGATTTATAGGTGCAACGATCGCATGGTGGACAGCTAAGTAAGGGAGGGTAAAGTATGAACGTGCAACAGCTAATTCAGGAGCTACAGACTTTGCATCTTGATGCCAACGTATACGTAGCAACGCCTCTCCCGACTGAGATGGGGGATTGTGCGTTGACCGGCGTATCCGTAGACCCCGACGGGCACGGCGTTTGGATTCAATGGGCAACTGAAAACGCGGGGTCGGGAATGTGCGTTGGCGATATCGTCATAGCAACGGACGACGGGCTTCGATTCGAGGCGGGCAATTGAAGGTACTAATTGCGGCAGCTTGCCTTCTTATCGGGCTGCTGCTGGCCAGTCCCGCTAACATACAGGGAGGCATGCAGTATCGTATCACCTGGTATGGTCCCGAGTTCGCTGGCCAACCGCTAGCATGTGGCTCCGACATCTACGGCCTGTATGATCCCGCTGATCCCACTACCGCTGCCGCAAATTGGGGGCAACATGTATGCGGGGAGAGGCTGCGCGTATGTACGAAGAGCGTCTGCCTTACCGTGATCGTCAAGGATAGGTGCGGCGGGTGCGGATATGGGCATATCGACCTCAGCCAAGCGGCCTACAATAGGCTAGGCGGGTATGACTATGCCAACGTAGCTGTGCTAACGAGTACTCCGCCACCAATCACGAACCGTATTCAGCTACCTGAGACAGGCAACGGCGGGTACATTGACAATCGAGCCTTACCTGTGGTAACATTGACACTATCAGGGCAAGGGGGCTTCTTATGGTTCTGGTAACGCAACACAAGCACGAGGACCAGGCAAAGTACCTGCGGTACCACCGCTCAGTGTATCTGCCAGCGCATGTAGCTCGTGCGGCTCGTGAGTTTTTGCCACCGGCGCTAACACCGCTGAAGCTCTCGTTTCATTATCGAGAGATACAGGCGGAGCGCAAACTGCCGATTGTCCTGTATATGCCCCTCACCTATGAGATCATCGACGTTACCGTGGTGCGGGACACGAGGGCGATATACAGGGTGATGGTACGCTTTCACTGGAACAAGCGGTCGGACTTTGCGATGGTACTGGAGGGGGATTGGGAGCTAGTAACAGGATTCTGGCAGAACCCGAAGGATACGCACGTAACACTGGACCTCACGCCCTATGAGAAGGGTGAGGATGAGGCACGGCGGCAAAGCCGACCAGATGATCAGACTTGACAAGTAACATCATACTATAGAAGGAGGAGGCAACAATGGAAACTGATACACACTACTACTATGTGGACGACTGGGCAGTCCGTAGGTGGGACAAGTTCAACGCTGCGCTGGTGACACCGAAGAGTTTCTGCCAATTCTGGCGGACGGTGCTGCTGTGGGCAACACTTGCTTCGATACCGTTGATTGGCAAGGTGTTCCTCGCAGGTGGCGCAGGCCATCTTATACAGGGGATTGTAAGTGTGGCTAGCCTTGTGTGGCGTGTGCTGCTAACTGCCAAGCATAGGATTTGTCCGGCAATTAGGATCGTGAGGTTGAGTAGGCCATGACTACAATGCACACCGAGCCTGACCTAGCCGTCGCGCTGTCCCGCCTACGGGAGCTGCTGGAGCGGGCCAGACATCCCGCTTCGGTTGGAGTTCATCGAGCAAATGTTGGATGCGGTACATGTACGAAGCTACGATACCTCCAGCAGCAGGCCCCCACCCTGGCCTCGCTGGTGCTGGAGCTAGCGGAGGCGGGGGAGGCGCTTGCCGATGACGAGGATGAGCAGGGTGTCGAAGATATGCGCGGGCCGGTCTACACTGATCGGATGCGCCAAGCCCTCGCCCGTGTGGCCGAGGCGCTGGGCGAGAGGAGGGAAGGGTAAATGGGCGGCCCACTTCGCGGAGAGACGAGGCATCGTCAGCACTCCACGCCCAGTGCGGAGCCAGAGCCCACGACGCCGGAGCTTCTGCGGCGATTCTGGGAGGCTCTTGGGCTACAACGGGACTACTACGAAGAGCCGGATACGCCGCACCCCGACCCGATCTTCCGAATGCGAACGCAGCCAGGCTTCATCTTCGATGACTCGTTCTGGGAAGTGTTCGAACGGTTCCCGTTCCGCATCTGCCATGTAGCTTACTACGGGCCGGAGAGGCTGGAAGGCGAGACGCCGCCACCACCAGGCGTGTTCGAGTTGCGCTGGACATTGGCCGACCTCGACCGCCGCGACCAGGCCCTCGCGCTGGCGGAGACCGCGATAGTAGCCCTTGATCTCAGCGACGAATGGAGCCTAGAGCAAACACCAGCAGAAGCTGCGCGGGACGGGATGCGGAAGGAAGGCTGCGCCGCTGTGGGCGGGCTAGAAGCCGTGTTCCTGATCGCTACGAGTGGCGAGCGGGGTGTTACTGGCTCGAAACTAGATCGCGTTGCGGACATCGCATCACAGATACTCGTAGACGCTCGGCATTGTGACCACGAGGCCCACCTCCAGGCCGAGCGCGGGCTTCGCGGGCGGCTGGCTGAGGCGCTACGGAAGCGAAGTATGCAGGGTCAGCACAAAGCCCACTATCGGAATGCGAAAACGGGCGTACCACATTCCGTTCACATAGATTGGGCAGTTTGCCCAGGTAAGCCCTGCGCCAGCGACCGTGCCCTCATCCGGGAAGCGGCCCAGGCCGAGGAGGCCCATGATGGCTAAGTCGATCTTTACCATTTGGCGCGAGGAGCTTTGGCCGTTTTGCGAGGACGGCTGGATCGAGGGACTTCGATCTGAACTTCAAAGTGCTCAACTAGACTGGTACGAGGAACACATATTCAACGAGGAACGGCTGTACAAGGCGTTAGGAAAAGAGGACGCTCGCAGCGTGTTGGGCGTCTGGAGGCGGTTCCGACAGCTTGCCGAGTCTGTTCGTCGCGTGAGCGACGGTGGCAAGGAGGCCCCCGATGGCTAGCCTGGCCGAGCTGCTGGAGCGGACGCGCCTCCAGTCCTTGGGCGAATGGGCTGATAATCCCTGCACGCCAGAGGAGCGCGCCGATGCAGAGGACATTCTACTTGACCTCCACTTCGTTCGTGAAGTAGTGACACTCGCCGCCCTCCAGGCGCGGGCCCTGGTGGCCACGCAGAAGCACATTCACGACACGCTCTGTCAGGAGGAATCCGATTGCCACGACTCCTGTAATGAGGCTCGCGAAGCCCTCGCCGCAGGCCAGGAACTTGCGGCACGGCTGGAGCAACAATGACTTGTCGAGCAACGGTTGAGCACCTAACCTGTGAAGCCTGTTCCTTGCACCAGTTTAGGACACAGGTAGTCCCCGGACATGGGAGCATTGACGCTAGGATAGCACTTGTTGGTGAAGCCCCCGGCAAGGATGAGGACATGGAGGGCCATCCGTTTGTTGGCCGAGCAGGGCAGCTACTTGATGAGCTTCTCGAACGTGCTGGCATTGACCAGGCTACAATATGGCGGGACAACGTGGTCCATTGTAGGCCACCGAACAACGCTATCAGGGAATATCCAGATGCAGTAAGTCGATGTCCTGATCTGTGGCTTAAGCCTACACTGGCAGGGCTACAAAATCTACGGGCTGTCGTTACCCTTGGTGCGACAGCAGGACAACTTTGGTTTTCTGGGAAACGGGCTGGAGAGATAGCTGTCTTAGCACGAGCAGTATGTATGCAAGGCCCAAGGGCCATACGGATTGTCGGCAGCTATCATCCAGCCTATGCTCTACGGGAAGGGCCGTGGGTTAGTGATAGCATTGTAGCAAGCCTGTCAAGGGCACTCATCTATTCACAACTCGGAGGATTAACATGACTAAGCGGCACTTTAAGAAGCTAGCGGCAATCCTTGCACACGCACGCAACGATGTGCGGCTTGGCGTAAGTGCTCAAGGAATCGTCGAATGTATCGAGGATAGGCTGATCGATCTCTGTAGTGCAGAGAATCCTAACTTCAATTAGGCGTTGTTCCTGAAAGAGGCCGGAGCAGACGTAAACTGGGGAAGGATATCGTAGCCTGTTTATGCCGACTTACATCGACCTAGCATCGCTCGGTCCGAATGATGACATTGCCCACAAGAGGGCGATAGCACTTGGCCTAAGTGGTAAGCTGCTGCCTCGTACTTACCGAGGATTACTACTATCTGCCGCACAGGCCGGAGATACTGTCATCTGTGGACCACGAGGGCTCGACTTCTGGCGATTGCTCGGTCCTCAGGTAGCATTGGTTAGTATTGAGGACATGGTGGCACAAGACCTGCTGCCGATGCGATTTACAAACACGCTTGAATGGTTGCTCGTCTTGAATACGGTTCCTCGGATGGAGGCAGCAGCACTAGTACGTAATCCACCTAAGACGGATAAGCATAGGCGGTGGAAGCTGTTCAATACTCTAGTCCCTGCGGCCGAGTATGTGTATAGCACGCCTCCACTTCCACCTCTAGAGGAACTAGCCGCTGTCAAAGACAGCAATGAGGCTCGGCCATATACATACAAGCTGGTCGATAACAGGGATACATACGAAGAGTTCGTTGCCAAGCTAGCAGCCTACGGTGGTACACTAGGCATAGACGTTGAGACCGACCAGGTTGGAGATACCGTCAATGAGATGCACGACATTCTGGTCGGTGTCGGAGTGGCAATTGGAACCGATTGTTACTTTGGGTATACCAGTTACGAGCCGTGGATGGTCGGTCTACGAGAGCGCCTGGTTGGTCTGCCCTGGATTGGCCATAACGGTAAATATGATCTATCTGTACTTCGCCGTTACGGAATCCCTGTTGGCCCTCTTGTCGGAGACGGCATGTTGGCTGCCTACCTACTTGGAGAACCCAACGCCCGACTGAAGGACCTGGTATATAGGCGGTTCAACCACCGGATGATCCGGTACGAGGAGGTAGTCGGAGAGGGTAAGAACCGGATCAAGATATCGCAAGCTGACCCTCGAGTTGTCACTGAGTATTGCTGTGGCGATGCGTACTGGGGGGTACAGATTGAGAACCTGCTGCACTCGGAGCTAACCGGTAAGGTACGAGAGCTATATGAGAACGTAGACCTGCCGATTGCTACGATACTGTGCAACATGCAGTTTGCTGGCATTACCTTCGATAGGCAGACGGCAGCCCGTGAGCTGCGGAACACGTGGCGTACGCAGACACAACTTGCGAGGGCGATCGATACCCTTGTACATGAAGCGGGGTGGAGTCGGCCGGATCGCACGTGGGTATGCAAGGGCTGCCGGAATGGGAAGAAGAAGCGGCTAACCTGCGAACGATGTCACGGGGTTGGCAAGTTCTCTGCACTACAAGCAATCAACCCCGGCTCATCTGATCAACTAGTAGACTTCTACCACCGGCACCTAGGCATACCAGTACAGCGGCTGAGTAAAGAAACGGGGAAGCCATCAGTTGATGCACTTGTGCTGCTCAGGATATCGCAGGCCCACGTGACGGTACCCTTGATCCTCAACTGGAAGAGGCTAAAGAAGTACAGGGAGTTTCTACAGCAGTGGGCAAAGGGCAGCAAGAGGGATGGTAAGCTGCACCCTACCTACAGTAACGCGCGGGTCAGGTCATATAGGTTCTCATCGGAGGAGCCGAACGTTCAACAGATCAAGGTGGACTGGCGTGGCATGTTCCGTGCAGACGAAGGCCAACTGTTGGTGGCTGCCGACCATGCACAGATCGAGGTACGTGTCGGGGCATACGTATCACATGACCCTACGATGCTTATGATCATGCAAGCAGACCCCAATACTGAAGCTGGAGACCTGCACGGACAGAACGTACGAGCACTCTTCGGCGTTCCCTATGATCAGCAGAAGCTGCCGCAGAACCGGCCGCTCCGTGTACGCGCCAAGAACTTCTTCTTCGGTGCTATGTATGGGTCTAAGGGTGATGAGGTCCATGCAGTAATCGAGAAGTTCATGTTAGAGGACCCTGAGCTAGCAGCGTTAGGTATACCAGATGTCAGGGAGATCAGGCGGGGCATCAGTGGGATACATGATATATACGGGCGGTATTTCAAAGAGTGGAGGCCGTATGCACTTGAACAAGCACGGCAGAATGGAAACACTGTATACACACTGTTCGACCGCCCGAGGTGTATACCCGATCTGACCAGTGCGGATCGCCAACTGCGCGAGGCTGCTGAGCGAGAGGCTATCAGCCACATCATTCAAGGTACAGCGACTGCGGATATCATGCGCCTTGCCATGCTACAGGTAGCGAGGTTGCCATTTGGAAACCTCTTGATAAATGCACACGATGAGCTTGTGTCGGGGGTTGACGAGGACAGGACTGAGTGGTATGCTGGGTCTATGCGAACGACAATGGAGTTGGGACAACCGTTTGAAGATGTGCCACTCGTTGTCGTTGTAAAGACCGGTAAGACCTGGTACGATACGCACGCATAATCCCCCAGCATTCTAGTTTCAGGAGTCCTTATATGACTGACCTTCAGCTCAGTGTGCTTTCCGATCGCTATGCCCTACCAGGAGAAACCTCGTGGCCGCAGGTGGCACGGCGGGTAGCCAATGCCCTTGCTGATACGGGGAATGAGCGGCAAGAGTTCTTCGAGGTATTGGAGCCCATGCTGTTCATCCTCGGCGGACGAGTCCTATTTGCCGCAGGAAACACAGCACAGGTTACACCGTACAACTGTTTCGTTTTGCCCATGCCCGAAGACTCCCGCCAAGGAATTATGGAGAGCCTCTGGCAGTGGGTAGAGGTACAGGCACGGGGGGGTGGGGTCGGGATCAACATGTCCAGTCTTCGCCCGAATGGTGCGCCCGTACGTGGGGTCCAGGGGTTCTCCTCTGGGCCTATTGCATGGATGGAACTGTTCTCCACTGCTACCCATAGGGTTATCCAACAGGGTGGGAGTCGGAGGGGCGCGGCTATGCTGATCCTTAACGATAATCACCCTGATATCATGGCGTTCATCCGTGCCAAGATGGTACCAGGGGTACTGCTCGGTGCCAACCTGTCTGTGAACGTTAGTGATAAGCTGATAGGGGCGGTCAAGAACGATGCGGAGTGGCAGCTTACATGGGAAGGGTCAGTCTATAATACGATCCGTGCCCGTGATTTGTGGTCTATGATCATTGCCTCGACATGGGCGTCAGGGGAACCGGGCGTGGTATTCCTCGAACGAGCGAATAGGATGTCCAATGCTCAGTATTGCGAGGAGCTGATAGCTACGAATCCCTGTGCGGAACAGCCGATGGGGGCGTTTGGGACGTGCCTGCTGGGTGCGGTGAACCTAGCGAAGTTTGTTAAGGGTAATGGTGATTGGGATACATCGGCGCTCCACGCTGTCACGAACGTAGCAACAAGGATGCTGGACAACGTGATCGACCGGGCGTACTATCCCCTGCCCGAGACGGAGATAGCACAGAAGCGCCTACGTAGGCTTGGCATTGGTACGATGGGCCTCGCTGATGCCCTCGTAGACATGGGCCTCCGGTATGGTGAGGAGGATGCAGTTCATGCAACCGAAGATGCCTTCAAAAATATCAAGCAGGCAGCCTATCTTACCTCGGCAGCCCTTGCCTACAATAAGGGAGCCTTTCCTGCTTATACAGACAAATGGGTGGAATCCCCATTTGTTCGAAGTATGGGCGCGGGGTACGTCCGCTACGCTGCCGAGCATGGGGTACGTAATTGTTTCCTGACTAGTCAAGCACCAACAGGTACTATTGCCAAGCTGGCCGGAGTATGGGCAGGCATCGAACCCTTCTTTGCAAAGGAAACATTCTTCACGAACCGCCTGGGCAACTTCAGTATGCAGGCACCAGACAGCCCATACACGGTCCTTGCACAGGACGTGCCGGTCGAAGGGCACATTGCCATGATGGCAGCAGCGCAACGTCATGTAGATTCTGCCGTCAGTAAGACAGTCAACGCGCCCGAGTGGCACACACTTGAGGATACCGATAAGGCGTATCAGCTCGCGTACGATAGCGGGCTCAAGTCACTTGCATACTACCGAGACAAGAGTAGGAACACACAGGTACAGTGGGATAATGAAAAGGACGCGCTTGCTGCTGAGCGGGAATGGGAGGCCACGTGTAATCTTACGGGGGTATGTAACTAAACCTAGTAAGATGTGCGTGAAACCGGAAAAATTGGGGGTTGACAAACCCCAGCCGGAGTGGTAGTCTGGTCGAGCAAGCACCGGGAGCTGGGCTTAGACGGGTCTCCAAAACCCGTCGGGCAGGGTTCGATTCCTTGACGGTGTGCCATCAGGGTGTAGCTCAGTCAGGCCAGAGCACTCGGCTTGGGACCGAGGGGTCCGCTGGTTCGAATCCAGCCTCCCTGACCATTACGGAGTAGAGTAACAGTAACTCGTCACCCTCATAAGGTGAAGCTCAGGGTGCAATTCCCTGCTCCGTTACCAAATCAGGTAAAGCGGACGCAGTAGTTGAAGACCATGCCGCTAACAAGCTGGCTAGTAGATGAACCGTCCGCTTTGATACGTCGCTCGTGAGTGTGCTGGGAGCACGCCTCCCCGTCAAGGAGGTAGGACCGGTCCGATTCCGGTACGGGTGACCAAAGCGTCCGTGGTGTAGTGGCAGCGTATCGCGCTTCCAACGCGAGGGTGCCGGTTCGATTCCGGCCGGATGCTCCAAGCCGCCTTAACAACTGAATACCTACGATATATAAGTGGGAGCCCTCCACAGGTTGCCGCTGGGGAAAACCCGCTCTCGGGCGACGGACATTAGCCAAGGTCGCGAACTAACGCCGGAGTGGGGGGGTAACAACAGGGCGTCGGCACACGCCCACTCCCACTTATTATAAGCATGTGTGGTGTAGTGGTAACATACGACCATGCCACGGTTGGGACGCGGGTTCAATTCCCGCCACGTGCTCCACCTACAATATAGACCAGTAGCTCAGTGGTACAGAGCATCCGTCTGATACGCGGAGGGTCGAAGGTCCGATTCCTTCCTGGTCTACCATTGACTTATAGCTGACTTGTGCGCTATAATAAAGTATGCCACGAGTTAGTAAAGAGGCCAACCGTGCTTATCAGCGTAAATGGTATCAGCTTAACCGCGAAACTCAGATAGCACGGAGTAAGAAGCGGTTACGTGGTATTGCCGAGTGGCTTCGTCAGTACAAGACAGGCAGTGGGTGTGTAGCGTGCGGTGAAACGCATCCCGCATGTCTGGACTTTCATCACATTGATGGCAAGGCTGACAAGGAAGATAATATATCCACTTTGCAGCTTCGAGGTTGGAGCAAAGAACGGCTACTAACCGAAATCGAGAAATGTGTCGTTATGTGCTCTAACTGTCATCGGAAGTTACATCGCCCGTTAGCTCAGGAGTAGAGCAGCGATCTTATAAATCGTTGGCCGTTGGTGCAACTCCAACACGGGCTACCATACAGGCTTAGCTCATGGGGCAGAGCTTCCGGTCTACACCCGGAGAGTGAAGGGTTCGAGTCCTTTAGCCTGTACCATACCCCTGTGGTGGAACAGGTATACACGCCGGTCTTAGAAACCGGTGCCGTTACAGGCTTGGGGGTTCGACTCCCTCCAGGGGTACCATCTACAATATAGGGGCGTAGCCCAACAGGAAGAGGCGTTCGGTTTAAGCCCGAACCAGTGCAGGTTCGAATCCTGTCGCCCCCACCAATGATATGAATACCGCCTTAGCCCAACCGGTAGAGGCAGTGGCTTCAAGTCCCACTCAGTCTGGGTTCGAATCCCAGAGGCGGTACCATTCCTCGGTAGCTCAGGAGTAGAGCGGTCGGTTGAAGCCCGATGCGCGGGGGTGCGATTCCTCCCCGAGGAACCAAGACATGGTGGTCGAGTAGCAAGGCATCCGCCTGCAAAGCGGGAATACGGGGGTGCAATTCCCCCCCATGTCTCCAATGCCCTGCCCGTCGGACGGGTCCAGCGTCCCCTAAACGCAGGTGAGGGGTTCGAATCCCCTCAGGGCATCCATCATAGCAACGTGGCAGAGCGGCAATTGCATCTGCCTGTAAAGCAGACGCCTTAACCGGCTTCGTGGGTTCGAGTCCTACCGTTGCTACCAACGATACACGCGAGGAGCTGTCAACATCGGTATGTGTAGCTGCCCTGAAAGCAGTAGCGGGGCAACCCGTTGGGGGTTCGAATCCCTCCGGCTCCTCCAATATTGTGGAAATGGTCCGGCTGGACGAGGAGCACGTTTGCTAAACGTGTGGCCGTCAGGCTTGCAGGTTCGAGTCCTGTCGTTTCCGCCAGCCTACGATAGAGAGGGGGTGATCAGCTCGTGGACGCCGCTGCTGACGAAGCACAAAGGCGTTATGAGATACGTGGCCCACTAGTATAGTGGCAGTACGGCTGCCCCTCAAGCAGCAAGCCTCCGTCCGATTCGGTGGTGGGCTACCATCGCGCAATCGACTACAGGAAGGTCTCCTGTCTTTCAAACAGGGTGGCGAGGGTTCGAATCCCTCTTGCGCGACCAACAGAAATAATCTAGAGTATGGGTATGGGGACGTGGCTCGTCTGGGGATAGGCGCTTCCCTTGCAAGGAAGAACAGGTGGGTTCGATTCCCACCGTCTCCACCAACTACAACAAGAACGGTGGGTGCTGGACAGGTGAACGTGACCCGATGAGGGACGGATACACACTCCGTGCATTGGCTAGCTAACCACACCTGGGCCGCGTTTCAGGACACGGATACCGGGTGAGCACGTTGCAGGAGTATCCGCACACGGTGGCCAGCGAGAAGTGGGGATTGGTGGGCGACCTCACATAAGATACGAGCCCGTGTAGCTCAGAGCACAGAGCACCTGGCCACGGACCAGGGTGTCGGGGGTTGGACTCCCTCCACGGGTTCCAAACGTAATAAACTAGCCTACCGAGGGCTGCTAGGCTGATCGTGTCCAATCTTGGCTTAGCGATAGTAGGCAGGCGGGTATTCAGGGTGCTGGACACCGCGCTCTGAATAGTTAGGTAGGCTAGTTTATAAGCCGATGAGTGGATGGCAGGCGCTTCGTAAGCGCCACGTCTCGGGTTCGAATCCCGGCTTCGGCTCCACGCTGAGGGTTCGTCTAGTGGTAGGACAGCAGACTTTGAATCTGTGAACCAGGGTTCGAATCCTTGACCCTCAGCCATTACCATGCTACAATCTTCAGAGAAAGGAGTAGGAGGTACAGTCATGCTCTTAGAAAAGCTACAGTCACGGAAGTTCTGGATCGTTGTTGCCGTTGGCATTGTGGTTGTCTTCGGTAATGCACTAGGGCTAAACCTCGACGAGGCACAGCTCTGGCAGCTTGTATCAACTGCGGCAGCATATCTCGGTGTTCAAGGCATCCGAGACTTACTCGAATAGCGTTGTCGTGCCGCTCTAGCTCAACGTAGAGCACCTGCCTTTTAAGCAGTGGCGTGTAGGTTCGAGTCCTACGAGCGGTACCAGTGTAGGGGTGGTGTAACAGTAGCACGGCAGGTTGTGGCCCTGCCGGTTCAGGTGCAAGTCCTGGCCCTTACCCCAGCCGCCGCTAGCGGTAGCGCCCATCTTGGTATGATGGAAACGTGGGTTCGACTCCCACCGGTGGCTCCAGGTTATAAAACCCGCCGAGGGCCTAGGACCTTCAGTGTCGGTGTTTTTAAGGTCACAGGTTGTGGGTGGATCAGAACAGCCGGTCCGACACGGCTTCTGAGGTAGGCGGGTTTGATACAAGCCGGTAGTCTAGACGCCACGTACCTTGTAAGCACAGTGGCCCAGGTGCAAATCCTGGCTCCGGCCCCACGCTTTGGTGTGGTGTAATCGGTAGCACGAGCGGCTGTTAACCGTTCGGTCGGGGTTCGAGTCCTCGCACCAGAACCATCTACAATATGTACCGCCGTAGCAAAGCGGCAATGCAGGGGACTCTTAATCCTCGATACGACGGTTCGAGTCCGTCCGGCGGTACCAACAATATAATCAGGGATCGTCTAATTTGGTAGGACACGGCACTCTGAATGCCGGAAATCCAGGTCCGAATCCTGGTCCCTGATCCAAGCCTACGATAGGAGGCGCGACGTGTTCGAGCATGTATTGGTGAACGGAGACTATGATTCCATACACCCTACAGATGAATCATGTGAGGGACTTAAGAGGGCTTCTTCCATATGGGGCGGTTGCGCTCCCTGCCTATACCGCTCAGGTGAAATCATCTATATCAGCGGTTGTGATGACAGCACGAATGAACCAGTGAAGTTCTGTCCCTACTGTGGGCGAGAGTTTCTTGTGGAGGTACGGTAAGTGCCAATCTACGAATACCTCTGCGAAGATGGGCACGTTACGGAGCGACGCGGCGACCTCGACGAGGACACGATCACCTGTCTGCACATGACCAAGCTCCCGGTCGTTGCCGAGAGTGGCGCGGCCGTGGCTCAGGCGCACTACTGCAACAAGTCGGCTCGCCGCCGCCCCGCCTACGCGAGCCAGGGGGTCATCTTCCCTGGTGTAGGCTTTACCCGGACAGTGATACCACCAAAACCCCCGGACCCCAAGACGGAGGCGGGTGAACCCACACCAGATTGGTTCGAGAAGCTTGATGAGTACGCTGAGAAGCAACACAAGGACGATGTGAATTATCGGGATGAGCGGAAGAAGCAAGCGAAGAAAATGCTTGAGCAAGTAGACCGAGGCGCGCTTCCATAGCTTCTCGGAGGGCCAATGCCTGAGGACCCACTAGTCCCCCCGTCGTGGGGAGACATCATAAAGTTTGACTTCGAGGAAGCCGCACGGTATGCCCGTGACGGATTGCCTCTCGATCGTAAGGGTACACGGATGCGTGTTGTCCACGTGCCCTACGATGTGAAGGTACTCAATCTCGTTGAACGCCTATTGAATCGAAACCCAGGGGACTTCGGCGGACAGATAGATAACTTCGTCTACTTCTGTACAGTGTTGATCCTACGTAAGCTGGCCGAAGGGGGTATACCTGAGGAAGGTCCACTACCCACACCACTGTTAATGCTTGATCAGTTATCGAAAGAAGCAGAGGATGCACTGGCCCTCAAGCGCATCTCCGAGGATTCGGTCGGTCTTGATTTTGTCATAGAGACAGCCGTACAAGCTGGTGACTGGGAGACGGTATGTGAGCAACTGAGTATGCTTCGTAGCATTTACGCGCAGGTCCGTTGGGATTCCATGAGGCGACTGTTGGAACAAGCACAAGCTGGACGCCTTGCTCTACGGAATGCTGTTGTTAAGCTGAACACCTTACCCGAGGCTACATTGACCGAAGAACAGCACGAGCTAGCGGAATGGTGGAGCCATTGGTATAGTGCATGGGACGGGCATCCCATTGCCTAACGGAGGACAGGAGGAGTCCAATTGAACCAGCGACTAAGCCAGCAACACCCTAGTTTGCCACCGCCAGACCTAGAGGGTGCGGTAGACCTCGCAAGCCCGGTACAAATTGGTCTCGCACAGTTCAAGAAAATGATAGCTGAAGTACACGGTGTTGCCTTTGTGGCCGTAGGTATGACGGGAGACAGCAATATCGTACTCAGCTTCCATGCACCAGGAGGGCTAGTACAGGCTCTTGGAATGCTGACTGCCGCGACGCAGATGGTTGCTAACCGATCACAGGTACCAGTAGCACCATCGTCTCCGGCGGATCGTCCACTACCGCCGATAGAATCCGAAGATGAAACCGAATGACAACGGATACATTCGACATCATTGGTGATGTCTGCCCCACCCGTCCAAGCGGCCTCGGGATAGCGATCGCTGGCGATACGTGGTGGCCCGGACAGCGGGAAACCATCGATCAGATCGTGGCTGCATTCTGGATGCACAAGTTTGTGCTGGCCAGTATCCCTACGGGAGGGGGAAAGACCATCGTAGCAACAGCCATACAGCGGCTACTCGGTGGTACGGCCCTCTACCTTGCACACACCATACAGCTACAACGACAGGCCCAAGACACCATGCCTTGGGCCGTACTTGCGACCGGCCGAGATAACTATCCGTGTGGGCGAAGTGAGGTTGACCCGTTGATGGCTCTATTCGGGAGCATGACGGCACAGGACTGCGAGGCATACGGTGGATGTGTGAAGAAGGATGAGCGATCATGCGCCTACTATCAGATGCTCGACAAGGCTGCCTATAGCCCACAGGTCATCATGAATTATGCGTACGCCCTACGGATACTGCAAGCACCTATTGTAGACAAGGCTCCCAACCCGTTCCGCCGAACGTTTCTCATTGCAGACGAGGGGCACCTTGCGGAAGATGCGATTGTTGAGGCTACATCGATCGGCCTCTGGAGGGGATCATGTGACGATGCCGGACTACCACCGTGGCCGCAGTCGCATGATCCCTACATGTGGATCGCTTGGGCAACCGATGCTGAGGGGCAAGCGCGGGAGTGGCACGCTGCTGCACAAGACGCGCTCGCTGAGGCCATTGACAATCCCACAGCCTTGAAGCGTGCCTATAGTTGGGAGCGTCGAGCACGGAAACTACGTGAGACCATTAACGAGCTACGAAGGCTTGACCCTACTGACTGGGCCGTATCACCGGGGGTCAAGGAGACAAAGCTTCGTCCTATCTGGGCATGGTCCGTGGCCAATAATAGGCTCTGGCGATACTTCGATCGTGTGTTGATCATGAGCGCAACGCTCGGTGATCCTAAGACACTGATGACAAAGCTGGCTATCCCGTTTGATCAGGCTATCCATATCGACGTACCTTCGACGTTCCCGATCCAGAACCGTCCAATCTTCTACTTTCCCGCAGCAAAAGTCAATCGGAACACGGATAGCGACGAGTGGGCACTGATCGCCTCTGCCATACAACACATTGCCAACATGCCACGCCTTGCTAATGAGAAGGCCATTGTACATACGGCAAGCTATAAGGTTGTCAATGCTCTACGCCCACACCTGCAACATGATGGTAGGTTCGTGTTCCAGACAACAGGCAATGATAAAGAGATGTTGATTGATCTGCTTAAGACCTCTGAAGAACCAGTGATAGTCGTGTCTCCCTCGCTAGGAACAGGCGTAGACATCAGGGCGCTACGTTGGCAGGCAATTGTGAAGGTACCGTTCGGTGATCTTGGCGATCCAATTACCAGGTTGAGGAGGGATTATACACGGGACGATGATCGATACTTCGGTAAGCGCAACTATGACGAGGAGGCTATGAACAATGTAGTGCAAGCGGCAGGTAGGGTTGTGAGGGCACCAGATGATTGGGGCGTGACGTATGTACTGGATGCCAACTTCTGGGGCTTGTACAAGCGGGCGTACAGTCCGCTATTCTTTCGAGAAGCGATCAAATGGCTGAAGTAAGCCTACCATAAGGAGTTGTTACATTGACCACAGCAGTACCAGAAGAAGTAATCCCCGGAGTTGAGGGCTTTAGCATTGACCCCTCAACATGGATGGAGCCCAAGGAATCATTTCCTGGGCTAGTGCTTGCCAGCGAGTACCGCTGGTGCGCTGACAAGTACCTTGATGGTGTAGTCACCCGTATCGCCGGTCAGGCACACCTGACGCAAGAGGCGGTACTGGCCTCACTCAAGGTCGTCAATCCAACAGGCGTAGCCCGCATTCCCCAGTGGGACCTGCGTGTGAAGCGCCTCGATGCAATCCTCCAGCTTCCTGATGGGTCGCAGGCTGACGCCGTACGGTACGGTGGCTTCGACCTTGTGAAGTGGTCGAACAGGGACAACGTGTTCGTACCCATTAACCCTAACTATGGGAAGGAAGCATTCATTAGCGGGGAGTGGAAGCGAATCGCTGGGCAGACTGAGCCGCCTACGGTTCTGACTGGTAAGTTCTTCGAGTTTGACTACTTCCCATCCAAACGGTTTGGTGGCTCAATGCCAGCCAAGCGCGTACTAGTACCTACGAAGATTCTGCCACCAACATTCCAGTATGCGGGTGAAGTACGAATCATCGTTGTCACGGAAAGGGCTGAGGCGACAGGGGAACCGGCCACAGATGACGGTACGACTACTCCGACAGGCTCAGCCGTTACCCTTCTGACTGAGGAGGAAGCGGTGAACAAGCTGATCACCGAGGTCCTTCCTGGTAAGAACAGCAACCAGGCTGTCAGTCTACTGGCTACAATAGCTCCTGAGCTACGTGTACCTACAGTGCTGAACGGTCTGGCAACTGGCGAGTTGATCAAGCGTCTGGCTGCCGAGGGTAGGATTACCGTCGCAGCCGACGGTACGATCAGCTAGCCGTTCGAAAGGAGTATGTGAGCAGCGCCCGGCCTCGTTACCCCCTAATGGCCCGTCCGATTCGTCGCTTCGCTTCGTGTTTCAGTAGCTACCGCTGCTAACCAGGAGGCTGGGCGCTGCTTTCTACAATACAATGGCCGAAATCACTTATGATCATGAATATACGGCACATTTGAACAGCTCGGTTCAAGATCGCTATGGGTCTACGACCAAGCGAGTTGGGACCCATATCAGTGACCTACTATATTGCCTGAGGAAGGGGTGGGGTAAGCACCACGTACCGGAGGAACAATGGAGTCAGGCTGACCCTGATGATGACCCAATGGTAATGTGGGCACAGGGCCTCCAGTTTGAGGACCTAGTAGGCACAGGCGAGCCACAGCAGCCCTGGGCCTACTGCTTCACCTGCCGGGCCGTCTCGGCCGTCCCAGCCCCTCTGGAGGGCATTGAGAAGGCCACCTGTGGGGTATGTGGAAACAGGTGGCTGATTGGTACCCCTGACTATAGGGTGCCTGATGGGCAAGGGAACCACATTATCCATGAGAGCAAGCAGACCAGGAAGAGCCAGAGGCGGGGACCGCACGACGCCCCGTGGTGGATGGAACAGCTACAGAGCTACCTGTTCTTTGATCATGTACGAAACCCCAATGCTCCCGAGTGGGGCAGGCTCGTTGTCAACTGGCTCATGGGCGACTACGGAGAGAAGAAGAAGGGCAAGAGGCCGCGCCCCCCACGGTCTGCAATAGAGGCGTTCAAGGTTGACTTTGCAGGAACAGACTGGAATGAGGTACATGAGGAGCTATCTCGTAGGAAGTCGATCGTCGAGGGGAAGGACATGCCGCCCCTGACTGGAATGGGTGACGGCATGGAACGGTCGCCTGTCTATGATTTCGAGTGTGCTAATTGTATAGTTGGCAAGGCAATTAGCTGTGAGTTGTTCGTCTGGGACGATGAGGACAACGAGATCATCCCAGGTGCTGGTGAAACACAGGAGGCATCTAGTGAGCTATGAGAAGATCATCGGTGCTGAGTTTGATATCAGTACCACGCCCCCCGCCTTCTCAACATCCATAGAGGGACTGGAGGGGACAGGGAAAACACACCTGTCACTGCTGACCACACCGCCCCCTGTCGTTCATATCAACTTCGGAGACAGGGATGCCACGTGGTTTCTCTACAATATGGACGAAGAGCGGCGGAAGCAGACGACGATGTACTCCTTCCATGCAGCATCGAGTGACGGGTGGACCAGGCAAGAGGGAACAGAGAGTCTACGGGCACTAAGTCAGATCGCTAAGGAACATCTGGCTGATAGGCAAATGGTCGGCGGTACGTTCGTACTGGACTCCGGCAGCTCGTGGTGGGAGGTAGTACAGGAGTGTTACGTCGCTCCTGAGCAGGAGAAGCGGCAGGCCGACGGTGGGAAGAAGACTGGCGGACTAGAGTACATGCAGGGCAACCTGATTGTCAATGGCGTGGTCAGTTGGATCAAGAATCAGGGAGCCTATGTGATCATTACCCATAGGAAGACCCAGGAGTGGGGGGCCAGTGGTCCGATACCAGGGAAGTTTCGGGCGCAGATCAACCGGAAGGTTCCATACCTGGTGGAGGTCCGGCTTGACCTGTACAAGGTCTGTGCAGTCTGTGGGGCTGAGGAGTGCGAGAGTAAGCAGCACCAGGGACGGAAGCATATGGGTAGGTTTCTGAAGTTCGCCTCCAATACCTCACTAGAAGGGTTCTCTTGGGAAATTACGCCCAATGAGGGCTTTAGTACCGTATATACCCTCTACACCGGGAAAGCGCCATTTTGGATAAAGCCTAATGCCAGCACCTAAAGCATCTCGTGTTCGCCATATGTTGCCTGTAGAAGCAGCATGGGTTGGTGCTTTGCTTGAAGGCGAGGGAAGCTTACGATTAAGCCTTAACCGAAAGTATGGTAATTCATATCCTCAACTTGTCGTAGGCGTAACAGATATAGAGACAATTGCTACGCTCTTTCGGTTAATAGGTGATGGTACCATCTACTACCGAGCCGCCGGACACCAGCTAAGGTTTCCAAATGCAAAGCCTATCTGGGTTTGGCAACTGAGTAATAGCCCAAGCGTACTTGCTCTATTGCCACAAGTTTACCCTTACCTGACCAGCAAACGCACTAATGCAGAACTCATCTTAAAGCATTACGGAAAGGAACCATTTTGGACATAACCGCAACATACAAGACGTACCCTTGGAAGTTCAAGATACTACGCTTCATAAGCGACGACGAGCTAAAGGCATTCATGGATATCCACGCCTTGCACATAGATGTCATCACACTACAGTACCTATGGCCGAACCCTTCTCAATTCCATCAGTGGATCCTAGCCTGCTGGCTAAAGTCCGAAGATGAGTAACGGCCCTCTCGTTATCGTAGACTCTCGTGAGCCGAAGTTTATCCCAGCACAACTGCGGGACTTCGGCCTGACTGTTGTGATCGACACGCTCGACGCGGGTGACTATGTGTTCTTTCCGCACGGGCTGAAGGTTGGGATAGAGCGTAAAACGGTGGGTGATCTTCTGAATAGCCTACGAGATACTCGAATGATCTCCCAAGCCCACAAGATGATCGATCAACACGACGCAGCCTTACTGCTTATCGAGGGACGATACGACCGCACATTGAACGGCGTGGTCACGTATGAGACCAATGGAAAGTGGATAGAGTCCGGCTGGTCTTGGGACAGCTTCACTGGCATGATGCTTGATCTCAAGTGGATGGGACTTATACACCATCAGTGCATGGCCGGAGATAGCCCACGGGAGATCGCGCGACTGGTAGGGTCACTGTCGAAAGATGAGCACGCCTGGATCAGGGGTAGGGAGAGGCCAAACGTTATTACGATCGATCCTCAGTACAGGAATAACGTCTGGGGTCTGATGGCGTTCTCTGGAGTTGGCTTTGAATGGGCCGCTGCTATGCTTAAACACTTCGGATCATTCACCAATACTGTAGCCGCTGGTGAAGATCAACTAGCAGAAGTCAAGAGTAACGAAGAGAAACGCTTCGGTCTTAAGCGTGCAGTAAAGCTTCGAAAGGAATGGGATGAGCAGTGGGCGCTACCACAGTAACCATTCGAGAAGCCTCCCGAAGGCTACGAGCGGCAGGGTTTATGCCTATACATGGCAGACATACAAAATGGCAACACCCTGATGGACGGTACGTAACACTGCCAAGGGGATCAGGAAGTGATCCCCTATATGGATGGCTCGGACATCGGGTAGTACAGCTCCTTGAGGGAGATCAGAAACCGAGGAAGCATAATGCAATTCCGTCTTAGGCTACCAGCTAGGGAGTTTGGCACCGTCTACGCCGATCCTCCGTGGCTTCTCAAGACGGGTGGGGCAAAGCGTAAACTACACTATGACACCATGACAACCGAAGAGATCATGGCAATTGCTGACAGGTTGAACGAACCAGGGGTTCTCCGGCAAGATGCACACCTCTGGCTGTGGACTACCAACCCCCACCTGCCGGAAGCTCTCGATGTTGTCAAGGCGTGGGGCTTCAAGTACAAGAGCATGATGACGTGGGACAAGAAGCGGATTGGGATTGGCTGGTGGCTACGCTCACGTACTGAACATGTACTCTTCTGCGTAAGGGATACGGATGTCCGATCCTATCGGATCCAACCTGGAGCAATCAGCACGCTGCTCGACGCTCCATACCGGGGACATTCTGTGAAACCCACTGAGGTCTACAATATTATCGAATCATTGTCACCGGGTCCGTATCTAGAGCTGTTCGCAGGGCCAGAGACAGAGCTACGAGAGGGGTGGGTAATGTTGAGGAGTCATCTACCTCCGACGGGAAATCCATATAAGACGGGGTATACACCAGATGGGCAGTGTGAAGGCTGCCCTCACCCACGGCACCCTACCGAGGTCTGCATGATATACGCGCCGTACCTTGGAATAGGCTGCCCGTGTAGCTACAATATAGAAGAGGAGGGGTCCGATTTACCAGAAGCCAAGTATGATTCGGGGCGGCCTAGGCACTCGGTTTGGCTCCGGCGTTGACGGGAAGTTCAGTCGTGCTGATCTATGATGAGCATCGGGAATACTGGGAGGTCGAGTCGGGGGACCCCGGATATAAGGCTGCAACATACCTAAGCAAAATCGGATTCAGGAATATCATCCTGCCACTATCGGTACTAATGTTTGGGTACAGGTACTCCACGTTCCCATGGCCAACTGCTCAAATGCTTACACAGATATCCATTGGTCCCGTAGACAAGTTCCTCCACTATGCAGCACTGTACGACCAGGCAGAAGCCCTGGCCGAAAGTGGGCTATTTGACTATAATGAGGAGGCACATGACAACAGGTAAAGCAGCGAAGAAGACTGCCGACGCAGAACGGCAGGCCCGCATCCAGCCATTGCTAGACTACTGGGTTCCGCTCCTCGGTCTCGGAGACTGGAAGATTACGTGGGAGCTGGTAGACAAGCTGAGCGGTGCAGCATGGGGCGGAGAAGAGGCCGGAGCCCGAGTAGGCACCGTAGGGCCATACCAGCAGGCACACATCAAGTTTGCACGAAGCCACGTAGATGAATGCGTACTGCCATATGAGCTGGAGCATACCGTCATTCACGAGCTGGGGCATTGTCTGACCCACTCCCTTCAAGCTACTTTACGCGAAGAGTTGACGGAGACATCGGGCCTTGGCCGCGAGGTGGGATGGCAGATCGAAACATTATGTGACACACTCGCAACGGCCTTCTGGCAACTACGCTACGGTACCACACTGCCCATCGGGTATTCTCCAGTCCCCGTACCGTCCCCACACTCAGGGCCTACGATAACGAGCGACATGTAGGATAGGCGAAGGAGAAGAATATGGAGCTAGTAACAGCACCCGTAGAGGTGCAGCGGTCACTGACATTACCACTGGACGAGACTCTGATTATGCCAATATCCGATGTACAATTCGGATCAGCGGCTTGCGACGTGGACAGGTTTCAACGACATGTTGAATGGGGTGTCAAGAACAAGGTGTACTTCATTGGCATCGGTGACTATGTGGACTACGCATCACCCTCGAACCGAAGGCGGCTTCGATCGCTGATAGCTGCCGAAGAGCTATATGACATCACGGAGAATACGCTAGACGATGCGGCCCAGGACCACCTAGAGAGGTTTCAGGAGATATTGAAGCCCACGCGCGGTAGGTGGCTGGGACTGACTCGGGGCCACCACTACTGGGAATACGCTGACGGGACCACGAGCGACATGCGACTAGCAGGGTTCCTCGGCTGCCCGTTCCTTGGCGACTGCGCGATCGTCAACGTCAAGTTTATCGACCCCGATCGCCTAGAGCGCGGGCATAGGAAGCCACCGGAGATGAATATATGGGCGCACCACGGACGGGGAAACGGGACGCTTCAGTCTGCTCCTCTGAATAAACTCGAACGGATGGCCAACTTCTGGGAAGACGTAGATGTGTTCCTACTTGCTCACCATCACAAGAAGGTGACGGCAAAACTCCAACGAATCCGCCCGATATTCCTACCTTCCGGCAAGCACAAGCTCGTGCATCGGAACATCATCATCGCAGGGACCGGCGGATTCCTCAAGGGGTATATGGCCGGGTCAACCGATGGCAAAGGTCGCCCAAGCGGCACATATGTAGAACGCGGTATGATGACGCCAGTAGCACTGGGAGGAGTCGTTATCTGGGCAAGGCCACGATATGAGGGACATGCCATGTGGCCAACTGTAGATATCGACGTGTCACTGTAATGGGCTGGGCGACTGTTGAAACGGCGTTGATAAACGGTGTCATTGGAAGCATTGGGGCTGTGATTGCCCTACTGATTAAGGGGGTACTATGGGACTAGCGTTTGCTATAGACGCATCATATTCGGAGGCCACGACACAGAAGCTCAACGCTCTAAAAGCCCGTGGTGTGAAGCTGTTCATCCAGTGTCTCTGGACGGCGGCAGAGCAGCCTGCGATACGGGTGAATAACCTACGAGCGGCAAGCGATGTTAACCTACCGATCGCCGGGTACATCTCACTGAATCAATATCAACTTGGCAGTTGGCATATGGTTAAGGGACGAGTTGGTGTTCCCGACGACCTATGGGATAAGCTACAATTCGTCGCCATTGACATAGAGCTATCGGGAATATCCGCTCTCCAAGTTGCTGATGCCGTCGAGTGGGTCCGTGCAAGGGGAAAGAGGCCGATCATATACACGTCCTATAATGCCTGGACCACCCTCCTTGTACCAGGAAACTCGACGCTAATATCACAGATGGGTGTGCCACTCTGGAATGCCTACTGGGATGTCAATCCAGATATTGACTTTCCTACTCTACGGTATGGCGGATGGAAGGATGAGGATGTATGGATCGAGCAGTGGTCCGGCGGCGTAGACATGGAGCTGCTACATGTGGATAGGAATACATTTGTAGAGGAGAAGGTTATGCCAACAGCTACAATACCGACACCAATATATCTGACAGCAGCATTGGCCAAGGTTTCTGGACTGTTTACAATTGCTGCTGGTAAGGCACTGGCCGGAGAGAAACTGACAGTGGCAGAGAAGGGGGCAATAGCATGGCTGGTGAGCCAGCCGTAGAGCTACAATATGAGTTTCCGCTGATTGCCCCACGTCCAGGAGAGCTGATGCCAGACGAGAATATCCTCGTCGAGGAAGGCGGACGGACATACCGGCGGCTCGAAGGCTGTCACAAAGGATGCGGTGCATGTTGCGAGGCGATGATCATTCCGATCGACCCACGAGTCCTTAATAATCCTGCGAAGTTTGATGACTGGCGTTACTGGGCAAAGCTGCACGGTGTATTGGTGGTAGTATCGAAGAATCCCCGACAACCAGAGCTAACACGTGTGGAGGCATACATTCCATTGACGTGTAAACACCTACAAGAGGACAAGAGCTGTGGCGTCTACGGGACAGAGGAACGGCCACACCTATGTTCGGAGAGGCCAAGGATACCGGCCGATATTATAGGCACGGGACTGGATGAAGTCTGCTCATACGAGTGGAAGGAGGAACAAGGTGACAAATCTGGAGTTTGAGCTGCTTGTCTCTGCGGCCCGCAAGAGGCAGGACAAAATACTGTTGGTAAAAGGTGCGGACTATGCAGAGGGAATCGAGGATACCTCAAATAGGCTCTCCAACTTCACACACATCGCTACACTACTGGGTATTGATCAAACAACAGTGTGTGCAATCTACCTTCTAAAGCACGTGATTGCCCTCTGCCGTGCTGTACGGGACCGAGAGCTGGCGTCGGAACCATTGGCAAGCAGGTTCGATGACGTGAGCAACTACACGATGCTTCTGCTGGCAAACTTCATGGAGACCAACCCGGAGCTGCTTAACGGACCCTCTACCGTGCAAGAGGCGGCTTGGGAATCGGCACTACCGCGCATTATTGCCCAAACAGAAGAGCTGTCACACCACGATCTGAGGGATCAATATGCTTGATGGATTCGTCTACATTGCAGGGCCATATCGGGGCAAGGACGCCTTAGCCCACGACGCCTCGGTGTACTGCGAGATAGACACCCATATCAACAACGCGAGGCGTTGGGCAATCAAGTTTGCAACAGACGGCATCCCGTTCTTCTGTCCACATCTGAATAGCGCACACATGGAAGTCATGGCCCCTGATGCTGATCCCGACTACTGGCTTAATATGGACCTAAAGATTCTACGATATGCGACGGCGCTATTCCTATTACCAGACTGGCCCGAATCACGTGGGGCACAAGCAGAATGGAAGTTTGCAGTCGAAGAGGAAATACCAGTCTATACGGACTACGAGAGGCTAAAGGAGGAGTTAAAGAATGCCATACATTCCCCAGTACCAGCGTGACCTTCTGGCTGATATGCATTGGCCAGCACCAGCTCCAGTAGGAGAGCTTAACTATGTCATCACTAAAATCATATTGAACTATTTAGGTCCCGAACCTGACTACCAGCTATTCAATAGTGCAATGGGCGCGCTAGCCTGTGTAAGCCAAGAGCTATACCGCCGGATGGTAGCTCCCTACGAAGACCGAAAGAGCAAAGAGAATGGAGACGTGTACCCCCGAAATGGCTAAACTACCAACCATTGAAACGATCGAGAGGTACAAGGAGGTAATCCTCTCAAACCCCGTGACCTACGTTCAGCAGCTTCTCTCCGTCCGTGAGCAAACGCGCCAGCAGGGCGAGCTAGCCTTCATGAGGAAAGGCTTTGCTGAACAGGCAGAGTACGAGACAGACGAGCAACGGGCTACAACAATTGCCCAGGTTGATCAACAGATTGTTAATATAGGCGGACAGATCGACTGGCTAGACGGGGAGCTGGCAGCACACAAGGAGACTGTGGAAATGTTGACGGAGCCGACACCGGACCCACAAGCTCCAGTGCCGCTACGCCGTGCAATCCGCCGGAATAAGGCTAAGAAGTAGGAGTGTGGATTATAGCGAAGAGGTAGTCTACCAGCTTCACCAGACCCGTAACGATTGCTGTAAGCACACCAAGGGCAGCCGCACCGAGGGCTGCCTTTCGTGTGTCTAGCTTAATCTCCTCACGGATAGTCGCCTCCCGATTGATCTGGGGGTGGCCATCCGCCGTGTGCTGCCGATACGCCTCACCGAGAATATTGACACCGTGGCTCACGGAGCTGATCGTGCTACGGATTTCATTCATTGTATCAAGTACGGTTGTGTGCCGACGGCTCAACCCCTGGTCAAGGTCATAGAGCGCCTTGTAGAGCTGTGCTTGAGTAACCCGTTCACCATTGGGTGGTGGAATAAGTGTGTCTGGTTGGTCTGTCATATGCGTAGTATAACAGATGCTAGACAAGCTGAACAAATCGCCTTCGGTCGGTGGCGGCGGGCGGCGGGTCGGCGTCTATCGCGAACACCTCTACGGCGATGGCCGAGACCTCTGCATCGGCAACTTCTGAGTCGCTACGGCGCGTTCCATACTCTAGGCCGTCGATGACCGTCTGCGACCACGCGCCGCCACCTGGTACTGTCGCCTGCACCATCATGTGAGAAACCCAAGCTGTCGTTTGCACCTGCGACGCGCCTAACACGCTCGCTCCGGCATAGGCAATCTTCGGAGTGAGCAACGCGGCTTTGTTGGCGACGTTGGTGCGTTGCCAGGAGTGTCCGATGGCTCCGAGGATTGTGCCGACAGCGGTTGCAGTCGTGAGACCCGATACGTGCGACGCAATCCCCGCGTCCTTGCAGTTGAACGTCGTGCCACTATCGGGCGCACCACCAGCCGCGTAGTCGTCCCATTCTTCAAACCTTCCGTTCGCCGACGCGCACGCGAGTGGTTGCCCCCAGCCATTGTCAGACGTGTTGGCGTTAGGGTCGAGCCGGTAGCGCCGGAGGTCTGTGCCTGGCCGGTCAGCCTCCGTGTCGCTCGTCACGCAGACGAAGCCGCTCCAGTATTTCGTCACGGTCGCCATGTTGCCGCTATGCCACCACAGGATGCAGTTGCCCGCCTGAGGCTTGACTGTCGTGGCGTGAGTGATCTCCAGCACACCGTCGATCCAAATCTTACAGTTGGTGCCGTCCCACTGCACACGGATGGTGATGTCAGCGGCGCTCGCGTAGTCGTTCGTTGACGTGGCGTGGATTGTCGTCCCCGCGTTGTCAACGAGTGCCACCTTGTAGCGACCGTTTGCTTGCCCGATCCCGTACAGGCCAATAGGATCAGTCCCCGTCCCGTTTCCCTCCAATCGGATGATGCCAAAGTCGGTGCCAGACGAGAACGTGCCGTCAGCGCGGAAGGTGAGGACTTGCCATGTGTACGGCTGGACGGTAAAGCTGTTCTCCCCTGTCCAGTTCAACGACCAGATGGCTGCGGGGTTCACCGCCTTGAACCGGCCCAGTCCCTGTGTTGGCGCTGGCGTAGTGACGACGGAATAGCCCGATGGCGTCGCTCCCGCACTCCACGTCTCGGCGTGGATCAAGTCCGGCCCGAAGCCGCCGTGCAGCGTCAGCGCCACGCTACGTCACCGCCTGCCGAGCGGCGTCGCGTAGCACCCACGCGATCTCCCACTCACCATTCGGGAGACGGGTCACGGACGCACCTGGAAACTTCGTCTGCCAGAAGTGCGTCAGTTGCTCCCCGCCGTCCGCTGTGCCCGTGAACGTGGCCGAGACTCGCCACCCTCCCGCCTGCGCATGGCCTCGCATCGCGTCGGCCAGCGTAGCGACCATGAGCCGCATCAGGTCACGGGATGGAGCGCCACGCGGCAGCAGCCACACCACGACGGCACGTAGCATCTCCGGCATGACGCCGACGTTGCACACCAGGCCCAGCGTGTCATCTATCCAGATGTGCGAGTTGGGATTGGTGAACCAGGTTGGTGGGGGAACCTCAGCGGCAGACATGAGGACAGGCACGTCCCACTGGACGCCGTGATCGGGCAGATCAGCGTCCAGCAGGCCAATAATAAGGTTGCGGTCGGCTTGGGTGGCTCGGCGAATCATCGCTCCGGTATCCTATGGAATTAGTTGACGCTTCACTCGTAGTGTAACACTTACATCCGCAGGGCTGCCTACAATAGTACCAACGTTCATGCGGAGTAGACGATTAGCAGGAATATATTGATTAGTCATGCTGTCTGTGTACGCCGAGCCTTCGGATGATAGCGTAAGCGTCGCTATAGTGGTCCAGTTAACGTCAGTGTCGAGATCATCTGTGTCGCTGTACTGGATTGTAATCGGAAGGCCCGCTGCTCCCGGCGTTGTCTCTGCATCCACGTATAGGCGAGTTGCAATCTCCTGCTTTGACCCAGTATGATGCAGTCCTCCCTGTTGATTGCCTGCAACCACAACTGCGGCGGCGGCTGCATCGGGAACAAAGACGTAATGGTGCTCCGAGTAGAGATTCTCAATCGTATGAATGCGCGACATGACGATGTTGTTGTACGGGTAAATCTTTCCCTCGTCGTCGATCTCAAGCAGCGGATCGTCTTCGCCTCCCCGGAAGATTGTCAACCTACCAGACGCAAGGTTCGCTTCGATAACCCATGTATTACCACGATCGTCGGCCAGCATAACTCGACCGCTACCGTTTAGAATGCCCGCGCGAAGCTCAGCCTCGTCGAGAATATCGTCATCAGGAAGCTCAGAGATAGCCTGTAGGTACCCACGAATATGTTGTAGATAGTCCCAGTCGGGAATAAGGGTACCGTTCCGTGGAAGGAGTAGGACCTGCCCACGTTCACCAACAGCCAGGCGATCCCACTGACCACTAGAGTTGCGGTAGATAATATCCCCTGTTGCTTCGGTCATTGCGGCCACGTCGGAGTGGGCAGTCGGATTATCAAGCGTGTGCGGGATGTCTGCCGCGACTAATGCCCGGAATGCTGGTATGGCGGCAGCGCCGCTCGTCGGGCCAGCGAGGATAGTGTTAGCGATCTGCGTAAGAAACCCAAGGCGCTGGCTGGGCGTATTAGCGTCATTGAACACCGTGTCTGCCCCTGAGACGAGCGTATACGGCCCGTGACTCGCTATACGCCAGCGGGACAAGGTCGAGTCATAGATGATCCAGATACCTTGCCCCGGAAAAATAGCAGTACCAGTAGGGGTATCGAAGCGGTTTGCTGGGTCGGACGCGCCGGACGCGGAGATGAGTATGATGGGAGGCACTGAGCTGCTGTCGTTCAGCAAGAGTATCATCCGACCATCGGCTCCACCTGCAAGCCCAGTAAGGAAGCAAAAACCTGCGGTTGATGAAAGCCGGAGTACTGTCGCAGTCGAAAGCCCTGTCGGATCGTAGTTATTTGCGCCTGTTCCAAGATCGGGCGGAGTGATATCTCCCTGGAGGGCAAGGTCCTGCGTAGTAATAAGCTGAGTTACATTGTGTGCATATCCAGAGCCATGAGCATGAACATGATCGGATCGAGCGGGAGTAGTCGCGCTCCCATCTGCCTCAGTAGCCGCAACGTCGAGAGGATAACCGGCTCCTGGTGCAGTAACGGCGTGCTGGTGATCTGCATTAGCAAAGGTAGCAAGCGCACCTGTGACCTGTGTATCACCAATGTCAACCGAGGTTGGGGCAGCCGATACCTCCGAGGCGTCAAGTGAGATGTTGACCTCCTGGTTCGGTGACTCCGTGAGATCGAAACCTGCCTGAAAGTCGAGCGTAAGGATGTCAGGATCGCCAAGAACAACACCTGCCTCTTTGATGATGACGCCCGTGAGCGCGGACGGGTGGATGGCAATAGTTGCACTTGCGTCTACGGTTCCGGTACCCAGCCAAGCGCCAGGGTCTTCGGATACGGCCACGAGATCGCGCCGCGCTGACATACAATCAAGGCTTCCGTAAGCGCCGAGCAGACTGCTGTAGTTGGTCGGCGCAGTAATGCCCGTACCGTCGGCTACGGTGCCACCACCAACGATCCAGAGGTAATTCTTCGATCCACCAGTCGGAGTCACACTTGGTGGATTACTTCCGGCTAGTGTTGCTCCCTCTGGCACCTGTGCGCTAATTGGCGATGCTCCAGTAATGCGATAGCTTATGTGGGCGCTCCTACCAGTATCGCCCGTTGTAACGGTAATCGTAGCCCCCTCGGTACCGTCAGCCTCTCGATAGCGAGTAACAAGGCGAGTGTCAGTAGAGACCACTGACGTAATCTGTGTCCACCCAGCAGGAAAGGTAATAGAGGCGCTGCCGGTGTTTACAACGAAGACGACGATGAGCAGATTCCCCGCAACGATCCCTGATGGCAGGCTGACCGTGTGCGAGCTAGTATCTACATTGTCATTCGACGTGTTTGTTGCTGCTACGGTAGGAAACGTTCCATACGTTCCAATGTGAGTGTGTGCATCGTTATGATGTGCGTCGGGAAGGTACCCGCTCCCGTGTGCATGACGGTGATCGGAGCGAGCGGCACTTGCCGAGGTTCCATCTGCTTCGGTTGCCGCCACATCAATGGGATATCCGGCAGCGCCAAAGAATTGCTGTACCGTATAGTCGTGCGGATGCTGAATCTCTAGGTCCTCAATCCGATAGAGCACCCCGCCAGTATCAGAGGACGGCGCAAAGGTTTTTGCTTGTCGTCCGAGTTCATCGAGACGCCGCCTGATACGCTGTATCTCCAGCTCTAGATCATCTAGACGTGCCATCGGCTAGCCCCGCTCAACTACCTGAATGACGCGGTGGGCCTCGCGTACTGGTGTCGGTAGGACCTCAAACTGTGCAGTAGCGTAGGTAATCGTAGGCCGACGGACTACAGTATCGAGTGACATGCTGTAGCCGAGCGCCCACTGAAACTCTGTGCCACCGGTGTCGTCGGAGATGGTGATCGTGGAGTTACCGCGCGGGCCAAGGGCCTTGCGTGACCACGCCTCAGTTGGCAGGTACCGCCAGTAGAACCACATGTTCGTGATACCGCTAAAGTTGCGGCCTTCGACAGTGACACTCCGTAGGCGTACCGTCTTCCCTTCGGCAGGACGTACTGCACCAAACTCAATCAATCCAGTTGGTGCAATGAACGGCCACGCCTCCGTCAGGCTGTTCTCATACAGGAAGATAGCGTGCTTTCCAATAGCAACGAGCTTATTAGTGGCATTGCCATAGGTACCTCCGACCTCGGCCGTAAGCAGACAACTGATCTCATCGACTGAGGTAGCGGTCGTCATAACCGCTCCCAGGTCGTGCCAGGTTGCCCCACCACCAGGGGTAGGACTACCCAGCAGTAGGTGCGGGAAGCAGCCAGCGCGGTCCATGCCATCTATAGCAAAGTTAGTCACGTCTATCGATGGTCGCCACGGGAGCAACGTAGTCTCCGCAATATTCACGGTAGCGTCCAGGGCAGCGGAGACTTGGAAGCGGGCGTAGTAGCAAGCTTGTGGGTCGGTCCCAAGTGTCCTTGTTGCCCAGTCTAGCTCGATCGGGTCTTGCGTGAAGATGATCAGGCCAGTCCGGTTAAGGTTCATGGCGCTCTCACCGATGGTGAAATCGGTAATGGTGATCGCCACCCATGCTGAGCCATTCCATATCTCAGCAGTTGTCGTAGATGCGTTGCCATTGGTGTTCAGCATGTACAAACCGACACCCTGCCACGGGCGCGGATGGCCCACGTAGAAGTAGTCGCCAGCCGCTGCTGTACTAAGGCTGCTCAGATCGGCTGACGTACCCCATGAGCCGTCGTTGACCTGGGTAGTGTAATTGGTAAATGTAACCTCATTGTCAGTCGTCTTGAAGAATCGGTTGCCAAGAACATCAGAGCCACTATCGTCTGACCCCCCGCGCCGTGTAAGCTTCTGATTCAGCAGGGTACCGAATGGCCTTCCGTGAGCACTCTTATCCCCCTGCCCGCCCTCAGGACCACGGGATACGCTCGTGACCGCCAACATACCGATAAGCGTTGAAGCAATCACAGAGATTACCTGAGGCGTTGTATCAGCATCTATCGTAGACCTTTCGTTGTACGGGCTGAAGTCGCGGACGTTGTAGCCATCGAAGATTACCGCACCGCCACGGCCAAGAGGAACGATGATAGCAACACCTAGCGAGAAGGCCCCACGCCCGTTATCGGGGTGCGGCAGCGCCTCCCAGGCAGGCGTCTTGTTCTCCCACAGGTCAATGTTCCTGTTGTAGACGAAGATGCCCTCGGGCTTCAATACAACAGGGATACCACGTAGCTGCTTAATGTCGTTGATGGGTGTCGTTGGCCAGCCTACGATGGTGGTCGAGGACCAGTTAGCTTCTGTAAATGGGTCAGCACCAGGGGATACGAACGAAATACCGCAGAAGACCGTGCTGGGTCGGGCACTGCCGTAGAGACTACCGGAGATCGTCGCAAGTTTGTCCCTGGCTACAGTACCAGTCGTCACAGTCTGAGCCACGTTCATCCGTTGGATATTGCCCGCAGTTCCCTCAGCAATATAGAGATAGGCGACACCTGCTCCGTCATCATGGAATGTTGCTCCCGTTGATATCTGTGCCAGCGCGCTTGATCCCACCTCCGACGACGCTCCGCCGGTAAACTTCATGATATGCCTACCCGACAGGTAGAAGACGGCTGGGGTCTGTCCGTCAGTATCAACCCACTCCCCCGCCCAGACAGGCGGACGGCCGAGTGCCGTCGCATGGGTTATGCGAGTAATGAAGTCGCCAAAGTGCAACTGGCTAGGAATGCTTGCGTCGAACCCGCGAAGGACTCGGTGATACGTATTAGGTGACGTGGCGAGTTGTTCACCAAAGCCTTCATGCGCTGACTCGAACAGCGGGACTGTAATCTGCTCAGGCATGACTAGACCTTGTAGTATGGAATGCGGATTTCGCGTTCGCGCTCAAGTGAGCCCTTTACCTCAGGGCCGTAGAGTTCCTCAAACTTGCTGAGGTCCCGCTCGGCTAGGATCAGCTTTGCCGTGTAGAACTCATCCTCAAATATGGCAAGACTCTGCTCACAGAGCAGCTTGGCCGTTGCTGCTGCTGCGTAGTCCAGCGGACAGAGGGTAGTTGCCGCATCCCCCGTCGTTCGGTCAGCCGTGGCTAGATACGCAGATGAGAGGGCCGTATAGTACACGCGCTCGTCATACAGGTGAGGTAGGTCATTAGCGAATGCGTCTTCCGAAAACTCCAGGTATACGGCGTCGTTGACCTGGACCTTCTTAATGTTTGTTAGCTCGCGCCGGGCATTCTCTCCCCAGTATCCCTGCCCTGTAGCTGTGGGGTACCGTGTTAGTTCGTATACCGGTCCAACCTTCTCCTTTGAGTCGAGGCGTGCGGGAAGCTGAATCGTACGAAACTCCTGTGGCGTGAAGAATACCGGTCCCCATTCGACAACAGCCGTTGCTTCGTCGCCCCGGAGCCAGATTTCGATACTGTCGCAGGTTGCCGGTATCTGTCCCGTGACTTCGATACCTGACCAGCCCCGACGAGTTTCCGCAACTGTACCATTGAGACTGATGTTCGCTCCGTTTGTGATGTCCCGTACGATTACCCGTGCCGTACCTGCCCGTACACTGACAGGAACGTAGAGGTAGAAGTAGTCGGATGCGCGGACAGCGGTGATAGCGAGTGACTCAGCACGGCCATTAGCACTGGCATTAGTCACAAGCAGGGTTGCAGGCCACAGCTCGGTTGGGAACGTTCCGCCCTGGCGTGCCAGTGTCGGAGCCGCCCCGTCGGCCGCAGCATCCCAGCTAGTTGTGTCAATCAGGTAGGCAGCGTTCGTGACAATGCTAACTGGCATACGCTGCCACTGTGAGCACACAGATGTTAGTGCCTCATCGCGCGCGCGATCCACGTCGTCAGGATAAATCCCTGCGTGCCAGATTTCATAGGTCGTTGAAGACGTTGGTGCAGCACTGAAACTCGGCGTCACGTATAGGTCGCCGTTGGCCGTATCGAGATAATCAACGAGGGCAATCTCTCCATCGTTCGTGCCCCCTGACAGCCGGACCCAGCAGCCGTCAAATGCGGTCGCAGGCATGGACGTATTTGAAAACCGTCCCGTGTCACGGATACGGTTCGCCCCACCCGCCGTTGCAGTCCCCTGTCCAAGAAGCCGGAGAAGACCGTACTTCCGTAGCTCCTGCCTAATCTGTTCACCTGTGGATGACGCCATTAGCTACAATATCCTATGCGGTCTGTGTCATCTTACTTGTGTCAATACGCATCTGACCTTCAGCATCGGTAAAGCGATTAGCGCGAAGCTCTTCAATTGCCCTGTCTTTTGACCAGCCCCGCTTCTTCACTTCCTTGCCATACTCCTCCTGTATGCTTCCAGCATCATCCCGCCTGGGCAAGGATTGTCCCGCGATAATATTGTTGGTCATGTAGATAGGGCTGCGCTGGGCCATCTCTCCACATTCGCAGAGGGCTAGGACATCATCGTACCTTGCGCCTCGGGTAAATGTAGTGTGACACTTCTTGCAACGATAGTCGTAGATTGGCACAGTAATCTCCTTGATTTTGGTGGCTGGGGAGTGCGGCTCCTCCCCCTGCCTTTCCCTCTCTACTTACTCTTACGTGATGTTTCCGCTTGCAAGCTCAACGTAGTCGTAGTTAGCGAAGTACGTTGACCCTGTGGTTACGGAACCGATCTGTAGGTAGGCCGAAGATGGTCCAACAAGCACCGGTGGTACTGCGAAGACTTCGTTGATCTGGAAGTTACCCACAGCCGCTAGTGTTGCGCTGTAGTGCTGGCGAGTTGTGGTGTTCAGCTCGGCAGCAACAGCAACACCGCCAGCCGCTGCTACGGCTGCCCGGCCACTGGCCGCTGGTCCGCCAATCCGAAGATTAAGCGGAGTAAACGCTGTACCTAGAGTGGTAATCAGTGCGCCGACCGACTTAAACTCGATCTGCGGAAGGGTACCACCAAGCGCCTCAATGTTGACATTAAGACGGATTGGGATGATGGTAAACCCTGTAGCAGCCTCGGCAGCCGATTCAGCGGCCGTGTCGGTAACTAGAACATCTCCTGTTAGGGGGGTAGTAATAGTACCGAGACGAACCTGAAATACCGCACCCTCGATAGCAAGCGCCGACAGCCAAGGCAGAACGATAGGGGAACCGTCGCGGGTTCCGCGAAGGGCTACCCATTGTCCGTCAGTGGCACGACCAACGCTTTGCTGTTGGGCTCGTACGTATAGATCACTCATATTGTAGATACTCCTTTCTAGTCTCTGCTTACTGCGCTACCTACATACTGTGGTAGCTGGACTAGTCGGCGGGCCGCTCACCTGAGACCCCGGTGCCGCCGTAGGACTAGTTAACTGTCGCACGATCCTGTCGTGCATGGATATAGTCAATACGCACGCGCTGGCCTGCGGAGGCGGCACGGTTTTGTAGGAAAAACCATAGGCCGTATACGCCAGTCGTCGCGTGCTTTGACTCCACAACTGATGTCATTGTTCCGTTGTCTGCTATACGATCGGCAGGGTCTCCCTGAACCTGTCCCGCCTTAATGCCGTTTAGCCAGAACAGAGCACCACCTCCCTCATTCATGGCCACCAATAAGGTGTGCGTGCCGCTTGCAAGGGCGGCTGGGCCACTCTGATCGGCGGACGTTAGCGCACCGTTTAGGTTCTGTACTAGGGATAGGTTCGTATCGTCATCTACATCATAGATAGAGACAGCGAACGCATCCATGAATGTGTTGGCGGTTGGGGTAGCCTTTAGGGCAACCGCACCGTCGATATTCACATCGTTAAGGTTGATAGCTGCCGAAACGAATCCGTACTCGAACTTCAGGCTCGTAACGGATGCAATGTCAACCCTTGCCTGTGTCAGGCACCGCTTACGGGGAGACCAGCGTGGCTGCTGTTCGAACAGCCATACTGCACCATCGTCACTCTGTCCGGCTGATGCAGCCAGGTGCCCAGTGTCAGTGTCAATGACATGGAACCCCGTGTCGGCACTTTCCGATGCTCCCCAGCCCCAGCGATTCCCATCAAAGGGGCCGGTAAAGTCATCGGTAAGCGAGAATACTGAGTCCAGTAGCAATGTGTCGAGGAGGGTACGGAGAATGGTATCTCCGTACGCCTCACTACGAACAAGTTGCTTACGGTTGAGGTAGTCGTTAGGTGGCTGCCCCGTTACCGGATCGGCCATTACAGCGCCACCCTTTCAGCGATCACCTTCACGTAGTCTACATCCAGAGGGTGAGACGTTGTGGTACGGTTCTGCATGTAAAGCCAAATACCAAGGGTGATATCGTTATCTGGACCGTTAGCATCGATACGTCCGCCGAGCGATCCGTTAGCCCAGAAGTAACACTCATCTTGTTCGTTTAGAGCAATCATAAGAGAGTGCCACGTGTCTAGGGTCCAGGTGACACCGTGCGTACCTGCAACCAGCTCGACGGCTGGTGTCGTACCATCGGAAACCAGATCGATGCTGGTGTTGTGAGTCGTGTCACGAACGATTACAGCATAGTCCGTACCTGTTGAAGTCGGTGTAGCCTTGACGTTTACCTGTCCCGCCTGTACGGCGTCTGCGAAGCCAAACTCAAACTTAGAGTTGGTAATGGCTGTCGCCGGACGGACACGAGCAAGGGCTACTGGTCGGTTGTCAATCAGCCAGCACTCGTTGCTGGTGGTGAACAGCCGCACGTCACCGTTGTTGTCGGTTCCAGGATCGCCTTCGATAACTCCACCGGCGGTGTTAGCTAGGCGGGCAAAGTTGGATACTCCCGCACCACCAGAGTTAGTAGCCGTCCAGAGGGTCGTGTCTAGGCTACTGACAAACTCATCGGTTACGGTGTATACGTCCCTAATTGCTAGAGACTCCAGTAGGTGAAAGATAGGATCGTCCGGGCCAAGCCTATCCCTGATACGGCTCCTACCAAAGATTCGTCCATAGAACTGATTGCTATAGGGCCTAAGTGCTGGTTCTGCCATTTCCGTTGCTCCTTTCGAGAGCAGCTCCGCACGGACTGCGGGGCTACCGGACTATCGCGCCGGTCTGCGACTATGGATAATGGGAGGAGATTGGGTGCCTCCTCCCATTACCCGTTGCTATTCAATTGTCCCTGCGGCCAGTATACCAGCGGTATAAAGGCTTAGTCAACTGTACGCTTACGGTCGGGGTAGTTCTCCAGTCCCTCGTCTGCGCTTATAGCCGCCTCAGCCGTAGCTGCCGCTGCCCGAATGGCATACGGTGCAACGTTGAGGATGCCTTGTCCGCGAAGGGCTAGAGTAGCTTCCTGGCGCGTATAGTCGTGCGTCTGTCGTAGATGCTTAAATGCAGCCTGCGGAACCTGCTCATCCTCGGGGAGGAAGAAGAGTTCTAGGTCACATTCGTCACATAGGTACGCCTGAACACTATCCCTTAGTGCCTCGTATTGCGGGAAGACAAGTCCGGGGATCGGTGGTTCAATGTGCCACTTGTACGCGAGGATTTGCGTGACAGGAAACTCCCTGACTCCCCCGTTCCGAAGGATGGGTAGAAACTCCCCTCCGATTTGCCCTGCTACGTCAGATGGGATTGGAGCCACTCCATAGTCCGTCAGTGGCCGGAAGCCCTTGGCACTATAGAAGGCAAACGATCCAACGTCACGTCGCCCACCTGCGGCTGCTCCACCCGGACCAACAGTAACCCAGCCAGACATAAGGGAACCAGAGTTACGTGGGTCCTCGATGATGGGGCGCTTGTAATACTGCCATGGGTACCCACCGGGGCCGGAGTCGGCCTCGTCAGGTGTAGTCTGGCGGACCCGTGATTCGTCTAGCTCCTGGCTAAGACGGCGAATCTCGCCCTGCATCTGTGCCAGGACTTCGGCTACGCCTGGGTCCAGTTGAGTAGACCCTGTACGGAGCTTAACAGCTTCGTCTACTGGGTCTGTACGAAGGGCATTTACAATCTTCCCCGTGGACGTGCGAATTGGCAGCGCCCCCGGTGGAATCTCAGGCTGCTCTTCGTTTGACGTAGGAACCAGGGCGTCAACCTGGCTCTTGGTAGTAAGCTTGTCGCTCATATCGTAGATACTCCTATCGTAGGTTTGGATTGAATGGCGTGTCGATAGTGAAGGACTGTGGGTGGCGCTCACGCTGCTCCCGATCCTTCCGTTCGGCTACGCTTGTCAGTATTTCGATGGCACGTTCTGGTGCCCAGAAGATGCCGACGATTCGATACTCGACCTCACCCTGCGAGTCCTCAAGTGATCGCTCACGGGTAGTCGGTAGTGTGATTTCTCCTCCACCTGTGACAGCGTGCTTCCGTGGGCGCTTACCCTCCCAATCAATGGCATACCAGGCAGCATATTGCCCGTCGGGGTTTCGTACCCACGTCGGATTTTGCATCCCTGGAACCTTGTAGAGGATGAGCCCACGAAGCTCCATGTCACGGATAAACTTGATGGCAGCGGCAAGGAGTTCGCGTTCAAGCTCCCGTCCACGGACTCCCGCATCGAAGGATATTGATCCCGTCTTATGCGTCAGTCCGTACTTCGGGTCTTCCTGAACGCGAACCCTAGCCATGTTACTGCTTGCTTCCTACGGTACGTCCGCCTGTTGGTCCTGCGTTACCGCTGCCAACTACACGTCCGCCCGTTGGTCCCTTTTTCTTTGCGCCAGGCAATGCACTAGGCATATTACGTTCCTTTCCGCTTACGCACTTCGGATAAGTACAGCGCCGCTGTCAACGGTCGTTGGGTCTGCGTCTGTTGCCGGAGCCTCAGACACCCAGATTGCTTCGCTTGTGTTGTACAGGTCGAAGGCAATCAGACCATCGGCGTTGTTACGAATCAGGTAGTCCTGACGAACCGTAGGCTTGATCTGACGAATCAGAAGGACCGCCTCACGGTGTAGCAGAGCACACTCCGTTTGTCCTGCGGCAGGAGCACGGAGCAGGTTGCTAACGAATACGGGGTAGCTAAACAGCGGTGGTAGCTCTGCCGACTCGATGGCCGACTTGCCACTAATGAAGTCCTTGCTCGTGAACTTGTTGTTACCGAACAGGGACGCCACGGCAGCCGGGCCAAAGATCCAGTTGGCTCCACGGGTCACACCTGCATCTCGTAGGTACTGCCATGAACGACGCAGGATTGCATCGTCAAGGTCAGCTCCTAGCGTACCGGTGATCTGCGAGAAGCTCTGGAAGAGGGCAGCAATGCTTACCTCAACTCCCCGCATCAGAGCGTAGCCCATTGCGTGGGCTAGGCGCTGGCGCTCGTCATACTTCGACTGTACGGCCACAACTGCGTTGAGAAGCGCAGCGGCGTATTCGTACGTGGAAACGGTGACAAGCTGAGCGTTCAGTGGGGTCGTACCTGGAGTACCGGTACCAGCAGAACCGACCTGCGACTGGAAGGTAATGGTGTTGCTCACACCCTCAGTCTTGGTCTGAGTATTCATGTTGGCACGAAGCGGGATTTCCAGAATACGGCCGACTGAAAGCTGTGATTCGTAGTGCGTGTCTACGAGCTTAGAGAGAACTTCCTCAAACTCGATAGCGTCCCGAGTGTCGTCCGACCATACGGTAGGTAGAAACTCAGTATGCGTGTCTGAGGTCATCTCTCGGTCAGTTACGGCCATTGATGATCACGTCCTTTCATACGTTAAGGTGTTACTGTTACCCGCCCACGGCCAAACTGGTTCACGTATGCCTGGGCTTCGGAATGCTTACCCTCTTTCTTAAGCTGACGGTAGTAGTCCGAATCATAGTTCCCTGTTGGCGCACGTGACTCAGCAGGCGCACTTGCGGGCGTCTTTGGGGGAATGTTCCCCCTGGTCTTGGCAATCTGGGCAGCCGCCTTGTTGACGACAGCCTTCTCAGTCAGCTTTCGCTTGGCTGCGGTGTCCTTGACAAGCTGGTCGCGTGCAGCAACTGCACCAGCCTCATAGGCACGATTTACCAAGAACCCTGTTACGGCAGAGATGAAGTATGCCTTCGAATTAGCAGCTTGTCGGGGATCGAGTTCCATGCGCTGCGCTTGGCTCACGATCTGGAGAAACTCCTGCTGCTGGGCATCCGATAGCGCAGGCAACCTTCCAAGGTTCTGCTCTAGGCTTTCCTGGATGGCCCCGTCATACCGCGATCCTAGCTCGGCTACGATCGCTTGTCCGTAGTCCGATAGGTGCTGCATAAGCGCCTCAGGCTTGAACACTTCGGCAGAGAACGTTTGATCGCTCGCTGCCTTATGTAGTTCATCACGTGCGGTTGCGGCAAGCTGGTTGATACTGTCAACCGCTGTCTTGCCCCGCGTGATCATTTGCGACACCTCATCCTGCCCCTCAAGGGAGCGGGTGCGCTGTCGCACCTGTTCCTGCACCTGCTGCTGAACGATACCGCGAAGGCGCTCTTGAATCTTCTCAGACCCAAGGAGCCTATCGCCGTATGCCTCTGCCAGGGCGTTGATGGTCTCGTCATCGAGATCAGCATCGTCGGCAGCTACGTTGTCTTCACCTGCTTGTACTTGGTCTCCCTCGCTCGGAGCGGCCACAGTGTCCTGGGTCGAGTCCGCGCTTACCGGAGCTTCAGTGGAAGCCTGTGAAGTGTCTAGCGCAGCCTGTTGCGCTGTCGGATCAGTCACCTGCTGTGATTCGTCTGTAGAAGCAACCTGGTTGCCCTCTGTAGTGGTCCTATCTGTGATAGCCATAAGTCTCCTCTCCTTAGCCTACAATACCATAACCCTTACGTAAAGGTCAAGGTTCCTGAACGAGAATACCCAGGTCCTGAATTGCTGAACGGTAGCCCCACTTTGTCAAGAGGCGGGTCAGGTCTGGGTTCTCTACGAGCCACTGGTTACGGAGTCCCTTGAGCACATTCTGGTAGCCCTTGACGATTCCGTCACGCTGGAGTAGGGCAGAAAACGCCTCGGGTGGGAGATCGCCCAGTTGTGGATATTCCTCAGCAACAAGTCCGGCAAGCCTATCCTGAGCCTCTCGCTGATATTCTCGATAGGTATCAGGAAGGGTTTCACCGTAGGACTGCTGAAGCTCCGCATGAACGTAGCCCCACGCGCGATCGGAAAGGTCGTAGTAGCCCGCGTCGGCAATAGAGCGGCGGTCACGCCGTAACTCCTGATAGAGCTGGATATCCTGCTTTGGTACGCCTACGTTACGGTCGAGCGCAAGCTCACGGACGGGGGTAAGATTGCTGCGGAACCTGTCGATATCCTCAAACAGGGCCTCCCGATCAAGCGGGTTAATATCAGCGTCGGGGTGCTGCTCGAAGATATTGAAGTACTCCCATAGGTCGTTATGCGTCTGCTCATCAGGGCTACGGGGATTCTCATACGGTGGTACGGAAGAATCAAGCGAAATGCCTGCTTGCTCGAATAGCCGTTCGATTACCTGCCGCTGTCCCCTTGCTTGCAAGTCAATATTGGAGATAGTGTCTCGAAACTCCTTCCGAGTGAGATCGCCGGACTCCACCAGGCGTGCAGCTTCTGAGATACGGCTAGCGTTCTCCTGCCCTACCTCTTGACTTAGACCAAAGGCCGTAGCCTCAACCTCTTCGGCTGATCGTTCGCGTTGCTCACGCTGCTCCAGCTCCTCTACCGCCTCAGGAGCCCTTTGCCGAACCTCTGCCTTCTGCACTGGAAGAAGGTCTGTAAAGTCCTTACCGTAGGCTTCTTGTGAGAGCTGGTTTAGCGTATCGAATGGACTTTGTGGATATGAACGAAGACCGGCAGCCGATCCCGGAGCCGCCTTTAGTTCGCGGAGTACGTCCGAACCAATTTCGCTGAATGGCTCGCGCTCTATGAGTCCACGTACCGCTGTTTGTGTTACGTCCTGTGCTACGAAGGGGGTAAGCTTGCCGGACATAAACTCAGCGATACCTTCGAATGAGGTCACGTCTACGGGTTCACCAGTGAAGGTCTCTCCGGTGATGATATCAGCGGCCATTGTAATAGCCGGTGATGCTTTACCGCGTAGCCATTTGGCACTGATCTCATGAGCATTGGTAGGGTCCTGTGCGACCTTTCCGATGAGTACGATAGTCTGCTGGAGCGGGCCACCAATACCTACCTTAGTACCGTCGGGCATCGTCAGTGTTAGGAAGTTGTACGGGTCGCTGATCGGATCGAGCTTCGGCTCCTGACCCGTTGCGTAGGCTAGTGTCGTGTAAAAGCCAACACCGGCCGTTACCCATCCAGCAAACATGCGACGGGCTACCTTACCTTCGACATCTCGACGGGCAATCGCGGTCATACCCTTGAGCCAACCAGCCCAGTACCGGCCTGCGAACGGAACGGCGCTGTAAAGGAGCTTCGTGAATGGCCGCTGGCCTGCTGTCTCGGGTATTGACAATCGCCCTGTAAAGTGGCTGAGTGCTGCACCGATCATCTCCTTACCTGAGCGTGCCCCCGCCTGACCTACAATATTTCCGAAGCCTTCTTGCATCATGTCCTTGATGGCCTGTTCGCCCAGGGTGTCAAGTAGGTGCATGTGTTGCTTGTAGAGATCGAGGGTTAAGAGGTTCAGGGCGCGGTTCCAGGTGTCGTTGGAGATTTTGAACGGCCCGCGCGAGAAGAGGCCCTTCTCGATAGCACCTACGATACCAGATGGGGCGAGGGATGGATCGAAGGCGAACTCTGAGCCGTACCACGGAATCTTTGCGTTGGTGATCATGTCATCGACGACATCGGTGTTCTTGGCGATTACCTCGTCATAGTAATGCGGATCTAGTAGGGCGGCTGCAATTGTACGACCGGTCATGCTTAGGCCAGCACGTGGATTCCTACCTATTCCTGGCAGAGCCTGAAGACCAAGGAATGAGAGGTCGATCTGTGCCCACAGTGGACGGAACAGGTTGTTGAAGCCTGCCATCGCTTGGAGCGCGTGGCCTCCGATACCTTCTGGACGGCCAAACTCCTTTTTGAAGGCTTCTCGTGTTTCATTAGAGAATACGCGGCCACCAGCGAAGGGCTCCATGATATACCCCTCACTAGGAGTAGGCTTTGCGACAAGCTTGCGTACTCGTGCAGCTTCGGCCTTTACACCCTTCCGAGTATCCTTAGCTGCTGCTAGCTCTTCAGTTAGCTCACCAATACGCAAGTTGAACTTGTCTACCTTTGCCTGTGCAGCTTCAAGCCGTCCAGCCGTGGCCTTCCGGTTCTTCAGCCGAGTAACCTCAGTCCCCCAGATTCCCCGCTTGGCCTTCGCTGTTACCAACCTCCGCTGGAGGCTCGACACCTTATTCCTGGCCTCATTGACCAGCTTCTTTTGTTCATCGGTGGTGCGGAGTGTTCGCCCGCCTGTGATCTGCCTACGTCCGAGCGCGGACAGCGCATCGATCATCTCCCCGCCAGACTCATCCAGCATGGTTGTAAACTCACGCGGCTCGATGCCCATCTGCTTAGCAAAGTCATAGCCCGCGATACGATGGTGCGCTTCCTTAACGAAGACCTCCAGCGTGCCCGACATCGTTTCCATATAGTCAACGTCGCCTGCCGGATCAACCGTCTCCCTGCTACGTGGGAAGTTGAACCCCTGCTTAGCGCCAACGCCGCGCCGTGGTCCAACCCTAACCTCATCCCCACGGACTTCAATAACAATACGCCGCTGGTATGGCTTCTCCAACATGGACTTCGGAGCCAGCCCCCTGTCTACGAGGTCCCCCACGTAACGATGGATAACCGACTGGTTGTAGTCGATTGCCTTCCGAAGATCCGCAGGTATATTGTAGTCCTCTGGGTGTTCAGTGACGTTCAGCCAGTGGGTGTTGAGACCTTCGCGCTTAGGCGTTACGCCAAACTTAGCGAGGTCTCCCTTAGCCTTCTGAAGGTCGAACATCTTGATACCTGCGTCGTGGAGATATGAGCGGAGCACATCACCGTGGTAGCCCGCACGGGAGTTACCCGTGAGGGTGATGTTACGGTAGAGGTTGGCGGCACCGTGGACGATCTCCTGTTCGCTTAGTTGATCGAAGACTGCGGAGATAGCGCCGTCGATGTCGGTATCAGTTGGGGGGGTTAGGGGCGGGCTTTCCTGTCCTACGCCACTGGCACGAGCAGCCACCTGTACAGCGTCCATATTAGCATCTGCACCGGAGGCCAGGGATATCTGCTTGCGGATACGGCTGGTCTTCGGAGTGTCCTTGAGAATCCGCTCCAGCTCAGGTTCGGCCTTGTCACCCCTGCCGAGACGGGCAAATCCGCCCTCATCACGTAGCCTTTCACGGATACGGGTGATGAGATCACGGTTTGCCTCTTCGTGCTCAATTGCAGCTTTTGTTCGGGCGATTTGAGAGCGTCCAACGTTTCCCCTAGCAAGCTGCTCGATAGTTGTTTGTCCTCCGGCGATACCACGCCTACCCTGATAAATTTCCCACGAAGCCGTCCTATCTCCCAATCCCGCCTGAAGTAATTCCTGCGCCGCAGCTATAACAGACGGATGATCCCTCCCGCTCATACCAATCTCTTTAGTTGATTGAAAGTTAGTAATACGAACCAACCCATCATCAAGTGCATCATGGAGCCAGTCATCTGTTACGTTTGTGCCTAGAGCATCCGAAGTTTGATACCCTAACCTACTTGCTAAGCCAATATGTATACTTGCATTTTCAGTGGAAAGAAAGCGGCCATCAGGAGTCAGGAACGACGATCCTAGAGGAACATCTGGAGAATGGGTTACTTTAACACCGCGCGTAATTCCTGCTTGGATACGTTCTTCCAGTGCCTTGCCGACCGTCAATGCCCCACTCTCTGATCCAAATGTACGAATAAGAGCGTCACGCTTCTGCCGAATGAGTTCACGTAATGTGCTTATATCGCCCCTGGCACGAGAAATCCCAAGGCGGTTAGCTGTAGTGCTAATCGTTTGAGCATTCCAAGTGTTAATAGTATCATCGGATTGCCGCATAAGACCTGCTTCCAAACGTGACGGCTTTTCTCCTCCAACAGTCAATGCTCCCTTCTCATCCCGAAGAAACTTCTTGAATGCAGCGAAGAATCCCGTGTCAGGGACATCAAGCGTACCCTCATCCGTTGCACTCTTAGCAATCTCACCGATCTGCGTACGGACGGTCTTTCCACTTTCCCTAATCGCATCATCAGATGCCTCAGGAAATACGGTTCGTAGATACGCCATGTAGTCATCATCACGCTTGGACTTCACCTTCTGAGCAACAATGTACAGCGCCTTGTCTACGTCAGATTCAAACTTCGGTGTGTACGTCTTCGTCCCACGGTTATATCGTGGCTTAGCTCCAGCAAGATCACGGGGGAGTGGTGGCGCTTCAACAACTGGAGGTTCTTCTACCGGACGTGGTGCTCGTGGCAGACGCGGTAGGCCGCGTGTATCAGGGCGAGGTAGCGCGGGCTGCGGAATCTCAGGAAGTGCCTCACTTACAGGCTCTACAATAGGCGCTGCTCGTCGTGGGCGAGGGAATCCCCCTATCCGTGGGCGGGGCAACACTGGCTGGGGGACCTCAGGCAGCCCTCCTGTCTCACGGATAGGCAACTCCATTTCCTTACCAAGAGGGCCTTCGGGTTCCAGTCCCCGTGCTACGACCTCAGGTTCAATACGTGCTCCATGTGCCGTCTCGCTGAGCTTAGCGGCTTCCCGTGCAAAGTTTTCGTAGGCCGCTCGTTCTGGATCACCAGCTAATGCAGCACGCTCCATTGCACGAACGATTAGCGCACGAAGCTGTGGCGGAGTTACACGGGCAACAGTTCGTCCAGCAAGTCCGAGACCCCTAGCAATCAGAGGGTCAACCACCGGTAGAGGAACCCAGTTTGTCGGGCGTGCAGCCTCCATGACAATACCCTGACCAGGCAGTTCCGTACCGGCTCCTGTTGTTGTTAGCCGTTGACTGACAAACTTAGCAAGAGGGGCTTCAATATCACGTATACGGCCATATAGCCCTGCAAAGGGATCACCTTCCTCATCATAGGCTCCGGTTGCATGGCCTACGGTACGGATCGTCTGCTCATCGGGAGGTGCGACAAGAGGCTCCTCTAATCGTTGTCCTCGCGCAGCCGCCTCTTCGGGTGACTCTACAGCCCTACGGGGTAGCAGTAGATTGCGTAGAGTATCAATCTGACGTTGTGGATCGGTAGCAGGGCCTATTTGTTGGGGAGCCTCGAAGTTCTCTTGAAAATCAAAGAGTTGACGGAGAATCTTTTCCGTCTTAGCGACCCTATCCATTGGATACGGGCTCAGCGAACTCTTCTGCTGCTTTGCCTGTACAATACGTGAAAACTCTTCAGGATCAAGCCCTTCTTTATGCAGTGCTGCCGCCAGTGGGGCCATTGATGCACGATCTGGGGGTGACATATCTTCCAATGCTTGCCCAAACTCGGTTGCATTCCTGCGTCCCTCTTCCAACCTTGCAGCCTCATACATGGCTGAAGGTGCAAGATGTTGGAACCGAGGGCTCATAGCAACCATCTGGGTAAACGTCGGGTCAGCGCGCCGTGGGGCAAATGCACGTGAGAGTGCTTCCTCGTTAAGTTGCGTATCGCGCTGCATCGCCTGCTCGGCCACAAGATTGCTTGAATGTGCAGCCATACGGCTGATCCGGTCCGCAGCAAATGCAGCGGCACTCTCCTGTGCCATACGCTGTATCCACGATGCCCCCTGTCGTGCAACCTGCGTCTGGGCGTCAGAAAGTTCGACTTCCCGAATCTGTGTCGGAGTCGGAGTTGGTGGCGGACGTTGGATTGGCTGCTGCTCAATCTCACGTCGCGCCGGTAGGGTAACTGTACCCCATATGCGACGAGGCATTTATCCCTCTACGATCGACGACGGCGCGTTGGTTTCCACCCGCGCTCAACACCAGCGAGCAAACGACGTTGCGCTTCAGCCTTAGCTTTGGTCGTACCCTTTGCGTGAACCTTGCCAGTCGGAGAGACTACGCGATATCGACGGCCAGAATGTTGTACCTTTACAGGCATGGTGTTACTTACCCCGACGTGCGGGCGGTGAGTAACGACCGTGCTTCTTGTCGTAAGCATACCGTGGCGTACCAGGCTTTGCAGGCATTCGTGGTATGGGGTGCGGTCGCCCGCCCGGTGGCATCTTTGCTGGTTTTGGAGCTGCTTTTGTCATGTTAATACTCCTTTCCTAGAATCCCGCTGGACGGAAGATGTTAGCGAAGAACTCTTGCTCTTCTGGCCTAATTCCACCTGACTGCCATAGCCCCTGAAGAGCCTGAAGGATGACCGGAGACGTGTATCGGTAGAACGCGGGGTTGATTTGGTTAAACAGCGGCAGCCTTCCAGCCTGTAGTGCCTTCTTGCCCGCAGCGTCGATGAACGGGTTGCCCTGCACTGCGCCATACAGTAGCTTTGCCGCTTCAGCGAGAGGGTTATTCTTGTCTTCCTTAGGAGAAGGCTTTGACTCTGAACCTCCCGGTGGACCTTCGGGAGTTTGCTGGATGGGAATAGGCCACCTTCCGGGCACTGGATGGGTACCACCAGCAGCCTTCCATGCGTCATATTCTGGTGTACCTACTGGTGGAATACCCCCTCCCAGTGGCCTATCTCCCGTTCCACCATATGGGTCCCACGGTGAAGGCGGGTTCATAAGGTACGGCGTATCTCCAGGAGCACGTGCTCCAGGTGCTGTGTTGTACCTGCCCGGTTGTTGGGTCGATAGTACACCAGACATCAATCGTGCTTCGGCCACTCCTGGCTGAAAGTCACCTCCCGTGCCTAATCCTGAAAGTGCGGGCAATCCCGTCTGGTATGGTGTAGGACCAGTCGCCCAAAGATCGGCAGGAGCACCCAGTACGGGGCTACCCAACGTTCCTTCCTGACCAACATTCCAGACCTTACCAACAGCCATTGTAGGATCAACAGACGGCCGTGGACCACGGGTACCAGGATCGGCTGCTGCCCAACGTGCAAGTGCCGACATCTGATCCAGTGTCGGATTTAGGTAGGCGTATTCACTTCCAGGACGGTATGGCAGAACCTCACCTGGCTGACCCTGCATCGTATTGAAGCCCCCCCTCGTGGCGTTTTCTACGGCATCCTCTTCCCGCTGGAAGTAGAGATACTGATCGCGGCTGGTCCGTGCAGGATTCCAGTTAGGATCATTCTCCGGTGGCTGCCCACCAGGAAGTGTGCTACGAGGAGCGCGCTGTGGAGCACTTGACGCCTTATACTGATCGTACTCGGGAGTACCAGGGGTGTTGACAGCCAGCAGATAACGATCAAGCGGGGTTAGTCGGCGCGTGGTTGGAGCGGCAGTGGTCTGTGCTGGATTAACTGGCTGTGCAGGGCCAACCGGTGCAGGCGTGTACGGCTTTACTTGAAGCCCAGCAACGATACTAGAGCCCAGCTTACCAGGAATATTCTTCGCATACGGATCAGAACGTTGAAACATTGATGGCTGTGCAGCCGCGTTCTTAGACGCCGGAAGGTACCGGCCAGCCGTAAAGTTCATTACTGGCTTTGGAAAGAGTCCAGTTGGTTTTGTAGCCATAGCGTTACTCCCCTATGGACGAGTCCCTAATGGACTCCCCTGCAAGTATCGTCCAGCGCGCCTACTCGTTGTTCCCGCACGAGTACGGTTAACTCGATCAAGCAGCCTTTGTGTCTCGGGGTCCCACCTAACTGCCGGAAGCTGCTGCCTATGCTGGTTTTCTTCGATAATCTTTAGATAGGCGATCTCTTTCGGCGTGTACGGCCTACCTGTATTCGGGTTAATATTTGGATCGGGCATAGGAGCCGGTACCGGCGGCGCAGGCGGTGGTGGTAATACCGGTGGCGCTAATGCTGGTGGTGCGCCTGGTGGTACGTATCCGGGAATTGGTGGTGTGTATCCCTGGAAGCCGGTTGCAGGATCAACTACCCCACTTGGCCGCTGTCCCTGGTTAGACATAATGAGTCGAATATACGCTAGCTCTTGTGGCGTAAGTGGATACCCTGTAGCAGGATTGATTGGTACGCCACCGGTAAACTCAGCAAGGCGTTCGAGAATATTCTGAGCAATCGGACCATAGGGACTTGGCCTACCGAGTCCGCCGCTCTGTGCAAGTGCTACTTGCGGAGCAAGGGTACCTCCACCCGCCCCTCCGTACATTTGAAGGGCAGGAACGATGCTGAACGGGTCGCGCTGTGTCTCGGTAACGTAGTCAAGCAGTCCTAGTCCAGTCTGGCGCTGGGTAGCGAGCATACGCTGAGCTAGGTCAAGTGCTTGGAGGTTATAGTCCGCCTGTTCTCCACCTCCGCCCACATCATAGATCAAGTTATCGTAAATACTACTAGGCATTTCCGAGCACCCCTAGCTGTTGAATGTAATCCAGTATCTCACTACCTACCTGTGGTGGACCTGGCGGGGTCGCCATAATGGCAGGAGTTATTTCCTTATGCTGGATCGGCGCACCACGAAACCCACCAATACCAAAGCGAAGGGCTGCGGTTTCTAGTACCCCACCGGGCTCCTGTCCTGCGAAGTATTCCTGCTCCTTTGGTACAAGAGAAGGCAGGAGGGCACGGGATTCTTGGAAGGCGTTTAGTCGGCGGGCGTCGGCAATCTGAGTACCAGTTAGGTAGGCAGTGACCGCTCCGATAGCTGCGTCTAGAGCACGTTGGCGGCGAGATTCCGCTTCACGTGCCATATTGGAGCGAATCGACTCAGCAAGAAGCGCAGGGTCGGCCCCTCCACCGCCTAGCCCACTTGTTGGTGGGTTGTAGTCATCGGCACTTACCCACCCTCCGGGACTCAATGCTAAGGGATTTGGTGCCGTATATTCATATCGAGTTACTCGTCCACCAGGGCCGGTATCGTAGTAATAGTCTCCCGCCTGTGGGGGAAGACCGCCACCAGGGTTGTAAAGTTGAGGCGGACGATAGGTGGGCGAGTCTATAGGCACGTACCTATCAGAGAATGGTCCACCAGTTCGGCCTTCAGATATAGGCATAGGAGAAAGTTCCTCTTCTTCGATTGCAATCTAGCGCATATTGTACGTGCGTGTCAACGCCTTGACGGTTCTGGTATTAGTGTTGCTGGTAGGCCCTCTAATGCCTTCAATATTTCCGCCTGATCTTCGATCGCAGCCGTTTGATCGAGGATAGCTTGGATTTGCTCGCTGCTCATTCGCCGGATGATCTTGGGACTTAGTGGCTCCTCGAAGGGAAGGTAGCCGCTGGAAAGTAGCCCCTCGTCGATTAGATAGTCGAATAGCTCTTCGACAGTATCCATGACTTCATCGACACGAGCATTTATCCACGTTGCGCTTAGTAGAGAAACGGCCTTATCTGCCATGTCTAGCTTGCCCTCCATCCGCCCGTCTCACGAGCTTCTCGGCGCGTCTTGATCCGGTGGCATGTTCCACAAAGGAGCTGGCAATCACTGACTAGCTCACCAATCTTATCAAGAGGGGTTTTCCAGAATATGCTACTAACTAGGCTAACACGTGAAGATTTTCGAGTAGGTATAACATGATCGAACTCAAGCCCATCCAGGTTCACATTATAGCCACAGTTCGCACAACGTCCGCCCAACAGTTCAATTGCCTGCATACGTCCGATCCATCGCCTTAGTGCTCGCCACTCTCGATGATATCCAGGATAGTAAGTATAGATTTTGCCGGATGCAGACGTACGCTTAATGCTAGACATACGGCTGTCCTCCTAGCTCAGCACCCATCGGCTCACCCGTAGGTGTCCTTGCGACTGCCTCCATGTTCACACCTGGCAGGCGAACGAAGTCCTCTCCAGCTACGGGGCCGATCGGCCCACCTCCATTAGCAAGTCCCGTTTCAGGGGGTGTGCCGAACGGTAGTGCCTGCTGTATACCCTCCGTAGGTACAGGTGGTGGCTCAACTGCTGGCGGCGTTGGGAACAGCTTCGACTGAATGTATTGTAGGATCATTTGTGAAGTAAGTGGAACAGCTTGTTCCATGACGGCCTTCAGCAACTTACCCTGGAAGACCCGCTTGATTTCATCCTCAGGATTCTCTACGTCGGACTGTTCGATAACGGTCTGGTATCCCACGGTTCCAGCCTCTTCTCGATCGCGAAGTGCCTGCCACTTAGCATACTTAGTAATTGGTGTTTCTGCACCGAGCGTTACGATCAGCTCGAAGTTCAGATCGGCCATCTCCGGTGTTAGCTTAGCGTGTTCGGTAACACGTAGTTGACTTGTCGTTCGCGCACCATCAGGAATGGTTGGGATATAGATAGTCAGACCATGCTTACGAACGGCGTAGAGAATGCCCTTCATTAGCTCTTGAATGGCATCAGCACGGGCCGTTTGGTACGGCACCATCTGAATGTCTGCCTGAGCTACCTGGATTGCTAGGCGGTGTCCAGTGGCTTCCGATGATGCCGCTCCCTCAAGAACCTCCTGGAAGGCACTTGAAGCTGCGTCGGCGGCAATACGAGCGTCAATACGTTCGAGTGAAGTTTCAGGAGCCTCAATACGCTTGATATCCCCCGGAATCTGTGGGATTTCACGTCCCTCACCAACCTTCGGCGTCTTGTCTGCATCGGTTGGTGTTGTAGGAGTCTCAGGAGAAACCTTTACATATGGAGGTGCCAGTGCTCCCTCTAGGGCGGCTGAAAGTTGTGCCGTTACGAGTACGTTTTGTGCCTGCGCGGCGTTAATTGCTGCGAGAGCGGGCGGTTGGTACCGGTCCTCTTGGCGAGCTTCTGTAGTCTCATCACCAGGGACAAGGACATACCCGGTCGTGTATGGTCCAAAGGGATTATCGAAGCGAAGGATGACGCCCTTGTTACTATCGGTCTTCTCGTTTCGCTTACTGCGCTCCTTAATCTTCGGGTGCTCGATCATAATGATGATCTCATGCCGAGTACGCAGCTCAGCGTAAGTAACTTCCTGGCTTAGTTCGGCACTGGTCTGCCCCTCAGGAGCCGTTCCTGCACCTACGGCATCCTGTCCGCCTGGAATCACCATAAGGCGCGATCCATCTTCGCTTACCCGAAGACCGTAGGTGTTAAACACTTCTAGTAGTGGATTCAGCGGCTTCTTGCCGGTTTCAACCATCAACTCTACGCCATCTTCATCCTCCCACCAGTAGCAAGCGAGAGGATCAACGGCAACGAGACGGCAGGGCGGTAGCTCCTTCTTTAGCGCCGCATCGGTCACATCGGTATATGCCTTCGTGTACCGATCGAGGTCAGTCTCCTTGTACTTGGTAAGGACTGTACGGTACTCGGCACGTGCTTCATTCCGATCACGCTCGGGCTGACTCTCACCCTTCTCATCATCTTGTGAGAGATCATCCTCGTCATAGTACCCCAGCACGTCACCGTGTCCGGGTACCCACACAGCCTTACCAATAGCCAACCCATCGCCCTGTTGGAACTGAGCAATACGCCATTCCCACGAGGGCTTTCCACGGCTCATCCACTTATAGAGAGCCTTGGTACCATCTTCAAGGTCTTGCCCAAGACTTTGGATTGATGGATCGTCGTCGTAGATGATGACTTCAAAGCGCGCCTTGTTGGCGACCAGGCGCTTTACCCGCTTATGTATTTCTTGGTTTGGCCCCTCACTCTGGTATACCATGAGTGCGGTGTCAGCAATACGTGGGTTCAGGGGGAGCCCAGCCAGCTCCTTATCCATTTGACGATAGCGGACCTTACGACGGTACCCCCACTTTACGTCACGCGCCTTAAACGGCTTCTTAACCTCTTCGACTAGATGCCAGAGTTCAGTGTCAGTACCAAGCTTAAGCGGCATATCGTAGGTCTCCTAGATCAACCATACCCTAACCTTTACGTTCACGTCAAGGTTATACCCTTGGGACCGACCATCACACGGCGGACACCTCCGATACGCCCCGCACCTTCGAAGGCATGACGGATGCCGTAACGGATTGCGTCCCCTGCATGGTCCTCCCCGTCAGTATCTACGTCCTCCGGGTTGTTCTTATCGATGATGAGGTTTGGGATTGTTCGCACAGCATTTGAACAGGTGCGGAAGAAGAAGAGGCGGGGCGGGACAAGGACACCACCGTCTGGCCGTTCTTGCCAGTCAAGCATTTCACGCATTAGCCGCCAGCCTGCGATGCGCTCGTTATTCCCTCGAACGACTGTCGAGAACTTTGCCCGCCAGTGCTCCGACATGGGCTTTACGTACTCGCCCTTGACGTTGACCCTACCGAACATTGCTGGGTCTAGTACGACTGCCTTCAGCTTTGCCCCATAATCTTCGCTCGCCTGCCACGCGCGAAAGACCTGCTCGTCCAATGGCACATTCTTTCCATAGTGCTCCCGATAGACAAATGCAGTCTGAGTATTTGGTGGCCGGGCAAACCAGAGGGCACAGTACGGTTTCGTGTCACCATAGTCAACGCAGAGAAAGTGATCCCAGTCGAGGGGAATATCAAACGGTTCGATGACGTGGATATTATCGCGCCAGCGGCGGAAGAACTGGCCGGTGAATACGTCCCAGTCTCCAAGGGCCTTCGCCCGATATTCCTCATAGGGAAGGGCCTGAAGCCTGTCCATATAGGTCGGGTCGCTTTGGAATAGCGTTGGGTTATCCGTGACCTTAGCAGGGATAAACTGCCTTGTCATTCCACCTTCCGAGATCGGCCCCTTCCATATCTGAAGCGGGGTAATAGGCTGATTCTCCGTATCCCGTGCAGAAATGAACCTAGATTTTACCCAGGAGTGCCCACGCCCAAGCGGTGTAGCACCCGATCGTATCCTCGGCCCAGGCCACCACGGCTTAGTACTTCGACAACGGCTTGTGAGATAGGTGTAGGTGAACTCGGTAAAGTGACTTAGCTCGTCGAAGAGAATGAAGTCAAACTCAGCAGTGTCGTAGGTTCGGGCGTCTTCATCCTTCTCACAGAAGCGGAACATGAGGATTGAGCCATTGTGGAAGATGAGATCGTGCGTACCCGACTTGTAATCGGCAATAGCTTCGGGTACCTCTTGTTGAATAGCGATCAGATGGGTCTCGTCAAGCTGTCGAAAGGACTGGCGGAAGAGCACTCCCTTAGCTCCCGGATATACCATGCAATAGGTTACGGCCCATGCTCGTAGGCCGTAGCTCTTACCTCCACCAGCCGCGCCGCCATATAGCAGCTCTTCAGCCTGACTCGTCATAAACGCAGTCTGTGGGCCTTCATGAATCGGGTAGAGTACCCTGCGAGTCTCAGATGGTCCACCACGACGGATGCCCCGTTGCTGAGCACTCAGGCGCGCGCGTGCGGGCACTACGGAGCCTCCGTGGCGAAGCCTAGCTCTTGCCAGACCTGGAGTGTTTCTACAATCGTCAACATTCCCATAACGCCAGCGCAGATCGTATATGCAGCCTGCGCCCACTCATCGTGAGTATGTTGTAGGCGCTGATAGAAGTGCGCGCCAATACTAGCACAGGAGATTGCGGCTGCTATAGAAAAGGGTGCGCGCCACATCTACTTCCTCCTATGCCCCTTGTTACGAAGGAAGACCTTGCGATTCTCGCGCTTTGTCTCGTGGCGCTGTGCCCGACGCTTGGCACGCTCCGCCTTACTCTTCGGCTTGTTCTGATAGGGCAAAGTCTGCCGGAGAAAGCTCTGTAGGCTCCCCAGTGACATCTTTAGATTCTCCTTCAATTATCATTCCAACGGGAGCCCACGGAATTATCTCAATGGCCCCACCATCTTGTCCGGTAATCTCGTGGCGTTGTGGGACCTTACCAAGCCCCCTTTCAATCAGGTATTCCAGAGCTGCCCGATCGGGAGGAATCGCATAAACCTGCGGCCCCTCCTTCGTATTCTTGACAGCCCAGAGCTTGCCAAGAGCGAGCATGTGAAGGTGCTTTAGATACTTAGGTAGATTTCGTACAACATACATCTCTGCCTTGTCCATAGCCGTAGCGCGATCAATTACCTTCGCAACGCGAGGTTGACCATCGGCAATGACAATACGGTTATCGGCGGGCCTAGCTACTGCCATATCTACCTACTATGAGAATAGGTGCCGGGGTTCCCCACGAGGAGGCACGCGGGGAACCCCGGAAGGGACGGCATCGCACCGCCTCCTGGCTCACCTAATTCGAGCATAGCATGACGTTCACGTGAAGGTCAAGAGGTAGGACTGTTACCGCGCGCGCCAGTGCGTGTCCAGCATGTCCTTAATGACCTGCTGTGGCGGTTCGGGTGGACCGTTCACTAGCTGTGTGGGAAAGTTGAGACCCTTATGATCCAGTACCCATAGGCCCCGCATGATCTGAATAATCAGCTCGGTCCCAGGGCCTACTGACCCATCGAGCTGAAGCTGCTGGTCCAGCATCCATGCCTCTTCACGCCCAATGTCAATCTCAACCTCCTCAGTCTCCGTCTCATCTTCAAAGCGAAGGATCGTGTTGTTAACCTTCTCACGTAGCTCCCGTGCCCAGTGCTGCCAGATGTAGACGGGTGCCCCGTCCATATCTGGTCCAAGAGGGACACCGGGACGCACCAGTTGTTGGATCAGCCACGCGCTTTCGCGGCTGAGGACTAACGGGAATGTCTCTACCATGTGGTCTCCCTTCCTACCTACGGGCAATTCCTTCTGGCAATGGTAGCATATCGTTTTCATCCTTCCAGCGCCAGTATTCGCCCCGCCCTACTGTGAAGTCCCGTTGAATTGGTAGTGCGCGCTCAGCATAGTACAGGCTCTTGTAGTGATCTCGTAGGGTCGCGTAGATCAAGCAGACTCCAGGCCATGCTCCTGCAATATGCCAGCGTTGCCACTTCTCCTGCGTATAGCAGTGGGTGTTGAACCGGCCGGGGCAATGGAAGTTCGATGCTTCAGTAGCCTCTGGGCAGCGTTCGATCAGGCCATCGAGATGTTCGAAGAGCTTCTCCTGTGCCCTGGCGACGGACTGTGATCGACGGACAATAACAGCGTAGAGACGGTGAAGGGGATCACGGAGCAATGCCTTACCACCTTGGCGCTTTGCATCATGACGGCGCTGAGTTACTGCTAGACCACACCTACGGGAACAGTAGAGACGATCGATTCCGGGGTTAAGGCTTCGCGGGACGAGGTTAGGACAGCGGAGATTGGCACAGACATGGGTAGCACCGTCAATATGGATATACTCTTCGGGGAGATCAACGGGTTGAGGGTGTACCTTCTCGGGGCGAGCAGGGAGCTTTCGACCCTGATCAACAATCACATACCAAGTGCCATCGACTTCGAAAACATCACCGAGTTGCCTAGTGGTTCCGTCTGGGTTAAGGACTGACATAGTGCCTCCTTTCTGAATTGCTAATGTGCTTATCTACATTAGCAAAGATTAGATGGGATCGGACAATAAGGCCCCCGCGCGCGCGATTAGATACTTATAGGGGGCTGGTCCCCTTACCTTTCGACAATTCCTACACCATACTGTACAGTTTAGAGCTTTCTGCTCTAACCTCTCCCACTTGATCCCTTCTAGCGGTCCTCCGAGAATCTTCCCCGTCTCATCAACGAGATTCAGTGCAGCAAGGTTATCATATCCACATTGGGAACATTTCCCCCCACGGAGCTTGATTAGCTCAGCCTTCCTCTCGTAGCGCCGCCTTCGGTCGTTGATATTGCGAACCTGTTTCTCATTCATAGTCCTAATATACCACGACTCTATGTTCGTGTCAAGCCCTTCCTAGCCATAATGTAGTAATAATGCCCGGAGAAGCCCCGTCGTTCGGAGAAGCCTCGCGCGCGCGCGCATGTAGAGAGAGGATAACGTCCGATCCCATCTCATCTATGATAGAGTGCTTATTCAGATTATCGAATATCGGTCAGTGGGAACCTCACGAACATATGTTCGTATAGGGGACCTCGAAATAGTTCAATTTTGTCCGACTGGCAAGACTACCCCCCACTCACAGGCGCGCGCCCATCCGACCCCCTTACCTGCGATACACGCACGGGTAGGGCGGGGGGGTACCCTCACGTTTACGTAAGGGTCAGGGTTGATCGTGCGATACCCCTAGGTCATGTGCGCGTGAGAACATACCCCCTAGGGGTATCCCATCGTTACTGAGACCTAGTATCACAGATACCGAGTGAGGCCGGATACCGGCAATCCGACCTCCGAGGATCGGCCCCCAGTACGTGTAGCGTGACCATAACGTTTACGTCAACGTCAAGGTTGACTCTGAGAGTCGAGGATAAGATAGAATCGATGCGACTGGGAGAGAACGGGAGAGACTGGCAAAGCTGGACAAGGCCGGAGGATGACCGAGGATGACTGAGAATGACGTTGACAGCTTCGAATTGGCCGTGCTATGATTCTGGCAGATTCCACGCCGAATCTGGCCGAATCCCGCTGGAGGTCGGGCGATGGGCCATAGGCGAAACCTACAACACATTCGAATAGGAGGATACCATGCCCACACTGAAGCAGATGATGGCCGAGTTCATCTCGAATACGGATACTCGGCTCAAGGCGCTAGAGGCGAAGCCGACGAAAGCGCCGAGAACAAGCAAGGCCACTACACGGGTCAAGCTGGACATCGACATCGGCGCTTTCATAGACGCCAAGGCGCTACCGTCTCGCCGGGCACCGGAGAAAATTCGCCAATGGGCGAGCGCAGGGAACGTCAAGCGGCTGCGCGAGTATGCCGGTCTCGGCCCTCGGGCAAGCGGCGAAGGCGAGCCACGGGTTGCCGTGATCGAGGCGAACCGGAACCTGGCGAAGCGTGTACTGGAGACGTGCTTCACGGCGGACGGGACGCCGAGCGGTGCAGGAACGTCGCCGGTTAAGGTCCGCAAGGCGCGGACGCCGAAGGCCAGCTAAGCCGAGTCCAGTCCCGGCAACGGGGAAGCCCTCGATTGCTACCGACAGTCGGGGGCTTTCCCTATGCCCGAGAAAGAGGCAATACCATGCTATGTGCAATCGATGACGTAGAGATACCTCACGAGTGCCACGGCTTTGCTACGTGGACATTCCGGTCGGAGACGGTCGTTTGGCCAGTGTGCGAGGGCGTGGCCGAGCTGATCGTTGCCGATCCTCCGACAACGGGGGACTGGAACCTTGCGCCGATGGCCACCAGACAGCCTACAATGGCCGGGAAGGGCGGTCGGGATGCCTAAGCCTACCCGTTGTCCGCCTAGCATGGGTAAGCGTCAAGTCGTGCGCTGTGCGGAGTGCGGAGAGCCGTTTGTCCGATTCCGTAGGGACGTGACTATCTGTGCCACCTGCACGTATCGAAGGATACGCGATAATGAGTAAGCCTACCCGGTGCCCGCGATGCCGGACACTGGCCACGCCCGGCGAGTTACAGTCGGCTATCTACGATCGCACGTCTCAGATGCTAGACGTTGACGGCGTACTCGTGCCCTACCATGCGGCGCAGCTACTAGGGCTTGTCGGCTCGGTCGTATGGGCAAAGCAGGAGATCACGGGCACGCAGCGCCAGCGCATGAGGATCGTGGAGACCGACGACGGGCCAGCGTTCATGCCAGTAGGAGCCGCTGAGGCATTGGGCTTTACCGGCCGAGATGTCTATGTCACGCGGTCGGACAGAGTGTGCGGCGCGTGCATCGAGGAGCTAAGGCGCGGGAGTAGGGCGCATCGCTCCTATCGCCGGAAAGGTTGGCGAGCATGAATGACATGAGCCCGCTGGCGGAGCATGAATCGGAGTTGTTCGACAGACTGTGCGATCTACGTAAGGGCTCTCGCGGGGATAGCACCCAACGGATTGCCCTAGTGCGAGGTGGGCTCGACGACGACGAAGTAGCTATAGTCTGTTGCGTGTCAAAGGCCGGGGAGGTATACCACGTCGAGCCTCTGGCCATACTGGTGGACGAGGAGATACTCACCCGGTTGACGGATAGCGAGGGACGGGGGCTGATATGACAGAGGTACTCTTCTACGTGATACTCGCGTTGATCATCACGTTCAGCGCAATCGTTCTCATACGGGAATGGTGGGTCGGGCTATGATTATCTCATATGCCGGACAGAGCATCATCACGGTCTCAGAATCGGACGTGTCGCCGGACAGATTCGCTGATCGGGTCGCCTATGCACATCACGTACTAGATCATTTTGTCTCACGTGGCGGGAGTATGTGGGGATGCGACGGCGTAGGCTACAATATCCAGCGGGATGCAGGACAGGTACGTGTGAACAAGTCGGGCATTGGCCTGAAGATGTATCGAAACGGGCTTGCCGTCGTAAGGGCTTGTGAGACCTGTAGAGGGGAGGGAATCACATGACAGTAGCCTTACAGTGTTACGACAACGCCCTTCCCCATAGTGGACACCTATGGGGCCATAAGAGGCGTTTTCATTGTGCTGGAGAGACGGGCCAGGTCGAACCCCCACCTCTGTATAATCCGTCGGAGGGACACATGACAACCTGCGAATACTACAACGGACACGAATACAGTACGTGCCAGCGGTTCCCATTCAGCATCATCGGGGTTGATCGTGGGCTATGCGTGAGGCACATACTCTCGTATGCCCGCTTCGGCAAGCCTGAGTGGTGGTCGGACAATTGGGTACATCGTTATGGCGACGGTGACGATTTTGATCTACTCACGCCTGAGATGCGCCAACGAATCATTGACGATGATACGTGCGAGCGTGGGAAGGGACGGGAATAGGCATGAGCAACGAGCCTAGCTGGCTGAACGTAGACCCAAACAGCCGCGCGCCTGCCCGTTTGAAAGGCAAT